>Ga0310822_100148_pt1 | contig 72002 bp, 65 predicted proteins | sample P4_ome_2_FD_201313 | JGI IMG/M metagenome (GOLD analysis project Ga0310822, IMG submission 201313) | Sorghum-adapted microbial communities from Joint BioEnergy Institute, Emeryville, California, United States - P4_Day56_Rep2 | ecosystem: Engineered > Bioreactor > SSF (Solid state fermentation) >... | reverse complement strand
CATGACCCGATGTTCCGGGCACGAATGCCAAAAACAGGAATCCACAAAAATTGCAATCTTGTATTTCTTGATGGCAATATCCGGTTTGCCTTCCAAGTCCCTTACATTTCTTCGAAAACGCAATCCCATTTTCCAAAGTTGTCGGGAAATCCGATCTTCCAAATGTGAAACCGCCCGAATGTTCGACATCATTCTGCTTCTGGTTTCTTTGGATACAATATCAGCCATAAGATTCCCTCTCGTCAATGCAGTTAATTCCAAATACAAGCCATTATGCAAAAAACCGCGCTATATGCGCGGTCAATGTTCGACTGTCAAACTACCAGGCTACAATATTCATTCATTATTCATTCGACATAAATCGGTTCACCCCTTCTTTCTCATTGGTTGGTGTCACCGGCGGGATATAATTGACCCTGCAGCGCCGGAAAGAAAATGACCCACCCCTGTAGAATCGTCTCCCTCTGATGAGGAACACAGCAAAGCTTCAGAGGGGAGACCGATGCCAAGGAGTGGGACTGTGATCAGCTTACACAAACTTTATGCCGCTGGCAAGAGCATTCGGGAAATTGCCCGCATCACGGGACATGCCCGCAATACCGTGCGCAAATACCTGCGCGCCAACGGTATTCCCGAATCACGTTATGGGCAAAAGAGGGGATCCACATCGACCAATTCATGGCTCAAGGAATCTTCAACTGCGAAGTGTTGCTGCGTCTGCTCAGAGATCAGGGGTATACCGGCGGTATCACCCTCATCAAGGACTATGTGAAACCGCACCGGCCGCCGAGGAAGATTCCTGCCGTGCAGCGATACGAAACCAAACCGGGGTACCAAGCGCAAGTGGACTGGAAGATTTGCGAATACGTCGATTTGAACGGGGAAGTGCGCAAGATTCCGGTGTTCGCAATGGTGCTGGGGTATTCTCGGATGATGTACATCGAGTTTGCCAAACGGTGCGACATCCACAGTTTCTTGCGCTGCCTGATCCATGCGCTCGAATACTTCGGCGGTGTTCCGAAAACGATGCTGACGGATCAGATGAAGACGGTCATTTTGGGCATGGGCGGTGACCGAAAGCCCCGATGGCATCCGCTGTTTGAGGATTTCGCCGCAACGGTTGGCATGGTTCCGAAAGTCTGCCGCGTTCGGCGGCCGCAAACGAAGGGCAAGGTGGATCGGGCGGTCCAATTCATTGAGCAGCATTTCATGGCGGGCAGGCAGTTTACGGATGTGGAGGACCTGAACCGTCAGGCAAGACAGTGGTGTGACGAGCAAAACCGGCGCGTCCACGGGACGACCGGGGAAAGACCCATTGAGCGTTTGGCGCAGGAGAAGCTCGGGGCGCTCCCGCCGGCGGATCGTCTGGCCAAATACCGGTTTGAGATGCGAAGAGTCAGCCGGGACGGATTTGTGAGTTATGACGGCGTGCGATATGGCGTTCCCTGGACGTACAGCGGGCGGGACGTGAAGGTGCGGGACATCAACGGATTCATCGAGATCTACCGGGAACAAGAGCTTATTGCCCAGCACAAGAAACAGCATCGATCACGGACGCTGGTGATGTGCGAACACCAATACGCGAACCTCGGCACAGCCCAGGGGTATGCATACCCGAAGCCGCAGGGCATCCAGATTCCGGTGCAGGACGTGGAAGTGCGATCGCCGGATGTGTATGAGCGGCTGGCGGAGGTGGGAACATGATCGAGCTGGAACAAGCCCGCCACCGTCTGGAAGAGCTCGGATTGGGACAAGCCGCCCAATCGCTGGATGCGATCCTCGAGGCTGCCAGCCGCAGCCAAAGCACGTATCTGTCGTTCCTGAATGAGTTGCTGGAGGCAGAGCTAAAGGAGCGTCAGCGCCGAAACGTCGAGGTGCGCATGAAACTGGCGCATCTTCCGTACGTGCGCACCCTGAGTGAGTTTGACTTTTCGTTTCAACCCGGCGTGGATGAACGGCTCATCCGTGAGCTTGCAGGACTGACATTCATTGGCAGGCAGGAAAACGTGCTGTTTTTGGGTCCACCCGGAGTCGGCAAGACCCATTTGGCGATTGCCCTCGCCATGGAGGCCATTGGACAAGGATTGCCGGTGTAATTTCGTTTCGCTTGCCCAGCTCGTGGGCGACTTGCGGAAGGCCTATGAGGAGAATCGTTTAGACAAGCGGACGCGCGTGTATCTGAGGCCGCGTCTGCTCATTGTGGATGAAGTAGGATACCTGCCCCTGGATCCGCTTGCGGCGAATCTGTTTATCCAGTTGGTGTCGGCCCGTTACGAGAAAGGAAGCATGATTCTTACGAGCAACAAGAGCATTGGCGAGTGGGGCGAACTGATGGGCGATCCTGTTCCGGCGGCAGCGGTGCTGGATCGGCTGCTGCATCACTGCCATGTCGTCAACATTCGCGGTAACAGCTACCGTCTCAAGGACAAAGCAAAAACCGGAATCTATTCGACACCAGGCACACAGGTGGGTCAATTTTATTCCGGCGCTGGTGGGTCAAATGAATTCCGGCGTTGACAAAAGCAGATGGTGTGGGTTATTTATGCTATTTTTATAGTCTAGCTCAGTAAATTTTTTACTACAACTGCTGGTGGTACACTATTATGAAGTGCATCTTCAAGCAATGTTATGGGAGCGGGCTGAAACTTTCCAGGAAGTTGGGGTAAGCGTTCTTTAAAAACTCCAGCAGCAATTTTATTAAGTAATATTTTTTCATGTGGATTTAGGGGCTTATCATTTTCAAGATCTGCATCGATTTGATTAACAGCAGAACGGTGCAAGTCCAAACGAATGAGCCCATACAGTGCTGAATCCTTTCTTTCGATCATTCTTAAGTAGGTAACAAGATGTCCTGACGGATATCCATCGTTTATCTCATCTTTTAAATTATGACCATGGAGATCCGTTTCGCGCGTCAAATCGTAAGCACGTGAACGCTCACCGGTTCTTAAGTTAATAACTTTTTCAATTTCTCTGATACGCAAACGATGGGTTTTTATAAAACCCGCGGCGCGATGTAATAAAAACTTTTCAATTTCATATCCAGTAGATCCAGGGAGCAAGGAACGTATGCGATTACGTCTTTTCGAGGTCAGTAGCAGTGGTCCATCAATCATAATGAATGGGTGCGGAGATGCGCTTTTATTTAGTGATATTGGTATTATATATTTATTCTTTATCTGTTTTAGCCATTCTGGAGAATCGTTTTGTACACTTCGTACACCGATCAATATTGCCAGCTCAAGATAAGTCCTAAGATGTGCTATTCTTCCCATGGCCTTACTACGAACTCGAGTTTCATTCATAAGGTCATTTTTATTCAAAGAAATCTCCATCTCACCAATCTTCATGCTTGTATCAGCAACAATCCACTGCTTACTTGAACTTAAGAGGAGAAAAGGATCATTATGTACTTCATCTTGAGTCAAAGCATTGAGTTCCTTAGCAATCTTAGTAGAGATTTGAGGATCTTTTTCCATTTCTGCAAAAGGACCCACTAGAACATACCAAATGCGTTTATAGCCAATTTGCGGATTTCCATTTTGATCTCGCCACAAAAGCCCAGTTGCAATAGCAGAAATATATATAGGTACCCTAGCGCCTTCTAGAGTTCGGCAAATTTTCCAACGTACTGTACGTTGTACTCCATCAATAAAACCGTCAATTCTTATTGGATCTTTTACATATAGAATTGAAGTAGAAGCATCTCCATCTTCGACATCTCGAACTTCAACTTCTTGATCAAAACTGGGAGGCACCTCGAATTCTTCCTCGCTCTTTCCAATAAAAGGAATATCTATGATTTCCACTCGTCTCAATAAATTAAGGAGATTCATGTTAACACCCACTGATTATTCGGTAACCTTTCTTGCTTCCCTAGCCAGTTGATCTGGTCTTCTAGGGAAATTAACAAACACCGGTTGCCGCCACTTTGGGTGATAAGCCAGCATAGTCCCTGAGGGTAATCCAGCAACTTGTTCCCTTAATGTCTTACTCATCCAACCATAAGCCGCACCACTCAATTCGGATGGATGAGCTCGTCCAACGATAAAGTTAGCTGAATTTGTGAGAACAGATTCGTCCACACGAGATGCCATTTGTTGCATTCCAAGTAATGTAAGGCCATAACTTCTCCCTTGCGTTGCAATATAAGCAATTTCACCACGGGTGGGATGTCTTCCTGCCCCTGCAGGTGCAAAAGCATTTAGCTCATCCACAATTACTACAACTCTTCCTGGGAAGTCAGAAATTTGACCAGCCTTGCGTTTTTGTAACAATTGTCCAATTCCTCTAAGAATTAGATAGAACATATACCGACGAGCACGATCTCCAACTTGAGTAATATCAATTACCCAAAAGTCTCCAGGTCTAAGTTCTTCTAAAACCAAAGGATCTCCGTTAGGTTCTGATTCACTTAAAAGTCCACCCAAACTATCCTTGATAAACCTCATGCGGCTTACCAATTTCCCCAAGGTAGCTCGATGCACACTTACTCTTCCCAAGGATGTCCAATCTCCTTGCCCACTTCTCTGGAGAGCTTGAGTCAGCTGCTGTTCTAGATTTCGAAATGTATCACAATTTAGTTCAGTTATGCCTTCAATAGCACCTACCATTTTGTCGTCCAAGTCATCTGGATCGAACAAGGCATACAACGCTTGCTTATTTTCTCGTTTTTTCATTTCAGACCAACCATAATTAAATGATGTTATATTTTGGGTTCTAAGACTATATGGTCTACCACTACTCCCAGGCGCAAAATAACGAACTTTTCTTAAAATTTTTACGGGATCCATTTCATAATCTTTTTGTAATCTTTTCCACATTCTTACATCATTTTCAAATTCTCTAGGCGCTTTATCCCACCCTTGCACTTCATTAAGATGCAAGAAATCTAGTTCTTTTACATTGAAGGCAATTACGGCAACTCCACCGCTTCTCTTTACTTCGTCAGATCGATTTGTTGCCAAGATACCAAGAGTCAGAAATATACCATAGCTTGTTTTAGCAGCAACCCCAGAAATTCCAGCGATATTAACATGTCCGCTTTCATAACCGGCGATCCATCGAAGATCCATGTCTATTGGAACTAATTTTTCATCTGGTAAATTTACAAATCCAGCAGGAACAGCATAGTCCTGTGGAATCCCGCCCGAAATTGCTCGCCTAAGTTCTTCGGCAGTCGCCCATCTCAACTGCCAATCATCAGCTGGTGGGGAATTCCGACCATCCGATCTCCATAGTATCCCACATTCCCCTACCATTATGAAAGGTAAGCGAGTCGGCACATCAGCTTGCGGATCGCCCATATCGTATGCCATATAATGATCAATTGGATTTCGATAGAGACCAACTCTTTCTAATTTATGTACAACTCCAACACTAATAGCGTGCTGATTTTCTGCATTTTTTCCATCAGCCACCAATATATCTCCTAAAGAAACTTCAATTCCTGGCTTTACCCAGAAAGAAAATCTTAGGGGATCTGCAGGAGTTTGTTGAGTTGGTGAAACTCGACCGAGTTCAATAGGTACTCCTCGTTGAACCTCTTCCTCTTGCCGTTGAGGTTGAACTTCGACTTCATTCACCTCACCGGATACAGGAAGAACACTTTCCATAAAGGCACAAATATCTTCTAAGTAACTTCTCTCATTACCTTCAGCAACAACAATTTTAGTCGTTGCAAGATCATAAATTCGCCTTAGACCACGTGAAGCATCGGCTTCTCTATAAAGCTTCTCCAATTGCTGCAATCTTTGGTAACGGGCTTTGGATGCATTTGCAAATCCCGTCATCCCTAATCTTTCTCTTAAGAAAACTTCAAACTTCACCTTAAGTGATTCCAAATCCATTATCATTCACCTTTATACCTTAAATTCAATAACTCTGATACTTTGGGTTATTCCAAAGTTGAAAAATTAAATTTTCTTTTGATGGATCTATAATGCTCATTCCCACTTGACTTTCGATTTCCTTAACCCTTTTATAAATCTCCATTCTTGCTTCTATTGTTAGTCGTCCCAGAACTCCATTTTTTCTTTTCTGTCTCTTATTCGGGTCTCTCCCAATTTCAACCAACCAATTTCGAAAGTTTAGGAGTGGCAACCATTGCTGGCCATTTTCTGAGGATGTAATTTGCTGCATAGCTTTATCTTGCCTTACAACAGTGCATGTCCAACAGCCGAATCTAGTTTCCCTTCCATTGTAAATACATTCTAATTTTTCTGTTGGATAATTGAGCGAGGGAGCATAATAATTTAGGAAATCCCAAACCAAACATTCTCTCCATGAAATAATAGGAGCATAATACGTAACTCCAAGATTTTTTGCTTCTTTAACCCATATACCCTGTCCACATTCCCCTCCTCGAGTACACGATAAAAGAAGCTGCCTATCTCGAGTATCAGACTCGCGAAAACGAACGCCAGTAAAAACAGCTGTATCGCGATCACCAGCAATTTTTTTAATAAGTTTTTTGGCCGGGCGTATTTTCATTCGATCTGTGCACCAACGAAATCGTTGGTGAGGAGGTGGATATCCTTTGCCGATGATATTTACCCAAAAGTCATCATCTTCTGATGGCTCCAGCACGTGAACTCCGATTTCCGGAAATTCACTTTTCACATAATTTATAAAAGAACTTGCATAATTACATAAAGTTGGGATTTCAACGCGTGTGTCAGAGTATATCACATGAATTTCACAAATTCTGTTTCTGTTTTCTTTATAATATTCAAGAACATTGACTAATAGAGTGGTAGAGTCTTTCCCTCCCGAAAACATTACAATCCATTTTGAAAACCCAGATATTAGTGCATATTCTAATGTTTTATATGTATTTCGAATTGCGGTTAACAAACCTTCGTTTCTGTATAAACCTATCTCTTGAATGTTTTCTGTCGTGATTAACGTTGCCACTGGTTGATTCCTCCTAGATTTTATGTACCGGCGCCCTGTCGTCGAGTTCACCGTAGTGTGTGCGGATTTTCGATTGCAGTGAAACATCCGTTCATTCACCGCGTAGTTCTGGTAAATCGTCGTCATATAAACCAGGCTGCAGCATGAGGTCACCGCCGATCCTTTTCCTCCATTTCCAATATTCGACACTTCTCGGCATCCTCCTTCTTTCCTAGACACATCCTCTCTCGTTCTCCAACAAAAGACGCAATCGTCCGGACAATCAATAGACACACCTTCCCAACTGCCACATGATGCCGCACAAAAACAGCGCCCTCTGGCGCTTTATTGACATCCGTCTCATATATTTCCTGTACGAACGATTCTTTTTTGATTATTTTTGAAATTGTTCCACGCTTTCTCACACGCTACCATGGGGGGACCAATCGAATGCAGAAACTGATGACCTTTCTGAACGTGAAGCGGATGTGGCAAAACACGAAAATCGGCCAGCGATACATGATCTCGCTGATCGTCTCTTTCCTCCTGTTTGCGGCGTCCATGGTCAATGCCTACTTCATCGTCCTCAACATCCGGCAGGACATGAACACGGTGGAGGACGCGAACAATAAATATTCGGAAATTTCCGAAGCGATCACGCTACTCAATGAAATCAACGTCTTGTCCTACCACTACATGACCTTCGCGAGATCGGACATCAAGGAAACCTACAACGCAAAAATGCAGGAGCTGACCGCCCTGACCGACCGGCTGGCGGCGCAGCTGGACCCGTCCACGGAACTCGGGGCCGGCATCCGCCTGGCGCAAAGCCGCATCGCGGATTTCGACGGCGTGTTCAAGGAGCGGCTGGTGTTCGCCGTGGAGCGGAACCTGCGGGACCAGTTTGCGTTCATCCGCCTGGACATGACCGACCACTTCGAGCAGGGCATGGACGCGCTGCAGCAGATCCAGAGCCTGTACGACAGTTCCCGCGGGGAAGCGATCACGAACAAGTACGGCAACCTGGACCAGGCGAAAAACCAGCAGCTTGCCACCTTCATCGTCTCGCTTCTCCTCGGCGCGGCGGTCATGCTGCTCATCTCCGTCGGCATCAGCCGGCAGATGAAAAAGCTGGTCAGCGTCAGCGACCGGATCGCCGACGGGGACTTGACGGTCCGCTCGGACATCGCCGCCAGCAGGAGCGAAATGGGCCGCCTGTCCGATTCCGTGAACCGGATGGCCGACCGGCTGCAGGACATGATCCGGACGATCGCCGACATGTCGGCGAAGGTGGAAGACCAGAGCGGCAAGCTGCTGCAGGCGTCGGTGGACATGGAAGCGAGCAGCGCGCAGATCGCCGACACGATGAACCAGCTGGCGGCCGGCACCGAAGAGCAGGCGGGATCCGCCAACGAAATTTCCAGCGTCTTGAACGACCTGAACGGGCTCATCCACGAAGCGGGACGGGAGAATGAGCAGCTGCTCGGGCTGTCGGACCGGCTGCTGGACATCGCGGGCCGGGGCAATCGGATGATGCAGGACTCCATGGGCAAAATGAACGAAATCGACACCCTCATGCGCGCTTCCGTTGACCGGATGAACCATCTGGAGCAAAGGCTGCAGGACATCTCGAGCCTCGTCGAGGTCGTCCGGAGCATCGCCGCCCAGACCAACATCCTGTCGCTCAACGCGGGCATCGAGGCCGCCCGGGCCGGCGAGGCGGGCCGCGGCTTTGCCGTGGTGGCAACGGAAATCCGCAAGCTGGCCAACCAGGTGTCCGAATCCCTCGTGTCCATCACGAACATCGTCGGGAACATCCTGCAGGAATCCCGCGCCGTGGCGGAAGATCTGGAGACGGGCTACGGCCGGGTGGAAGAAGGCAGCGGCATGATCCGCTCCACCGGCGACACCTTCCGGGACATTCACGAAGCCGTCGTCCGGGTGACGGAAGGCATCGGCCGGATGAACAGCCACCTTGTCACCATCGCCAAAAACAGCGAAGAAATCAACAAATCGGCGGAAAACATCGCCGCCGTGTCCGAACAGACGGCCGCCGGCGTCGAGGAAGTGTCGTCTTCCGTGCAAAATCAGCATGCCATCGTGGAGCTCGTCAACGCGGGCGCCAGGGACATGGCCGGCATGACGGGACAGTTGAAGCAATTGGCGGCGGCATTCAAATTTTGAGGAGCGCAGCATGCCCAAGGCGCAAAAGATGGTTTCCATCAATCCGTTGGCTTGATCTTCCGCATCCTCTGCGGTGCAAACTTGAAAAGCGGCTGTCCCGATGGACAGCCGCTTTTCCGCTTTTCCGTTATTCCACCATTCTACTCCGCCGCCAGCTCCCGCCGCATTTTCTCCCGCAGGAAGAAGGATGCGACCAGCCCGGCCAGCACCATGACCGCCGCGGCCGCGATGCCGGCCTTGATACCCGTCAAGCCGGCGAAGGCGGGATCGGCCGCCCGGTTTTCCGCCAGTCCCGCCGCCGTGCTCATCGCCGACACCATGACGGCGGTGCCGATGGAGGCGCCCGCCATGCGGATCGTGTTGCTCATGGCGGTGCCGTGGGGAATCCATGCAAAAGGCAGCGCATTGATGCCGGCGGTCATGAGCGGCGTCATCAGCAGCGCGACGCCGGTCATCTGGATCAGGAACATGGCCGCGATCAGGACGAAGCCGGTGTCCAGGCCGATGTTGAGCAGCATCATCGTGCCGGCCACCATGAAGGCAAACCCGGTGATGCTCAGGCCGCGCGCGCCGAACCGGTCGTACAGCCGGCCGGCCACCGGCGCCAATAGCCCCGTCGCCAGCGCGCCGGGCAGCAGCATGAGGCCGGACTGCAGCGCCGAGCCGCCCCGCACGTTCTGCACGTACATCGGCAGCAGCGTCTCGGTGCCGATCAGCACGGCGAACATGAGCACGGCCAGCGCCGTCGTCAAGGTGAACACCGGATAGCGGAACACGCGGAAGTTGAGCATCGGCTCATCCATGGCAAGCTGACGGCGGATGAAGAAGACGAGCGCCACCGCCCCGGCCATGAGCGCCGCGAGCACGCCGGCGTCTCCCCACCCGGCGGAGCCGATCATGCTGAAGCCGTACAGCAGGCCGCCCCATCCGGCCGTCGACAGCGCGATGGAGACGGGGTCCACGGCGCGGGGTTTGCGGTCGATGACGTTTTTCATCAGGACGAAGGCGGCAGCCAGCACAAGAAGCGTGATCGGCAGCACCGTGTAGAACAGGTAACGCCAGGTGCCGTGCCCGATGATCCAGCCGCCCAGCGTCGGGCCGATGGCCGGCGCGAAGCCGATGACGAGGCCGACCATCCCCATGGCCGCGCCGCGTTTTTCCGGCGGGAACAGAATCAGCGTCACGGTCTGCATGAGCGGCATCAGGATGCCGGCGCCCATCGCCTGGGTGATGCGCGCCAGAAGCAGCACCGCGAAGTTCGGCGCCAGCGCCCCGAGCAGGGTGCCGGCACAGAACACGCCCAGGGCGAACAGGAGCAGCGAGCGGCTGCCGAACTTTTCGATCAGAAACGCCGTCACCGGGATCATGATGCCGTTCGTCAGCATGAAGGCGGTGGTGATCCACTGGGCCTGGTTCGGCTGGATGCCGAACTCGTTCATGATCGGCGGAATCGCCACGATGAGCAGCGTCTGGTTGAGCAAAGACACGAAAGCGGCGGCCAGCATCACGCCCATGATGGGCAACCGCCGCGGGGCGCGCCGCCCGCCGTCCGGCACGGCCGCCGTGCTTGCGTCCGGCGCCTTGTCAGGGGTTGTCATCCGCGCAACTCCTCTCCTTCTTCCGCTGCAAAGATCCGCACAAACAAAACGAGAACGGCGCGCGAAACACCACGGCCGTTTCCGTCGGTCGTATCCATTGTCGTCCTTTGCTCAATCGTTGTCAACCTTGCGGACCCATTCGAGCAGCGCCTTCGGCAGCGCCTCTTCCCGGCCGGACAGGAGCGCGGCGATGTCCTGGCCCCGATCCGGCGGGTTCTCCTTTTTGATTTCGCTGATCTCCCGGTGCAGCCGCTCCATCTTCTCGTCCAGCATGGCCGCCGTTTCCGCGGCTTCCTTCAGGTCCCGGAGCATGCGCCCGGGCACGGCCCCGTCGTATTTGTAGAAAATTTTATGCTCCAGGCTGGCCCAGAAGTCCATGGCGATGGTGCGGATCTGCACTTCCACGCAAACCCGCTCGCACCGGTCGGACATGAACACGGGCACTTCCAGGATGAGATGCAGGCTGCGGTACCCGTTCGGTTTCGGATTCCGGATGTAGTCTTTGACCTCCAGCACGGTCAGGTCGTCCTGCCGGCACAGCATGTCGCTCACCCGGTATATGTCCGACAGAAACGAGCAGGTGATGCGCACCCCGGCGATGTCCCGAATCGTCTCCCGAATGTCGTCCAGGCTGCGTCCGCCGCCTTTGCGCCGCATTTTGTTCACGATGCTTTCCACCGACTTCACCCGCGACGTCACATGCTCGATCGGGTTGTAGTCGTGCAGCATCCGGAACTCTTCCTGCAGGATTTCGATTTTCGTCTCGATCGTTTTCAGGGCGAAGTGGTACGTCATCAGAAACCGCGTCGCCTGCTGGATCATGTCGCGGATTTGGTGAATCTGGATGTTGTTCATACCCTCAACATTAACAAAAAACGAACCGCATCTCAAATCGGGAAAAACGGGCGGGACGGAATGCAAAAAAGCGGCCGCCCTTGCGGGCGCCGCTTTTTTGCCTTGGGGGATGTCCGGCGGAATCCGTCCGCCTCGGCCATCCCGTTCCGAAAACCCGGCAACCTATTTTTTGATCACCGGAACGTAGCCGAAATCGGGAATCGGCACATCGAGATAATCCCGGATATCGTAGGAAATGCCCAGGCTTTCGTACTTCAGCTTGACGTCGGTGCCTTCCTCCACGGCTTTCGCGTACCGGTCGTCCAGCACGACGTCCAGCACGTTGGGAGCGGCCGGCGCCATGCTGAACCCGCGCAGCGGCCATTCGTTGCCATCCGCATGGAGGATCAGGCCGCCAAGGAACGCGGGATATTCGCTCAGCACAAACCCTTCCGCGAAGGTGATCGTCAACGTTCTGGACGCCGCGTCGTATGCGACGGACGGCGTGCCGGGTTCGGCGATTTCCAGCACGTTTTCGATGACGAGTTCATCGGGATAGGTCTCTTCCGTCCGCGTCTCGAATCCGCTGGCGTCGAAACGGACGGTCAAGTCTCCCTCCGGCAGCGGATTGTTGAAGAACAGGAAGACGATGGCATAATAACCGCCGTTCCAATCAACAAGAAATGCATTTGGGGTCCCGAATGCATAGTCGGGCTGCACCACGCCATGGCCGGCAATCTCCACGCTGAAGATCTCGGCCGGCGGATTGTAGTTGTTCGGCCAGCCCGGCCACACGTGCAGCATCATCGACGTGCGGTCGCGGGAAAGCACGGCTTCACCCGACGGCTCCCGGTGCTCGGCAATGACGTTTTGGAATGTGATCCTGCTGCCGCTCTCATCCCGGAGATCCGCCCCTTCGTAGGATACGGCCACCCGGTTGCCGGTGACGCCGCTGACGTCCAGTTTCAAATAGTGAATGCCGAAAAGCGGCTCGTTGAAAACCGATACGCCGGTGACGGTTCCTTCGGACAGCCGGAAATCGCCGGGGGCCGGAAGGCGGGCATCACTCAGTCCCTTGTTGTCCACGTAATCGATGAAATACAGATAAATGGCGTCACGCGCACCGTTCAGATGGGCGCCCGCCAGAAGAGGCGGGTTGAGACCCAGTTCCCGGATCAGGGGTTCCGCCTGGATGAGAACCGCCGTCGGTTCATCGGACACATAAAGTTCGGCTTCGTCCCGGATGACGAAATCGACGCGGAAATCCGGGCCGGCCAGCCGGAGCCCGGTGTCGAAGCGATGTTCCAGCTTGCCGGGATCGGCGGCGAAATAGAATGTGTGGACCGGTTCATAGTAGGGGCCGGAATAACCGCCGATGACGCTGTCGACATCCATCGGGTTCCCGTAGTCGTATGGATTCACCGTCACGAAGACGTCGGCCGCTTTGTTGAGCCTGAATTCCACCCAGACCGTGCCGGTGTCGTCATGGACGTACGCCCGCGGCGCTCCGTCAAAGTACGGATCGGCCGGGCGGTCGGCCTTCACCGTCACTTCCAGCATCCGGAACGCGTTGACGACGCCTTCCGTCACCACATGCAGAAGGACCTTCCGGTCGGCATGCGGGTGACGGTTGACGATTCCGTTCCGGTCAATGATGGTCTCGTCGGACGACATGACGATGACATCCGTCCCATCGAAATCCGGGAGATCGGGTGCAAAGTCGAGATGATCGGTGATCTCCGTCAGGCCGGCGTTGCTGCCCAGCATGGCGCCGATCCATGCGTCGAAAAATGCGTCTTCCGTGTACGGAGCCGCGACCGGTCCGACCGGATCGCCCACGACGATGCCGCCGAACGAAGCGCTTGCGGAAACGGCGATCGGCCGGATATAGAGTCCGACGGAATAGGGATCGATCATGTAGTACGGTCCGTAAAAATCTACATAATAGGGACCTTCTTCATGTTCGGCCACGGCCCATTCATAATAGATGTCCATCGGGTCGTATCCCGGCGGCGGACTGACTTCCAGCTTATCAAAGACCACGGGCGCGCCGGAAATCGTTCCCGCATCCGAAAGGACCGGCATGCCTTCGGGCAGATACTCGATATAGGCTTGAGCTCTCTCATAAGTGCCGTCACCAACCGAAATCCAGAACAAATGCCGTGCATCCGGATCGCGGATCGGAAGCAGGAAGCTGGAATCTTTCCACGATCCTCCGATCCCCTCGCCCGGATTCGGGTTCATGAAGCCGCCGTTCAATTCATCGTAAACGCTCACCTGGATTCCGCCCGGATCCTGCAGCGGCTGCCCGTTTTCATCCTTGATCGTCACCACGACATAGGCGTACACCGAATCGGTCACGGTGGCCATCGGTCCGTCGGGCCGGATCGTCCATCCGCGGTAATACGGTTTCAGCAAACTGTAATCGTTCTCTGCAACCGTCAGGCGGCTGCCGTTGTCGACAACGGCGGGATCGGTTTCGTCGAACGGATCCGCCCACTCGTCGTCGTACGGATGAATTTCCAGCACGAACGGAGGCGGGTATTCGTCACCGTAGCCCACATGGACAAGAAAATGCGCGTAGATCGACGTTCCCGGGACCCTGGCGACCACATATTTTTGCCCGGGCTGCACGGCCGTGATGTTTCCTTCCTGATCGACGGTGACGACGTCGTCGGAACCGTCCGCCACATACCAGATCAGGCCGGGCACGGCCGCTCCGGCCGGTTCGGCCGCGACTTCCGCCCGATAGGTGTCACCAATCGACAGATAAATTTGCTGCTGGACCGGTTGGAGGCCCGTCAGTTTGGGCGGTTTCGACCCGCCGCCGGGCGTGTTGCCGCCGCCGCCGCCGGGCGTGCTTCCGCCGCCTCCAGGCGTGCCGCCACCGCCGCCGGAGCCGCCTCCCGGCACCGTCGCCACCGGCTGCCCGGGCGTTGCCGGTTCCCCGTTCACCGCCACGGCCACATCGTCCGACGGCACGGTCACCAGCTCGATCCGCACGTCGCCCGTGATGTTCGTGTCCGCTTCGGCCACCAGCTCGCCGATCGTGCCGTTCGCCGTGATCTGCACCTCCGGCGACCGGTTGACCACTTTGCCGAAGTCCCCTTCCAGCGCGATTTCCTGACCGGCCGCCAGATCCGCGGAAATTTCCACCGTCTCGAACCCGCCGCCCGTCAGTTCCCTCGTCACCAGCATGGCGCCCGATTCCAGCACGGTCACCGTCACCGTCGTGTCGCCCGTGGCCACGATGCGGATCTTGTTGTCGTATTTGTCCACGATCAGGGCGCCCGACACCCGCACGCCGTTGAACACGATCGTGCCGTCGCCGCCGCCGTTCACATGGACGGAACCTTGCACCGTCACGTTCTCCAGCGTCACGTCGCCGTCTCCGACGCCCTGGGTGATGTACAGGTCGCCGGCGATCACCGCGTCCTTCAGCGTCACATCCGGCGCGTTGATCACCACGATGCCGTCGGCGTCGCCTCCATACTCGCCCGGCGCGTGGATGAACCGCGCAATCAGCCGGTCGAACATCGTGACCGCTTCCGCCCGGCTCAGCGTCCGTTCCGGCTTGAACGTGCCGTCCGGATACCCGTTCAGGACGCCCCGGGACACGAGCGCCCGCACCGCGTCCTTCGCCCAGCCGGCGATGTCGTCTTCATCCGCGAAGCGGACGGAGGCGCCGTCCTCCGCCGTCAGGCCGAACGCGCGCGCCAAGAGGGCCGCCGCTTCCTGCCGGCTGACCGGCTTGTCCGGCAGCGCTTTGCCGTCGGCGCCGCTCAGCACCCCGGCGGCATGGAGCCGCGCCATCGGTCCCGCATACCATTTGCCGGCGGGCAAATCGGGGAACCCGTGCTGCCCCTGCACCTGATATTTCATGATATTGTCCAGCATGACGGCAAATTCGGCGCGCGTCACGGGATCATCCGGCCGGAACGCGCCGTCGAACCCGCTGACCACGCCGTACCCTTGCCAGGCATCGATCGCCGCTTCCGCCCAGTGGCCCCCCGTGTCGCGGAACGCCGCCGACACCGGCGCCGCCCAAGAGGAAAAGAGGACGGCAAGCGCGATCAGCCAAACCCTGGCTTTCCGCCACTTCAACGCCACTTTCGACAAACCCCTTTCCGAAACGGAATTTCGATGCGAATCGATACAATCTTACATTTTATTTCTTTTAATTACAATTAAAGAAATATTAAAACGGCGGGGCCCATTTTCCGTCCATCTCGCCGACCCGGCAAAAAAAAAAAAGACCTGCCCGCCGTCAGCGGCGGGCAGGCTTCACGTCGGGTTCGGACCGGGCTTGTCCAGAATGTCCCGGAGAAACGCCGGCAGCGCGAAGCAGCTCCGGATCACGTCCGCGTTGCAGTAGCGGGTGTCCTTGTCGAAGGCGATGTCCGCGGGATCGGGCAGCGGCCGCTTGGAGCCGATGGTGAACGTCCACAGGCCGCCGGGATAGGTGGGCACCACCGCCGTGTACAGCTTCCGGTGCGGAAACAGGCTGCCGATGCGGTCGTAGGAATTTTTCATGACGTCGGGGTAGAAAATGGGCGATTCGCTCTGGCACGCCATGAGGCCGTCCTCTTTCAGCGCCTTGTGCAGATCCCGGTAAAAATCCAGTTCAAACAGCGGCACCGCCGGCCCGACCGGATCGGAGGAATCGACGATGATGACGTCGTAGGCGTTCACGGCCTCTTTGGCGAATTTCACGCCGTCGGCGTAGATGTAGTTGACCCGCGGATCGGACAGGTTGCCGGAAACGGCCGGCAGATGCTCCTTGCTCGCTTTCACCACCAGCGCGTCGATTTCCACCAGGTCGATGCGCCGCACGCCGGCGTATTTGCACGCTTCCCGGGCCACGCCGCAGTCGCCGCCGCCGATGATCAGCACATCCTGCGGATTCGGATGCATGGACAGCGGCACGTGGGCAATCATTTCGTTGTAGATGTGTCCGTCGAGGGACGTGGTCTGCACGATGCCGTCCAGCACCAGCGCCGGCCCGAAATCGTGCAGATCCAGCACCATGACGTGCTGGAAAGGACTTTGCTGCTCGAACAGAATCTTTTTGACCCGGTAGCTGATTTTCAGGTTGTTCCGTTCGTTTTCGGTCAGCCAGAGTTCACCGTTGATCCGCTGCAGACCGTTCGGCAACGTTTCCATTTTCATCCTCCTTGAAACTGTCGATGAATCGTTCGGCGGCTTTGGACAGGTAGCGGTCCTTCAGCCACACGATGCCCACGTCGGAAAAGAAATTCGCATCGGCGATGGCCAGCGTCCGGATCCGCTCCGTCGGGAAAGAGCGCATGACCGATTCGGGCAGCACGGCGGCGCCGATGCCTTCGGCGATGAGCGACAGGATGACGGCCACGCTGGAGCATTCGCAGATGATGTCCGGCTGGAACCCGTGGCGCAGGCATTCGGCCACGAACTGCTCGTGCATCTGTTTCGTGTTGGCGGATTTCAGGGCAAGAAGCGGGTGGCCCGCCAGCTCGCGCATGGCGATGGCCCCGTCTTTCGGAAACGACGTCCACGTGCCCGGGATGAGCGCCACGAACGGGTCGCTCGGCAGCTTCATGATGCGGTAGCGGGCGGGATCGCTCATCGCCTCGAACGGCAGCCGCGCCACGATCAGCTCGATGGCGCCCTGCTCCAGCTGTTCGCCGAGGAACTGGTGGTCGCCCTCGGAAATTTTGAACGTCACCTGCGGATATTTCGCGCGGAAGCGCTCGATGCGCTTCGGCAGAAGGGAAAAGCAGGAGACGACGGATCCGATGGACAGCACGCCGCGCAGACCCTGCCCGATCTCCTTCACTTCGCGGATCGTCTCGTCCATCTGCGCCAGCAGCAGCTCGGCCATCTGGCGGAGCCGTTCGCCGGCCGGCGTCAGCTTCAGCCGCTTGCCCGTCCGGTCGAACAGCTTGACGCCCAGTTCTTCCTCCATCAGCCGGAGCTGGCGGGAAAGGGGCGGCTGCTCGATGTGCAGCGATTTGGCCGCGCGGGTCACCTGCCCTTCCCGGGCGGTGGCGACGAAATATTTCAGCTGGCGAATGTCCACGGCGGATCATCCCCGGTCATGGCGATGGAACCGGCCGCTTGGCATCGGCCCACGCGCAATCGTCCGATCATACCGTTTCGATATGAAAAATGAATAAAACCGATATTATGAATATATCAGAGTTCGTGGTATGATTCAAATTAACGAGAAAACGCTGCCAATCCCGTGAGGAAAGGACGAAGAGCCATGGACAAGTTGCAAATTCGGCTTGCGGAACGGAGGAAGGAAAAACCCCCCGGCGACAAACTGGGCTTCGGCCTCTACTACACCGATCACATGCTGATCGTGGATTACGAAGAGGGCAAAGGCTGGCACAACCCGCGCATCGAGCCCTATCACCCCATCGAGCTGGACCCGGCGGCCAAAGTGTTCCACTACGGCCAGACGGTTTTCGAAGGCCTCAAGGCCTACCGCACCGAAGACGGGCGCGTGCTCCTGTTTCGGCCGCAGAAAAACTTCGAGCGCCTGAACCGCTCCTGCGACCGGCTGAGCATCCCGCGGCTCGACGAAACGTTCCTCCTGGAGTCGCTGCTCGAGCTCATCCGGATCGAACGCGACTGGGTGCCCGACGCGCCCGGCACGAGCCTGTACATCCGCCCGTTCATCATCGCGACGGAACCGGCGCTCGGCCTCGCCCCTTCCAGAAAGTACATGTACATGGTCATCCTTTCGCCGGTCGGCATGTATTACAAGGAAGGCATCAAGCCGGTGAAAATTTTCGTGGAACCGGAATACGTCCGGGCGGTGCGCGGCGGCACGGGCGAAGCGAAAACCGCCGGCAACTACGCCGCCAGCCTCAAGGCCCAGGAGAAGGCGGAAGGCCTCGGCTACACCCAGGTGCTGTGGCTGGACGGCGTGGAGCGCCGCTACGTGGAGGAAGTCGGCAGCATGAACGTCTTTTTCCGGATCGGCGACACGGTGGTCACCCCGTCCCTGAACGGCAGCGTGCTGGCCGGCGTGACGCGGGATTCCGTCATCCGGCTGATCCGCCACTGGGGCATCAAGGTCGAGGAGCGCCCGCTTCCCATCGACGAAGTGCTGGAAGCGGCCAGGAGCGGCACCCTCGTGGAAGCGTTCGGCTCCGGCACGGCAGCGGTCATCTCCCCCATCGGCGAACTGAACATCGGCGGCGAAACGATCGCCATCAGCAACAACGAGACGGGCGAACTGACCGCGCGCCTGTACGACACGCTGACCGGCATCCAGTTCGGCCGCCTGCCCGACCCGTTCGGCTGGACGCTGGAAGTTTGATGAAGCACGCGAACATCTTGGCCTTGCGAGTTGGCCGGCATCCCGGACAGCTCGCTTTTTTGTGCGGCTCGAGCCGCCCTGCGGCGCAGCCGGACCCGATTTTTCCGTCCCCGGCACTTTCGTCCGTCCGCGAATGTGGTACAATACGTGTGTCATGCTGGCGCAATGTCGGGTTTTCCACTTGACGCCATGCGAATCGATCGCAATGGCCGTTTTTTCCCCATGCCAGTCACAATTTCAGCTGTCGGCATTTTTGCGAGGAGGCCTCATCGTTCATGCTCGTCATCGGCATCGCCGGCGGCACCGGCTCGGGCAAGACGACGGTGGCGCGCGCCGTCATGCGCCGCCTCGGCCCGGACAAGGTGACCTTCATCTCCCAGGACAACTACTACAAGGACCATCCCGAACTCAGCTTTGAAGAGCGGGCGAAAATCAACTACGACCACCCGCTGGCGTTCGACAACGACCTGCTCATCCGGCATCTGCACATGCTGCGCAAAGGCCGCTCCGTCCAGGCGCCGATCTACGATTTCACCGTCCACGCCCGCTCCCCGCGCACCCGCCGGCTTCATCCCCGCGGCATCGTCATCATCGAGGGGCTGCACGTGCTGTCCGTCGAGGAATTGCGCAGGGAACTTGATATCAAAGTGTTCGTGGACACCGATCCCGATGTCCGCATCCTGCGCCGCATCGTGCGGGACATCAAAAAGCGGGGCCGCACCATCGAATCGATCCGCGACCAGTACCTGACCACCGTCAAACCGATGCACGAGGCGTTCATCGAACCGTCGAAAAAATACGCCGACCTCATCATCCCGGAAGGCGGGCACAACAAGGTCGGCATCGAACTGCTGTCCACCTTGGTCGACCGGTATTTGGCGGAAACGAAACCGCCGGCCCGGCCGGGCAAAAAACCGCCGGAACGAAACGGGCGGCGGGCAGGCGCACCGGACGGCAAACCGGGCGGCCAGCCGGATGGCCAGCCGGATGGCGGACAACCTGGCTGACCGGACGGCAAATCGTACACCTATTTCACTGATAATACCGCCAAAGCAGCTGTTCGGTGGTCGGTTCCGGCCGGACCCGCTCCACCGGCAGGCCGAACGCCGCGAAGCAGGCCAACCGATCCGCTTCCGTTTCGCAGCGCGCGGCATCCGGGCACGGATAGCAAAACCGCAGGAGCCATTCCGTCATCGGCTGTTCGTTCCCGTGCAAGGTCAAATCGGTCATCGGGCGCACCCCTTTGCCTGTTGATACATCCAGTGTAGCCGATGCCGAACCGCCTTATCGTGAATTTTTTCACAATGTATGAATTGCATCATTCATATGGTTCCTTCCGCGGCCCCGCCCCATTCCCGCGCCGGTCCAAACATCGCACGGAAAGACAGGATGGACCGCCGGCCGTCCGCTACAATATAAAACGGAAGGAACCCGCGGGAGGATTGACGGCCCATGGAATGGCTCAAGCGGATGGAAAACGCCCTGGAACGGATCGAAAGCCGGCTCGACGCGCCGCTTTCCATCGAGGAAATCGCCGCGGCCGCCCATAGTTCGCCGTTTCATTTCCAGCGGATGTTCACCTTCGTCACCGGCATGACGGTGGCGGAATACATCCGCAACCGGCGGCTCACCCTGGCCGCCATGGAGCTGGCCGCATCCGGCGCCCGGGTCGTGGACGTGGCGCTGAAGTACGGGTACGACACGCCGGAATCTTTCGCCAAGGCGTTCCGCCGTCTGCACGGCATCCCGCCCAGCGAAGCGCGCCGCCCGGGCACGCCGCTCAAGGCCTTCCCCCGGCTTTCCTTTCAACTTTCGCTGAAAGGGGACAAACCGATGGATTACCGACTCGAGGAAAAAGGCCGCTTCACCGTCGTCGGCAAGCCGATTCGCACGTCCACGGCGGACGGACGGAACAAACGGGAAATTACCAAGTTTTGGGACGACAGCATGAAAGACGGCACGACGGATCGCCTGATGGCGCTCGCCCGGCCGGGCGATCCGATGCTCGGCATCTGCACCGACTTCGACTTGCAGAATGGCGACTTCACGTACCTGATCGCCGTGGAAGCGCCGCCGGAGAAGGCGGATCCCGGCCAGGGATTCGTCTCCATGGAAATCCCGGCGAGCCGGTGGGCGGTGTTCACCACTTCCCTCGCCGACATCCATCAGGCGTGGAATCGCATTTTCCAGGAATGGTTTCCGGCTTCCGGCTATGAACATGCCGACGGGCCGGAGCTGGAAGTGTACGTGACGGATGGCGACGGCGTGAAATGCGAAATCTGGATCCCCGTCATCAGGAAAAGCGCGTGAACGGGACATGAACCGAAGGGCCCAAAACGGGCCCTCTGGTGCTTTGTCCCTTTCGGAACGGCACCGAACACGCATAGGATGTACGGTCGACAGCGGCCGTTTCGCGCCATGGGCAAGCATTGCGCGGGCTTTCCTTGCGGCTTCCCCTGCGCCGCCCCGGCAAAATCCTTCCGCGCAAAGGCTTTCCATGCGCAAGACATCCCATGCGAAAAGAGGTGGTCCGCTCCGTGCGCTTCAGCGTCATCATCCCGACCCGGAACCGCTCCAAACAGCTCATGCTGACGCTGGCGTCGTTCGAACGGCAGACGTGTCCGCCGGACCAGTTCGAAGTGGTGGTGGTCAACGACGCGTCCACCGACGACACGCTGGCGCAGCTGCAGCACTACCGCCCGCCCTACCGGCTGACGGTCGTCTCCCTCAGCCAGCCCGTCGGCCGCGCCGTCGCCCGCAACATCGGGGTTTCCGCCTCGTCGGAAGACATCCTCATTTTCTGCGACGCGGATTTTCTCGTGTTTCCCGACTTCATCCGGGTGCACGAAGCCTACCGCATCCGCCATCCGGATGCCGTCATCTCCGGCATGCCCAATCTGATGCGGGGCGCCTACACCCATTTTCACGCCGATTTCTCGGAGCAGGAAAAAGCCGAGGCCGCCCGCGTGCTGAGCCAGGCCGGCATCTGGCACGACGCCTGGATGCACGCCCCGCATACGATCGACATCGTCACGCCGGACGACATCCGCCGCGACACCGGCCGGCTGGCGCAGGTCATGCTTCCATGGAACGACGAGGATCCGAACTGGCGCGAATTCCGCGCCACCGACGCGGCGCCCTGGATTTTGTGCGTGACGAGAAACCTGTCGCTGTCGCGCGAAATGTTCGTGCGGGTGGGCTGGTTTGACGGCATTTTCCAGAAATACGGGCTGGAAGACTGGGAGCTGGGATACCGGCTGCACGCCCACGGCTACAAGTTCATCAGCATGGCCGAGGTGACGGGCGTTCACCAGGAGCATCCCGCCGCCGTCCGGGGAAAGGAAGGCAACGAGGAAAACTTGCGGTTCTTTTTCGGAAAACACGGTCTGCGCAATCCGGAAATCAGCCTGTTTGCCGTGCATTCGCCGGAAGACGGGCTGCCGGTCTACAAGAACGCCCTGCGCATCCTGCAGCATCTCCGCCGCAGCACGTCCGCCCGGCACCGCAGCGCGGAACGCCGCTTCCGCCACCTGTGCACGCGCACGGCGGTCCGGTTCGTCCGTGATCCGCAGTCGCCGGCGTACCTGCGGGACAAAAACCGGCTGCAGCAGGCGATCCTGACGGCCAACGGCGTCTACGCCGCCCCGCTTCCGGCCCGGAGAAAATGGCGCAAAATCCGGCGCATCCTGAGCCGCGCGGTTTGCGACATCCGGCGGGCGGACCGCAAAGCCGCCGTCCGGGCGCGGCGCCGCGGCGGCCGGCGGGCGTTGCGCCGGTTGGCCCGCCGAAAGAAGAAAGCCCGCTGAAGGGCCGCGTGGCGGCGGCCGCACGGCAGGAAACCGCGCGGCCGCTTGTTGTTTTTCCGCACGGGAAACCGGATGGCAAAACCCGTCAAATCAGGTAAACTGAATGTCAGAAGCATCCGACATCGGGAAAGCGGGTGAATGGTTTCCATGTGGAAGGAATTCAAGGAATTTGCCATCAAGGGAAACGTGATCGACCTGGCCATCGGGGTCATCATCGGCACGGCCTTCGGGAAAATCGTCACGTCCCTCGTCAACGATCTGCTCATGCCGATTTTGGGTCTGCTGAGCGGCGGCATCGACCTGAACGACCTGTCCTACGCATACGGCGAAACGGAAATCCGGTACGGGGCGTTCCTGCAGTCCATCGTCGATTTTCTGATCATTTCCGTGTCCATCTTTTTCTTCGTGAAGGCCCTCTCCCGCCTCAAGCTGAACAAGAAGGAAGAACCGGCGCCGGAACCGCCGAAGCCGAGCCAGGAGGAAGCGCTGCTGGCGGAAATCCGCGATCTCTTGAAAGAACAGGTATCCGGCACGCCCTGATCGGCCGCGCCGGATCGGGAGGAACCCGCCAGAATCAAACAGCGGATCCGTCCGCAGCAGCCGGCGCCCCAAAGAAAACGCCTGCGGCGAAACGCCGCAGGCGGAGCCGAAGGCCGCCGGGAGGCCGAAAACCGCCTTCTCCGTGTCCATGATGCCGTTTCAAATATGCCCGAGAAACCGCCGCACGATGTCCGCGCCCGCGATGAAGGTGCCGAAGGAGGCGCCGATGTTGCACAGCGTCACCACCAGCAGGATGCGGGTCACTCTGTTGCGCCAAAACCCCTTGACGCTCAGCACGTCTTCCGACAGGCTTTCGAAATCCCGCACGCTGGGCCGGTGGAAATACGCCTGGGCAAACCCGGCGAACCAGCCGGCGGCAAGCAAAGGATGCAGCGTGGTCAGCGGCGCGACCACGATGGCGGTCAGGACGGCCAGCGGATGGGCCATCGCCGCCGCCGCGCCGAGGCCGGACAGAAGGCCGGTCCAAAGCAGCCAGCTGATCGTCTGCTGCACGCCGACGGACGGGTTCAGGATGAACGTCACCGCGATGAGCGCCACGACGGCGATCGGAATCATCCAGCCGACCACCTTCGGCCATTTCGATTTCGGCGCCGTCGCCGTCAGCGCCGCCAGATCATGCTCCCGGCGGATCTCCCGCGTGATCCCCGGCACGTGCGCCGCGCCGACGACGGCCACGATTTTGCCGCCCGGCGCTTCCCGGATTTTCTGGGCGATGTATTGGTCCCGCTCGTCGATGAGCGGCGTCTTGAGCTGCGGCGCGTGCTCGGTGAACTCTTCCAGCATCGAGTCCAGCATGTCGCGGGTTTTCATTTTTTCCAGCTCTTCTTCGGTGATCTCCTCGCTGCTCAAAATGCTCCACAACAGCTGGGTCATCAGCTTGGCCTTGCCCCAGAGCCCGACGCCCGACCAGATGCGCGCGAACGTCACCTGGATGTTGCGGTCCGCCAGCACGAGGCGGGCGCCGGCTTCTTCGGCGGACCGGATCGCTTGGATCATTTCCATGCCCGGCTCGATGCCGAACTGTTTGGCGACCCGCTTCTGGAACGAGGCCAGCGCCAGGTTGATCAGCATGAGCGTCGTTTTCTTTTCCCGGATGATCTTGAAAATGTCCGTGTCCTTCCACCGGTTCGCCTGCCGGATCGACTCGTACCGCTGCTCGTCCAGTTCGACGCAGACCGCATCCGGCTTCTCGGCTTCGATGACCCGTTTGACCAATTCCGCGCTGGCGCGCGACACGTGGGCCGTGCCGACCAGGACGATGTCCTTCTCGCCGACGCGGAGGCGGGTGACGTTCTGCTCGTCCATCGCAACCATCCTTTGACTCGAATGCCCTCATTATACAACAGCCGCGGATGCCGGCGAAACATGCGGCGTCAGGCCATCATGCGGACGCCGTCGCGCGCCGCCGCGGCGCCCCGGCGCAGGCTGCCGCCACGCCATGTCCGCCGTCTGCCGCCGCCGGGCTTTCCCCGCGGCCTTCCGCCGGCGCCTCACCGGCCGGCGCCGCCCAGGCCGAGCAGCAGCTCCCGCACCCGTCCGCACGCTTCCTCCACATGCCGCGCCCGGATGACATGTTCCGGCCGGATGTCGTAATGGCGCCCGGCATGCCGGTATCGCGGATCGTAATAAAACGCGAGCAGCAGTTCCACCGCCGGCGCGTACGCCTGCCTAAGCAGCAAGCTCTCGATCTCCTTGGCCACGGGCGTATGGATGGCCTCCTTGATCCGCCGGAACGCGGCGAGGCACGCTTCGTGATGGTTCCACGGCTCGTAATCCTGCAGGATGAGCCGCACCCGCTCCTCCAGCGGCAGTTCCACCAGGAGATGGAGGCCTTCCTCCTTCTTCGCCCAAAGCCGCTCCGGCAACACCACCTTGCCGATCCGCCGGCTCTCCGCCTCCATCAGCAGGAACGGCGCGTTCCGCCAGCGGACCAGCGCTTCCGCCAGCAGGGCGTCGAACGTTTTCTGGTTGTTCGCGCGAAGGCCGACCTCGCCGAAAATCGACCCGCGATGCCCCGCCATCGCCTCCAGATCAAGCACCGGGAACCCGTCCGCCGCAAGCCGCCGCAGCATCCAGGACTTCCCCGTCCCCGTCAGCCCGTGCAGCACCACCATGCGCGGCCGGATCTCCGCCGTCTCCAGAAACTGCACGACCCACCGCCTGTAGGCGCGGTAGCCGCCGGCAAGCCGCCGCACGCGAATGTCCATGAGCGACAGCAGGGTGGCCGTCACCTTGCTTCTCATGCCGCCCCGCCAGCAGAAAACGGTTTTGTCCCCCGGCACCCGCGCGAATTGGTCCACGAAAGCCGGCAGCTTGGCGGACACGATTTCCAGCCCGCGCCGCTTCGCCGCCTCGACGCCGGCCTGCACGTACAGCGTGCCGACTTCCGCCCGCTCCCCGTCGTCAAAAAGCGGAATGTTCAGGCTGCCGGGGATGGTGGCGTCGGCAAACTCCCCGGGCGACCGGACGTCGATGGGGACCGTCCCGCCCCGCCACCGCTCTTCATTCAGCTCTTCCACCGTGATGTCGCGCATCGCGGCCTCTCCCTTTTTTGTCGTCGGTTCAAACAACCACAATGCGCCCTTCTCCCGGGCCCGTCACGTCGCCGATCATGGCCGCCTCCACGCCCGCCGCCACCAGCGCCTCCAGCAGCCGTTCGGCCTGCGAGGCGTCCACGGCGATGAGCAGCCCGCCGCTCGTGACGGCGTCGCACAGCATCCACCGGCCGATCTGGTCCAGCTGCTCGGGGAACGAAACAAAAGGCTCCACGTGGGCATGGTTGTTTTTCGTGCCGCCGGGCACGGCGCCCAGCTCCGCCAGCTCCCGCACCCGCGGCAGGAACGGCACCTTGTCGCGATAAATCGTGATGTTCACCCGGCTGCCCCGCGCCATTTCCAGCGAATGGCCCATCAGGCCGAAACCGGTCACGTCGGTGCAGGCGTGCACGTCGAAGCCGGCCATGATCTCCGCCGCCTTCCGGTTCAGCGTCGCCATCACCCGGGTCACCCGGGCGATTTCCTCCGGCGCGAGCAGGTCCCTTTTGATCGAGGTGGTCAAAATGCCGACGCCGATCGGCTTCGTCAGGATGAGCCGGTCGCCGGGACGGGCCCCCGCGTTGGTCAGCACGCGGTCCGGATGGACGAGTCCGGTGACCGCCATGCCGAACTTCGGCTCCTTGTCGTCGATGGAATGGCCGCCCACGATGGTGACGCCGGCCTCCTTCGCCTTGTCCGCCGCGCCGCGCAAAATCTCCGTCAGTATGGCGTGGTCCAGCGTGTGCACCGGAAACGCCACGATGTTGAGCGCCACGAGCGGCCGGCCGCCCATGGCGTACACGTCGCTGATGGCGTTGGCCGCCGCGATCTGGCCGAAGGCGTACGGGTCGTCGACGATCGGCGTAAAAAAGTCCACCGTCTGCACGAGCGCCAGATCGTCACGGATCTTGTACACGCCGGCATCGTCGCTCGTTTCCGTGCCGACGAGAAGATCGGGATTCGGCTCCTCCGGCGGCAGGCTGCGCATGATCCGGGCCAGATCGGCCGGGCCGATTTTGCAGCCGCATCCGCCTTTTGCCGTGAGGGACGTGAGCTTGACGGTCGTATCTCCCATGTTCAATCGGTCCTTCCTTGTCGTGTCGAACAGGTTCCCTTCCATTGTAACGAAAAAAAGAGCGCCTGACCAAGCGCCCTTTTTCTCGAAAAACGGGTGCGGATGCCGCGACTTGCGGTTCCCGGCTCTTCTCAGCGCGCCGTTTCCTTGGTGACGTCGTAGTAGAACCGGATGGCGTACAGCGCGCACAAGCCGACGATGGTGTACACGATCCGCGACATCAGCGAATCGGTTCCGCCGAAAATGCTGGCGACCAGGTCGAACTGGAACAGGCCGACGAGCAGCCAGTTCAATCCGCCGATGATGAGCAGGGTCAGCACAATCGTATTGAACGTCTTCATGCGTGGGCAACTCCTTGCCTTTTTTTCCCTAGGTTGCCCGTCCGGCCGCCTGCCTATTCATCGGTTCGGCCGATCCGCCCGCATCGTCCCGGGACCGCGTGCCGGGTTCCGGTCCCAGCCGCATCATCCCGGGATCGCGCGCCGGATTCCCGGACCCGTCATTCGTCCGCCCAGCCCATCGTGCGCTCCACGGCCTTGCGCCACCCGGCCAGGAGGCGCCGCCGCGCATCCTCGTCCATCGCCGGACGGAACGTCACGGTGTCCCGCTGCCGGTCGAGCCGCGCAAGGTCCGCCATCGACCAGAAGCCCGTGCCGAGGCCGGCCATGAACGCGGCGCCGAGGGCGGTCGTTTCGGTCATCGCCGGGCGCACCACGTCCGTTCCGAGAATGTCCGCCTGGAACTGCATGAGCAGGTTGTTCGCCGCCGCCCCGCCGTCCACGCGCAGCGACTTGAGCCGGAGGCCGGCGTCCTGCTCCATCGCCGCCAGCACGTCCCGCGTCTGGTAAGCCAGCGATTCCAGGGTGGCGCGGATGATGTGGTTTTTGCTTGTGCCCCGGGTGAGCCCGAAAATCGCGCCCCGGGCGTACATGTCCCAATAGGGCGCCCCCAGCCCGGCGAAGGCCGGCACGACGTACACGCCGCCGTTGTCCGGCACCTTGCCCGCGTAATATTCCGAATCCGCCGCCGTCTCGAGCAGCCGGAGGCCGTCCCGGAGCCACTGCACCGCCGCGCCGGCGATGAAGATGCTGCCCTCCAGCGCATAGGACACCTTGTCCGTGAGGCCCCAGGCGATCGTCGTCAGAAGCCCCGACGCCGACGCCACCGGCTTGTCCCCCGTGTTCATCAGCATGAAGCAGCCGGTGCCGTACGTGTTTTTGGCCATGCCGGACTCGAAGCACCCCTGGCCGAACAGGGCGGCGTGCTGGTCGCCGGCGACGCCGCGGATCGGGATGAGCGCCCCGCCGAACGTCTCCCGGTCCGTTTCGCCGAACGCGCCCACGCTCGGCCGCACCTCGGGCAGCATCGCCTTCGGGATGCCGAGCTCCCGCAGGATGTCTTCGTCCCACTCCAGCGTATGGATGTTGAACAGCATCGTGCGGGACGCGTTCGTATAGTCCGTCGCGTGCACGCGGCCGCGGGTCAGGTTCCAGACGAGCCACGTGTCCACCGTGCCGAACAGGAGGTCCCCCCTCTCCGCCCGCGCCCGCGCGCCGTCCACATGGTCGAGGATCCATTTGAGCTTCGTGGCGGAAAAATAGGCGTCGATGATGAGCCCGGTCTTCTCGCGGATGACCGGCTCCCAGCCGTCCTTCTTCAGCCTCTCGCACAGATCCGCCGTGCGCCGGTCCTGCCAGACGATGGCCGGATGCACCGGTTCGCCGGTGTGCCGGTCCCACACGACGGTCGTCTCCCGCTGGTTCGTGATGCCGATGGCCGCCACTTCCTGCGGCCGCACCCGCGCCGCTTCCAGCACTTCCCGCGCCACGCCGCTCTGGGCGCCCCAGATTTCCATCGGGTTGTGCTCCACCCAGCCCGGCTTCGGGTAATGCTGCGTCAACTCCTTCTGCGCGATGTGCACGACCCGACCCTGCCGGTCGAACAGGATCGCCCGCGAGCTCGTCGTCCCCTGGTCGAGGGCGAGCACCACCTTTTTCTCCATGCGCCAACGCCTCCCCTCGGCTTGCCGAAGACCGTTTTCCGAAGACCTTTTTCTTGTCCTGCTGATAGAAAAAGGGTAAGATTTTTTTGTTGAAGCCAACCAGACGTGATCAAAAAGGAGCTGAGCACCCCGTGGAAGGAGCCAAGCCATTCAGACTGTGGACGGAAATCCGGCAGATGTTCATGATCGCCGTCGGCGCGGCCATCGCCGCGGTCGGGCTGGAACTGTTCCTCGTGCCGAACAGCATTCTGGACGGAGGCGTCATCGGCCTGTCCATCATCGCGGCCAAAATGACGGGCATGAAGCTGAGCCTGTTCATCGTGCTGTTCAACCTGCCGTTTCTGGTGATCGGCTTCCGCAAAATGGGACTCCGCTTCGTCATCCACGCGCTGTTCGGCGTGCTGGTGCTGTCCGGCCTGACGGCCTGGCTGCATCACGTCGACGCGTTCACCGACGACCTGTTCCTGGCCACCATCATCGGCGCGGTCATCCTCGGCACCGGCGTCGGCCTCGTCATCCGCAGCGGCGGCGTGCTTGACGGCACGGAAGTGATCGCCATTCTCGTCAGCCGGAAAAAGCCGGTGTCCGTCGGCCAGTTCATCATGGTGCTCAACGTGTTCATCTTCATTTTGGCCGCCCTGCTCGTCTTCACCTGGGAAACGGCCATGTACTCCATCATCACCTATTTCATCGCCTACAAAATGATCGATATCGTCAACGAAGGCCTGGAAGAGCTGAAGTCGGTGACGATCATTTCCGATGTGCCCGACAGGATCGCCGAAGCGATCCGGGAGCAGCTGCACCGCGGCATGACGTTCCTGCACGGGGAAGGCGCCTTCTCCGGCGAGCCGAAAAAAATCATCTACATCATCGTCAGCCGGCTTGAATTGTCCACGCTGCGCGAAATCGTCAACGACATCGACCCGAAGGCGCTGGTGGCCATCGAAAACATGGCCGACGTGTCCGGCAGCAACTTCCGGAAGAAAAGCCAGTGACTCCGGCCGGCACCCGTCTAGACGGTACCCGTCAGACCGAAGCCCGTCAAACCGGCGCCCGCAGGCTGAAGCGGGCCGTCTCCCAGCTGTCGCCATCGGCGCTGACGGTGAGACGGCCCCACAGGGCGTCCACCGCCTCGTCCTTGCCGAGGGTGGCCCACGTTTCCGTATCCGTCGGATCCGTATAGTCGATCAGGCCGTCCGCCGCGAACGGGGAATCGTTCCCCTCTTCGTCGCCGGTGAACAGCAGATAGGAGACGACGCGGCGCAGGCGGTCTTCCACGCGGCGCAGCGGCGACCCTTCGCCGTCCACCGGCATGCCGTCCGGCAGCTCGCCGGCCTGCCGCCGGCGCCAGTATTCCCGGAACGCGTCCACCACCTCTTCCGCCTGTTCCGCCCCCACGCCCGCTTTCCGGCAGACGGCGCGAAGCCCGTCCATCCCGAGCCCGTCGGCCACCTCCGTCGGATGCAGGGCCAGCGCCTGGATGCGGTAGCCGACATCGTTCAGGTACAGGTCGCTCTTGGCGCCGGCCGGCTTGCTGCGGATGCCGATGCCGGCGGCCAGGGCGGCCCGTTCGTCATCGCTCATGTTGCGGAGCGTGATGGCGCCTAGCTGATCGGGCAGCGCCCCGTATTCCCGCATGAACCGGACGCTGCGGAGGCGTCCCTGCATCGCCCGCCGGTCCCGCACGAGCACCAGCATCAGCTTCAGCTTCAGATCGTCCTTCATTTTGCCGGCATCCATTTCGTTCATCCCGTCCGTTTCCTTGTTCGGTTTCGCGTTCCGGCCGGCGGATCCCTGCCATCGGCCATTCTTTTGCCATTGTACCGTGAACGGATGCCGCTGAACACCCCCGCTCCGTCATTGAACGCCTGCAAAAAAGAAAAAAGCCGCACGAAATCCCCATTCCGCTTTTCGCGAAAGGATTTCGTGCAGCTTGCGTTGCCGATCGGCCTTCAGCTCACCATGCGGACGAAATCGTCCAGCGTATGCCGCTGCAGCAGGCAGTAGCGCGGCAGTTCGAAGCGCGGCGAGGACGGGGTGCTTTTGGCATCGGCGACGATGAAGGCGGCCCGGTAGCCGAGTTCCCGCAGCACCTCGATGGTGACGTCGTTGTAGTTGCCGTACGGGTACGCGAAAATGTCCTGCTTCCGCCCGACGAGGGCCTCGAGCGCCTTGCCCGCCTCGGCGATTTCTTCCCGTTGCCGGGCCCGGTCCAGCTCGGCCATCATCGGGTGGCTCACCGTATGGTTCAGCACGTCGATGCCGCGGGCGGCGATCGCCTTCATCTCTTCCGCGTCCATGTTCAGCCGGTTGCCGATCCAGTCCGTGACGGTGAACTGGATGGCCTTCATGCCGTACCGTTCCAGCACCGGCATCACGAATTCGGTGAAATCGGCGGTGTTGTCGTCGAAGGTGAGGAGCACCGGCTTTTCCGGCGCCGGCCGCTTCCCGTCGAGCACGTCCAGATATTCGTCGGCGGACAGCGTCACGTACCCGTTGTCATGGAGCCAGGCCATCTCCTTCTCGAACTCGTCCAGCCGATATTGATAGTCGTTTGCCGGATCCGGATCCGGTTTGACCACGTGGTAGAGCAAGACCGGTATTTCCATCGTTCTCCCGCCTTTTTGGTCGAAAGTGTCTCGCTGCCAGACCCGCTCTTCATTTTACCACGTTTTCCCCGGGGCGGACTGTCATTTTTTTCGGCGGGCGGGCCGGATGCGGCTTTCACGTCCCGTGATTCGCCGTGCCGTCAGTGATGGCGGATCAGGTAGTCGAAGGCGGCCAGCGCCGCCGTCGCGCCGGATCCCATGGAGATGACGATCTGCTTGTACGGGATGTCCGTGCAGTCGCCGGCGGCAAACACGCCGGGAAGGCTCGTGGCGCCCCGCTTGTCCACGACGATTTCGCCGGTGCGCGTCTTCTCCACGGCGTCGCCGAGCCACTCCGTGTTGGGCACAAGCCCGATCTGCACGAACACCCCTTCCACCGCGGCCCTCCGGGGTTCGCCGCTTTCCCGGTCCGTCCAGGCGATGCCCTCCACCGCGTCCCGTCCGACGATTTCCGTCACCTGCGCGTTCGTCACCACCGTCACGTTGGGCAGGCTGGCGAGCTTCTGCTGCAGCACATGGTCCGCCTTCAGCTCCGGCATGAATTCCAGCAGCGTGACGTGCTCGCAGAGGCCCGCCAGGTCGATGGCCGCCTCGACGCCGGAATTGCCGCCGCCGACGACCGCCGTCCGCTTGCCGGCGAACAGCGGGCCGTCGCAGTGCGGGCAGTACGTGACGCCCTTGTTGCGGAATTCCCGCTCGCCGGGCACGCCCAGGTTCCGCCAGCGGGCGCCGGTGGACACGATGACCGTCCGGCTTTGCAGCACCGCGCCGTTTTCCAGTTCCACTTCGAAGAAGGCGCCGCCTTCCGGCTTCGCCAGCCGGACCGCCCGCCTTCCCGTCATGATGTCGATGTCGTAGGCGCGGGCGTGGGCTTCCAGATCGGCGGCCAGCTTCGGCCCTTCCGTGTACGGGATGCCGATCACGTTTTCGATGCCCAGCGTGTCGTTCACCTGCCCGCCGAACCGCTCCGCCACGAGGCCGGTGCGGATCCCCTTGCGGGCGGCGTAGACGGCGGCGCTGGCGCCGGACGGTCCGCCGCCGACCACCAGCACGTCGTAGGGCGCTTTCCCCGCGAAGGCGGAAGCGTCCTGCGCGGCGCCCAGCTTCCCGAGGATGTCCTCCAGCGACAGCCGGCCGCTTTCGAAAAAGGCCCCGTTCAGATACACCGTCGGCACCGCCCGGATGCCCTTTTGCTCCACTTCCTCGCGGAACGCCGACCCTTCCACCATCGTGTGGGAAATGTTCGGATGCACGAGGCTCATCACGTTGAGCGCCTGCACCACGTCCGGGCAGTTGTTGCACGTGAGGCTGACGTACGTTTCGAACCGGTATTCGCCCGGCAGCGTCCGGATGCGTTCGAGGACGCCGGGCTCCACCTTCGGCGGCCGGCCGCTCACCTGCAACAGGGCCAGCACGAGCGACGAAAACTCGTGGCCAAGCGGCAGTCCGGCGAACACGATGCCGGTGTCTTCGCCGGGCCGGTTCACGCTGAAGCCCGGCGTGCGGGAAAGCGCCGCCCGCTCCCATTTGATGCGCGGCGAAAGGCCGGCCAGCTCCTCCACCAGCTCCAGCATGCGCCGGGAGACCGGATCGTCGCCGGCCGACACTTTCAGCAGCACGTCGCCTTCCATCAGCGCCAGATAGTGCATCAGCTGCGCTTTGAGATCCGCGTCCAATGGCATGGCCGTCGCCTCAAATTTTGCCCACGAGTTCGAGGCTCGGTTTCAGCGTTTCGCCGGTTTCCTCCCACTTGGCCGGGCACACTTCGCCGGGGTGTTCCCGCACGTATTTGGCCGCCTTCAGCTTTTTGACCACCGTGTCCGCATCCCGTCCGATGCCGTCCGCCGTGATTTCCACCGCCTGGATGACCCCGTCCGGGTCCACGATGAACGTGCCGCGCTGGGCCAGCCCGGTCTGTTCATCGTACACGTCGAAGCTGCGCGAGAGGGTGCCGGACGGGTCGCCGATCATGACGTACTCCACCTTGCGCACCTTTTCGGAATGGTCGTGCCACGCCTTGTGGACGAAATGGGTGTCCGTGGACACGGAATACACTTCGGCGCCGAGCTGCTTCAGCTCGCGGTAGCGGGACTGCAAGTCCTCCAGCTCCGTAGGGCACACGAAGGAGAAGTCCGCCGGGTAGAAGCAGACGACGCTCCATTTTCCGAGCAGGTCTTCGTCCGTCACTTCGATGAAGGACCCGTTGTGGTACGCCTGCGCGCGAAAGGGCAAAATCCGTTTCCCGATGAGCGACATGTCGATCCTCCTGCACCAAAAGATGGGGACCCCTTGGGTCCCTTTTCCTTAACAGATTGCCCGGATGCAGAAGAGGACATACGCGGCAGGCGGCATCAAACCGGCGCCGTCTCCTCCAGCTTTCGCCGCAGTTCGTCCACCCGTTTCTGGTCTTCCTCCAGCACCGTGTCCACCACGTTTTTGCTTTCCCGGTCCAGCTCCCCGGCCACCATTTTGTGCGAAAAACGGATGCCGTATTTGTTCTCCCCGACGAGCGCATCGCGCAAAATGTCCCGCACGTCCTCCGGCGCATCGCCGAACTTCTGCATCCACAGCTGCATTTCACCCATGAGGCCGGGGCCGTCCACCGGCTCGCCGCCGAGCTCCCGGATGCGCCGGGCGATCTTCTCCGCCCCGAGTTCGGCGTGGTCCCGGAACCGCCGCAGCATGTCCTTCAGTTCCGGATCATTGGCGCGCTCGATCAGCCGCTCGTATTGCCGGATGCCCATGAACCGCCCTTTCAGGAATCCGTTCAGTTCGTCGATCACCCGCCGCTTTTGCCTGTCGTCCATGGAAAGCGCCTCCTTTGTCCGTTTGCCCGTAGTATGCCCCGGCTGACGGACAAAAAGAGGGATGGCGGAGCAAAAGATCAGATTTCATACGTCCATCCCGCCGGCGGTTCGCCGGCTTCCCGGTCGTCCGGCTCCAGCACCCGGTCGAGGATGCGCTTTTCGAAATGGGCGAAGCCGGCACCCTTCACCCGGGGCCGGGCCAGCGTCACCGCCAGGTCGAGGGCGACGGCGCCCCGCTCGATCAGGATGACGCGATCCGCCAGGGCCACCGCCTCGCTGACGTCGTGGGTGACGAGCAGGGCGGTGAATCCCTGCCGGAGCCACAGCCGCTCGATGAGCCGCTGCATCCCGATGACGTGCTGACCGCCAGGGAATGGAGCAGCTCGCCGCTCAGCGTGAGACGGACGGCGGCGTCCGCCACCTGGACGGGTGTGGGCATGATGCGGTTTGAAAGGAGGCCGAGCCCGCCGAGCAGCTGCCAGACCGCGATCGCCGAAACGGGAACGATCCAGGGCAGCACCGGGTCGAGCCGCCGGCGAAACGTTGCAGAAGCGCCCCGCATGGACCGCCCTCCCCTCAATGCGCCGACGTGCGCAGGGTCGGCCGCAGCGAGTTGGCGATCAGTTCGCCGAACGGGCTGATCGAGCCCGGGCCTTGCGGCGCTTTCCGCTCGACGGGCAGGTGCGGGAACAAGAGGTCGGCGACCCGGTACGCTTCTTCCAGATGGGGATAGCCGGACAGGATGAACGTCTCGATGCCGAGCGCCTGATAGTCCCGCATGCGGGCGGCGACGGACGCCGGGCTGCCGACGAGGGCCGTGCCCGCGCCGCCCCGCACGAGCCCGATGCCGGCCCACAGATTCGGGCCGATCTTCAGCGCGGAGCGGTCGCCGCGGTGCAGCTGGCTCATCCGCTTCTGGCCGACGGAGTCGAACCGGGCGAAAATGCGCTGGGCCTGGGCGATCGTTTCGTCGTCGACGTACCGGATCAGGTCTTCCGCCGCCTGCCACGCTTCCTCGTCGGTTTCCCGCACGATGACGTGCAGGCGGATGCCGAACTTCACTTCGCGGCCGGCCGCTTCCGCGCGCCTGCGGACATCGGCGATTTTCTCCGCCACGTCTTCGGGCCGTTCGCCCCAGGTGAGGTACACGTCGGCGTGCTTCGCCGCCACCTCATGGGCCGCCGGCGACGACCCGCCGAACCAGACCGGCGGATGGGGCGTCTGCAGCGGCGGAAAGAGCACGCGGCCGCCCGCGACCGACAGATGCCGGCCGGCGAATTCCACCGTTTCCCCCGCCAGTTCCCGGCGCCAGATCGTCAAAAACTCGTCGGTCAGCTCATACCGGGCGTCGTGCTCGAGGAACAGGCCGTCGCCGGCCAGTTCCACCGGATCGCCGCCGGCCACCACGTTGATGAGCAGCCGGCCGCCGGAAATCCGGTCGAAGGTCGCCGCCATCCGCGCCGCCAGCGTCGGCGACATCAGGCCGGGGCGGACGGCGATGAGAAATTTCAGCTTGCGGGTGACGGGCACAAGGGAACTGGCCACGATCCACGGATCCTCGCAGGAGCTGCCCGTCGGGATGAGCACGCCCTCGAAGCCGAGCCGGTCGGCAGCCGCGGCAATTTGCGCCATGTACGCGCCGTCCACCGCCCGCGCGCCTTCGGCGGTGCCGAGGCGGCGGCCGTCGCCATGGGTCGGGATGAACCAGAAAATGTGCATGGTACGATACCTCCTCGCGGAATGTTTCGCCCGCACGGTCTTGCATCCGCCGGGCCGTCAGCAGCCGGGCCGTTTGTCGGCCGTGCCGCTTATGGACCGGACCGCTCATTGGCCGGATGCCGTCGGCACCGTCGCTTCTTCCACCCGGATGTCGACGGGGATCAGGCCGAGCGCCCGGAACGTGTCGGCGATGCGCTGCTGGGCTTCGAGCACCTCCGGACCGATCCGCCGCACCCCGTACTGCCGCCGCCCGGCGGCCCGTTCCAGACTCGGCACGTCGATGCCGAGCTGCGGGGACAACAGCTCCGCCAGTTCCCGCGGATGGTCTTTGGCCCAGGCGTCGATCCGGTCGGCTTCTTCCAGAATGATGTCAATCACGTCCGGATGGCGTTCGACGAAGGACCTTTCGCCGAGGAAGAACTCGTGATTGTGCACCAGATCGGTGCCGTCGGCCACAATCCGGGCGCCGGTGGCCGTTTCCGCCGCCGCGAAGAACGGGTCCCAGATGACCCAGGCGTCCACCTTGCCGCTTTCGAAAGCGGCGCGGCCGTCCGCCGGCGGCAGGTAGACCGGTTCGATCTCGTCGTAGCCGACGCCGGCCTGCTCCAGCAGTTTGACCAGCAGGTAGTGCACGTTGGACCCTTTGTTGAGCGCCACTTTCTTTCCCCTCAGATCGGCGGCCGTCCGTATGTCCGAATCCTTCGGAACGAGCAGCGCTTCGCTTTTCGGGCTCGGCGGTTCGTGGGCCAGGTAGACGAGGGGCGCGCCCGCCGCCTGGGCGAAAATCGGCGGCGCTTCACCGGTGTGCCCGATGTCGATGCTGCCGACGTTGAGCTCTTCAAGCAGCTGCGGCCCGCCGGGGAATTCCGTCCATTCCGCCCGGTAGCCCAGCTCCTCCAGGCGGCGGTCCAGACGGCCGTCCGCCTTGAGAATGTTGAGCGTGCCGTACTTCTGGTAGCCGATCCGCACCGTCACCGGCGCCCGGCCGCTTTCCGTCCGGCTTCCGTCCGATGGGCCGGAAGCAGCCGCCCCGTTGCCGCCCGAACCCGCGCCGGAACCGTCATGACCGGCGGCATTCACGCCGCCGGCGTTTCCCGGCCCGGCCGCTCCCGCCTTGCCGCCGCCCGCCGCGCAGGCCGACAGCAGCATGGACAACGCAAGGATGACCGCGGCCGCCGCGGCAGCCCATCCGGTTCCCGTTCCCGCGGACCGCCGGTTCCCGAGGCGGCCGGCCGCATGGCCCGGGCGATCCGCCGCCGGCCGTTCCGCCGGCACCCTTTCACGCCCGGCTCTGCGCATGGTCCCGCACCTCCAGTTCCTTCTCCAGCTCGAACAGCATGGCCTCGAGCCGCGTCTTCAGCTCCGCATCCAGTTCGAACCCGGCGCCGCCGTTCCGCTCCGCGCGCGTCACCTGCAGATCGACGGCATAGACCGCCGGCGCGAACCGTCGCGCCCCCAGCGCCGCGGCCACCGGCTTGAAGGCGAACTCCACCGACAGCAGATGGGCGATGGTGCCGCCGATGAACACGGGGGCCACCCACTTGTCGTTCAGGACGTGCTGCGGCAGCACGTCGAGGAACAGCTTCAGCAGCCCGGTGTAGGAGGCCTTGTAGACCGGGCTGGCAAACACGACGGCGTCCGCGCGCTCCACCTTTCCGACGGCTTCCTTGATCTCCGGCTTGTCGTACCGGCCGAACACCAGATCCTGCGCGGGCAGGTCCGCCACCCGGATTTCCTCCGCGGCATGCCCGCCCTGCGACAGATGCCGCTCGATGTGGTTCACGATCCCGTTCAGCCGGGAAGCCGCGTTCGGACTTCCGTTCACGATGACCACATAAGCCAAACCCTCCATCTCCTTCCCCCATCGGAACGTGCAAACAGAAAAGACCTCCTTCTCCCCGCGCTTCCGGGCAAGCGTCGCCTCGGATTTGCGCCATGGGGGAAAGGAGGCCTCCGGCGGTCCGGTCGGACCTCAATTTACACTATTCCGATTTTTTTAATATGTTTTTGTGAACAACATATTACCGTTCGGGGCCGAAGATGTCAACGATTTTTTTGGGCTGCGTTTTTTTCGGGTCCACGCGGCGGACGGCGGGCTTGTGCCGAAGAATGGCGCCCGCGCCGCCGTCTTTTTTTCGACAGAAAATGACAATAATGCCGCGCTTGTTGTACAATGAAAAAAACCCGGGATCCATTCCACGCCGTCCGACACCGCCCCCCGACGTCCCGGCCGAAAGCACGGTGATCCCGCCCATGTCCGCCACCGCCGCGATCACGCCGATTTTCACCCATTTCCTGCCGATCATGTATTTCGTCCTCCTGCTCACGGACGTGCTCCGCCGCGACCGCAACCGCAAGGAATATTTGCTCGTGGCCGGCATCATCGCCTGCTGCCTGTCCATGTTCATGGAAGAGTTCGTCCGCCACTATCTGCCCATCGAGTACAGCCCGGTGCTCACGGCGTCCTGGTTCGGCCTGTCGGGCATCACCATCGTCGGGTTCGGCTTGCACCTGTTCCTGTCCCTCACCCGCTCCGGACGAAAACTCCCGAATTTCGTGCATCCGTCCCTGTTCTATCTCCCGACGGTCCTGCTGCTCGCGAACCTGGTCTTCGGCGACGAGATGGCGTCAGGCGCTTCGTTCCGCGAAGCGGGCATCTGGAAATGGCCGGTCTACAACACGGCCTATTACATCGCCATGTTCGGCAGCAACGTGTTCAACGCCCTCTACCTCCTGATCCTCGCAAAAGGCATCCGGGACGCCGACCAGCCCGAGATCCGCGGCATCTTCAAACAGCTCATCTTCGGCGTGCTCGTCACCGTCTTTTTCAACCTCGTGATCGGCACCATCGACTTCAACGGCCTCCTGCCCCCGTATCCCTACATCTACGGCACGCTGCTCTGGTGCGAAATTCTTCGCCGGACGATGAAAAAGTACGAATTCCTGCACCACGTGGACGTCCGGTTCGAAAACCTGTTCAACGTGAGCCCGGTCGCCATCCTGCTGACCGACATGGACGGCAACGTGCGGGAAGCGAATCCCGTGGCGAAGAAGCTGTTCGAGGCGCTGCAGCTCGATGGCCGGACCATCGCACCGCTCATGCAAGGGGACCTGTTGCGGCGGATCCGAAACCGCGAGTCGATCCGCGAAGTGCCGCTCGACATCGACACCGGCGCCGGACGGATGGATCTGCTGATCGACGGGGATTACCTGTCGCTTGAATATGTGCCGCACATGATCCTGATCGTGCGGGACGTCACCGTCGAGGCGGAAAGCCGCCGGGAGCTGGCCCGCCTCGCCTATCACGATGCGCTCACGAAACTGCCGAACCGGAAATTTTTCTCCGAAGAGCTGAACCGCGCGCTGGAGGAAGCCGGAGAAACCGGCGAACCCTTCGCGGTCATGATGTTCGACCTGGATCTGTTCAAGGACGTCAACGACCGGTACGGCCACTGGACCGGCGACCGGGCGCTCATCCGGGCGGCCGACGCCGTCCGCGCCATCCTCGGGCCGGGCGACTTTGCGGCGCGCTTCGGCGGGGACGAGTTCATCATCTGCTTCCGGTCGGCCGCGACGGAAGACGCGGTCCGCGCGAAAATCGGCGAGCTGCGGAAACATCTGGCCGAGCATCCCCTTGACGCCGGCGCAGAACGCGTGGCGCTGGACATCAGCATCGGCGTCAGCTTTCACCCGAAACACGGCGAGGACAGCGACACGCTGCTCCACCATGCGGACCAGGCGCTGTATGACGTGAAGCGGAGCGGCCGCGGACGCGAAGCGTTCGCGCCGGATCCGGCCTGACCCGGACATCCGGCGGCTCTGAATCCTTCGGCAGCCTTGCTCCGTATGCCATTTGTGACCAGCAAGTTCCGGAGGCATGTCCAGATGGGTTCCACGTTCCGTTTTGCCAGCCGCCTCGAACCGGCCGTCCGCGCCCTCCTCGATCCTTATTGCCGCAAGCATCCCCGGCTGCATCTGGCCATCGGCCTGCTCAAAGGCGGGGAAACGGCCGTCTTGCATCACGTTCCCGGGACGTCCCCTTCCCGGTCTTCAAACCCGCCGCAGCAGGGCATCCCGCCGCTTCGTTCCGGCTTGCCCCGCGAACCCCTGTACGAAATCGGCTCCGTCACCAAAACGTTCACCGGCGCCCTGCTGGCCCGGGCGATCCGCGACGGCCTCGTCCGGCCGGACGATCCGGTCACGCGCTTTCTCCCGGACCTGGCGCGCAACAAGTCCATGGCCGGGCATCCGGTCACGCTGCGCCAGCTGGCCACCCATACGTCGGGATTGCCGTCCCTGCCGCCTTCCTTTCTGGCCAGACTGCTGGTGTCCCCAAACGTCCGCGCCAATCCGTACGCCCATTTTTCCGAAGACGCCATGCTCCGGTTTCTCGCCAAATACCGGTTTCCGGCCAGGCGCCGGTTTCGCTACTCCAACATGGGCGCGGGTCTTCTGGGACACATTCTGGCGAGGGTGTACGGCGGCGACTACGAAACCGTCCTGCTGGACGCCGTTTGCCGCCCCCTCGGCCTTGCCGATACGGCCATCCGGCTGTCCGGCGATCAGCGGGCCCGCCTCGTGCCGGGATACGACAGCCGCGGCCGCCCGGCATCCAACTGGGATTTCCGCGCCCTCGAAGGGGCGGGGGCGTTGCGCTCCACGGCGCGGGATTTGCTGGCCTATTTGCGGATCCACATCGGGGGCACCGGGCATCCGCTGGAGGAGGCGCTGCACGACACCCACCGCATCTGGCACGAAGAGCCGGGCGGCCGGGCTCTCGGCATCGCCTGGTTTTGGGAGCGGCGCCTGAACCTGTTCTGGCACAACGGCGGCACCGGCGGCTACTCCAGCTTTGTCGGTTTCAACAAGGAGAACGGGACCGGCGTCGTGCTGCTTGCCAATGTCGAGCGCCATCCGGCCGCCGGCGCCTCGCTGGACGGCATCGGGATCGGCCTGATGCGGCTTTTGGGCGAATGACCGGCAGCGGCGGAGCTGCGAAAGAACGATCGGGCAACATTCTGTGACAGCCGTAAAAAAACGGGCGGGAGGTTCCGATATACAAAAAGACGGTCTTTTCCGGAGAGTCTTTCTCCGGAATCCGGACCGCCAAGCGTTGAACGGAAATGTCCGAACCACGATGATTCCAGCGATCAAAGTCTGAATCGGTGCATGAGCCATTGGGGCAAACGGCTGGGCCGCGCCCCCAACACGTCCCAGCGGCTGATCGGCAACGCCCTCATCAAGGCGGGCGCGGACTGCGTCATCGGCAACCGGCCGATCCGCGCCCAGGATTTCACCGTCATCGACGGCAAGCCGCTTTTCTACGCGCTGGGCCATTCCGTGTCCGACGAAGCCGGGGACGGCACATTCAACCTGATGGTGGAAGCCGTGTTTTCGCCGCAATCGGTCCGCCTGACGGTGCACGCCGGGAAGCTGGAGGACGGCGTCCTCGCCTTCGGGCTGACCGATGACGACCGGGACCGTCTCCAGGATTTGCACGGCGGCAAGGAACTGCCGGACCATCTGGTCCTGGCATGGCTGGACGATGCGGCCATCGACTGAAAAAAAAGGCCGACCAGAATCTCTGGCTGACCTGATCATGCGAAAAGCTCCGGGTTGGCCGGAGCTTTTTTCATGCCGTCATGAAACGCTTCATGCCGGACCGGCGCCTTCCCGCGGCTGCCCGCCGCGCTTCACCCAGTCGCCGGACGGGATGACGGGGGACGATCCGAACCGCTCCGACACGTACACCCACACGTCCAGCTCGCCCGTTGCGGTGCGGGCCGCCCGGAGAACCCGCTCATACAGGTTGCGCGGATCGCCCGGTCCGAAGTAGTCCTCCAGATCGTCCGTGCGGGCCAGCGTTTCGTCGTCAACCTCGTAGATTTCCCCGAGCACGTCCCCGTCGCCCTCCCGCATGGCCGGAAAGCCGCAGCCGGTGTCCACGAGCACGCCCTTCACCCGCGCTTGCGGGAAGAGGCAGCGGCTCGTCCCCAGCAGGCCGTGGTTCGGTTCTCCTTTGCGAAGGGTGCCGTAAACGAACAATTTGTGCATGGTCAACGCCTCAATAGTCCCCTTTGATCTCCCATCTTGCCATTGCTTGTCATTTCATCATGGTTCCAGCAGCCGCTCAAGCCGCCCGATCCACGTACCCCAGCCGTACTTCGCACCGTTCAGCGCCGGTTCGCCGGAGATGCCCGTCTGTTCGAGATGCAGGCTCACCAAACCGTTGCCGAGATCCTTGAGCGTCCAGGTGACGGTGTGCTTCTCCCCCGCTTTCCCACGTGTAGGACAGCCGGTGCGGCTCCTCCACGACCAGCACTTCCCCTTCGATGATGCCGTTCCAGAACGCCGTCGGCGTCGTGCGGAAGCGGAACCGGTGGCCGACGACGGGCTTGAAGTCGTTTTCCATCGGTTCGCTGGTGTGGATGTTGGCCACCCATCTGGCCAGCTGATCCGAATCGGTCAGCGCCTTCCACAGCCGATCGACGGTCGTGCGGAACGCAAATTCCATCGACAGCGTCAAACTCAAGGCGATTCCTCCCTTTCTTCTTCCAGAAGTCGGTTCAGCCGCATCAGGTTCTCGCTCCAGAAACGGCTGTAGAACGACACCCAGTCCTGCACTTCCCGCAGCGGGGCGGGATTGAGCCGGAACCGGGTTTCCCTTCCGACTTTCCGGTCCTCGACCAAACCGGCTTCCTTCAAGATCGCCAGATGTTTGGACACCGCAGTGCGTCCCATCGGAAACTGCGGCGTCAGCTCGTGAAGCGGACGTTCCCCGTCGGCCAGCAACCGGATCAGCCGGCGCCTGGTCGGGTCCGCGATGGCGTCGAACACGTCGCGCTTCTGGATGACCGCGCTCACCCCGACTCCCTCCCAAGCCTGTCGCGGCATGATTGGACACCTTTTGGTGTCTTATTCATGTCGTACCTCCATAATAGGACACCTTTTGGTGTCCTGTCAACCCGTCATGCCATTTTTTTGATCCCCCACTGGACCGAAAGGACAAAAAACCGGATCCGCGGTCAAGCCGCAGTCCGGTTTTCGCACAATCCTGCTGATGTGATCCGCTTCGCCCGGTCCGCTCCGGATTCGGGCTCTGCGGTCACGCTTCGCTTTCGCGGACGGCCATCTGCTTCCTCAGCTGATCCAGTTCCATTTCGTTCCGGAAAATTCGCGAAGCCATGTATTCATGCTCGCGCGCGTTGCGCCCCATCTCCAGCATCACGGCATCGTGCCGCTGGTCCATGCGGTCCAACCGGCGCTCCATTTCGCCGAAACGCTCGTCCACCCGGTCGAAATGCTGCTCGAATCGGCGGTCGATCTGCTCGAACCGGCGGTCGATCTGTTCGAATCGTTTGTCGACTTGCTCGAACCGGCGGTCGATCTGTTCGAATCGTTGGTCGACTTGCTCGAACCGGCGATCGATCTGTTCGAATCGTTGGTCGACTTGCTCGAACCGGCGGTCGATCTGCTCGAACCGTTTCCGGTTCTCCTCTTTTTCCGTTTCAAATTCCTGCTTGAGCGTTTCCAGATCGCCTTTGACCGAGCCCACCATTTTGATGAGATCGCCGAGCATCGTTTCGATCCGGTCCAGCCGGCTTTCGATGCCGTTCACGGAACACCACCGCCGCACGTGCGAATGTTTGTTCTCATTTTACCAAAAATGGATGCAGGCGTCAATGGGAACGGGCGTCCGCGGCGGATCCGGTCAACCGTCTTCGTTTTCCACAAAATGCTTGAGGCTGGCCAGTTTCTCGTCCCAATACCGGTCAAAGAAGGAAAGCCATTGCTTCAGCTCGGACAGCGGTTCCGGCCGCTGCCTGTCAAATTTCGCGGCAACCGCACCGTGAAAGTCGTGCCCACTCCCGGCCGGCTTTGCACGCCGATCGTTCCGCGGTGCAGCCCGACGATCGTTTTCACGATGGACAGCCCGAGGCCGCTGCCTCCGCCATCCCGGTTCCGCGCCCTGTCCGCTCTGTAGAAACGGTCGAAAATGCGCGGCAGCTCGTCCTCCCCGATGCCGATGCCGGTGTCGGAGATGGCCACCTCCGCTTCCCCGCCCGAAAGCCGCAGCCGAACGCCGATCGTCCCGCCTTCCGGCGTAAATTTGACCGCGTTGTGCAGCAGGTTCCCCCACACCTGGTCCATTAGTTCGGGATCGGCGACGATTTCCGCTTCCGGGAGATCCGCGTCGATGCGGATGGATTTCTCCAGCCACTGCGGCTCGCAGGCCAGCACGGCTTCCCGCAGCTGCCGGTCCAGCCTGTACCGCTTCGGCCTGAAGGGAGGATGGGCCGACTCGAGGGCCGCCAGCTTGAGCAGGTTGTCGCTCAGCCGGGACAGCCGCCGGCTCTCCGTTTCGATGATGTCCAGATACCGCTTCCGCTCCTCCTCGCTCAGCCGGTCGCTTGCCAGGGCGCGGGCGAAGCCGCCGATCGACGCGAGCGGGGACTGGATTTCGTGCGACGCGTTGGCCACGAATTCCCGGCGCATGTTTTCCAGATCCGCCAGCCGGGTCGCCATCTCGTTGAACGCCCGGACGATCTGGGCGAACGGCCCGTCCCCGTCCGCCTTCACGTCCAGCCGCACGTCAAAATCGCCCCGGGAAAGCCGCCGCATGGCGTCGATCAGCGCATGGAACACGGCCATGTGCCCGGGGAACGCCGCTTTGGACAAAATCGCCATCGCGGCCGCAAACAGCAGCAAACCGAGCATCGCGTCCGCCAGAAAGCGGACCAGGTCGGGCGGCCGCACGCCGATCGCGCCGTAAAGATGCGACGTCGCAAAGAAGGCGGCCGCCCAGCATGCGCCGAGTGACGCCGGAAGCAGAAGAAGCGCCGCGAGCAGGCGGAGTTTCAGGCGAAGCGTCCTTCCGGCGGTTTTCACGACCGCACCTCCAGCCGGTAGCCGAGCCCGCGGACCGTGACGATCCGGAACGGGTGCCGGTCTTCCGGAAACCGTTCCCGAAGCCGGCTCACGTGCACGTCCAGCGTCCGCTCGTTCCCTTCGAAATCAAACCCCCAGATGTCCTCGATCAGCCGTTCCCGCGGAACCGTCCTTCCCGCATGGCTCGCCAGCATGAACAGCAGTTCGAATTCCTTGGGCGGCAGATCGATCGTCCGGCCGGCGACGGTCGCCCCGAACGCGGCTCGATCGAGCGTCACGTCGCCGATGACGACCTTCTGCGAAACCTGGATCCGGTATCGCCGCAGCAGGGCTTTCACCCTGGCGACCAGTTCCTCCGGCTCGAAGGGTTTGACGAGATAGTCGTCCGCGCCGAGCTTGAGCCCCCTCACCTTCTCCGCCGTGGCGCCCCGGGCCGTCAGCATGAGAATCGGAAAGTCGAAATGGGCCCGCATCTCGCGGCACAGCTGCCAGCCGTCCACGTTCGGCATCATGATGTCGATGACGGCCAGCGCCACCTTCACCGACTCCAGCTTTCTCAGCGCTTCTTCGCCGTCCCCGGCTTCATGGACCGCAAGGCCCTCCCGCTGCAAAAAGTGCCGGACCAGCTCCCGGATATGCGGATCGTCATCCACGACCAAAATGTTGACCATGTTCCCCATCCCCGGCTCCGCATCGTTTTTTTCTATCTTTTTCCACGACGGGAAAATTGTCAACGGACCGCCGTCTGCCGGCGTCCGTTCCCCTCCATTTACATTCCGTTTACATACACGCGCTAGCATGGTTCCGAAATCATTTTTGGGAGGTGTCATGATGGAATCGGTCAGAAGAAAACCGGCACCCGGAGCCGAATGGGCGATCGAAGCCGCCGGACTCGTGAAGGCGTTCGGCGCCCGACGGGTGGTGGACGGCGTCAGCCTGCGCGTCCGCCCCGGCACCATCTTCGCCGTGCTCGGTCCGAACGGCGCGGGCAAAACGACCACCCTCCGGATGCTGTCCACGCTGTTGAAACCGGATGGCGGCACGGCGACGATTTTCGGCCTCGATGTGGTGAAACGGGCGCATGCGGTCCGGGAGCTGATCGGCGTGACGGGCCAGTACGCCTCGCTCGACGAATCGCTGACGGCTTTTGAAAACCTGGTTTTGTTCGCCTGCCTGCTCGGGCTGGGCCGGCGCGAAGCGCGCCTTGCGGCGGCGGAGCTCGTCGACCGGTTCGGCCTGGCCGAAGCGGCCCACCGGCCGCTGAAACAGTTCTCCGGCGGCATGAAGCGCCGGCTTGATCTGGCCGCCAGCCTCATCGTGCAGCCGCCGCTCCTGTTTCTGGACGAGCCGACGACCGGCCTCGATCCGGCAACCCGGACGAACATGTGGCACATGATCCGGCGCATGGTGGAAGGGGGTTCCACGGTGCTGCTGACGACGCAGTATTTGGAGGAGGCCGACCAACTGGCCGGACGGATCGCGGTGATCGACCGGGGCCGGGTCGTCGCGGAAGGGACGCCCGACGAGCTGAAAGCGTCCGTCGGCGCCTCGTCGCTGCGCCTGAAAGTCCGCTTCATGCATGATCTGGCGGACGCCCGGTTGACGGTGGAGCATGTGCTGGGGGGCCGTTCGCGATTGACGGCGGAAGGGCGGACGATCGTCGCGCCGGTGAACCGCGCCGACCAGCTGGCGGACCTGCTCGCGGCTTTGCGGCAACGGGGGATCGCCGTGGAGGAAATCAGCGTGCAGAAACCGACCCTCGACGAGGTGTTCATGGCCGTCACCGGCCATGCGGCGGGCGACCGGGAAAGCGGCCCGCCGGCATCCGAACCGGCCGGCGGCCGGAGCGGTGGCCTGCCGGCATCCGATCCGGCAAGCGGGAAGGAGGCGATGCCGTCATGATGCACGCATCCGCCCGTCCGCATGGCGATTCGCCGCCGGGCCGCCGCCCCGCCGTCGCGCAGACGGTCCGTCAGTCGCTCGTCATGGCCTGGCGCGGCCTGCTGCGGATCAAGCATACCCCCGAGCAGCTGTTTGACGTCACGTTCCAGCCCGTGTTGTTCACCCTGATGTTCGCCTATGTTTTCGGCGGCGCCATATCGGGCGACGTGAAAAGCTATTTGCCGGTCATCATCCCCGGCATTCTCGTGCAGACGGTGATCACCGCCTCCGTCGTCACCGGCGTCCAGTTGCGGGAAGACATGGAAAAAGGCGTGTTCGACCGGTTCCGCTCGCTGCCCATCGCGCGCATCGCCCCGCTGGCCGGCGCCCTGATGGCGGATGTGGTCCGGTATGCCATCGCCACGTCGCTGACCTTCGCCGTCGGGTACCTGATCGGCTACCGGCCGGACGGCGGCCCCGGCCACCTTGTTGTCGCGGGCCTTGCCGTCATGGCAAGCGCCTGGGCCATCAGCTGGATTTTCGCCTTCTTCGGCGTCACGGCGCGCTCCGCTTCCGGCGTGCAGGGCGCCTCCATGATCATCCTGCTGCCGCTCACCATCCTGTCCAACGCCTTCGTTCCGGTGCACACGATGCCGGGCTGGCTCCAAACATTCGTGAAGGCCAACCCGGTCTCGCATCTCGTGTCCGCCGTCCGCGAACTGGCCAACGACGGGGTGTTCGGCCGGGAACTGGCCGTCTCCCTCCTGGGCGCCGCCGCCATCGCGGCCGTCTTCGCGCCGCTGGCGGTGCGCGCGTACATGCGCCGCGCCTGAGGCCCGGAAGGCCCGGCAGCCCATCCGCAAGGACGGAAACGAAAAAGGCGGAGGCGGGATGACAAAACCGCAAGGGCGCAAACGGATAGACGGAACAAGGGAGCGGAGACGAAGCGCCGGAAACGGAAGGAAAATGGCCCGGAAAAACGGGAGACGGAGGAACACGGATGAACGACCTGTTTGTCATCTACGGTTTGGAAATTCTCCTGATGGTGTTGCTCGTATCGGTTTGGGGAGCGGCCGGCCTCGCGGCGAACGGCCTGAAATATGCGGCGTTCCGGCCGGAAGCCGCTGTCCGGTGGAAACGGGCGGCGCGAAGGGGGATCAAGACGGGTCTGGCGCTCGTTGTCCTGTGGTGCGCCGTCATGGCGGCGGGATGGGTCCGGCTCGGCTGGCTGTTCGTCATGGACCGCGTCGCCGTCATGATGCCGCTTATGATGCTGCCGGCGTTGGCCGTCGCCCGACTCGCCCTGCCTTCCCTGGCCCGGGGCGGGGCTATGACCGCCCTGTCGCCGGTTCTCGTGGCTTCGTCCGTTCACGCGATGCTGCTCGGAACCGTGCTTGCGGCCTGGCTGCTCCTGTTCGACATCCCGTCCATCCCGGAATTCGGAGAAGCGGCGGCGAGCCTGGCCGTTCTCGCGGCCGGCGCCGCGCTTCTGTACCTGCATCACAGAAGGCGCATGTCGGTCATCCGGATCCGCCGCCCGGGGTTCCGGGTGATGTTGCTCCGCCAGACGGCGCTGCTCTTCACGGCCGTCCTGCTGCTTTCGGCCTGGCATTGGCGTTCGCTGGAGGCCAGCCGGTTTCCCGACGCCATGAGCATGATCCATCCGGAAACATTCGACTTCGGCAACGGCCCGGCACGGGCGGGCCATTCGGGCCATCAGGCCCGCGCCCGGCATCCGGCCGCGCACGCGCCTTCGCATCCCGATGGGGCGGACGGCGGCCGCGCCGTCAGCGTCACGGAATTGACCGGTCCGCAAACCGGCGAGCCCGACAGGCGGTTTGTGCTCATCGCCCAAAAGCAGACGATCAGTCTTCCGTCGGGCCATGCGGTGGAAGCGTGGACGTTCAACGGGCAGGTGCCCGGTCCGTCCCTCGTCGTCCGTGAAGGGGATCTGGTCGAGGTGGAGCTGATCAACCGGGACATCGAAAAGGGCGTCACCGTCCACTGGCACGGCGTCGACGTGCCGAACGCGGAGGACGGGGTGCCGGGCGTGACCCAGGACGCCGTCATGCCCGGCCAATCCCACATCTACCGCTTTGTCGTGAACGAAACGGGCACCCACTGGTACCATTCCCACCAGCTGTCCTCGATCCAGGTGGCCAAAGGCCTGTTCGGCGCCTTCATCATCCTTCCCGCCGGGGAATCGGCCGGGGAACGGGAACCCGGCGGCGATCCGGCCGCCGCCGAACCCGGCAGAGATCCGGACGACGCGGCCGGCTCCACGCCGGCTCCTGAGCCGGGCGCAGGTCCGGCAACCGGGCCGGAAGCCGGGCGACCGGCGGCCAAAGACGGCTTGGCGGCGATCGACATGCCGGTGTTCGTCCACGACTGGGAAACGGAAGACGGCCCCGTCACGGTCCTCCACCTGCCCGAAACCGGTCGAAACCCGGCCATCCCCCCCGGCGCGGACGTCCGGCTCCGGCTCATCAACAGCGCCAGCCTGACGAAAGTGTTCACGCTGAACGGCACGGCTTTCAAGGTGGCTGCCATTGACGGATGGGACATTCACCGGCCGGAAGACGTGGAAGGGCGGCGGCTGATAATCGGCGGCGGCGGCCGGTACGACGTCACCTTCGCGATGCCCGCCCATCCGGTCACGCTGGCCGTGCACGGCGAAGGTCCCGTAGCGTCAGACCATGTCGTGTTTGGCAAAGACGGGCGGGGCGAGCCCGACACCCGGATCGGCGGCGACGTGCTGGACCCGTTGGCATACGGCGCCCCCGCGCCGTCTCCTTTTGATGAAATCGCCCGGTTTGACCGGGAGTTCCTCATGGTGCTGGACCAGATCTATTTCGGCCACTACAACGGACGGGCCGGCACCCTGTGGGCCATCAACGGGGAAGTGTTCCCGCACACGCCGACGTTCGTGGTGGAAGAAGGCGATCTCGTCAAAGTCAAAATCGTCAACCGCTCGCTTCTGTATCATCCGATGCATTTGCACGGCCATCACGTTTTCGTGCTGAGCCGGAATGGCAGGAAGCCGGAAGGCAGCCCGCTCTGGCTCGACACCGTGCTCGTGGAGCCCGGCGAAACGTGGGAAGTGGCCTTCCGCGCCGACAACCCGGGCATCTGGATGGACCACTGCCACGTGCTGGAACATGCGGCCTGGGGGATGTCGATGCATCTCGTGTATCCCGGCATCGTCACCCCTTTCACGGTCGGCGACGCGTCGGGCAATCATCCGGAATGACCGGCTGTCCGGTACCGGCCGCTCGTTCGGCGCCATGCATGCCGGCGGCCCGTTCGTGTTCGGCGCCCCGCGCGCCGGCGGACGCGGCTCCGCCGATTTCCCGCACAAGCTCGTCGATCGCCCGGAAGACGACATCCGGATGGAGCTGCGGGATCATGTGGCCGATGCCGGGAATCGTCTTCCGGCCTGTCAACGGCCTCCCTGCGAAAACAACTTGAAAAAAAGCTGTTGATCCCGACCCGAAAATGCCATAATTGGAAACGGGAAGATGGGTTTGTGCCGATGCCTGACCAAGCGCCTGCCCGTCGGCCCGCATTCCATCCTTTTGACCGGGAGGCGTTTGAACATGGCTTTGAAATCCAGGCAAATTTACGTGAACCTGCACGTGAAGGATGTCCAGCGGTCCATCGCGTTCTTCACGGAACTCGGCTTCGAATTCGATCCGCGGTTCACGGACGGGGAGAAGGCGGCCTGCCTCGTCATCGGCGAGAACATCTACGCGATGCTGCTGCGGGAAGATTACTTGAAATCCTTCACCAAAAAGGACGTCGTCGACACGGGCAAATACGCCGAGCTCACCGTCGCGCTGGCCGCCGAAAGCCGGGAGCAGGTCGACGACATCGTCAACCGGGCCGTTTCCCTCGGCGGAAGGCTGTACGCCGAACCGCAGGACCACGGGTTTTTCTACCAGTGGGGATTCGAGGATCCCGACGGCCACATCTGGGAAATCGGGTACATGGACGTGGCGGCGCTGAAGGAAATGGAAGAGCGGCGCCAGGGGTGAAGCCGGCCGGACCGCCGGCCATCCCGATGAAGGCGTGCCCGCCGGAACGCATCCGGCGGGCGGCCCCGCCGGCGCGTTCCTGTCAGCGCGTTCCCGTCGGTCCACCTCCGCCAGTCCGTCTCCGTCAGCGCGTCCCCGACAGAAGCCGCTCGCATGCCTCGCGGGACAGGGCCCCGCTGTTGCAACGGCTCATGAGCTGCACGTCGCGGTCCCGCAGCCGGTAAAACCGCATGAACACGGCGAGGCCGAGCGCCGGGCCCGCGGCGGAGACCAACGTGAACGCCGTCCAGAACGCGTGCCCCGCCGCGGCGCCCACGATGCCGGTGGCGGGATCCGCATCCGCGGACGAAAAGCCGAGCCAGCCGAGCACGGCCAGGGACAGCGACGTCATGACGGCCGCGGATATTTTGGTCATGAAGGTCTGCACCGAAAACACCAGTCCCTCCTGCCGCTGGCCCGTTACGTAATGGCCGTATTCCATGATGTCGGGGAAGAACAGGAGCGGCAGCACGCTGTACCCGCCGAACCCGATCGCCCGCAGAAACGTCGAGACATACAGCGCCAGATCGTTGTGGTAATCGATGAAATACTGGCCGATGCCGGTGGCCGCGCACCACGCCAGGGTCCACGCGTACAGCCGGGACTTGTCCATGCGCTTCGCGAGAACCGGGACCAGGACGGCGACGATGAGGATCGGCGCCGCGCAGATGGCCAGGAGGGCCGTGCCGGCGGCCGTGTCGCCCAGCACGTACTCGGCAAATATGGGCACCAGCACCTGCAGATACATCGTGGACGTGACCAGCAGATAGCTGACGAAAAAGACGAGCATGTACCGGTTCCGCCCCAGAAAGCGAATCATCTGGACAAGCGTCGGATCCTGTTCCCGGGGAATCCGGTTCCGCTCCTTGCCGACGAGCAGAATGGGCAGCATCAGCAGCATGGCGGCGGCGGCCAGCATGGCAGCCAGCACCGTCCAGCCGACGGCGGCGTAAGAGGCTTCCACGGCGAGGATGGCGGCGATGGACACGGCGGTGGAACTGAACCGGCCATGGGAAATCATGGCGGTGCGCTCCTGCACCACCGACGTCAGGGAGGTGGACAGGGCGAAAATCGGCGCATCGCACATCGTGTAGCACGCATCCCACACCATGTACGCGATGACGGCCCAGGCGATTTTCCAGCCTTGCGGCAGGGAATCGGGCATGGCGAACAGGAAAACCGTGGAGGCCGGCATGAGCAGCCAGGAGACGCGGAGCCAGGGCAGAAACCGGCCGCTTCTGAACCGGACCTTGTCGATGATGACGCCAAACACCGGATCGTTGACGGCGTCCCAAATTTTCGGCACGAGCAGGACCGCCGCCACGGCGGCCTCGCTCAGCCCGCGGTTCAGCAAAAACAGGGCCGTGAACGTGGTGACGAGGATGTAGAGCGCGTTTTGCCCCGCGAAGTACAGGGCATAGCCCGCGCGCTCGGCTCGGGTCGTCTGCCATTTCGGTTCCGCTTCCGGTTTTTCGCATCTTTCGCGGATCGGACTCGGCATCGTCCATACCCCCGCCTGGAATGTTTTCACAGTGAGACGCGGGTGTGACGTTGGCGCGCTCGGCCATCAGACGGCCATTTTGTGTGAAATTTCATATGAGATCATCAAAAAAGGCCGCCTTCCGAAAGGTTTTGCATGAAAAACCACACAAAATCGCCGCCGGAGCCCGGCCATGAGCCGATTTTGCGTGAAATTTCATCCAAGAGCGCCTATATTTTTAATTCTATTGAATTTTTATATGAAAAATCACATAAAACTTCAACGGACATCCGTTTGCAGCAGAAACCGTCGAAGTTCCCCCGATTTTGCGCCACCGCACCCTCACCGGCGCCTCACCAGCGGTTCACCGCATGCTCCACGAAGGCCGTCAAATCCCGAATCTCCAGCACCGTCCCGTCGTCGAGCACCGCTTTGCCGTTCCATTTGCCGAACAGCTGGTGGCAGCGGGTGTCCACGAACAGCAGTTTCGTTTCCGTGTACCGGTCGTAGATCGGCATGAACTCCATCTCGAACCGCCCGTCGTCGCTCGTGAAAATTTTCCGGGCCATGTAGCCCCCGGTGCCGGGCAGGTCAAAGTACACGTGGCTCAGTTTGTGGGCCGTCCCGTCGTAAAACAGGATGTTTTCCGTCGCCGCCGACGTGTTGCCGAACCCGTAGCCGATGTTGAAGCCAAACCGTTTGCCGCCCACGTAGCCGCTGCCGTTGCCCCAGAACCATTCGTGCCGGTACGGCCAGACGCCGCGGCCCCAGTCAAGAAGCCCGAAGGCGTTTTCCGGCCTGAACCGGTATTCCCGCTCCCCGACGCGCACAAAGCCGGTGGCGGGCATGCAGTTGATCTTGTGGTTGTAGTAGAAAAAGCGGCCGTCCTCGTCGAAGGGCGTGGCCATGACGATGGACGCCGGGTCCGGCTGGTGCAGGCGGATGTCGACTTCCATCGGCGGCGCCGTGCGGGTGGCGGGCGTGCGGGCCGTCAGCCGGCGGCCGCCTTCGAACACCTCGAACGCCATCTCCACCGTGCCCGACCGGTACGCCAGATCCCCCGCCTCCGCCGAGCGCGGCATGTTCAGCCGGTTGAACGGCAGGATCAGCATGCGGGAAAAGTCGACCCGGTAACCGCTTCCAAATTCGAAAAAGCGAAGCGACACTTCCCCGGCGTACGACACGTGGCCGATCGTCAGCTGCACGCAATACTCGTCGTTGGACACCTGGTAGAAGTCCCATTCCTTGATTTTCCACGGCGGCGCCTTGATCTGTTCGCGATTGTACGTCAACACGGCACGGGTGGAATAACCGCGCTGCGCCAGCGAGCCGTCCTCCTTCAGCAGATTGCCCGGTTCCGTGATTCGGTGTTGCATCCTTTCGATCCCTCCGCTCGATGTGCTGCGGTTTTTCCACTCCGTCCGGCGTTCATCCGGTGTCTCACGCAAAATGCCGGACGAAGGCCTTCAGCCAACGGATCGTTTTGCCGTCCGTCACGTAGCGGATCGGCCAGTCAAAACGGGTCGTCTGCACGAGGATGCTTTTCTGGTGGGAAAACAGCTCGAAACCCGCTTTGCCGTGATAGCGGCCGATGCCGCTTTCCCCGACGCCGCCGAAGGGCAGATGGGGGTTCGACAGGTGGATCACCGTGTCGTTGACGCAGCCGCCGCCGAACGGAATGTCCCGGATGATCCGCTCCCGCACCGCCTTCGATTCCGAGAACACGTAGCACGCCAGCGGCTTCGGCCGTTCGTTGATCTGCCGGATGGCGTCGGCCAGATCGTCGTACGCCAGCACCGGCAGGATCGGGCCGAACAGTTCATCCTGCATGACCGGATCGTCCCGGTCCGGCTCGTCGATCAGCGTCAGCTCGATGCGCAGCGCCACTTCGTCGATGCGGCCGCCGTACAGGATACGGGCGTTCTGCAGGCAGCCGGCCAGCCGCCGGAAATGGCGGTCGTTCAGCACCCGGGGAAACCGCTCGTGCCGCAGCATGTCTTTGCCGTACAGGCGCTCCACGCACGCCTGAATCTCGCCGACGAGAGCGTCCTTCACCCGGCGATGCACCAGCAGATAGTCCGGCGCGACGCACGTCTGGCCGGCGTTCAGCAGCTTGCCCCAGACGATCCGTTTCGCGGCCAGGCGCAGGTCGGCGTCCTCCGCCACGATGCACGGGCTTTTGCCGCCGAGCTCCAGCGTCACCGGCGTCATGTTCGCCGCCGCTTTCCCGTAGACAATCCGCCCGACCCGGGGACTGCCGGTGAAGAAAATATAGTCGAACCGCTGCTCCAGAAGCGCCTCGCCGGTCTCGACGCCCCCCTCGACGCAGGCGGCATGTTCCGGCGGAAACACGTCCGCGATGAGCCGCGCGAGGGCGGCGGATACGTTCGGCGCCAGCTCCGACGGCTTCACGACCGCGCAGTTGCCCGCGGCGACGGCGGCGATGAGGGGACGGAGCGCCAGCAGGACGGGATAGTTCCACGGCGACATGATCAGCACCACGCCGTACGGCTCGCGGTAAATCCGGCTCCGCGCGCCGAAGAGCGCGGCCGGCGTCTTCGTCCGCTGCGGCCGGGACCAGCGGAACACGTTCCGGATGGCCAGGTTCAGCTCCATCAGGACCGGCGCGATCTCGGACAGGGACGCTTCCGCCTCCGGCTTGCCCAGGTCGGCCCTGAGCGCCGCCAGCAAACCCGGCTCGTGCTTCGCCAGTCCCGCCTTGAGCCTGCGGAGCGCCTCCCGGCGAAACGCCGCATCCCGCGTCGCCCCGCCGGCGAAAAACGCCCGCTGGCGGCGGATGAGCTCCGCGAAGCCGGTGTCCGGCCCGGCCGTCATGCTGTCCATGCAGTCTGCCCCCTCCTTTTTGCCAACGGAACCAGTCGATGCGATTTGGCCAAAGCATTCCCGGCCCGTCATCCGACGCGGACGGAATCCGGCGGCGCGCTTTGGCCAACTTCGCGGGCCGGCACGCCCCCGCCGTTCCCCGCCCGTTGTCCTGGGCCTTTGGATGCAGATCCACTTCACAATTCTACAACCGCGGACATTTTTCCTTTCCCGTCCGCCCCGCCTTTTTGATCCCGCCCTTTCGAACTATAATGGACTTGCAGGGGAGGGGACCGCCATGCACACCATCCTGATCGTTGAAGACGATTTGACCATCGCCCGGACGATCCGCGAGCACCTCGTCAAATGGGGGTACGACGCCGATTGCCTGACCGACTTCCGGGACGTGGCCGGCCAGGTCATCGCCCGCGACCCGCATCTGGTGCTGCTCGATCTCATGCTGCCGTTCTACAACGGGTTCCATTGGTGCAGCGAGATCCGCAAGCGCTCCAAAGTGCCGATCATGTTCCTGTCTTCCGCTTCCGACAACATGAACATCGTCATGGCCATGAGCATGGGCGGGGACGACTTCATCGCCAAACCGTTCGATCTCCACGTGCTGACGGCCAAAGTCGGCGCGCTGCTGCGCCGAACGTATGCGTTCCGGGGACAGGTCCACCTGCTGGAGCGCGGCGGCGTCGTCCTGAACCTGAACGATGCCACCCTCGCCTGGCAAGACGCCAAAATCGACCTGACGAAAAACGAGTTCAAAATCGTGCAGCTGCTCATGGAAAACGCCGGACGGATCGTCTCGCGGGACGACATGATGCAGCGGCTGTGGGAAAGCGACCAGTTCATCGACGACAACACCCTGACCGTCAACATGGCGCGCCTCCGCAAAAAACTGGCCGACATCGGCCTGGACCGGTGGATCGTGACGAAAAAAGGCCTCGGCTACATGGTGGAATGACGATGGACGGATGGAAGCTTTTTGGCGCCTACATCAGGCAACATGTCTGGGTCCTCGCGGCGGCGGCGGGGGCGGCGGGCCTTTTTCTCGCCGTGATCGCCCTGTATCAGCTTCCCGCAGAGGCCGTCGGCTACGCGTCGGCGCTCGCCGGGCTTTTTTTGCTCGCCGCGGGCGTTCTCCGCTTCCGGCAATTTAGCCGCAGGCACCGGACGCTCGCCGCCCTGCAGAGCCAAATGTCCGTCCCCGGCGTCCCGCTGCCCGAAACGGATGACCTGATCGAACGCGACTACCAGGCGCTCATCCGCCTGCTCGACCAAGAGCGCGGCGCCATCGTCTTCGCCAAGGACCGGGCGTATCAGGAAATGGTCGACTACTACACCATCTGGGCGCACCAGATCAAAACGCCGATCGCCGCCATGCGGCTTCTGCTGCAGGCCGACGGCGAGCCGGACCGGGACGAGCTGGCCGAGCAGCTGTTCCGGATCGAACAGTACACGGAGATGGTGCTGCAGTTCATCCGGCTGGGCGGCAAGGGGACGGATTTCGTGTTCCGCACCGTGTCCCTCGACGACTGCGTCCGGCAGGCGGTGCGCAAGTACGCCAAATGGTTCATCCGCAAGCAGATCCGGCTCCATTACGAGCCGCTCGGCGTGTCCGTGCTGACGGATGAAAAATGGCTCGTCTTCGTCCTCGAGCAGCTGCTGTCCAACGCGCTGAAATACACCCATCAGGGGGCCATTTCCATCTTCATGCATCCGAGCCGGCCGACACGATTCAGCCGGCCATGAACAAGAGCTATTCATATTCCATGCCAATGCCGAACACAAAACGTTCGGAAACATCTGGCATGGACTGAGTGAAGGTTCTTATTTCAAAGAGTAATCGGCAACCGTCAAAAAGGCAGCGGCTGCCCCATGACCTTCCGGACCGCCGGCACGTCGGCCGGCGCCCATTCGAGGGCACCCAGTTCGGCCGGCAGCCGCCACTCGAATGCCGCATGCTCCTTCGGAACGGGCGTCCCCGAAAGAAGCCGGCAATAAAACGTCGTCAGGTGGACGATGCCGAAATCGTACTCGTGGACGGTATGCTCCACCTGCTCGCCGACCTCGACCGTACAGTTCATTTCTTCCAGAATCTCCCGGCGCAGCGCTTCCTTCGGCGATTCCCCCGGTTCGATTTTCCCGCCCGGAAATTCCCACATATTGGGCAGCAACGGATGGTTCCCCCGCCGGGCGCACAGCACCCGGCCGTCTTTCACGATTACGGCGCCGACGACGTGGATTTCTTTTTTCATGAAGACCTCCAGCGATGAGTCTTTTTGTCCTTCTATCTAGCATTACCCGATCAATATCCGATCAGACGACTGGCAGTAAAGCGTTTTGTCCATTCATTACACAAAACAAAGGCCCCGATCCGTCAATCGGAGCCATCAGCCATGTACTTGCAAAAGATCCCGTGAGGCTGATCAAATCAGCTGAAGCGACAACAATTCATCGATTCCCCTTTGGATTTCATCCCGAGAAAACTTGTCTTTTTTAATCTCAATACTCCAGCGGCACTCCTTTTTCCTGCAAAAAATAGGCCAATTTTTAAAACGATATCTTCCCGATTTCTCTAAAAATTTTGGAGGTAATAGTCATAAATCCTTCGAGTCCGGCGTACAAAGGTAAAGCGCCGGCGCAATGATGGGCCGGCGCTTATCTTTATGCATTAGCTGAGTTTTGGTTTGCTGTTGTTTTTTCTTGTTCATTGGGGTTAGGCGGCAAACCGTGCTTGTCGTAGACTGGTTTCGGTCTCAAACGTGCTGGGCGTGCATGCTGCCACAAACATCGATCGGATCAGCGCTTGTCTGGAAAGTTCTTTGTTCTCCTGGAGAAACTTGAACCATGCAAGATAGTTGTCCATGTACTTGCTGGCAACGCCGGCAAACCGGCTAAGCCAACGTTTGTAGAGAGAATGGTAGTTGTTCACATTCTGGATGTGATATACGCCTTTCACTCGTTTGGATTCGGTCGATTTGAAACGATAATGCGCAATGCCTCTCTTCGATGCAAATGTCTTGAATGCTCGCCAAGCGTCAGTACAAAGGATGTTCTGCCTGGTGATCCGAGGTGCAATGTGCTCTTCCAAATGGCACTTTACGGGAACCCTTCTCGGAGCAGGCGAAATACGTTTCATCCATCTCCACAATGCCCTCGAAAGGGAGGATGGACTCCATTTTCTTGAGGGCGACCAGCACTTTGTGTCGCCAGTAGAACAACCGCTCATGCCGTACGCCCAGGATCCCGGCGCATTTGCGCAGGGAGTGGCCTTCCAGCATCAGCTCGATGCAGGACACCCACAATTCCTTGTTGCGACTACGGTGCATTGGCGTGCCGGTGAGGTCGTTGAACGTTTTCCCGCATTGCTTGCACAGGTATCGCTGGCGGGTCACCCGTGATCCGCCGTAAGGCGACTGGAAAGTGCCATTCCGGATCGCCTTGTTGTGGCCGCAGCGCGGACAGGTAAAACCGGTTTTGTGCTTCTGTTCGCGGATCTCTTCAATCAAGCGTGAAGCGGCTGACTCTGCCGCATCGAACTCTCTGGAAAGCATCAAATGTACTTTCTTGCGATCGGCCGGGGAAAGGCTCTGCAGAAGACGCGCAATATCTTTGAAGTCCATCGCACACCTCTACGAATAAATGTTCTTAGTTAACAGTATAGAACATTCGTTCGTATAATGCAATTTTTCAACAATGAACCAAAACACAGCTAAGAAAAAAAAAAAGACGGCCGGTTTCGGCGCGTCCGGTGCCGCGAGCCCGGATGGTTGCCCTCTGCGCATTCGCGGCGCACGGCGTTTTTCAATTGAGGCCCGAAAACTGGCCGGGCGTCGCGGCGGGAATGATCATGCTCGCCGTTGCCGCCGCTTTCGCCTCGCATTGGTGCAGACGGCAGGGCTGGACGATGAGGCACGAGCTGGCGGCAACGGCCGGTCCGCTGCTCACGTGCGCGTGGTGCGGTTTCGTCGTGACGTTCATGTACCGGGGGGATGACGCGCTGGCGTGGACATGCAACGTGTTGTTTCTGGTGCTCGCCGATTGGCTGGTTGTGACGGCTGCGAGGCGGATCGGCCGCCCGGCGTCCGAACAGGTCAATCACCGGCAACGTTACGGCGTCAACCCTTCCACCCAGGCGTCCACTTTGTCTCCGTTTGCTTCGATCCATTTCCGGGCGGCTTCTTCCGCTTCCATGCCTTCCTGGATGTCGACCATCACCTGCGCCATGTCGTCCGGCGTCCAGTAGAACCGGTCCAGGAACTGGTACGCGTCGGGATGGTCCTGGTCGAGCCCTTTGCGGACGATCGTGTGAATCCGTTCGTCGCCGCCATAGACGCCCAGCGGATCTTCGAGATATTTCAGCTCCATCTTGGCGAATTTCCAGTGCGGCGTCCAGCCGGTGACGATGATCGGCCGCTCTTCCTGATACGCCTTCAGCAATTCGGAGGCCATCGCGGCGGACGAACTTTCCACCAGCGTCCAGTCCGTCAGGCCGTACGCATCCATCGCCGCTTCCGTCGTCATCATCACGCCGGCTCCGGGTTCGATGCCGATGATCTGGCGGCCCACCGCGTCGGCGTATTCCGGTTTTTTCAAATCTTCGATGGACTGGGCGTCCCAATAGGCGGGAACGACCAGGCCGATTTTGGTGCCTTCCATATTGGGACCGAGATCGACAAACTGCCCTTCAAACGATTCATAGTAACTCTGGTGCGTCGTCGGCAGCCAGGCGGCCACCATGGCGTCCGCGCTGCCGTCCGAGACGCCGGCCCACATCGGACCTGCGTCCACCTGCATCATGTCCACCTGGTAACCCAGCCTGTCTTCCAGCACCCGTTTCACCACGTGCGTGCTCGCGATTTCCGAATCCCAAGCCACGTAGGCCAGCGTGATCTTCTTTTCCTCTCCCTTTGAACAACCGACGGTGACCAGAAGGGCCGCGGCGGCGGCCAGCATCAGTACCTTTCGGGTCAAACGGGCGAACGTCATTCCGCTACACCTTCCTTTTCGTTTTCAAAATGTTTTGCGTCAGGCGGTCGAGCAGGATGGCCAGGATGACGATGGCCAGGCCGGCTTCAAAGCCCTCGCCGATCTTCACCTGCGTCACCGCCTTGTACACCACCGCGCCGACACCCTGCGCCCCGATCATCGAGGCGAACACCACCATGGACAGCGACAGCATGATCGTCTGGTTGATGCCGGCCAGGATCGTCGGCAGCGCAAGCGGGAGCTGCAGCTTCACAAGCTTCTGCAGCGACGTCGAGCCGAACGCGCTGGCGGCTTCCATCAATTCTCCCGGCACCTGGCGGATGCCGAGATTGGTCAAACGGATGGTCGGGGGAATGGCGAAAATGACGGACGCAATGACGCCGGGCACCACCCCGAGGGAAAAGAACGTGACGGCCGGAATCAGATAGACGAAAGCGGGCATCGTCTGCATGAAATCGAGAATCGGCGTGACGATGTTTTGCACCGCATTGCTGCGCGAGCAGAGAATGCCGATCGGGACGCCGAGCAGCACTGAGATCAGGGCGGCGGTGACGACCATGGCCAGCGTCTTCATCGTCGGGTCCCAATAGCCCAGATTGAGGATGAGACCAAGTCCGAGCAGGGTGAACACGGCGAATTTCCAACGGCCGAGCCACCAGGCCAGAGCGGCAAACAGCACCATCCACAACCAGGCCGGTCCGGACAGCAGCACCCATTCGAAAAAGCCCACCAGGCCGCCGATGACCGATTTGATGCCGTCAAACAGCGGACCGAAAGAGGCGTCCAGCCAGTCCGTTCCCCGCTCGATCCATTCTCCCAGCGGAATTTTCGGTACGGTCACGGCCCGTCCCCCTCCTTTTCACGGGTGCCCGCCAAGGCGGCCAGTACGCTGCCGCGAATGACGATCCCGAGCAGCTTGCCGCCGTCGTCCGTCACCGCGAGCGGAATCCGGACGTTGCTGACCTTCTCGAACAGTTCGTTGAGCAGTGTATCCGGTCTCACCGTCTCCACGTTCCGGTCGATGATACCGTCCAGCGGCCATCCTTCGCTTGCCGCCTGCGAGGCTTTCTCCGCCGTCACCGCGCCGATCAGCCGCTTGTGCCTGTCCACGACATACACGTTGGAGATGCCCCGTTCCCGCATGAGCTGCAAGGCCACGCGGGGGCCTCGTTCCGGCGTGATCGTTTCCGGACGGATCATGACGTGGGCGGCGGTCAGCACCCTGGACAGATCGACGTCGGCCACAAACCGTTTCACGTAATCGTTGGCCGGCCGGGTCAAAATCTCTTCCGGCGTGCCGATCTGCTCGACGGCGCCGTCCCGCATCAGCGCGATGCGGTCCCCGATGCGGAGCGCCTCGTCCAGGTCGTGGGTGATGAACACGATCGTTTTCTGCATTTTCGACTGCAGATCCAGCAGTTCGTCCTGCATGTCCCGCCGGATCAGCGGGTCGAGGGCGCTGAAGGCCTCGTCCATCAGCAGCACGTCGGGGTTGACGGCCAGCCCGCGGGCGATTCCGACGCGCTGCTGCATGCCGCCGCTCAGCTGATCCGGCATGCGATCCGCCCACTCGGCCAAGCCGACCATTTCCAGCGCCTGGTGCGCCCGTTCCCGCCGTTCCTTCTTCGGCACGCCCTGCACTTCCAGCCCATACTCCACATTTTCCGCCACGGTTCGATGAGGAAACAGGGCAAAGCGCTGGAACACCATGCTGACCGTCTTGCGGCGCAGCGTCCGGAGCTGCTGCTTGTCCATCCGCATGATGTCCCGGCCGTGAATCAGGACTTCCCCATCCGTCGGTTCGATCAGCCGATTGAGGAGGCGGACCAGTGTCGATTTGCCGCTGCCGGACAGTCCCATGATGACAAAAATTTCGCCTTCTTCGATGGACAGACTGACCCGATTGACGGCGACGGTCATGCCGGTTTCCCGCAAAATGCGTTCCTTGGACCAGCCCTGATGCAGCAGGGACAACGCGCGGCGCGGGTCCTTTCCGAATATTTTGGTGACGTTTCTGGTCTCGATGACCGGCATCGATGCACCTCCTTGCGGTCAGGATCGCGGGAGCCACGGCTCCTTTCTAGTTTAACGTTGACAAAAAGGCGGGTCAAAACAATATTCCGTTCGTAAGATACGTACAGTTTTTACTTTACGTACATTTTGTAGCGCATGCTCCGCCGTCCTTAATCTTTCTTCCAAATGGGCTTCTTTACTTTGGATTTTTTGTTCATTACAATGAGACTTACTATATTCACTGACCGCCCTGGAGGCCATTCGCGAATGATCTGGTTTGACGGTCTGTCCGAGCAGCAGAAATCCAGAATCGAGAAAGCCCGCTACCGCGTCATCGATTCCATCGGGAAAAACATGAATCTGTACGGCATCACCCTGTCCGTCGGGCATTTGTACGGCCACGTCTATTTCAAGGAACATCCCGTCACCCTCGACGAGATGGCGGCCGAAATCGGCATGAGCAAAACGAGCATCAGCACGGGGATGCGCATGCTGACCGATCTGAAAATGGTGCACAAAGTCTGGGGCAAAGGTTCGAGGAAGGATCTGTACGAAGTGGAGATGGACTGGCACCAGACATTCGCCGACTATTTCGCCATCAAGTGGCGGAAATCCATCGAGCAAAACGTGCAGGCCCTCACCCGCTCGCTGGCGGAACTGGAACAGCTGCTGGCCGAAGACCGGGACAACGAAACCCTGGCGCGCGTGGTGAACGCCGACATGTCCAAGATCCGGAGCGCGCTTGCCTACTACCGATGGCTGACCCGTTTCATCGATGCGCTGGAAACCGGGGAAATTTTCAAGTACATCCCGAAAGAAGCGGATTCGCAAGAGCCGGGACACTGACGTGGGAAAACAGAAAAGCAAAACCCACAGCCCCCGGCCTGTGACCGGGGGCTCGGACGGAAGACAGCTTCCTGCGAGGAGTCATCCGCCGAGTTTTCGGTGAATGGTGTAAAGCCTTTGTCCAATGAAATGAAATGACTGCCGACTGGGGGTTGTTCGACAGCCTGGCCCGGTCCCCTTGGGGGCCGGGCTTCGTTTGTTTGCTAATGACGGTCACCAGCGGGGCGACGCTGTGTACCGATATCGCCAAAGGCGTGTATCAACGATTCCGTACTATGCCGTTCTGGCAGCCCGCGGCTGTTATCGGCATGGTCGCGGCGGATGCGGTGCGTTACGTTGCGGGTCTAGCCGCCGTTCTCGGAGCGGGATTGGCGCTCGGGTTCCGGCCCGCGGGCGGCGTTGCGGGCGCGGTGCTGGCGAACTGCCGAAGTAATACGGCACGATCAGCGGCAAGTACGTATCCACCCAGCCGAGTTTCTTGAACAGGATGAACAGCGGAATCATCGTCACTTGTCCCGGAAGCATCATCGTCGCCAGGAAAATGACGAACCACACGTCCCTCCCCGGCCAGCGCAATTTCGCAAACGCGTAGGCGACATAGGACGAGGACAGCATCGCCCCGATCATCGACATGACCGTGATGAACACCGTGTTCAGGGTGTACCGGAAAAACGGGAACGTCTCCACGGCTTTCCGGTAATTGTCCCAGTGGAAGGTTTCCGGAATCCATTGCGGCGGAATCTGGAACAGTCCGGTGTCCCCCTTCAGCGACGTGGAAAGCAGCCAGGCGAGCGGCATGATAAACACGATGCTGCCCGCGATCAGCAATCCGCAGACGAGAACGCGCCGTAACAGCTCGACGGTTTTCATGGACATGTTTGGATCTCCCCGTTGTATCCGTTTCCAATTGCTTTCAGTGTAAACCCGAACCCGCCCGGCGGTCTTTTGGGATAGAAGTCGTTTTTTTATAATTTGGAGACATGGTGAAAACCAAAAAAGTCCGGTTTCCCGGACTCGCGCCAATCGGCAGCGGTTACAAATGACAAATGGGATTGGGCCGCCAGAACCCTACAAGAAAGGAGCCTTCGTCCGGCGGTTCCCCGCCCGAGGCTCCTTGCCGTATGACCCTTACGCTTGATTGAGAAAACCTCATGCGGTTGTGGATTTGCATGGTGGAGGCGATCCGTGGTATGGCAAATCCACAATTCATCAATCCACAAGCAAGCTTTTTCCAGTTGCTTTCATCCCTGTCTCCAATGCGTGAAACTTTCACCCTCAGCTCATCAGCGAGTATCCGGCGCGGACAATGACTTCTTTCAGTTGAGCCACATATTGTTGTGCGAGATTGCTCAAGACGGTTTTTTGATTCACAATATAACCGATCAGCATGTCCTCGTCCGTCCGAAGCCGCACGGGCTTGATCAGTCCTCCGTACACATCCTGGTTCAGCACTCCGGAACTGATCGTATATCCGTTCAGGCCGATCAACAGATTGAACAACGTCGCGCGATCGCTGACTAGTATCTTTTTGCGATAATTTCTGGTGCTCAAAATTTCTTCCGCGAAATAAAACGAGTTATACTCGCCTTGTTCGAACACGAGACAAGGATAATCGTCCAGTTCGTCCAAATCCAGCATCTCCCTGTCGGCCAGAGGGTGGCGGGCACTGATGAACACATGGGGCTTTGCGGTAAACAACGGATGAAATTTAAGATCATGGTCCCGCAGCAACTTGTAGATGACTTTCCGATTGAACTCGCTTAGGTACAATATGCCGATTTCGCTTCGCAAATGGCAGACATCTTCAATAATTTCATGCGTCCGTGTCTCCCGCAGCGTGCATTCATATTCATTTTCGTCCAGCGATTTCAACAGCTCCACAAACGCCTGAACGGCAAACGCATAATGCTGGGTGGAGATGGAGCAAAGTTTTCTGGACGGTTTCTTGTTCAAATACCTTTGCTCCATCAGTTCGGCCTGTTCCACCACCTGGCGGGCATAGGACAAAAACTCGACACCTTCGCTGGTCAGCGCGATTCCCTTGGAAGTACGCAAAAAGATTTCAATGCCGAACTCTTCCTCGATTTCTTTCACCGCATTGGACAAACTCGGCTGCGAAATGTACAGTTGTTTCGCTGCTTCGCTGATCGAACCGCAATTCACGATGGCGAGAATATACTTGAGCTGCTGCAGTGTCACACGATCATCACCTTTTCATCTTCAGAAACGGAACGTTTCATCGGTGATGGGAGCCACTTTGGCCACCGCGTAGGTCGAGCCTTTCTGCGAGAAGAAATCATAGGTCGAGCCTTCATTCCGGATGCCGTTCATGACGATCGGATTAATCTCCTCATCGGGAAACATCGTGTCCATCCCGAGATTCATCAGCGCCTTGTTGGCATTGTAACGGACAAAGCTTTTCACCTCGGGACCGAGGCCGGTTTCCGCGTACACGTCATTCGTATATTCCAGCTCATTGTGATACAAATCAAGCAAAAACTCATAGCCCCAGACCGTCAGCTCCTCTTTCAGCGAATCCGGAAATTGCCTGAACCGCTGCTGCGCGAAAAATCCGACGGCCACCCCGTGGATCGACTCGTCCCTCAAGATGAGGGAAATAACCTCCGCGCTGTTGCGCAGCATTCCTTGGCCGCCCAGGTAAAGCGGATAAAAGAAACCGGAATAAAACAGGAAAGACTCCAGCATCACCGAAGCAAACATCGCTTTCCACAGGGAAACCGGGTCGTCTTCCCGAATCGAACCATACACATCGCTGATCCGGTTCGCCTTGTATTGCAAATAGTCATTGCGCTTGATCCATTCAAAGATGGCATCAATTTCACTGTTTGTGCACAACGTGGTGAAAATATACGAATACGATTTCGCATGGATCGCTTCAAAGGAGGCGAACACCGTATACAACGCCTTTTCCTGCAAGTCGGGTGCGCAGCGGGCAATTTCGTTCATGCCGACGTTCGTCTGAATCGTATCGAGCAGCGTCAGTCCGGCCAATACCTGCTTGTACGTCTCCTGATGTTCAAACTGGCTCCACTGCTTCACATCTTTGCTCACGGCAATTTCTTCCGGAAACCAGATCTGTCTCCATTGCTGATCCCAAAACACCTTCACCAGATCCTGCCCATGGCGGTTCCAGTTCACCGCTTCATATCGCTTCAGATTGAGCATGCCACACACTCCTCAATCGTTTGCAGCCGCTGCCGCACATAATAGACCGATTTGATTCCTTTCATCCACGCATAGATATACAGGCGGGCCAGACGTTCCGTCGTCCATTGATCGGTTACGTACAATGTCATGGAAATGCCCTGATCCACATGCTTTTGCGCCGCCGCGTACAGATCCACCATCCGGTACTGGTCGATTTCATAGGCTTCCTTATATAAGTGCATGTTCTCATCATTCAAAAACGGCATCGGATAAATGGTGCGGCTGTCGGCGTAATCGCGGATTTCCACCCGTTCCGTGATCGGCGCGATGGAAGCCGTGCAGTTCCGGATATAGGAAATGCTGCCCGTCGGAGCCACCGCCAGCCGGTAGGCGTTGAACAGGCCGTGCTCCATGACCTGCTCCTTCAAATCCGTCCACATCTGTCTCGTAATAAGCGGCACCTTTCCCAACGCGCGCAGCACGGCATCCGGCAACTTACGCTCTTCCTTGTTCACATACCGTTCAAAATAGGTCCCGTCCGCATAATCGCTCTTTTCAAACCCATAAAAGGTCTCCTTCCGCTCTTGAGCAATTCGCATGGATGCAAGGAGCGAGTAATAATTCAGCGCCTCCATGAACGCATCCACAAACAGAATGGACTCCTCCGACCCATACTCCAATCCTTGCGAAACCAAATGTCCGTGCAGATTCATGACCCCGAGCCCGACGGAGTGCATGAGCCGGTTGGCCTTGCTGACGGACGGCACATTGCGGATGTCGGTCATGAGCGAAACGTTGGTGAGCAGCCGCATGGCCGTATCCACGAGCGTTTCAAAATCCGTCCGCGTCGCCTGGTGAATGTCCAGCGAGCCGAGATTGCAGGATACGTCCATGCCGTATTCGTTCCCGACGCCGTGGTCACGGATGACGCTCGTCTCCTGGTATTGAAAAATTTCCGTGCACAGATTGGACATTTTCACCCGTCCCAATTTGCGCAAGGGGTGCTGAGCGTTGACGTTGTCATCAAATATTTCGAAGGGGTACCCGGATTCAAACTGGGCCTTTTTGATTTCCGTATACAGTTTGCGAGCGTTGATCCGTTTCAGCTTGCGAATGTTCGGATTGTCCAGCAGCTCGTAGTACATGTCGGTCATGCTGATCTCCGACATCCGTTTGCCATATTCCTTGTAGATATCGTATGGACTGAACAGCACGATATCCTTGTCCCGCTTCATCAGCTCGAAGAAAATGCTCGGCACCATAATACCCGTGGACAAGGTCTTCAGGCGGATTTTTTCGTCGGCGTTCGGTTTTTTGGAGGAAATGAAGTTTTCGATGTCGCCGTGGAAAATGTTCAGATACACGACGCCCGATCCGTTGCGTTGGCCGAGCTGATTGGAATAGGAAAAGGCATCCTCCAGCAGTTTGGCCACGGGCATGACGCCGCTGGCGCGGTTATGAATGCCCTTGATCGGATCGCCGAGCGGACGGATATCCGTCAGATTGACGCCCACTCCCCCTCCCAGCCGGGACAATTCCAGGCAGTAGCCGATATTGGCCGCAATGCTGTTCATCGAATCGTCCATCGACAGCTTGAAGCAACTGACCAACTCTCCCCGGGAACGTTTGCCGCTGTTCAGCGCCGTCGGGGTGGCCGGCTGATAGGCGGTCATCATCGCATCGACGGCGCGTTCGGCCAGTTCCTTGTCGCCTCGGGCCAAATAAAGGGCGGTGATGACGATGCGGTCCTCATACTTCTCCAAAATTTCCGTACCGTCTCTGCTTTTCATCGCATAGCTTTCATAGAATTTGCTCGCGCTCATGAAGGACGGAAAACGGTAATTGTAGCTGTATGCCCGTTGGAATAGCTTTTCGATAAATGCCATGTCGTACTGTTCCAGAAATTCTTTCTCGTAGTAGCCCTCTTCAACGAGATAGCGGATTTTTTCTTCCAGATCGATAAAATAGCGCATTTTCACGTTGACATGCTCAAGGAAATACCGCCTGGCCGCTTCCTTGTCCTTGGCAAGATCCAGTTTGCCCGTGCGGTTGTAATGGTGCAGTACCTCATTGTTGAGTCGCAAATACGACTTCATGCCGGTCTGCGCTCCTTTCTTCGATTTGTTCCCGGTAAAATCGCCGGATTGCTTCGTAGTCGGAAGGAAATCCGCGCAGCTCCATCTTTCTCACCAGCGGAATATTCCATTGCGCCGCCAGCGTGTCTCCGGCCCGGCAGAAGTTGTAATGGCCGAAATTCCGGTTGCCGCTGACCGCAACGCCCCGGCAATATTTTCCGTTTCTGTCCATGAACCGTTGCACGATGGGCGGCACATCCCCCAAACCGTCCGTATAGGTCAGAAGAAGGAAAGGTTCCCCGATCATCGTATCCTCGCCGATTTCGATGCCCGGCAATTGCAGTTGCGACAAAATGTATCGGACATTGCCCGTGCGGCTGGCATAAGCGATCATCTGTCGGCAACCCCCAGCTTCTCCATGATGTCCTCGGTGCGGATCCAGAACTCGCCGTCGGATTCCAATACCGGCACCGTCATGATCCCGGCCTGAACGAGCCGCTCCCTGGCCGCTGCGTCGTGATCGATGTTGACGATTTCCACTTCTTTGCCTGAACGCTGCACCTCGGATTTGATCCACAGGCATCGCGGACAGACGGTTTTCGTGTACAGTTTCATGGGGAAGCTCCTCCTTTTTCTGTGTAGATAGCAATATAAAAAGCATCCTCTCCCGAGGATGCTTGAAACGGCAAGTACAAGGCATGAAGATGATCAGCGCGCCCGCCGAAATCACGACGGCAAGGCGTGTCCGGATCACATCCGCACGTGCGAGCCGCTCCTTATCCCAATCCCCGAAGAAAGGAAACGCTTGATTGGTCAGGCAGGTCTCCTGGCTTCGCTTCATCCTCCCGTTCCCTTCCCATGCATGCCGCACAGTGGATGCGAACGTTCGTCGGCGTTACAGTTGCGGGGACAGCTCCGGATTTGCACCGGCTTCCCTATTAAACCGCCTTCGCAGTACCTGACCAATACGCACCTATGAAGTTGTATGGAACGATTTCATCCTAACACATTCTTCACGCAAACACAATATCTTGTGTCCATTCGTCATTCACCTTCAATATATCGATTTCATGCTGGTTTTTGTATCTACGATTCACCGGGCATTTTCGCCATAGAAAAAAACTATGGTCAGCAATCAGAACTGCGTATTTCCCGATACCCCGTCCCGCTCGCTATAATCTGGTGTAAAAAACAAGACCCGGGAGGGAGTGAGGATCTTGCTGACGTCTGTCATCGGCTACCCGAGAATCGGGGCTTCAAGGGAATTGAAGTTCGCCGTAGAGAAATATTTCAAAGGCGAGTCGGACCGTGAAGAGTTGAACCGGGTTGCCGCCAACCTCCGAAGCGCGCATTGGAATGTGCAAAAACATCACGGGATCGATTTCATTCCGTCCAACGACTTCTCCTATTACGACCATGTGCTGGATACGGCCGTGTTGTTCAATCTGATTCCGGAGCGTTACCGTGCCCTGGAACTCGATCCTCTCGATACCTGTTTTGCGATGGCAAGGGGGTATCAGGGGCCGCGGGGCGATGTGAAACCACTGGCCATGAAAAAATGGTTTAACACCAACTACCATTACCTGGTGCCGGAGATCGAAGATTCCGTACAGATTCAGGTTGCCGGCAGCAAAATATTCGACGAGTACGAGGAAGCCAAGCGCCAGAAGTTGGAAACCAAACCGGTGCTTGTCGGCGCCTTCACCTTGCTCAAATTGGCCAAATTTACCGGGCGCAAGAAAGCGGAACATGTCATGGCCGACATCGTCAGGGCTTATCAGGATCTCCTGAATCGGCTCGGGAAACAGGGAGCCCGGTGGATTCAACTGGATGAGCCGTATCTGGTGACCGATTTGACGCCGGAGGATATCCGTATGTTTACGGAACTCTACCGTCCGCTGCTGTCCGCCAAAAGAGAGGTGAAGGTGCTTGTCCAAACCTATTTTGGTGATGTGCGTGACTGCTATGAAACGCTTCAGACACTCCCCTTCGACGGCATCGGACTGGATTTCGTGGACGGCACCCAGTCCCTGTCACTTCTTAAGCAGTATGGTTTTGCCAAGGAAAAGACGTTATTTGCAGGAGTCATAAACGGCCGAAACATCTGGGCGAGCCGCTACGCCGATGTACTGCAGACGATACAAGACATTCAGCAATTTGCCCAAAATGTCGTCATCGGACCGTCCTGTTCCTTGCTGCATGTACCCTATTCAATCCAGCGCGAGACCCGGTTATCGAAGGAATATACCCGTTATCTTGCTTTTGCCGAAGAGAAACTCCGGGAGTTGTCGGAACTGAAACGAATTCTGTCCGACGGCAATCCGTTGGAGACGGAGTGGTATAAACATAATGAAGAAAGGTTTGCGGGCGTGCGCTGCGAACCGGACAAGGAAGTCCGGGCAAGAGTGGCCGCTTTGACGGATCGCGATTTTACCCGTTTGCCGGAGCGACCGGAACGGAAAGAGATCCAGAAGCAAAAGTTTCATTTTCCCGCGCTCCCGACCACCACAATCGGATCTCTCCCGCAAACGCCGGATGTCAGGGCCGCTCGGGCGGCCTGCAGGAAAAAATCCATTTCTGAAACGGAGTACAAGCAATTTATCTTCGACAAGATCAGGCAATGCATCAGGCGCCAGGAAGAAATTGGCCTTGATGTGCTTGTGCACGGCGAGTTCGAACGGAACGATATGGTTGAGTATTTCGGCGAATGTCTGGAAGGTTTTGTGTTTACCGAAAACGGTTGGGTGCAGTCGTACGGGACCCGGTGCGTCAAGCCGCCGATTATCTGGGGAGACGTCCGCCGATCCCGGCCGATCACCGTCGAATACGCCGTATTCGCCAATCAGCTGACGAACAAGCCTGTCAAAGGCATGCTAACCGGTCCCGTGACGATTCTGAACTGGTCGTTTCCCCGGGAGGACCTGTCTCCGAAAGAAACGGCTTTCCAGATTGCGCTCGCCATCCGCGATGAGGTGCTGGACCTGGAAGCCCATGGCATTGATATTATTCAAATCGATGAAGCGGCGATCCGGGAGAAGCTGCCTCTCCGCAAGTCGGATTGGTATGAACAATACCTGAGCTGGGCGATCCCGGCTTTCCGGCTCGTGCACAGCGGCGTCAAGCCGGAAACGCAGATTCATACCCACATGTGTTACAGCCAATTCGGTGACATGATTCGGGAGATCGATGCCATGGATGCGGATGTCATTACCTTCGAAGCAGCCCGTTCCAATCTGGAGATCGTTGATACGCTGAAGGAGAGCGGTTTTCAGACCAATGTGGGACCGGGCGTCTACGATGTCCATTCTCCCCGTATCCCGGATGTGGACGAAATAAAGCAAGCCATTCGGAGGATGGTCCGTACACTCGGTTCCGATGGCTTGTGGGTGAATCCGGATTGCGGATTGAAGACGCGGGGAGAAGCCGAGACATGGGCAAGCTTGCGCAATCTCGTGCAGGCAGCGGTCGAAATCAGAGCTGAATTGCATTCATAATCAACGAATCCGTTAAACGTCATAGGGGCTTTTTGAGGAGAATGATCGTAATGTAATTCTCCTCTTTTTTCTTTTAAAGAGTCGGGCTCAAGGCACCAAGATACAACGACCTCGCTTCGCCAGCCGCAAGAGTATTATACGGTGGGCAGACGACCATTTTCATCCTCTGATGGTGCCGCGTTAGCGGCATGGAGGTCTAAGCATGGACCTCTGTCAATAGATTGGACACATGGAATCGAGAAAATTACGCAACATAATCGTACATTTGTTCGCATTGAATGGGTGTGAGATACCCGATCGCCGAATGGACTCGTTTGCGATTGTAGAAAA
>Ga0310822_100147_pt1 | contig 72049 bp, 67 predicted proteins | sample P4_ome_2_FD_201313 | JGI IMG/M metagenome (GOLD analysis project Ga0310822, IMG submission 201313) | Sorghum-adapted microbial communities from Joint BioEnergy Institute, Emeryville, California, United States - P4_Day56_Rep2 | ecosystem: Engineered > Bioreactor > SSF (Solid state fermentation) >... | reverse complement strand
ACCGCATCAAACACTGGCGAGCCATCGCCACCCGCTACGACAAGTACGCCCTTTCATACCTCGGCGGAGTCACCCTGGCCGCGATCATCACCTTCCACCGAGTCCGCAATTAACAGACACGACCTAGCCGCCGGTGGTGAGTTCCTCGAGCCTGCGGGTCGCCTTCCGCACGCTGAACGCGGCGACGATCTCGAACACACCGAGCACGATCAGCCAGACACCGGTGACCAGCATCAGCACGGTGAGCGAGGAGAACGGGAACGCCAGCATCACGATGCCGGCCAGCAGGCTGACGATCCCGAAGAAGATGTGCCAGCCGCGGCCGGGCAGATCCGGATCGCTCACCGCCGACACCGCGGTGGCCACGCCGCGGAAGACGAATCCGATGCCGATCCAGATCGCCAGCAGCAGCACCACCAGCGCGACATCGCCCTCCCACAGCTGCCGGATCGACAGCACGGCGAGGATGAGCGCGGCGGCGCCGCCGATGAACAGCAACACCCGACCGCCGGTCGAGACGTCCAGCGTGAACGCGACGATCACCTGGGTGATCCCGGCCACCAACAGATATGCGCCGAACAGGATGGCGGCGGCGACGATCGACTCACCGGGCCACACCAGGATGAGCACCCCGAGGATGACCGCGAGGACACCGGAGACCAGGGTGGACTTCCACAGGTACGGCAACAGCCGTGGCGAAGCAGCAGTGTTCATTCCCGAAGTTTCGCACAGCAACTCGCGTCGTGACGGCATTCTGGACACCGAGTGTGCGGTGCGTCCGGTGACTAACCTTGACCGGTATGGCCGCCGAACGCGTTGACCCCGTCACCCCGCTGTGGCGGGCGGCGCAGGTGTTCCGGTTGCTCAGCTGTCTGTACGCGGCGGGATTCCAGATCGCGGTCAACGGCGATCTGCGCCACCCGGCGGCGGGCTGGCTGATGCTGGCGGTGCTGCTCGCCTGGAGCGCAGCCTGTGCGGTCGGCTATCTCAACGGATTCGCTCGCCGGCCCGGCTGGGTGATCGCGGAGATCGTGGTCGTCATCGCGCTGATGCTGGCCACCGGCCTGATCGCCGACGCGGCCTGGGTCGCCGACAACCAGTCGCTGCCCACCACCCTGTGGGCCACCAACGCCACCATCTCGGCGGCGATCCAGTTCGGCCCCGTTCGCGGCATGCTGACCGGGGTGGCGGTGATGCTGGCCGCCGCCGCGCTGAAGGGGCACATCAGCATCAACCTGGGCCGGAACGCCACCATCGTCATCGAACTCGCGGTGGGCCTGGCCGTCGGCATGGCCGCCCAGACCGCGCGGCGTGCCCACGCCGAACTGCGACGGGCGGCCCGGCTGGCCGCGGTGACCGAGGAACGGGAACGGCTGTCCCGGCAGGTCCACGACGGTGCGATCCAGGTGCTGGCGCTGGTGGCGCGCCGGGGCCGTGAGATCGGGGGAGAGGTCACCGAACTCGCCGAGCTCGCCGGTGAGCAGGAGCGGGCGCTGCGCCGGCTGGTCAGCGCCACCGAGAGCGCACCGGCCGGTGCCGACCACACGGTCGACGTGGCGACCCTGTTGCGCCGCCGCGCCTGCGACCGGGTGACGATGAGCCTGCCCGGCACACCGGTGCCGATGGACGCCGACGTCGCCGCGGAACTCGATGCGGCGGTGGGTAATGCGCTGGACAATGTCGCGCTGCACGCCGGCCCGGACGCCCGCGCGTTCGTGCTGGTGGAGGATCTCGGCGACACCGTGACGGTGAGCATCCGCGACGACGGTGCGGGCATCGCACCCGGCCGGCTCGACGAGGCGGTCCGGGAGGGCCGGATGGGCATCGCGAAATCGATTGTCGGCAGGATGGAGTCGCTGGGCGGCGAGGCCGTCCTCACCACCTCGGAACGGGGCACGGAATGGGAGCTCACCGTGCCACGGAAGGACGGTCGTCATGGGTGAACCGCAGCAGCCCACGGTGATGGTGGTCGACGACCACCCGATCTGGCGGGAAGCCGTCGCACGGGACCTCGCCGAGGCGGGATTGTCCGTGGTGGCCACCGCCGATGGTGTCGCGGCGGCGCGGCGGCGGGCGGCCGCGGTGCGCCCGGATGTGGTGCTGATGGACATGCGCCTGCCCGATGGCGACGGTGCCCGGGCCACCGCCGAGGTGCGCGCCGTGTCGCCCGACTCGCGCGTGCTGGTGCTGTCAGCCTCCGAGGAGCGGGACGACGTCCTGGAGGCCGTGAAGGCCGGCGCCACCGGCTATCTGGTCAAGAGTGCGTCGAAAACCGAACTCGTCGACGCGGTCCACGCGACCGCCCAGGGGCGTGCGGTGTTCACACCCGGGCTGGCGGGACTGGTGCTGGGGGAGTACCGGCGGATATCCCGCCAGCCCGGCGCCGGGCCGGACACACCGCGGCTGACCGAACGGGAGACCGAGATCCTGCGGTACGTCGCCAAGGGCCTGACCGCCAAGCAGATCGCCGCGCAGCTCTCGCTGAGCCACCGCACCGTGGAGAACCACGTGCAGGCCACCTTCCGTAAGCTGCAGGTCGCCAACCGGGTGGAGTTGACCCGCTACGCCATCGAACACGGCCTCGACGAATAGCCGCCGATCCGGGCCCGGCGGCGGAATCGAGTAGTCCTACTCATACCGTCGGGCAGCCGGCGCTGCCAGCATTGCCCCATGACCGATCCGCATGCCGTCCTCACCCGGTTGGTCGCCGACTTCGCAGCCCTCTCCGGCCAATTCGCCAAGGTGTCGCGCGATCTCGCCGAATTGGACCGGGTCCTGGCTGTGCCGCCGGCTGCTCCCCGGCCGTATCCCGGTGCGTATCCGGCGCCCTATCCGGCCCACTATCCGGCTCACCATCCGGCCCCGTACTCGGCGCCGGTCACTCAGACGACCCCGACCGCGCCACCACCCTCGAGCCCGGCCCCGGCCCCGACCCTGACCCCGACCCCGACTGCGCCGCCGCCCGATCCGGCGGCGCCGCACCACGTGTCGGCGCGGTCCGAGGGCTGGGTCGGCAAAGCGCTGGCGGTGGCCGGGGTGGGGGTCACGCTGATCGGTGTCGTGCTGCTGCTGGTGCTCGCCGCGCAGGCCGGCATCCTGCGGCCGGAGGTCAGGGTCGGCGCCGGGGCACTGCTGGCCGGGGCGCTGGTCGGGGCGGCGGTCAGGCAGAACGCCCGGCCCGGCGGCCAGGTCGGCGCCGTCGCGCTGGCCGCCACCGGGGTCGCCGCCGCGTACATGAACGTCATCGCGGTCAGCACGATCTACCACTGGCTGCCGGCCGCGGCCGGGCTGGTGCTCGCCGCGGTCATCGGCGGCGGCGGACTGATGCTGGCCCGCCGCTGGGACTCCGAGCACCTCGGTCTGCTGGTGCTGGTGCCGCTGGTGCTGCTCGCCCCGATCATCACCGACGGAATCACCGTGGTGCTCATCGGATTCATGCTGGCGTTGGGCGCGGCGTCGCTGCCCGTGCAGCTGGGGCGGGACTGGATCTGGTTGCACGCCGCCCGCACCGCGTCGGTGACGCTGCCGATCCTGGGTGCGTTGCTGGGCGCATCATTCGCCCAGGACCGCGTTCCCGCGCTCACCGCCGCCTGCGGCATCGCCGCGGTGCTGGCGTTGGCCGCGGCACTGCTGTTGGCGCCCACCACACGCAACCACACCGCGCTGGGCCTGCTCACCGCGGCCGGCACACTGCCGGTGCTGTGCGTGTCGTGGGCGGAGCGACCCGCGGTGTCGGCGCTGATGGCCGCCGCGCTGAGCGCCGCCCTGCTGGCCATGGCGGCCGGCGCCGGGCTGATCCGGGTCGAGCTGGTCCGGACCGGTCCGTTGCGCCGCATCCTGTCGGTGTGGGCGGCCGTCGCCGCACTGATCGCGGTCACGGTCGCCTTCGACGCACCGGTCGCCGCGCCGGTGCTGCTGGCGATGGCGACGGTGGTGGCGGTGGCGGGCCGGCACGACCGCACCGCCCGCTGGATCGCGCTCGGCTTCGCGGTCGTCGGCGGATTGTACTACCTCGGCGTCGCCCCGCCCTACCGGGTGCTGCGGCCGATCGCGGTGGCGGCCCCGACCGCGGTCGCGGTGCTGATCGCCAGCGTGCTGCTCATCTGCTGCGTGGTGGCGATCGTCTGGACCTGGCGCGCCCACGTACCCGCGGCGGGACCGCTGCCGTGGCTGGGCGCCGCCACGGTGCTGCTGTACGCGGTGACCACGTTCACGGTGACCGCCGGGGTGCTGGCCGGCGGCGTGGGCGGTGGCTTCTTCGCCGGGCACATGGCGGCCACGATCTGCTGGATCGGCCTGGCCGCCGCGCTGCTGTGGTACGCGGCCCGACGGCCCCGAGCCGACCGTGCGATGCCGCTCGGCGGTGGGCTGGCGCTGGTCGCCGCCGCCGTGGCGAAACTGTTCCTGTTCGATCTCGGCACCCTCGACGGGATCTTCCGGGTGGTGGTGTTCATCGTCGTCGGCCTGGTGCTGCTGGGCACGGGCGGCGGTTACGCCCGGTGGCTCACCCACGCCGCCGGCGAATCCCACCCGGCCGGCGAATCCCGCGGCACCGGCAAACACCAGGCCGACAACGAACCCGTGTGAGAGCCTTCACCCGGCCGCCCGGAAGCAAAGCCGGTGCCCCGTTCGTTGAAACGGACATGAGTACCACGAGGATCACCGCACGACGAAACGAAACCGACGTACGTCCTTTCCACGCCTCGCCCGAACTGGCGGCGAACCTCCAGCGGGTGCTGGTCGAGCTGATCGAACTGCAGCTGCAGGGTAAGCAGGCGCACTGGAACGTGGTGGGCACCAACTTCCGTGACCTGCACCTGCAACTCGATGAACTGGTCGACTACGCCCGCGAGGCCGGCGATGTCGTCGCCGAACGGATGCGCGCGCTCGACGCGGTGCCCGACGGCAGGGCCGACACCGTCGCCGACAGCACCACGTTGCCGAAGTTCCCCGCTTATGAGGTGAACACCGCCGAAGCGGTGGACCTGATCACCGGGCACATCCACGCCGCGGTGGAGACCGTGCGCGGTGTCCGCGACCAGGTCGAGGCGGAGGACCCCGCCAGCGCCGACATCCTCCACGACATCATCGTGAACCTGGAGAAGCAGGCCTGGCTGATCAAGATGGAGAACCGCAAGGTCTAGACGGTGGGTGACGCCATCGACCGGGTTCGCACCCGCGGGTGATCCAATCCACCCGCGGGTGTTCGATGCCGCGTGACGGGGTACTAGAAGCCCCGTGACCGTGAAGCGTGATGTACCCGCCTCCCGCCGACAGCTGTGGGAGGTGATCGCCGACGGCTGGACCTACTCGCAATGGGTGGTCGGGAACTGCCGGATGCGCGCCGTCGACCCGGATTGGCCCGCGCCCGGCTCGACCATCCGGCACTCGATCGGGTTGTGGCCGCTGGTGATCAACGATGTGACGGTGGTCGAAGAGTGCGTGCCGCTCGAGCGGATCGTGCTGCACGCCAAGGGTGGTCCGATGGGCGGTGCCCGCATCGAGCTCAGGCTGTCGGACAACCCGGATGGCGGCTGCCATCTCGAGATGGACGAGTATCCGGTCAGCGGGCCGGGCAAGTTCATCCCGAATCCGTTGGCGCAGTTGGCGATCTGGCCGCGTAACCGGGAGACGACGTGGCGGCTGGCCGCACTGGCGGAACGGTTGACGCCGAACCAGATCGACACCCGGGAGCAGAGCCGGCGCTGACCGGTCAGCCGTGGGTCCGGGCGGCGGTCGAGGCCTCCGTGCCACCCTGCCGACCCGAACCCTGCCGATCCGAACCCTGACGATCCGAGCGGCGCCCGAGCAGATACCAGGTGTGCATCACGCCCTTGCCCTTGACCTCGATCGCACCGCGCTCCTCGAACACGAACGAATCCCGCAGCCGGTCCCGTACATCCTGTGCGACCTGAATCCGGCCGACGACGTCGGTGCTCTCCATCCGGGACGCGACGTTGACGGCGTCCCCCCAGACGTCGTAGAAGAACTTCCGCGCCCCGACCACGCCGGCGACCACCGGGCCTGCGGCCAGTCCGATCCGCAACGGCACGGTGCGGCCCTGCGGATCCCGCAGCCGCCCGACCGCGGCCGCCATGTCCAGTGCGAAGTCCGCCAGCGCCTCGAGATGATCCGGCCGGGGCTGCGGCACCCCGCTGACCACCATGTACGAGTCACCGCTGGTCTTCACCTTCTCCAGGCCGTGCCGGTCGACCAGCGCGTCCAGTTCGGTGTACAGCCGGTCCAGGAACAGCACCAACTCGGACGGGGTGGTGGCGCCGGCCCACCGGGTGTAGCCGGCGATGTCGGCGAACAGCACCGACGCGTCGTCGTACTTGTCGGCGATGACCGTCCGGGCCGGATCCTTGAGCCGGCGGGCCACACTGGCCGGCAGGATGTTGAGCAACAGCGACTCCGAGCGCTGATACTCGGCTTCCATCGCCGCCTCGGTGCGTGCGATCTCCCGCAGCGCGTACCACAACGTGGCGAAGATGATCAGCGCCGACGACACCGCCGACGTCACGAAACCGGCCGTCAGCATCCACGCCGGTCCCAGCCCGCGGTCCTCGGGCACCACCAGTTCCAGCACGATGATCCCCACCACGCCGACGGCGACGATCCCGGCCGCCAGCACGATGCGGTCCACCCCCAGCAGCAGCACCACCAGCGAGGCCGCCACCAGCAGGTACAGCTGCAGACCCGATCCGGTGCCGATGGAGAAACACATGAACCCCACCGACAGATAGGCGAACAGGAAGAACGACAGCGGCGCGAGCAGTTCACCGAACCGGTACAGCAGCGGGATCAGCGTGAAAACCACCGCCACCGCCAGGTTGATCACGCCCAGCAGCCGGGTCTGACCGCCCAACACCAGCTGCAACGTCCCGAAACCCGCCGACACCGCGGCCGCGATCCACGCCGCGATCGTCAGCATCCTGTAGCGGCTGCGGATGCTCTCGGCATAGCGCTGCGTGCGCGCCGGCACACCCTGCCGGGCCACCGCCGGCGAACATGCCGGCCCCCGGGCGTCACTGACAGCCACTCCAGCAGGGTATGCCGGTCACGACGCCCGCGCCGGTGCGATGCGCGATGCGGGCTGCGCTAGCATCGAACCGCGTGGCCCGAGTGGCGAAATTGGCATACGCGCCGGACTCAAAATCCGGTGGTGGCAACACCGTGTGGGTTCGAGTCCCACCTCGGGCACAACAAGGGGGCTGACAGGGGGCGTAGGAAAATGGCCGGTCCCGACGTGACTGGCCGCGTGTCCGGCCGTCACAATGGTCAGTCATGACCGGTGCAACGACCGATACCCCACCGCGCAGAGTGCTCGTCGCCGAGGACGAGGCGCTGATCCGGCTCGATCTGGCGGAGATGCTGCGCGACGAAGGCTACGACGTGGTCGGTGAAGCCGGCGACGGGCAGGAGGCCGTGGAGCTCGCCGAGAGCCTGCGGCCCGACCTGGTGATCATGGACGTCAAGATGCCGCGCCGGGACGGGATCGACGCCGCCCGCGAGATCGCCGCCAAGCGTATCGCCCCGGTCGTGGTGCTCACCGCGTTCAGCCAACGTGATCTGGTGGAACAGGCCCGCGATGCCGGCGCCATGGCCTACCTGGTGAAACCGTTCAGCATCACCGACCTGATCCCGGCGATCGAGGTGGCGGTGAGCCGGTTCGCCGAGATCACCGCCCTGGAGTCCGAGGTCGCCGAACTGTCCGAGCGGTTGGAGACCCGCAAGCTCGTCGAGCGCGCCAAGGGGTTGTTGCAGGCCAAGCACAACATGACCGAGCCCGAGGCGTTCAAGTGGATCCAACGGGCGGCGATGGACCGGCGCACCACGATGAAACGGGTCGCCGAGGTGGTGCTGGAAAACCTCGACACGCCGAAGGATCAGACCCCGTCGAACTGACCGGCGTTGATTTGGCCCGACCCGCCCGCCTTCCGCGCGCACCATCGTGTGTCGTTGGTTATGTTCTAGCGACGACAACACGAACCGGAGGTGAAGCGTGCACGGTCGGGTGGCACGGAATGTGGTGGCGCTCGGTGGTGCGGGTGTGATCGCGCTGGCCCTTGCCGGCTGCACTCAGCCCGCGGCCGAGGACGACGGGGCGCAGGGCGACCTGAAGATCGTCGAACGCGTGGCGATCGACGAGAACGGGGCGGAGGTCCAACCCCCTGACGTCACCGCCGCCGCGGATCCGGCCGGCGACGGCTCGGCCACCTGCCCGCCGGTGTCGATCGCCATGGCGGGTGCGCTCACCGGCCCGGATTCGGCGCTCGGCATCAACATCCGCAACGGCGTGCAACTCGCCGTCGACAAACACAATGAGGCCAATCCGGGCTGTCAGGTCGAGTTGAAGACGTTCGACACCGAGGGCGATCCGCAGAAGGCGTCCGCGATCGCCCCGCAGATCGTCGACGACCAGAGCATCGTCGGCCTGGTGGGTCCCGCCTTCTCCGGGGAGACCAAGTCCACCGGCGGGGTGTTCAGTCAGGCCGGGCTGGTGGCCACCACCGCGTCGGCGACCAACGTCACCCTCAGCGAGAACGGGTGGCGTACCTTCTTCCGCGGACTGGGCAACGACGGATCCCAGGGGCAGGCGGTGGCCAACTACCTGCGCAACACGTCGGGTGACCGGAAGGTGTGTGTGGTCGACGACAGCACCGACTACGGCGTCGGCCTGGCCCAGGTGGTGCGGGAGACGCTCGGCCCGGTCGCCGACGGGGCGTGCAACATCTCGATCAAGAAGGGCGACAAGGACTTCGCCGCGGCGATCAACCAGATCCGCACCGCCGCACCCGATTCGGTGTTCTTCAGCGGCTACTATCCCGAGGCCGCGCCGTTCGTCCAGCAACTCCGTGACGGCGGCGTGGAGGCGACGTTCGTCAGCGCCGACGGCAGCAAGGACCCCGAGTTCATCAAACAGGCCGGCGACGCCGCCGCCGGCACCCTGCTGTCCTGCCCGTGCAGCCCGGCGCCGGCGGAGTTCGCCGAGGAGTACCGCCAGAAGTTCAACCGGGATCCGGGCACCTACAGCACCGAGGGCTACGACCTGGGCACCATCCTGCTCACGGGCATCGACTCCGGCGCCGTGACCCGGCCCGCACTGCTGGAATACGTCCGCGGCTACAGCGGCACCGGGGTGGCGCGCACCTACCAGTGGTCGCCGACCGGTGAACTCACCGACACGTTGATCTGGATCTACGAGGTCCAGTAACTCGTCGACCCGCAGCGCGTCCGGGGCCGCGCACCTCGGACGCGCTCCGGTTCGCCCAGATCCCGCTCGAGGAGTAGCCGCCGGATGACCCACCAGTGCGTGGCCCTTTACACCTGTCACGCCGCCGACATCACCTTCAACCTGCAGGGCCTGCGGGAGGGCCTGCTGCAGTTGACCATCGACGGGCTGTCCTGGGGCGCCATCTACGCATTGGTGGCGGTCGGCTACACGCTGGTCTACGGCGTGCTGAAGCTGATCAACTTCGCCCACGCCGAGGTGTTCATGCTGGGCATGTTCGGCTCGTACTTCTGCCTCGACGTCATCCTCGGGTTCACGCCCCGGGGCAACGCCTACGACCTCGGGATCGGGCTGACGGTGCTGTATCTGGGCATCGCGATGCTGTTCGCCATCGCGGTGTCCGGCACCGCCGCAGCGGGCCTGGAGTTCATCGCCTACCGGCCGCTCCGGCGGCGCAACGCGGCGCGGTTGTCGTTCCTCATCACCGCGATCGGCATGTCGTTCGTGCTGCAGGAGTTCGTGCACTTCATCCTGCCCAAGATCCTCGACGGCTACGGCGGTTCGAACGCCCAGCAGCCGATCCGCCTGGTGACACCGGAAACCCAGTTCACGCTCGGCGACGTCCGGGTCAGCAACGTGACACTGATCATCGTGTTCGCGGCGTTGGTGCTCGCGCTGATCACCGATGTGGTGATCAACCGGACCCGGCTCGGACGCGGCATCCGTGCGGTGGCCCAGGATCCCGACACCGCCACCCTGATGGGGGTGTCACGGGAGCGGGTCATCCTCACCACCTTCGTGATCGGCGGTCTGCTGGCCGGCGCCGCGGCGCTGCTGTACACGCTGAAGATGCCGCAGGCCATCATCTACTCCGGCGGATTCCTGTTGGGCATCAAGGCCTTCACCGCCGCGGTGCTCGGCGGTATCGGCAACCTGCGCGGCGCGCTGCTGGGCGGCCTGCTGCTCGGGGTGATGGAGAACTACGGTCAGGCGGTGTTCGGCACCCAATGGCGTGACGTGGTCGCCTTCGTCCTGCTGGTGCTGGTGCTGTTCTTCCGGCCGACCGGGATACTCGGTGAAAGCCTCGGAAAGGCGCGAGTGTGAATCGGCTGTTGGCTCCGGGTGATGTGGTGCGGCGGTGGTGGGATTCGCGCACCCGGGGGCAGAAGTGGGCGGTCGGACTGCTCGGGTTCGGCGTGCTGGCGCTGCTGCCGCTGTACACCCCGCCGTTTCTGGACACCCCCGGGATCAGCTTCGGCGGCACCATGGCCCAGTTCGCGATGTTCGCGCTGATCGCGATCGGCCTCAACGTGGTGGTCGGCCAGGCCGGGCTGCTGGACCTCGGCTATGTCGGGTTCTACGCCGTCGGCGCCTACACGGTGGCGCTGCTCACCAGCCCGGAGAGTCCGTGGAACCGGATGGGCTGGACGGTGTTCTTCTCCAGCGACTGGGCCTGGCTGTCGTGTGTGCCGCTGGCCATGGCGGTCACCGCGTTCTCCGGGCTGATCATCGGAACCCCGACGCTGCGGCTGCGCGGCGACTATCTGGCCATCGTGACGCTGGGATTCGGCGAGATCATCCGCCTGGTCGCCGACAACCTGTCCGGCGTCACCAACGGCGCCCGCGGCCTGCACCAGGTGGCCTACCCGCGGGTGGGGGAGAGCGAGCGGCTGCCCGACGGGGTGTTCTCCAGCGGCAACTCGGCCGGCGCGGCCAACTACGGCACCTGGTGGTTCTGGTTGGGCCTGGTGCTGATCGCGGTGATCCTGGTACTGGTCGGCAACCTCGAACGCAGCCGGGTCGGACGGGCCTGGATCGCCATCCGCGAGGACGAGGACGCCGCAGACGTGATGGGCGTCAACACCTTCAAGTTCAAGGTCTGGGCGTTCGTGATCGGCGCCGCGATCGGCGGGCTGTCCGGCGCGTTGTACGCCGGGCAGGTCCAGTACGTCGCGCCGCCGACGTTCAACATCATCAACTCGATGCTGTTCCTGTGCGCGGTGGTGCTCGGCGGGCAGGGCAACAAACTCGGGGTGGTGCTGGGCGCCTTCGTCATCGTGTATCTGCCCAACCGGCTGCTCGGCGTGGAGCTCCTCGGTATGAACCTCGGCGATCTGAAGTATCTGTTCTTCGGTCTGGCGCTGGTGGTGATGATGATCTTCCGTCCCGCGGGGCTGTTCCCGGCGCGCCAGCAGCTGCTGGCCTACGGCAGATCCGCCCGCGAGATGCTGCGCGCCCGGCCCGACGATCGGGAGCCGGTGTCGTCATGAGCATCGAGGAACTGGCCGGGGTGCACCGCGATATCCGCGCCGCCGAGGGTGAGATCCTGTTGGAGACGGTCGATCTCACGGTCAAGTTCGGCGGGCTGGTGGCTCTGGACTCGGTCAGCTTCAACATCCGGCGCGGTGAGATCCTCGGTCTGATCGGACCCAACGGCGCCGGGAAGACCACCTGTTTCAACGCGATCACCGGTGTCTACCGGCCGGCGTCGGGTGCGGTGATCTTCGACGGGCAGAAGTTGGGCCGGATCAAGCGGCATCAGATCACCCGGCTCGGGATCGCCCGCACCTTTCAGAACATCCGGTTGTGGGGTGAGATGACGGCGCTGGAGAACGTCGTCGTCGGCACCGACGCCCGGCACAAGACCTCGGTGCCCGGCGCGCTGTTCCGCAGCCCGCGGCACCGCCGGGAGGAGCGGTCGGCGATCGAACGCGCCACCGCGCTCTTGCATTTCGTCGGGATCGCACACCGGGCAGAGGAGAAGGCCAAGAACCTGCCCTACGGTGATCAGCGCCGTCTGGAGATCGCCCGGGCGCTGGCCACCGAACCGAAACTGTTGTGCCTGGACGAGCCGGCGGCCGGTTTCAACCCCAGCGAGAAGGCCGCGCTGATCGACCTGATCCGCAAGATCCGCGACGACGGGTACACCGTGCTGCTCATCGAACACGACATGAAGCTGGTCATGGGGGTCACCGATCGCATCGTGGTGCTGGAGTTCGGCCGCAAGATCGCCGACGGCCCGCCGGCGGCGATCCGCGAGGATCCCGTGGTGATCGCCGCGTATCTGGGGGTGCCCGATGACGAGATCGGCTGAAGCGGCTGACCGGGAGTCGCCCCGGGTGATGTTGGAGGTCCGCGACGTCGAGGTGCACTACGGCCGGATCCGGGCCCTGCACGGGGTCTCGTTGCGGGTGCACGAGGGCGAACTGGTGACCCTGCTGGGCTCCAACGGCGCCGGTAAGACCACGATGATGCGCGCCATCTCCGGGTTGCGTCCGCTGACCCGCGGTTCGGTCTGGTTCGACGGCCGCGATATCACCCGGGTCAGCGCCCACCGCAGGGTCGCCGACGGGTTGATCCAGGTTCCGGAGGGCCGTGGCGTCTTCCCCGGTATGACCGTCCTGGAGAACCTCGACATGGGTTGCTACGGGAGGCGATTCGCTTCCCGTGCCGAACACCGGGAGCGGCTGGACTGGGTGCTGCAGACGTTTCCGCGGCTGGCCGAACGGCGGGATCAGGTGGGCGGAACGCTGTCCGGTGGGGAACAGCAGATGCTGGCCATCGGGCGGGCGCTGATGGCGCGGCCGAAGGTGCTGCTGCTCGACGAGCCGTCGATGGGGTTGGCGCCGATGGTGATCTCGCAGATCTTCGGCATCATCGCCGACATCAACGCCCAGGGCACCACGGTCCTGCTGGTGGAGCAGAACGCCCAGCAGGCGCTGAGCCGCTCCGACCGCGCCTACATCCTGGAGACCGGCGAGATCACCCGCTCCGGTCCGGCCCGGGAGCTGTTGGCCGACGACAGCATCCGCGCCGCCTACCTCGGCGTCGCCTGACCCCGACCTCTCCTCCCGCGACGGTCCGTGTCTGCACGCCGACACGCCGTGAACGCCGTACAGATAGGGTCACTCGCGGGGAGAAAAAGGCGTCAACCGATGCGGAACCGCTTGATGCGGGCACTCGCTCCCGCCACCAGTTCCACCCGGCTCCGCGGCACGTCGAAATGGTCGGCCAGCACCTTGATCACCGCGGCGTTGGCCTTGCCCTCGACGGCCGGCTCGCGCACATACACGGTCAGCGTGCCGTCGTCGGCGGTCTGGACCAGCGGGCCCTTGCGGCTGTTGGGTTTGACCCGCACCGCGACGGTCTTGGACTGCTCAGTCATCCCGTCTACGTTGCCACGGCCAGGTCATCAACGCCCACACGGCCAGGATCAGCACGGACGCGACGAGGATGTACACCGGCCACGGACCCATCAGATCCAGCAGTGACGGTGTGCCCGGTTTGCCGTTGAGGAACCCGTAGTTGGTGCCGGCGATCCGGTTGAACGTGAACGTCACCGCCGCCCACACCAGGGTGATCAGCACGGTGATGCGGTAGCTGCGCCAGCTGGGCCGCAGCCCGCGCCCCCAGGTGAGATAGATGGCCGCCCAGACCACCAGCAGGTGGATGGCCCAGAACGCCAGATACTCGTAGTGCGGGAAGTCGGGGCTGCGCAGCACCGGTGTGATCAGCGCCTGCGCGCTGAGCACCAGCCCCCAGTAGTAGGTCAGCGCGTACGCCCAGTGTCGTTGTGACCACAACGCGTACGCGGCGGCGACGGTCGCCAGGTCGGTGAGCCGCAGTGGCACCGAACGCTCCACCGTCGGCGGAACGAGCGCATGAACGAGCATCGCCGCGTAGATCAGCGCGGTGACGCCGCCGAGGATCCGGCCCAACCACCGGGCGTGCTCGGCGGTCTGCCGCCGGCCGACCCGGACCAACGTCACCGCGCCGACCACGAACACCGCCAGGGCGCCCCAGTGCGAGGGCCCGTAGACGGCGAACTGGTCAGCGGGCAACGATGACCGACGAACCGTGCCCGAACAGACCCTGGTTGGCGGTGATCCCGACTTTCGCGTTCTCCACCTGGCGGCCGGTGGCCTGACCCCGCAGCTGCCAGGTCAGTTCACACACCTGCGCGATCGCCTGGGCCGGGATGGCCTCCCCGAAACAGGCCAGCCCGCCGGACGGGTTGACCGGGATCCGGCCGCCGAGCGCGGTGGCGCCGCTGCGCAACAGCTGCTCGGCCTCACCCTTGGCGCACAGTCCGAGATGCTCGTACCAGTCCAGCTCCAGCGCCGTGGACAGGTCGTAGACCTCCGCCAGTGAGAGGTCCTCCGGCCCGATGCCGGCCTCGGCGTAGGCGGCGTCGAGGATCTGATCCTTGAACACCCGCTCCGGCGCGTCCACCACCGCGGTGGAATCCGTGGCGATGTCCGGCAGTTCGGGCAGATGCTGCGGGTAGCGCGGGGTGACGGTGGAGACCGCCCGCACCGACGGCACCCCCTGCACCGAGCCGAGGTGTTTCTCGGCGAAGCTCCTGCTGGCCACGATCAACGCCGCGGCGCCGTCGGAGGTGGCGCAGATGTCGAGCAGCCGCAGCGGATCGGAGACCACCGGGCTGGCCAGCACGTCCTCGATGGAGGTCTCCTTGCGGTACCGGGCGTACGGGTTGTGCAGACCGTGCCGGGCGTTCTTGACCTTGACCGCCGCGAAGTCCTCCGCGGTGGCGCCGTAGAGGTCCATCCGCCGCCGCGCCAACAGCGCGAAGTACACCGTGTTGGTCGCACCGATGAGGTGGAACCGCTGCCAGTCCGGATCGTTCTTGCGTTCCCCGCCGACCGGGGCGAAGAACCCCTTCGGGGTGGTGTCGGCGCCGATCACCAGCGCCACATCGCAGAACCCGGCCAGGATCTGGGCCCGCGCGCTCTGCAACGCCTGAGATCCGCTGGCACACGCCGCGTACGACGACGACACCGGAACCCCGTTCCAGCCCAGCTTCTGGGCGAACGTCGACCCGGCGACGAAACCCGGGTAACCGTTGCGGATGGTGTCGGCGCCGGCGACGAACTGGATCTGCCGCCAGTCCAGGCCGGCCTCGGCCAGCGCCGCCCGGGCGGCGGCCACGCCGTACTCGGTGAAGTCGCGTCCCCACTTCCCCCACGGGTGCATGCCCGCGCCGAGGATGTAGACCGGTTCCGGGCTCATTCGGCGATCCTCCAGGCGTAGACGGTGCGTTCGACACCCTCGTCGTCGACGAACAGGGTCATGGTGGTCAGCTCCATCTCCATGCCGACCTTCAGGTCGGCGGCCAGGGTGCCCTCGACGACCTTGCCGAGCACGATCAGCCCTTCGTCGGCGAGAGCCACCGCGGCGACCGCGAACGGTTCGAACGGATCCGGCGCCGGATACGGCGGCGGGGGAGCGTACCGGTTCTCGGTGTAGCTCCACAGCGTGCCGCGCCGCGACAACGGGACCTGTTCGAGTTCGTCACCGGCGCAGGCCGGATTCGGGCAGTTGTTGGCGCGCGGCGGGAAGACGTAGGTGCCGCACTGCGGGCATCTGGCGCCGACGAGGTGCGGGGACCCTGATTCGTCGGTGGCCCACCAGCCGTCGATCGCGGGAGCTTGGGTTGTACCTGACACGCGCAAAGCGTACGCGATCCGGGAATCAAACTGAAACGTGTTGCAGTTTTGTTCCGCTCGCCGGGACGGCGGTGTCGAGCAGGATCCGCAGCACCGCATCGGTGTGCTCGCGGAGCAGATTGTGCGGTGCGTCCAGGGCGTGCGTCGTCCAGGCCGGATCCCGGCGGAGTCGTTCGTAGGTGGGCCGCAGCGGAGATTCGCCGTCCCACCCGGTGGCGTAGACGTACACCCGGCGACGGATCGACTCGAGGGTCCCGGACAACCGGATCGGCTGCATCAGCGCGGCGAGTGGATGCCCGGTGGCCCGCTCGTCGAAGAACGGCAGCGGCGGCACCGCCAGCCCGGTGGCGTCGACGGAGCCGTACCACGCGCGCTGGTCGTCGGTGGTGAGGGTCCAGCAGGACTCCCCGTCCCGGGGCACGAACGCGTCCAGGTAGACCAGCGAATCCACCCGGGGCCCGGCGCGATCGGCGACCCCGGTGATGACCATGCCGCCGTAGCTGTGCCCGACCAGCACCGCGTCCCGCACCCGGTGGGCGTGCAGGGCGGCCAGCACGTCGGTGATGTGGGTGTCGAGGTTCACCCCGGCGTGCAGCAGATGCGCCCGTTCGCCCACACCGGTCGGGCAGATCGCCAGCACCCGGTGCCCGTGCGCCCGCAATCGATCGGCCAGATCGTCGTACCACCAGGCACCGTGGCAGGCGCCCGGAACCAGAACGAATGTGCTCATGACACCAGCGTCGGCCGAGCTGAACTATAAGTCCAATACAGATTGGAGCTCAGAACTATAGTGATCGCTTATGGAACTGCGGCAGCTCCACTACTTCGTCGCTGTCGTCGAGGAAGCCAACTTCACCCGGGCCGCGCAGCGGCTCAGAATCGCCCAGCCGGCGGTCAGCGCGCAGATCCGGCGGCTGGAATCCGAACTCGGGCAGCCGCTGCTGGACCGGTCGCGGCGGACCGTTCGGCTGACCGCGGCCGGGGCCGCCGTCCTTCCCCACGCCCGCGCCGCCCTCGCCGCGGCGGCCGCCGCGCGTCACGCCGTCGACGATCTCACCGGCCTGCTGCGGGGCACGGTGTCGATCGGCACCGTCACCTCGCACACCGTGGACCTGCCCGCGCTGCTGGCGGACTTCCACGCCGAGCATCCGAACGTGGAGGTGACGTTGAGCACCGACAGCTCCGACGCGCTGATCGACAAGCTGCGGACCGGCCGGCTCGATGTGGCGATCGTCTCGATCGGCCCGCGGGAACGGCCGGACGGACTGGACATCGCCGTCATCACCGAGGAGGCCGTCGACGCCGCGGTGGCGCCCGGTGACCCCTTCGCCGGCCGGCCCCACGTCGGGCTGGCCGAACTCGCCGACCGGCCCGTCATCACGCTGCCGACCGGTGCGGGTTTGCGCCGCCAGTTCGACCGGGCCTGTGCGCGGGCCGGGGTGACCCCGCGGATCGCGTTCGAGGCGGCCACCCCGCAGGCGGTGGCGGATCTCGCCGAGCACGGCCTCGGGGTGGCGATCGTGCCGCGGTCGGTCGCCCGCGGCCGCGACACGCTGCGGGCGGTCCGGCTGAGGCCGCAGGTGCGTGGGCGGTTGGTGTGGGCCTGGCGGGCCGGCGACACGCTCAGCCCGCCGGCGCGGGTGCTGGTTCGGCGCGCCCGGGAGTCGGGCTCTCGAACGCCGTAGGGAACTTCAGGGTGTCGGCGCGGGTGCATAAGGTAGGGCCGTGAGCCCCGCCAAGACCACCGAGCAGCCCGCACCCGCCGAGCAGACGTCGGAGCAGCCGACACTGCTGCTGTTGGACGGCAATTCCCTGGCGTTCCGGGCCTTCTACGCGCTGCCCGCGGAGAACTTCAAGACCAAGAGCGGGCTGACCACCAACGCGGTCTACGGGTTCACCGCGATGCTGATCAATCTGCTGCGCGACGAGAATCCCACCCATGTCGCCGCCGCGTTCGACGTGTCCCGGCAGACGTTCCGGCTCGACAAGTACCCGGAGTACAAGGCCGGCCGGGCGGCCACCCCCGACGAGTTCCGCGGCCAGATCGAGATCACCAAGGAAGTGCTCGCCGCGCTCGGCATCACGGTGCTGGCCGAGCCGGGCTACGAGGCCGACGACATCATCGCCACCCTGGCCACCCAGGCCGAAGCGGAGGGCTTCCGGGTGCTCATCGTCACCGGCGACCGCGACTCCCTGCAACTGGTCACCGACAACGTCACGGTGCTCTACCCGCGCAAGGGCGTCAGCGAGCTCACCCGGTTCACCCCGGAGGCGGTCTACGAGAAGTACGGTCTGACCCCCGAGCAGTACCCCGACTACGCCGCGCTGCGCGGCGACCCGAGCGACAACCTGCCGGGCATCCCCGGCGTCGGGGAGAAGACCGCGGCGAAGTGGATCCGCGAATACGGTTCGCTGCAGGGGCTCGTCGACAACGTCGACGCGGTGCGCGGCAAGGTGGGTGACGCGCTGCGCGCGAACCTGTCCAGCGTGGTGCTCAACCGCGAGCTCACCGACCTGGTCCGGGATGTGCCGCTGGCGCACACCCCGGAGACCCTGCGGATGCAGCCGTGGGACCGCGATCAGATCCACCGGCTGTTCGACGACCTCGAGTTCCGGGTGCTGCGGGACCGGCTGTTCGAAACCCTGTCGTCGGCCGATCCGGAGGTCGAGCACGGGTTCGACGTGCGCGGCCGGGCACTGGAACCCGGTGAGCTCGCCGCCTGGCTGGCCGAACACAGCCTCGGCAACCGCTTCGGGCTGGCCGTGGTCGGCACCCACCGCACATTCGACTCCGACGCCACCGCGCTGGCGATCGTCGCCGCCGACGGGGAGGGCCGCTACATCGACACCGCCACTCTGCACCCGGACGACGAGGCCGCGTTGGCGTCCTGGCTGGCCGATCCCGGCCCGCCCAAGGCGCTGCACGAGGCCAAACAGGCCATGCACGATCTGGCCGGGCGGGGCTGGCGCCTCAACGGGGTCACCTCCGACACCGCGCTGGCCGCCTACCTGGTGCGGCCCGGGCAGCGCAGCTTCGCCCTCGACGATCTCACGCTGCGCTATCTGCGGCGCGAGCTGCGTGCCGAAGAGCCTGAGCAGCAACAACTCTCGCTGCTCGACGAGTCGGACGGCGTCGACGAGCAGGCCGTGCAGACCCTGCTGCTGCGGGCCTGCGCGGTGATGGATCTGGCCGACGCGCTCGACGAGGAGCTGGCCCGCATCGACTCGCTGTCCCTGCTGGAGCGGATGGAGCTGCCGGTGCAGCGGGTGCTGTTCGAGATGGAGACCGCCGGCATCGCGGTCGACCTCGACCGGCTCGGCGAGCTGCAGAGCGAGTTCGCCGGTCAGATCCGCGACGCCGCCGAGGCCGCCTACGCGGTGATCGGCAAGCAGATCAACCTGGGCTCGCCCAAACAGCTGCAGGGGGTGTTGTTCGACGAGCTCGGCATGCCCAAGACCAAACGCACCAAGACCGGCTACACCACCGACGCCGACGCGCTGCAGAGTCTCTTCGAGAAGACCGGACATCCGTTCCTGCAGCATCTGCTCGCCCACCGCGACGCCACCCGGCTCAAGGTCACCGTCGACGGGCTGCTGAACTCGGTGGCCGCCGACGGCCGGATCCACACCACCTTCAACCAGACCATCGCGGCGACCGGGCGGCTGTCGTCGACCGAGCCGAATCTGCAGAACATCCCGATCCGCACCGAGGCGGGCCGCATGATCCGCGACGCGTTCGTCGTCGGCGACGGGTACGCCGAGTTGATGACCGCCGACTACAGCCAGATCGAGATGCGGATCATGGCGCACCTGTCCGGTGACGAGGGCCTGATCGAAGCCTTCCGCACCGGGGAGGACCTGCATTCGTTCGTCGCGTCGCGGGCGTTCTCGGTGCCCATCGAGGAGGTCACCCCGGAGCTGCGGCGCCGGGTCAAGGCGATGTCCTACGGGCTGGCCTACGGGCTGAGCGCCTACGGGCTGGCCCAGCAGCTCAAGATCTCCACCGAAGAGGCCAAGGTGCAGATGGAGCAGTACTTCGCCCGGTTCGGCAAGGTGCGCGACTATCTGCAGTCGGTGGTCGAACAGGCCCGCAAGGACGGTTACACCTCCACGGTGCTGGGCCGCCGCCGGTACCTGCCCGAACTGGACAGCAGCAATCGGCAGGTGCGCGAGGCCGCCGAACGTGCCGCCCTCAACGCCCCGATCCAGGGCAGCGCCGCCGACATCATCAAGGTCGCGATGATCAACGTCGACGAGGCGATCAAAGCCGCGGGCCTGAAATCGCGGATGCTGCTGCAGGTGCACGACGAGCTGTTGTTCGAGGTCGCGCCGGGGGAGCGGGACACCCTGGAACAGCTGGTGCGCGAGCAGATGGGCGGCGCCTACCCGCTGGACGTGCCGCTGGAGGTCAGCGTCGGATTCGGCCGGTCCTGGGACGCCGCGGCGCACTGAACCGGATCCCGCCCGGACTCCCCGGCCGCCCACGGAACCCCACCGAACCCCACGAAACCCCCACGAAACCCTATGGAACACCCCGCAGACCCCCAGGTCCGGTTCCTGGCCCGGCTGGGCGCGGCCATGGGGGCGGCGAACTATCCGGTCACGCTGATCCGGCAGATGCTCGACCGGGCCTCCGCCGCCTACGGAACATCCCATGAGGTCGTCGCGCTGCCCAATTCGGTGCAGGTGACCGGTCCGGCGCCCGGCGGGACCGCGACGGCGGCCGCGCATCAGGACGCCGAACTCCGGTTCGACCAGATGTTTCCGCTGGCCCGGCTGGTGTCCGCGGCGATGCGGGGGGCGGTTTCCCCGACCGACGGCAATGACCGGCTCGACCGGATCCTGGCCCGGCCGGCGCCGTATCCGCCGTGGCTGACCGTGCTCGGCTACGGCGTGTGGAGCACCGGTCTGGGCCTGGTGCTCGAACCGAGCCCGCTGAACCTGCTCGGCGCGGCCGCCCTGGGTTTGATCGTGGGGGTCCTGGCGGTCGCGGGGCAGCGGTTCGGGCAGCTCGGCCCGCTGGTGCCGGTGACCGCCGCGTTCGTCGTGGCCACCGTGAGCATCGCCGTCGTCGAGCACCTCGAACTGGACCACGTCGGGCTGCGCGCCCTGATACCGCCGCTGGCGATGTTCCTGCCCGGCGCGGCGATCACCCTCGCGGTCATCGAGTTGACCGCCCGCGACATCGTCTCCGGCTCGGCCCGGCTCATGGCGGGTTTCGTCCAGCTCGCCCAGTTGGCGTTCGGCATCCTGATCGCCGCCCAGCTGCTGGGCGAGGACGAGTCCCGGCTGAGTGCGGAACCGTTGAACAAGCTGGGGAGCTGGGCGCCGTGGCTCGGTGTCGCGGTGTACGCCCTCGGGGTCATGCTGTTCTTCGCTCCGCCGCGGTCGTTCCTGCCCTGGCTGCTGGCGGTCTGTTACGCCGCGTTCACCGCGCAGTTCCTCGGCGACCTCGCCCTCGGCAGCTATGCCAGCGGATTCGCCGGCGGGCTGGTCCTCACCGGGTGTGCGCTGATGCTGTCCCGGCGGCCGGGGGCGCCGCCCGCGATCACCATGATCCTGCCCGGATTCTGGTTGCTGGTCCCGGGTTCGATGGGGCTGATCGGGTTCGCCGAGCTGTTCGGGGCCGACGGGGACTCCGCCCTCGGCGTCACATTCATCTCGATGATCTCGGTGGCGCTGGGTCTGCAGGCCGGGCTGGTGCTGTGGCAGTTGCTGCGGCGGGCCCGGCGGCGGGCGGGTTGACAAATTCGGCGACCCGAGTTTGTCCAGCAAGTCCTCAGTCGAGTAGCCTCGACAGGTACCCCTGCGAACGAGCGGGTACACCGACCCTGTCCCTACGACCAAAGCTGTCCGGAGCAACCCAACATATGCCAAGTCCCTCCGTCACCTCGCCGCAAGTAGCCGTCAACGACATCGGCTCGAGCGAGGACTTTCTCGCCGCCATCGACAAAACCATCAAGTACTTCAACGATGGCGACATCGTCGAGGGCACCATCGTCAAGGTTGACCGTGACGAAGTCCTTCTCGACATCGGTTACAAGACCGAAGGTGTCATACCCTCCCGTGAGCTCTCCATCAAGCACGACGTCGACCCCCACGAGGTGGTGTCCGTCGGCGACCAGGTGGAGGCTCTGGTCCTCACCAAGGAGGACAAGGACGGTCGCCTGATCCTGTCCAAGAAGCGCGCCCAGTACGAGCGCGCCTGGGGCACCATCGAGGCACTCAAGGAGAAGGACGAGCCCGTCAAGGGCACCGTCATCGAGGTCGTCAAGGGCGGCCTGATCCTCGACATCGGCCTGCGTGGGTTCCTCCCGGCTTCTCTGGTCGAGATGCGTCGCGTCCGCGATCTGCAGCCCTACATCGGCCGCGAGATCGAGGCGAAGATCATCGAGCTGGACAAGAACCGCAACAACGTGGTGCTGTCCCGCCGCGCCTGGTTGGAGCAGACCCAGTCCGAGGTGCGCAGCGAGTTCCTCAACCAGCTGCAGAAGGGCGCCATCCGCAAGGGCGTGGTGTCCTCGATCGTCAACTTCGGCGCGTTCGTCGACCTCGGCGGGGTCGACGGCCTGGTGCACGTGTCCGAGCTGTCCTGGAAGCACATCGACCACCCGTCCGAGGTGGTGCAGGTGGGCGACGAGGTCACCGTCGAGGTGCTCGACGTCGACATGGACCGCGAACGGGTGTCGCTGTCGCTCAAGGCCACCCAGGAAGACCCCTGGCGGCACTTCGCCCGCACCCACGCGATCGGGCAGATCGTGCCGGGCAAGGTCACCAAGCTGGTGCCGTTCGGCGCGTTCGTCCGCGTCGAGGAGGGCATCGAGGGCCTGGTGCACATCTCCGAGCTGTCCGAGCGCCACATCGAGGTCCCCGACCAGGTGGTGCAGGTCGGCGACGACGTCATGGTCAAGGTAATCGACATCGACCTGGACCGGCGCCGTATCTCGCTGAGCCTCAAGCAGGCCAACGAGGACTACTCCGAGGAATTCGACCCCTCGAAGTACGGTATGGCCGACAGCTACGACGAGCAGGGCAACTACATCTTCCCCGAGGGCTTCGACCCCGAGACCAACGAATGGCTCGAGGGCTTCGAGAAGCAGCGTGAGGAGTGGGAGGCCCGCTACGCCGAGGCGGAGCGCCGGCACAAGATGCACACCGCGCAGATGGAGAAGTTCGCCGCCGCCGAGGCGGAGGCCGCCAGCCGGCCCGCCACCAGCACGTCGCGTTCCGACGAGCCGGCCGGTGGTTCGCTGGCCAGCGACGAGCAGTTGGCCGCCCTGCGGGAGAAGCTCGCCGGCAACGCCTGAGCGGGCAGCATCCGCCAGACCAGATTGAAACCACGCAGCGAAAGTCGTCCCGGCTTCGCTGCGTGGTTTCTTTTCGGAGGGGACGCATGATTCGGATCGGTCTGACCGGTGGTATCGGCGCCGGCAAGTCCACCGTCGCCGCGACGTTCGCGGAATGCGGGGGCATCATCGTGGACGGCGACGTCATCGCCCGGGAGGTGGTCCAGCCCGGAACCGAGGGGCTGGCCAAACTGGTCGAGACGTTCGGCGAGGACATCCTGCTGCCCGACGGCTCGCTGGACCGGCCCGCCCTGGCGGCCAAGGCCTTCGCCGACGACGAGCAGCGCGCCAAGCTGAACGCGATCGTGCACCCGCTGGTGGGTAGGCGCCGGGAGGAGATCATCGCGGCGGTGCCCGACGACGCGGTGGTGGTCGAGGACATCCCGCTGCTGGTGGAAACCGGTATGGCGCCGACGTTCCCGCTGGTCGTGGTGGTCTACGCGGACGCCGAGGTCCGGGTGAAGCGGCTGGTGGAGATCCGCGGGATGAGCGAACAGGACGCCCGGGCCCGCATCGCCGCGCAGGCCACCGATGAGCAGCGCGCCGCGATCGCCGATGTGCTGCTGGACAACTCCGGAACCCAGCAGGAGATCGTCGACAAGGCGCGCGCGTTGTGGGAACAGCGGGTGCTGCCGTTGGCGGAGAACATCCGCACCGGTCGGTGCGTGACACCCGCCCTCGAACTGGTTGCGCCCCAGCCGCACTGGCGCGCCGACGCGGCGCGCATCATCGCACGGATCCAGATGGCCTGCGGCGCGAAGGCGCTCCGCGTCGACCACATCGGATCCACCGCCGTGGACGGTCTTTCCGCCAAGGACGTCATCGACATCCAGGTGACGGTCGGCTCCCTCGACGCCGCCGACGAGATCGCCGAGCCGCTGGCCCGGGTGGGCTATCCACGACGCGCGGAGATCACCTCAGACGTCGCCAAACCCGACGCCCGCAGCACCGTCGCCGAGTTCGACCACAGCGCCGATGCGTCGTTGTGGCGGAAGCGGTTGCACGGCGCCGCCGACCCGGGACGCCCGGCCAACATCCACATCCGGGTGGACGGCTGGCCCAATCAACAGTTCGCGCTGCTGTTCGCCGACTGGCTCAACGCCGAACCGGCCGTCCGGGACGAGTACCTGTCGGTCAAACAGCGGGCGGTCTCCACCGGCGACCTCGACGCGTACACCGAGGCCAAGGAACCGTGGTTCGCCGAGGCCTATCGGCGGGCCTGGGACTGGGCCGACCGCACCGGCTGGCGGCCGTCGCCCCGCTGACGGTCAGGCGGCCGGCGGCCCGGGGTCAGCGCCGACCGGGGCGGTGTTGAGCACGTTGCCGCCTCCGCCCGAATCCAGCGGCGCCCCGCACTGCAGGGTGCCGTACAGCGGGTCGTCGTCGGCGCGGGTCAGCCGCGGCGCGACGAACTGGTCGGCCCGGGCGACGGTCTGCTCGTCGACCAGGATCTCGCAGTGCAGATTCGCCGAGTACGGCCAGTCCACCGACACCGTCATGCCCGCCGATTCCGGATCCGACAGCACACCGGTGGCCTCGAAGGTGCGGCCCGGAAGCATGGTGGGGTCGGCGGTGTTGACGTTCTGATCGTCGATCCGGTAGCTGATCCGCGCCCCGCGTGCCACCCCGTCCACCCGGGCCCGGTAGACGATGTTGTGCATCTGGTCGTCCGCAGGCGGTTCGTCGGGCTCGGCCCACGCCACCGCCGGCGTTAGCTGTGCTCCCAGGAGAACGACTGCCACTGTCGCGGTGTGAAGACATCCGCGCAAGGTGGGCGTCATGGCTAGCTACCTTACGTTGTTTGCCACTTCAGGGCCATGCCGTTGCCGGCCAGCCAACGGTGAAGATCATAGTGGTGGCGGGCCAGCCCGTCGATGGTCTTCGCGGCGGTCCGGATCGCCCGTTCGGCGTCGTCCGGGGCCAGCAGGCCGTGGCGCACCGCGGTGAGCAGTTCGTCGACGTCGGTGAGTTCGACGCCGACCCCGGTGCGCAGCCGCAGGTCGAGATAGTGATCCTCGGCGTGCCAGATCACCGGCCCGGGGGTGTAGCGGCCGATGTCGAGATAGAAGTCCTGGTCGACCTCGTGGCCCCGGTTGAAGTGGAACACACTGACCCGCAGGTCCAGCGAGGGCAGCAGCCACGACTCCAGATAGTGGAACTGCGCGCGGCCGGGGGTGGGCCGGGCCATGTACAGACCCCAGGGCTCGACGCGGTACTCGTCGACGGCCCGCACCACACCCTTCGGGTCGGTGTTGGTGCGGCCGGCCACGTCGAACGTCTCGCGCTTGGGTGGGTGGATGTGGATGTGATCCGCCTATCGCCGGGAACAGCACCTGTCGGACTCTGGTTCTACCCTGGTGAACATGGCCTTCGCTACCGAACACCCCGTGCTGGCGCAGTCGGAGTACCGCCCGGTCGACGCCATCGTGCGCACCGGCGGCAGGTTCGAGGTGATCAGCCCGTACCAGCCGGCCGGTGACCAGCCCGCGGCCATCGACGAGCTGGAACGCCGCCTCAGGGCAGGCGAGAAGGATGTGGTCCTGCTGGGCGCGACGGGCACCGGCAAGTCGGCGACCACGGCGTGGCTCATCGAACGGATGCAGCGGCCCACGCTGGTCATCGAGCCGAACAAGACGCTCGCCGCGCAGATGGCCAACGAACTGCGGGAGATGCTGCCCAACAACGCGGTGGAGTACTTCGTCTCGTACTACGACTACTACCAGCCCGAGGCCTACATCGCGCAGACCGACACCTACATCGAGAAGGACAGCTCGATCAACGACGACGTCGAGCGGCTGCGCCACTCGGCGACCTCGGCGCTGTTGTCGCGGCGCGACGTGGTGGTGGTGGCGTCGGTGTCGTGCATCTACGGTCTGGGCACCCCGCAGTCCTATCTGGACCGCTCGGTGCAGATCAGCATCGGCGACGAGGTGCCGCGTGATTCGCTGTTGCGGCTGCTGGTCGACGTCCAGTACACCCGCAACGACACCGCGTTCACCCGGGGCTCGTTCCGGGTGCGGGGCGACACCGTGGAGATCATCCCGTCGTATGAGGAACTCGCGGTGCGCATCGAGTTCTTCGGCGACGAGGTCGAGGAGCTGTACTACCTGCACCCGCTGACCGGCGATGTGGTGCGCAAGGTCGATTCGGTGCGGATCTTTCCGGCCACCCATTACGTCGCGGGGCCGGAACGGATGGCGCAGGCGATCTCCAGCATCGAGGAGGAGTTGGCCGAGCGGCTCGCCGAACTGGAGAGCCAGGGCAAGCTGCTGGAGGCCCAGCGGCTGCGGATGCGCACCAACTACGACATCGAGATGATGCGCCAGGTGGGCTTCTGCTCGGGCATCGAGAACTACTCCCGCCACATCGACGGTCGGCCCGCCGGGTCCGCCCCGGCGACGCTGCTGGACTATTTCCCCGAGGACTTCCTACTGGTCATCGACGAATCCCACGTGACCGTGCCGCAGATCGGCGGGATGTACGAGGGCGACATCTCCCGTAAGCGCAACCTGGTCGAGTACGGGTTCCGGCTGCCGTCGGCGGTCGACAACCGGCCGCTGACCTGGGAGGAGTTCGCCGCGCGGATCGGCCAGACGGTGTACCTGTCGGCCACCCCCGGCCCGTACGAGCTGAGCCAGTCCGGGGGCGAGGTCGTCGAGCAGGTCATCCGCCCGACCGGGCTGGTGGACCCGAAGGTCGTCGTCAAACCGACCAAGGGGCAGATCGACGACCTCATCGGAGAGATCCGCAAGCGTGCCGAACGCGACGAGCGGGTGCTGGTCACCACGTTGACCAAGAAGATGGCCGAGGACCTCACCGACTACCTGCTGGAGATGGGCATCCGGGTGCGCTACCTGCACTCGGAGGTCGACACCCTGCGCCGGGTGGAGTTGCTGCGTCAGCTGCGGCTCGGCGAGTACGACGTGCTGGTCGGGATCAACCTGCTCCGGGAGGGCCTGGACCTGCCGGAGGTGTCGCTGGTGTCGATTCTGGACGCCGACAAGGAGGGTTTCCTGCGCTCGACACGCAGCCTGATCCAGACCATCGGCCGCGCCGCCCGCAACGTGTCCGGCGAGGTGCACATGTACGCCGACAACATCACCGACTCGATGCGCGAGGCCATCGACGAGACCGAACGGCGCCGGGCCAAACAGATCGCCTACAACGAGAAGCACGGCATCGATCCGCAGCCGCTGCGCAAGAAGATCGCCGACATCCTCGATCAGGTGTACCGCGAGGCCGAGGACACCGAGACCGTCGAAATCGGTTCCGGCCGGGCGGTGTCGCGTGGACGGCGTGCCCAGGGCGAACCCGGCCGCGGGGTGACCGCGGGCATCATCGAGGGCCGGGACACCAGGAACATGCCGCGTGCCGAGTTGGCCGATCTCATCAAGGAGCTGACCGAGCAGATGATGGCGGCGGCCCGTGATCTGCAGTTCGAGGTGGCCGCCCGGATCCGCGACGAGATCGCCGACCTGAAGAAGGAACTGCGGGGCATGGACGCGGCCGGCCTGAAGTAGTCGACCTCGACGGCGGGTGAGGTCACACCGTCGACCGGGTGACCGTCATCCGCCCCCACACCGGGCCTGACACCGGGAGCGTGCCCGCCGCCGGGGCGTGGCGGCAGCGGTGTTGCCGCGCAGTGTGGTCCGGCCGGGCCCGCCACAAGTGGCTCCACCTCACCCTCGGGGTGCTGATGGCGGCCACCTTGGTCACGATCTTCGTCCCGCCGATCGGTCAGGCTCGCGCACCGCACCCCGGCGGTCGCCGGAATCTTCGGGACGGCCTGGCCGCATCCGTCGGCCACCGCGATGCTGCGCGTGGCCGACCCGGCCGAGGGGCCGACCGCGGCCGCGGCGATCAACACGTGCACACGTGCAATTGATGTGCGGTGCGTTCGGCGCCGGACTGGCCGGGTGGTGGTGCCGATGCGGGGTTGCTGAGTTCTCTCGCGGCGAGACCGGCCGCCGATCCGGCGGGCTCCGCGCTCCGTCCAGCGGTTTCGAGGGTTCCGGTCACCGCCGTGCCTCCGGACCGCATCGGTTCGGTAACCGTTTCGGCCAGCGCTTGTCTCAGGGCTGGCGCACGCTATTTTCTGGCGGTGGCCAACGGGACGATCGATCTACGAAAAGCAATGGGTAGCAATATAAGTCGATTTGCTGGTAGTGCAGTTGCGGTGGTCGCCCTCTGGTCGCCGACGGCGTTGTTCACCGCCGCCGCGGCGGGCCAGCCCAGTCCGGGGGTGCCGTGCCTGGACATGGTGCAGCAGTTGGCCGCCGCACCGCCGAGCGTCACCGAGATAGGTGAGGCCGCGTCGATGGTCACCAACGCGTTGCCCGAACCGGCAGCCGTCGCCGCGGCCGGCGCGGACGCCGCAGCCCAGGTGCCGCCGGCCCTGGAGTCCGCGGCGCCGGTGGTCGACGGTGCGCTCGCCGCGGCGCAACCCGCTCCGGGCGCCGCGGTGACCGATCTCGCGGAGGCGCTGCCGGCGCTTCCGATCGTCGAGGCGCCGCCACCACCACCGGTCGCGGAAGCCGCACCACCGCCGCCCCCGGTCGGGGAGGCCCTGCCCCCGGTGCCCGTGGTCGAGGCCGGACCGCCGTTGCCGGCCGGCGTGCCCCCGGCGCCGCCCGTTCCCGCGGGGGCGGGCGGAGCGCCGGAGGTCGCCCCGCTGGCGCACGCCGCCGCGCCGGTGGCCGGGGACGCGCCGCCGCCGGGTGTCGCGGATGCCCCGCCGCCACCCGCCGAGGAGGTGGTCGAGGTGGAGCACCCCGCCCCGGCAGTCGAACCCGAACCGGAAGCCGCGCCCGCCCCGGCAGCTGAACCCGAACCGGAAGCCGCGCCGGCACCGGTACCGGAACCCGCATCCGCGGCGGCGGGGGAAGCCGCCGCGGATGCGCCCGAAGCAGCGGCGATCGAACACGCCGCCGCGCCGGGCGCTCCCGGTCCGGCCGCCGAGGCGGCCTCCTCGGCAGCCTCGGCGGCCTCGGCGGCCGCCCCCGGGTTCGGCTCGCTGGCCGGCCTGCCCGGCACGCTGCCGGCCGGGATACCGATCCCCACCGACCTGGTGTGCGTCGGCACCGCCTGGTCGGCCGAACGCGGTGAGACGAAACCGGAGCTCGCCCAGGCGGATCGGGCCGACGCCTCCGCCCGGGACGAGTCGGCCGGCGACTGACGTCGGTCGACTGGGATCCGCCGATCGGGCGCGCCGGCCGGGACCTCGATGCCGGGGCGCCTGGTGGCTGGGGCATGATGCCCCGGTGACCGAGCTGACCCTGTACGACGTCCTGACCACCCTGGACGTCGCACAAGTCGACGACGATCTGTTCGAGGCGACCCAGCTGGACAATCCCGCCCACCACATCGTCGGTGGCCATATCGCGGGCCAGGCGGTGGTGGCGGCCAGCCGCACGGCGCCGCAGCGCACGGCGCACAGTGCGCACGTCTACTTCCTGCGGGCCGGGGACGCCCGGTATCCGGTGCAGATGCGGGTGGATCGGCTCCGCGACGGCGGTTCGCTGTCCACCCGCCGGGTCACCGCCACCCAGGACGGTCAGGTGCTGCTGGAGGCATTGGCGTCGTTCACCGTCCGGATCGACAGCGTCGACACGCACCACCCGATGCCGGATGTGCCCGATCCGGACACCCTGCCCCCGGTGACCGAGCAGCTGGTCGCCTACGCCGACGAATTCGGCGGCCTGTGGGTGCGTCCGCAACCGATCGAACGCCGCTACATCGACCCGCCGCCCCGGGTCGCCTACGACCTTCCCGAACCGCCGGCGCGAACCCGGATGTGGTGGCGCGCCACCGAACCCGTTCCCGACGACCCGGCACTCAACAGCGCGTTGCTCACCTACGTGACGGGAACGTCGACCCTCGAGGCGGCGATGGTGGCGCACCGAACCACCCCTCTGCACAGCTTCAACGCGTTGATCGACCACGCCCTGTGGTTCCACCGGCCGGCCCACCTCACCGACTGGGTGCTGGCCGACCAGTTCTCACCCAGCTCGCTCGGCGGCCGGGGTCTGGCCACCGCCACGATGTACAACCGCACCGGCGAACTGGTCTGCACCGCCACCCAGGAGCTCTATTTCGGCCGGCCCGCACGATCCGGATCCCGCCGCTGAGCCGTCGGTCACGACCCCATCAACCCGGCCGCCACCTCGAGATCGGCGACCAGGGCGTCGAACGCCTCCGCCCGGTCCCCGGGCCGGCCGCGCAGCACCGCGGACGGATGCACGGTGGCCACCACCAGCGGATCGACGCCGAGGCCGACCGTGGCATCGCCGGCCGGCAGCCGCAGCACCTCCCCGCGGTGCGCGGTCAGCCGGAAATCGGGGCCCAGCAACGATTTCGCGGCCGTCGCGCCGAGCAGGACGACCACCTCCGGCCGCACCGAATCCAACTCGGCGTCAGCCACGGCCGGCACGCCACCACATCGGTGCGGCTGGGTGTCTTGTGGATGCGTCGTTGACCCCGTTCGGGCCGGGTGAACGTGAAATGTTTCACCGCGTTGGTGACATACACCTCGGCGCGGTCGATCCCGGCGGCGTCCAGCGCCCGGTGCAACAGCCGGCCGGCCGGGCCGACGAACGGCTGCCCGGCGGTGTCCTCCCGATCGCCCGGTTGTTCGCCGACCAGCACCATCGGCGCGGTGCCCGGGCCGGCGCCGAACACCGCCTGGGTGGCGTCCACATACAGGTCGCAACCCTTACAGGCGTGTACCGCTTCGGCCAGTTCGCCGAGGTCACGGGTGGCGGGCACGAACCGGGCCGCTCCGGTGACTGCCATGGCGGTGGACTACCCACTGACCGTGCCGACCATGCGTAGTCTCATGTCCGGCCCGGCCGTGCGTGCTCCGGCCAACCCGCCCAAGGTGATTCAGTGTGCGGCAGATCAATGCCGCTGCGCGGGAGGATAACTGGCCGGATCCGGCCGCTGATGCGAACCGGATCCCAGCTGGCCCAAAGCGTCGTCTCCGTCACTCCCGGACACGCTGACGACGCGCGGAGCGTTAGCATCAGTGCCGGTAGAGCGTAAGTTCAAGGGACTGACAACTGCAGCGGGTGTCGTGAATCGCACCCCCCGTCATCCGGCCACGCGTTACTGTCTCCGGTGGCGGTGTAACAGACACTGGGAGGATTGGATGAGCGCCTACAAAACCGTGGTGGTCGGCACCGACGGCTCCGATTCGTCATTGCGCGCTGTCGACCGCGCCGGTCAGATCGCCGCCGCGTCCGGCGCACGGTTGATCGTGGCGACCGCCTACTTCCCCCAGAGCGAGGATCAGCGGGCGGCCGACGTCCTCAAGGACGAGGGCTACAAGATGTCGGGCAACGCCCCCATCTACGCCATCCTGCGGGAGGGACGCGACCGGGCCAAGGCCGCCGGAGCGGAGAACATCGAGGAGCGGGCCGTGGTGGGAGCCCCGGTCGACGCGTTGGTGGAGCTCGCCGAGGAGGTCAACGCGGATCTGCTGGTGGTCGGCAATGTCGGCCTGTCCACCATCGCCGGCCGGCTGCTCGGTTCGGTGCCGGCCAACGTCGCGCGCCGGGCCAAGATCGACGTGCTGATCGTGCACACCACGCCGTGATCCCGGTGGTGCTCTCCCGGGATTGAACTCCGGGCGCGGGCTGATCAGCCGTCCCGGGCGCGCCGGACGGTGAGCCGGAAGGCACCCGCGGCCAGCAGCACCGCGGCCAGCGCCGGCACCCAGTCTCCCAGGCGCGAATACCCGGTCTCGACGCTGTCCAGGGGCACGTCCAGCACGAGCGCCCCGCGCTCGGTGGCGGGCAGCCAGCCGAGCCGGCGGCCCCGCGCGTCGAACGCCGAACTGACCCCGGACAGTGCGGCGTGCACCGCGGGCCGTCCGGATTCGACCGCCCGCACCGCGACCATCCCGGCCAGTTGCGGCTGCGCCCAGCTGCCCTGGAACGTCGAGGTGGAGCTCTGGTAGGCCAGTAGGTCCGCGCCGAGCAGCACCTGCCGGCGGGTCAGATCCGGGAACGTGGTCTCGAAACTGATCAGCGGACCGATGGTGAGCCCGTCGGTGTGCAGCACCGCGGGGCCGGCGCCGTGGCGGCGGTCCTCGGCCGCGGCCTTGGTGTGGCGGGTGATCGGTTCCAGCACCGGTCGCAGCGGCACCGTCTCCCCGAACGGAACCAACCGGACCTTCTGGTAGGAGCCGAGCATCCCGTCCGGCCCGATCAGCACCGCGGTCTTGTGGATGCCGCCGGACGGGGCCCGAGCGTCGACGTTCACCAGCAGGTCGGCGCCGATCCGCCGGGACAGCCCGGTCAGCCGGGCCGTCGTCTCGGGATCTCCGGCCAGGTCCCGGCCGACGCTGCTCTCACCCCACACCACCAGGTCGGGCCGCTGCGCACCGAGCGAGGCGGTGATCGCCTCGGCGGCCGCGGTGCGGTCCTCGGCGACGACGATGTCGCCGGGCTGCACCAGCGCCACCCGGACGGCCCCGGCCTCCAGCGACGACCCCGCCGGCCCTGACGACCCCGCCGGCCGGCTGGTGCACGCCGCCGCGGGACCGATCGCCACACACGCCGCGGCCACGGTCAGCGCCACGGTGCGATCCCGCCCCGACCCGCCGACCAGGGCAGCGGCGACGGCCACGTTGACGGCCATGATGAGGAAGCTCGTCAGCCACACACCACCCCACGCGGCCGACGCCAGCAGGGCCGGCTGATTCCACTGGGAGGTTCCCAGCAGCGCCCACGGGCCGCCCAGGCTCTGCCCGGACCGCGCGGCCTCCGCCAGCACCCATGCGCTGGGCAGCAGCAGGACGGCCGTGAGCATCCGCCGGCCCGTCACCCGGCCGGCCAACAGCCGGTGGGTGACCCACCCCCACGGCAGCCACAGCGCACCCAGCAGCAGGCCCATCCCGATCAAGCCGGGGCCGGCGCTGGGGGCCAGCCAGTACTGGGTGGCCACGATGTAGGCGGTCATCCCGCACCAGGCCCGCGCGGCACCGTCTCCCGGGGTCGCCGCCGCCCGCACCACCAGTAGCAGTGGCACCACCGCGATCCAGGCCAGCCACCACAACGCCGGGGCCGGGAAGGCCGGCACCGGGACCACTCCGGCCACCACCGCGGCGAGCAGACCGGCCGGCCGCGGCCGGCCGGCGGCGACGGGTCGGCCGACCGGCGGGGTGGATCTGATCATCACCGCCTGAACCACCAGCCAGCCCATCACGAACCCGGCGGCGACCAGCCACAACAGCGCCCGTTCGCGGTCCTGGCGCCACAGCGGGACCATCAGCAGCCCGGCAACGATGAACGCCACGTTGTACAGCACGTCGTAGACGGCGAACACCCGGCCTCGGGTGACGTCGGCGGCGGCGCCGCCGACCAGCGCGTCGACGGAGATCTTCAGCAGCTGGAACGCGAATCCGACCACGCTCACGCTGGCGATCAGCACCGCCAGCGACGGATAGAGCCCGCCCACGTACGCCGCGGCCGCGGCCGGCAGGAACGCCGCGGGAACCAGCACCGTCGGCGAGTACCGGCGCGCCAGCGGGGGAGCGAGCAGCGTGCCGGCGAACGCCGCCAGCCCGGTGGCCGCCAGCGCCAGCCCGTAGCCGGCCACCTCGAGCTGATAGCGGGAGTCGGCGATCAGCACCAGCACCACGAACCCGGCACCCAGCAGCAGCCGGTGCGCGGCCACCGCGACCAGTGGCCAGCGGATGGCGGTGTCGCCGGCGGCGGTGCGCAGCCCGTCGATCAACTCGGCCAGCAGCGCGCGCAGCCGCGACAGCAGCGGTTCGGCGAACCCGCCGCCGATGTCCGGCAGCCGGGTGAACACCGCCGCGGCGGCCAGGTACAGGGCCGCGGCGATCAGGAATCCGGCCGCGGTGGAGTGGCCGACGAACAGCGACCCGCCCACCGCGCCGACGAAGCTGGCGCTCATCCCGGCCAGCGCGGACACCGCGTTACCGGTGACCAGCGCCTCGCGGGGCACTGTGCGCGGCAGCGCCGCACCCTTGGCGGCCAGCACGAACCGCGACGACGACAGCAGCAACAGGACGCCCAGGAACGCCGCCGGCCTCGACTCGGTCACCACGGTGCCGATCGCGGCGACCGCCAGCAGCGCACGCAGCAGCGACACCACGATCAGCGTGCGGCGCCGGTCCCATCGGTCGATCAACACCCCGGCGAACGGGCCGACCAGGCTGAACGGCAGCAGCGTCACCGCCAGCACGGCGGCGATCCGGGCCGGGGTCGCGCCCTGCTCCACCTCGAACAGCACGAACTGCGCGAAGGTGATCTGGGCCAGGCCGTCGGCGAACTGGCCGAGACACTGCCCGCCGACCAGCGGACGCAGCGGACCGGCCAGCAGTGCCCGCGCGTCCCGCCAGCCCCGGCCACCGGAAACCGGGCCGGCACCGGCGGGCGGCGCGGTCACGTCGTATCGGGTTGTGTCAGGTGTCGGAGGCGGCGGCGATCTCGGCGATCGACTTGTCCAGCGTCGCGTTGAACTCCTCGTCGCTCTGCTGCGCGGTCAGGCCCTCGGTGAACGCGCGCGAGAAGCTGGCGATCACGCCGTTGTTGCGCGCCAACCGGGCGCACGACTCCTCCCGGGTGTAACCGCCGGACAGCGCGACCACCCGCAGCACCTTGGGATGCTCGACGAGCTCCTTGTAGAGGTTGTCGGCGTCGGGCAGGGTCAGCTTCAGCATCACCACCTGGCCGTCCGACAGCGCGTTGACCGCGTTCAGCAGCGCGTCCTTCAGCTGCTCCTCGGCCTCGGCCTTCTTCGGGCTGTGGATGTCGACCTCGGGTTCGACGATCGGCACCAGGCCCTTGGCCAGGACCTGCTGGGCGATCTCGAACTGCTGGTCGACGACGGCCTGCAGACCGGCGCCGGGCATCTTGATGACCGACCGCTCCTTGGTGCCGAACACACCGTTGGCGATCGCGCGGTCGAGCAGTTCGTCCAGCCCGGGGATCGGCTTCATCAGCTGGACGCCGTCCTTCTCCTCGGCCAGGCCCTTGTCGATCTTGAGGAACGGAACGATGTTCTTGACGTTCCACAGATAGTCGGCGCTCGGCCGGCCCTCGATCGTGCGGTCCATGGTGTTCTCGAACAGGATGGCGCCGACGATCCGGTCGCCGTTGAAGACCGGGCTGGTGATGATCCGGGTGCGCATCTGGTGCACCAGGTCGAACATCTCGTCGTCGGTGGAGTAGGAGTCCTCCGGGATGCCGTACAGCCTCAGCGCCTTCGGCGTGCTCCCGCCGCTCTGGTCCAGCGCCGCGATGAAGCCCTTGCCGCTCTGGGCCTTCTTGTACATTTCTTGATTCATCTCCACCACCCGTTGTCCGTTGTCGAAGGGGTCCTACCCGCCAATAGTCCTACCAGCCCCGCTCCCGCCATTCTCCGAGGTGTGGGCGTTCGGCGCCCAGCGTGGTGTCGTCGCCGTGGCCCGGATACACCACCGTCGAGTCCGGATAGACGTCGAACACCCGGGTGATGACATCGTCGAGCAACTGTTCGAAGGCGCCCGGTTCCCAGGTCTTGCCGACCCCGCCTGGGAACAGGCAGTCGCCGGTGAACAGGTGGGTGGTATGCCCGGCGGGCGGGCCGCTCAGCGCCAGCGCGACCGACCCCGGCGTGTGTCCGCGCAGGTGGATCACGTCGAAGTGCAGATCACCGATCGTGATCGTCTCACCGCCGGAGAGGATGCGGTCCGGCGGCACCGGCAGCGGTTCGGCGTCGAGGTGGTGCGCCGCGGTCGGGGCACCGGTGGCCGCGACGACCTTCTCCAGCGCCTGCCAGTGGTCGAAGTGCTGGTGGCTGGTGACGATCAGCGATAGTTTCGGGGCGTACCGTTCGATGAGGTCGAGCAGGATCTCGGCGTCGTTGGCGGCGTCGATCAGCAGGGTTTCGCCGGTGCGGGAACAGGTGATCAGGTAGGCGTTGTTGTCCATGGGGCCGACCGACACCTTGATGATCGATGCGCCGGGCAACGTCCGCCGTGCCGCGGTCTGAGGTTCGACGTGTCCGGTGTACTCCTCGGCGACGACTGTCATGTGGCCACGGTAGCGCGGAGCGACACCGCCCGGGAATCACTTGTCGGTGGCCGCACATAGCATGGGTCGTGTCGTGTCTACAGGAAGGACACCGTTGGCTGACCGCCTGATCGTCAAGGGGGCGCGCGAGCACAATCTGCGCAGCGTTGATCTTGATCTACCCCGCGATGCCCTGATCGTCTTCACCGGCTTGTCCGGTTCCGGGAAGTCCTCGCTGGCCTTCGACACCATCTTCGCCGAGGGCCAGCGCCGTTATGTGGAGTCGCTGTCGGCCTATGCGCGCCAGTTCCTCGGCCAGATGGACAAGCCCGACGTCGACTTCATCGAGGGCCTGTCCCCGGCGGTGTCGATCGACCAGAAGTCCACCAACCGCAACCCGCGATCCACGGTGGGCACCATCACCGAGGTCTACGACTATCTGCGGCTGCTGTACGCCCGGGCCGGAACCCCGCACTGCCCGGTGTGCGGTGAGCGGATCGCGCGTCAGACCCCGCAGCAGATCGTCGACCAGGTGCTCGCCATGGACGAGGGGCTGCGGTTCCAGGTGCTCGCGCCGGTGGTGCGCACCCGCAAGGGCGAGTTCGTCGACCTGTTCGACAAGCTGAACTCGCAGGGCTACAGCCGGGTCCGGGTGGACGGTGTGGTGTATCCGCTGACCGATCCGCCGAAGCTGAAGAAGCAGGAGAAACACGACATCGAGGTGGTCGTCGACCGCCTGACCGTCAAGCCGTCCGCCAAACAGCGGCTGACCGACTCGATCGAGACCGCGCTGAACCTCGCCGACGGCATCGTGGTGCTGGACTTCGTCGACCGCGACGAGGACGATCCGCACCGCGAGCAGCGGTTCTCCGAGAAGCTGGCCTGCCCGAACGGGCATCCGCTGGCGGTCGACGATCTGGAGCCGCGGTCGTTCTCGTTCAACTCGCCGTACGGGGCCTGCCCGGAGTGCGCCGGGCTCGGGATCCGCAAGGAGGTCGACGTCGACCTCGTGGTGCCCGACCCGGACCTGACCCTGGCCGAGGGCGCGATCGCACCGTGGTCCATGGGCCAGACGGCCGAATACTTCACCCGCATGCTGGCCGGTCTCGGCGAGGCGATGGGCTTCGACGTCGACACCCCGTGGCGCAAGCTGCCGGCCAAGGTTCGCAAGGCGATCCTGGAAGGCTGCGACGAACAGGTGCACGTGCGGTACAAGAACCGCTACGGCCGGGTGCGTTCGTACTACGCCGATTTCGAAGGCGTGATGGCCTATCTGCACCGCCGCATGGAGCAGACCGATTCCGAACAGATGAAGGAACGGCTGGAAGGCTTCATGCGGGACGTGCCGTGCCCGGAGTGCGGCGGCACCCGGCTGAAACCGGAGATCCTCGCCGTCACCCTGTCGGCGGGGGAGTTCGGCGAGAAGTCGATCGCCGAGGTCGCCGACCTGTCCATCGCCGACTGTGCAGAGTTCCTCAACGCCCTGACACTCGGACCGCGGGAACAGGCCATCGCCGGCCAGGTGCTCAAGGAGATCCAGTCCCGGCTGGGCTTCCTGCTCGACGTGGGGCTCGACTATCTGTCGCTGTCGCGGGCGGCGGCCACCCTGTCCGGTGGTGAGGCCCAGCGCATCCGGCTGGCCACCCAGATCGGCTCCGGGCTGGTGGGCGTGTTGTACGTGCTCGACGAGCCGTCGATCGGGCTGCACCAGCGGGACAACCGGCGGCTGATCGACACCCTGGTGCGGCTGCGGGATCTCGGCAACACCCTGATCGTCGTGGAGCACGACCTGGACACCATCGCGCACGCTGACTGGGTGGTCGACATCGGCCCGGCGGCCGGTGAGCACGGCGGCCGGATCGTGCACTCCGGGCCGTATGCGGATCTGTTGGCCAACCCCGACTCGCTGACCGGCGAATACCTGTCCGGCAAGAAGAGCATCGAGGTGCCGGCGATGCGCCGGCCGGTCGACCGCAAACGGCAGCTGACCGTGGTGGGCGCGCGGGAGAACAATCTGCGCGACATCGACGTGTCGTTCCCGCTCGGCGTGCTGACCGCGGTGACCGGGGTGTCCGGGTCGGGTAAGTCCACGTTGGTGAACGACATCCTGGCGGCCGCGCTGGCCAACAAGCTCAACGGTGCCCGCCTGGTGCCCGGCCGGCACACCCGGGTCAACGGGCTGGGCGAGGTGGACAAGCTGGTGCGGGTCGACCAGTCGCCGATCGGCCGTACCCCGCGGTCCAACCCGGCCACCTACACCGGGGTGTTCGACAAGATCCGCACCCTGTTCGCCGCCACCACCGAGGCCAAGGTGCGCGGCTATCAGCCGGGCCGGTTCTCGTTCAACGTCAAGGGCGGCCGCTGCGAGGCGTGCTCGGGCGACGGCACCTTGAAGATCGAGATGAACTTCCTGCCCGACGTGTACGTGCCGTGCGAGGTGTGCCACGGGGCCCGGTACAACCGGGAGACTCTCGAGGTGCACTACAAGGGCAAGACCATCGCCGAGGTGCTGGACATGTCGATCGAGGAGGCGGCCGAGTTCTTCGCGCCGATCAGCTCGATCCACCGCTACCTGCAGACCCTCGTCGACGTCGGGCTGGGCTACGTCCGGCTGGGCCAGCCCGCGCCCACGCTCTCCGGCGGTGAGGCCCAGCGCGTCAAGCTGGCCTCCGAACTGCAGAAGAGGTCGACCGGGCGCACCGTCTACATCCTCGACGAGCCCACCACCGGCCTGCATTTCGAGGACATCCGCAAACTGCTCGGCGTGATCAACGGGCTGGTCGACAAGGGCAACACCGTGATCGTCATCGAACACAACCTCGATGTGATCAAGACGGCGGACTGGATCATCGACATGGGCCCGGAGGGCGGCAACGGCGGCGGCACCGTGGTCGCGCAGGGCACACCCGAAGATGTCGCGGCGAATCCGGACAGCTACACCGGTCAGTTCCTGGCCGAGATCCTCGACGTTCCGGCGCCCACCCGCAAACGGCGCAAGGTGCAGGTCAGCGCCTGAAACGACCGATGCCACACGACTACTAGTTTGCGTAGTAGGCCGGTAGGCTCGGGGACGTGAGCAGCTTCGAGGCGTCGGCCGCACGGCTGCGCGGAGGGTTCGTCGGCGCACTGTCGGCGGCCGCGGCGCTGGCCGGGCACGGCCTGGGCGGCGCCGAGGTGCCGGCCGGTCCGGCGATGGTGCTGCTGCTGCTCGGGTCGGCGCTGATCGGTGCGCTGGCCGGACTGCCGGGACGTATCCCGGTGATGCGGCTGTCCGCCCTGCTGCTCGCCGGGCAGGGTCTCGGGCATCTGCTGCTGACCGCCGCCGGACATCATCAGCACCCCGCCACCGGATCTCCCGCGGCCATGCTGCTGGCCCATCTGTTGGCCGCCGTGGTGTGCGCCGTGCTGATCGTGTTGGCCGAACACGGCTGGCGCCGGATCGCCTCGGCCGGCCGGTGGCTGGTGCTGCTGGTCGGTGGGCCGGGGCCGGACCCGCAGCGACGCATCACCGCGCCGGCCCGCTGGACGAATCGTCCGCAGGCGGTGCGGACTCCGGTGCACACCGCGCTGTCGCGGCGCGGGCCGCCACCGTTCGCTTTCCGCTGAGGACCGGCGCTCCGCCGGTTCCTCGCGCTGTCGTCAACCGGTAACCCGCCAACATTCTTCGAAGCGAACGGATTTCACCATGCCCAAATTCTCATTTCGTGCTGCCCTCGCCGCGTCCCTGCTGATCGCACCGATGGCGGCCGGCTGCGCCTCCGACGATCCCGCCGACACCGACCGGTCGGCCGCGACCGTGGTCACCGTGAGCGATCAGTGGGCCAAAGCCGCCCCCGACGGGATGACCTCACTGTTCGGCACCTTCCACAACAGCGGCGACCACGACGTCCGGATCGTGTCGGCCACCTCACCGGTCGCGGGTTCGGTGGAACTGCACGAGGTGGTCACCGACGCCGCCGGGACGTCGGTGATGCAGGAGAAGGGGGACGGCTTCCTCATCCCGGCCGGCGGCAGCCACGAACTGACCCCGGGTGGCGACCATCTGATGCTCATCGACCTGACCGAGCCGCTGACCGTCGGCAGTGACATCGACGTCGAGGTGACGTTCGACGACGGTTCGACGCTGCCGTTCGTGGTCCAGGTTCGGGACTTCCCGGGAGCCGATGAGCAGTACGGCACCGACGGGGCCCACGATCACGGGGATCACGGGGTCCACGACCACGGGGATCACGGGGATCACGGGGATCACGGGGACCACGAGGCCCACGGCCATGGGTGACCGTGCGGACACCGCGCGGGACATCACGATCAGCCGGCGGCGGCTCCTCGCCGGAGGAGCCGCCGCGATCGGCGCCGCCGGCGCGGCCTGGTCGGTCGGCCGGGCCGGTGCCGGCACGGTGGCCCCGGACACCACGTTCGGCGCCGAGGTGGTGCCGTTCCACGGCGTCCACCAGGCCGGGATCCAGACACCTCCGCAGGCGCATGCGCTGTTCACCGCGCTGGATCTGCGCGCGGACAGCGGCCGGAGCCCGCGGCAGGCGCTGACCGCGGTGCTCAGACTGTGGACCGCCGACGCCGAACGGCTGACCCAGGGCCGGCCCGCGCTCGCCGACACCGAACCGGAGCTGGCCCACCGCCCGGCCAGGCTGACGGTCACCGTCGGGCTGGGTCCGGAGCTGTTCGACAAGATCGGGATGTCGCATGCCCGGCCGCCGTCGGCCCGGCAGCTCCCGGCCTTCACCATCGACCGGCTCGACCCGCGATGGTGCGGCGGCGATCTGTTCCTGCAGATCTGTGCCGACGATCCGATGGTCGTCGCGCACACCGCGCGGGTGCTGCTGAAGAACGTCCGCACCCTGGCCCGGCCCCGGTGGCGTCAGGTCGGGTTCCGCACCGCCCGCGGCGCCGATGCCCCGGACGTGACGATGCGCAACCTGTTCGGTCAGGTCGACGGCACGGTGAACCCGGACGAGGCTGATTTCGCCGAGCTGGTGTGGATGGACGGCCGACAGCAGCCGTGGTCGGCCGGCGGCAGCCTGGCGGTGGTCCGCAGGATCGCGATGAACCTGGACACCTGGGACGAGCTGGGCCGCGACGCCCGGGAACTCACGGTCGGCCGGCGCCTGGACAACGGCGCGCCGCTGACCGGCCGTCACGAGACCGACGAACCGGATCTCACCATGCTGCGCAATGGGATTCCGGTGATACCGCCGAATTCGCACGTGGCCCGGGCGCGGCACCGCACGCCGGAGGAACGGTTTCTGCGGCGCTCGTACAACTACGACGATCCGCCGGCCGACGACCGGACCTCCGACGCCGGTCTGATCTTCGTGAGCTACCAGCGTGACATCGACCGGCAGTTCCTGCCGGTGCAGCAGCGCCTGGCCGACGCCGACGCGCTCAACGAGTGGACCACGCCGATCGGCTCCGCGGTGTTCGTCATCCTGCCCGGGGTGGCGCCGGGCGGATACCTGGGGGAGAGCCTGCTGTCGGGGTGACGGCCCCGCCGGATCCGGTCAGCCCCATCCGGTCAGCCCCCGCCGGGCTGGTCCCCGCGCATCGACTCGCGGATCTGCGCCAGCCGGTCCGCCGCGGCGCGCCGGCGCTCCTCGTACCGGTCCGCGGCGGCGCGGCCCTCCGGGGTCTCGGCGGCCAGCTCGGATTCGCCCAGCGCGGTCCCGTACCGGGTCTCGATCTTCTCCCGCACCGACTCGAAGGTCGGCACCCCGTCCGGGGTGTACCCGACCTCCTCGGGCCGGTCCGGCTGCGGTTCGGTGGCCATGGCATCGAACCTACCCGCGGTGGACCACCCGCGGGGCCGGCGCCGAACGTCGGGTCGTGTCACGCCGGCCGGCGGTGCGACGTGCCGAAACCCGACACTCGCTCATCCCCAGACCGGGCCGGTGTACTTCTCGCCCGGACCCTTGCCCGGCTCATCGGGGTGGGCGCTGGCCTCGCGGAACGCCAGTTGCAGCGACTTCAGCCCGTCGCGCATCGGGCCGGCGTGCGGTCCGAGATACTCCACCGAGGCGGTGACGAGCCCGGCCAGCGCGGTGATCAGCCGGCGCGCCTCGTCGAGGTCGCGGTGCGGGCTGTCGTCGGGATCGTCGGCCGACAGGCCGAGCTTCTCCGCGGCCGCGCTCATCAACATCACCGCCGCCCGGCTGATCACCTCGACGGCCGGAATCTCGGCCAGATCGCGGATCCGCTGGTCCGACGATTCCTCAGCTGTGGGTTTGTCGGTCATGCCTGCTAGACTTCCATGCGCGACCGTCCCGGCGAACGCCAGGGACAGCAAGTGGAGTCCGACTCCCACCGCTGGCCACGTACCCGTCACGGGTATCCGCAGGCTCAGCGGTCCGGTCACCGGCGCTGCGGCGCCGGTTCTGCGCTCGGCGCAGGCGGCGGATGCCGCGATCGGTCGGCATCGGGCCCTGCACGCGCAGGGCCTTTTTGCTGGGGGCGGGAATCCACCGGCTGGTTTCGACGTTGTGCTGCGCGGTCATACCAGAGGACAACATAGGAGGCCCCATCAGCACTGAGACCCGCGTCAACGAGCGCATTCGCGTACCCGAAGTCCGTTTGATCGGACCGGGAGGTGAGCAGGTTGGAATCGTGCGCATCGAAGACGCTCTCCGCGTCGCCGCGGAAGCCGATCTCGACCTTGTCGAAGTCGCCCCCAACGCCAGGCCGCCGGTCTGCAAGATCATGGACTACGGCAAGTACAAGTACGAGACGGCCCAGAAGGCGCGCGAGTCTCGCAAGAACCAGCAGCAGACCGTCGTCAAGGAACAGAAGCTGCGACCGAAGATCGACCCGCACGATTACGAGACCAAGAAGGGTCACGTGATCCGGTTCCTCGAAGCGGGATCGAAGGTCAAGGTGACGATCATGTTCCGTGGCCGCGAGCAGTCCCGCCCCGAGTTGGGGTACCGGCTGCTGCAGCGCCTGGGCAACGATGTCGCCGAGTACGGCTATATCGAGACCGCCCCCAAACAGGACGGCCGGAACATGACGATGGTGCTGGCCCCGCACCGCGGCGCGAAGACTCGCGCCAAGGCGGCGCAAGAGGCCGAGCGCTCCGGCGGCAAGGCCTGACAGCTCTACCCATTCGACAATCCGAAGGACACCCATGCCCAAGGCGAAAACCCACAGCGGTGCAGCGAAGCGGTTCCGGCGCACCGGCACCGGCAAGATCGTGCGCCAGAAGGCGAACCGTCGGCACCTGCTCGAGCACAAGCCGAGCACCCGCACCCGCCGCCTGGCCGGCCGGACGGACGTGTCGGCCGCCGACAACCGCCGCGTCAACAAGATGCTGAACGGCTGATCCTCCGCCACAGCACCGAATCTTCGAGTCCGTACTAGATAGGAACCACCCATGGCACGCGTGAAACGGGCAGTCAACGCCCACAAGAAGCGGCGCTCCATCCTCAAGGCCTCCAAGGGCTACCGCGGCCAGCGGTCGCGGCTGTATCGCAAGGCGAAAGAACAGCAGCTGCATTCGCTGACCTATGCGTACCGGGACCGCCGGGCGCGTAAGGGCGAGTTCCGCAAGCTGTGGATCACCCGGATCAACGCCGCCGCCCGGGCCAACGGCATCACCTACAACCGGCTGATCCAGGGGCTCAAGGCCGCCGGTGTCGAGGTGGACCGCAAGAACCTCGCCGACATCGCCGTCACCGATGCGGCCGCGTTCACCGCGTTGGTCGAGGTCGCCCGGGGCGCCTTGCCGGCCGACGTGAACGCGCCGTCCGGAGAGGCCGCCTGACCCCGCCGGAGTTGCTCACCGAGCGCTCCGCCCGCGTGGTGGCAGCGGTCAAGCTGCACCGGCAGACAGCACGACGCCGCGCCGCGCGCTTCCTCGCCGAGGGACCCAACCTCGTCGAGGCGGCGCTGCGGCGCGGTTTGGTGTCGGAGGTCTACGCCACCGAAGCGGCGGCGCAGCGGTTCGCGGAACTGCTCGCCGGCACCCCGGCCGACGTCGGGGTACGGCTGGTCACCGAACGCGCCGCCAAGGCCCTGTCGGACACCGTCACCCCGGTCGGCCTGGTGGCGGTGTGCCGGATGCCGCAGACCACGCTGGCCGACGTGCTGGCGGCCGCGCCGCGCTTGGTCGCGGTGGGGGTGCAGATCGGGGAACCCGGAAACGCCGGCACGCTGATCCGCACCGCCGACGCCATGGGCGCCGACGCGGTGGTGCTGGCCGGCGCCGGGGTCGATCCCTACAACAGCAAATGCCTGCGTGCGTCGGCGGGGGCGATCTTCACCATCCCGGTGGTGGCCGGCCCCGACCCGGTCGAGACCGTCGGCCGGCTGCAGGCGAGCGGTCTGCAGGTGCTGGCGACCACCCTCGACGGGGAGATCAGCCTCGACAGCGCCGAATCCCACGCCAACCTCGACCGTCCCACCGCCTGGCTGTTCGGCGGTGAGGCGCACGGGCTGCCGCCGGAGGTGGCGGCCGCGGCCGACCATCGGGTGCACATCCCGATGGCCGGCCGCACCGAGAGCCTCAACGTCGCCGCTGCGGCCGCCATCTGCCTGTACCAGAGCGCCCGGGCGGCCCGGTCGGCCGATCATCCGGCGTGAGAGACCGGTCAGGCGTTGAGCAGACCGCGTGCGACGTGGGTGATCTGCACCTCGTTGCTGCCGGCGTAGATCATCAGCGACTTGGCGTCGCGGGCCAGCTGTTCCACCCGGTACTCGGTCATGTAGCCGTTGCCGCCGAACAACTGCACGGCGTCCATCGCGACGTCGGTGGCCGCCTCCGAGCAGTACCACTTGATCGCCGACGCCTCGGCCAGCGAGATGGGCACACCCTTCTCGGCCGCCTCGATGACGCGGAACAACATGTTGCGCACATTCATCCGCGCCACCTCCATCTTCGCCAGCTTGAGCTGGATCAGCTGGAACTGGGCGATCTCCTGACCCCACAGCTTGCGGTTCTTGGCGTAGTCGACGCACAGCCGCAGACATTCCTCGATGACGCCCAGGGCCATCGCCGCGACCCCGATGCGTTCGGCGGAGAAGCTGGACCGCGCGCTGTCGCGGCCGTCGCCGGCCTGATCCTCGGATTCGCCGAGCAGCCGGTCGCGGCCCAGGCGCACGTTGTTGAAGAACAACTCGCCGGTGCGGGAGCTGTGAATGCCCATCTTGCGGAACGGCCTGGACTGCACGAAGCCCTCCATGCCCTTGTCCAGGACGAAGGTCAGCACCTTGCGGTCCCGCGGGGCCACCCCGGGTTCGTCGAGCTTGGCGTAGACCACCACGACGTCGGCGTCGGGTCCGTTGGTGATGAACGTCTTCTGGCCGTTGAGGATGTAGTCGTCCCCGTCGCGGACCACATAGGACTTCATGCCGCCGAACGCGTCTGAGCCGGAGTCCGGCTCGGTGATCGCCCAGGCCCCGATCTTCTCGTAGGTGACCAGGCCGGGCAGCCAGCGTTCCTGCTGGGCCAGGGTGCCGCGGCTCTGGATGGTCGGCACCGTCAGGCCGAGGCTGACACCCATACCGGTCACCAGGCCCATCGACACCCGACACAGTTCACTGATGAGTACGAAGCCCATCCCCGGCGACCCGCCGCCGAACATGCCGCCGCGCGAGCCGGCGGTCTTGGCCTCCCCGCCCTCACGCAGCCGGGCCAGCCGCTTGTCCAGCGCCTCCTTGGCCATCTTGTCGATGCCGAAGGTGGCGAACAGTTTGCGGACGATGGGATAGGGCTCCATGTCGCCGCTTTCGAGTTCGTCGAGATGAGGACGGATTTCCTTGTCGATGAACTCCCGGACGGCATCGCGTACAGCGAGATCGACATCAGACCAATCGAGCATTCCCTCAGCCTAGACAGGTGTCAAAAAAGATGCTCGACGGGTGTCAAGTTCACGCGGCCGAACCGCGGGCCGGCCGCAGGCCCGCCAGCGAGAACGTCGAGTGCACCAGTGCGCCGGCCCGTTCGATCAGACTCCTGCGCCGCGGCACGTAGTGCATCGGCAGGCCCCGCCGGTCGCCCGGCGGTCCGGTGAACGCCGGCGCCTCCACCAACGGGGCGTCCGCGGGGATCCGGCCCGACGCCCGCCGGTACGCCGACAGCGCGCGGGGATGCAACCGGATCTCGTCCGGCACCGCGACGAACGCCAGCTCCACCAGCTTGCCGAACAACCGCAGCAGGACCTCGTCGCCCGGGGTCCACCGCATCCCGGCCTTCTCCCGCAGCACCGGCTCGAACACCCCGGCGGCCACCCAGCGCTGACCCGCCAGCAGCGGTCTGAACAGCTGATCCCACACCGGGGTGGGCATCAGCACGAACCACGGTTTCGGGATGCGGATGTGCAGGATGTCCAGGGCGGCCTGATTGATCTCCAACTGCTCGCGGCAGGTCCGGTCCCAGTACTCGCAGAACTCCTCCCAGGTGCGGGGCACCGGCCGCATGCTCATGCCGTACATCCGGTACCACCGCACATGCTCGTCGAACAGCTGATGCTTCTCGGCCTCGGTCAACCCGCCGCAGAAGTACTCGGCGGTCTTGAGGATGAGCATGAAGAAGGTGGCGTGCGCCCAGTAGAACGTCTCCGGGTTCAGCGCGTGGTAGCGCCGCCCGGCCGCGTCGACGCCCTTGATGTCGCGGTGGTAGCTCTTGATCTGCGCTCCGGTCAGCGGCGCCCGGTCGCCGTCGTAGACCACCCCCATGATCGGGTAGACGGACCGCGCCACCCGTTGCAGCGGCTCCTGCAACACGATGGAGTGGTCGGTCACGCCGGCGCCCAACTCCGGATACATGTTCTGGATGGCGCCGATCCACACCCCGAGCAGACCGGTGCGCAGATCACCGAAGTACTTCCAGGTCAGCGAGTCCGGACCGAGCGGTTGCGCTGCGGGTGTGGTTCCGGACGGCCCCGGTCGCGGCTCAGGCCGGGGGGTGTCGGCGGGGAAATCCTGCGCACCGGCGCCGCCCGCGTCGCTCCGGCGGTTCCTGCTCGTCGTCGACTTGGCGGCCATGGGCACCTCGCACAGTCCGAGCTGTTCGGTCACCGCCCACGATAGGGCTGACAACGCATGTTGTCTACGAACCGCGCGGAGGTTTGCGGCAATCCGGCCGACTCGGTGCCGGACCGTGACCGGCGATGCGGGTCGGGCCCACGATTAGGCTGACGGACGTGGAACTGGACGGGGAAGTCGAGCCGTCCGACCGACGGACCCGCGGACCCGACGGTGCCGGCTTCCGGTCCGGTCGCGCCCGCGGGCCGTTGGCCTGGCTGAAGAGCGCCAACCAGAACGAGGGTCTGGTCGCGCTGGTCAAGCGGGCCCGGCGGCGGCTGCCCGGTGATCCGGAGTTCGGCGATCCGCTGTCCGTGGCCGGCGGCGACGGTCCCAGCGTGGTGGCCCGCGCGGCCGGTCGGCTGCTCGAGCGCGACGCCGCGACCCGGGAGGTGAGCCTGGCCACGCTGCAGGTGTGGCAGGCGCTGACCGAGCGGATCTCCGGCCGCCCGGCCAACCCGGAGGTCACCCTGGTCTTCACCGATCTGGTCGGCTTCTCGTCGTGGGCGTTGAAGGCCGGCGACGACGCCACCCTCCGGCTGCTGCGGCGGGTCGCCCAGGTGGTCGAACCGCCGCTGCTGGCGGCGGGCGGCCGCATCGTCAAGCGGATGGGGGACGGGTCGATGGTGGTGTTCACCGAGCCGGTTCCCGCCGTCCGGGCCGCGCTGGCCGCCAAGGACGCGGTGAAATCCGTTGAGGTCGATGGCTACACGCCGCGGATGCGGGTCGGGGTGCACACCGGGTGGCCGCAGCACATCGGCTCGGACTGGCTCGGGGTCGACGTCAACATCGCCGCGCGGGTGATGGAACGCGCCACCCGGGGTGGGGTGATGGTGTCGCAGACCACCCTGGACCGCATCTCCGATGAGGATTTCGACGCGCTGAACGTGACGGCCAAGCGGGTGCGCCGCTCGCTGTTCGCCCCGCAGCCCGACGGGGTGCCCGAGGGGCTGACGGTGTACCGGCTGCGCGCGGCCGCCGGTGGGACCGGCCTGTCCGGCGGCCCCGCCGAGTCCGGGGAGAAGCCCCGGTAGGGGTCGCGTGGCGTGGGTCTCACTTGGCGATCACCTATGATCGCCGGGTGGCTGATCGGCCCCTGGATCTCTCGGAAGAAGCGCTGACCGCGGTGGTCAGCGCTGCTCAGCGCGCCTTCGAACAGGCCGCCGACCTCGACGAACTGTCCCGCGCGAAGACCGAGCACCTCGGTGACCGGTCACCGATCGCGCAGGCCCGCCAGTCGCTCGGAACGTTGCCCAAGTCCGACCGCGCCGACGCCGGCAAGCGGGTGAACTTCGCCAGGGCGCAGGTGCAGCGCAGTTATGACGAGCGGCTCGCGGTGCTGCGGGCGGAGCGCGACGCCGCCGCGCTGGTGGCCGAACGGATCGACGTGACGCTGCCGTCCACCCGCCAGCCCCTCGGCGCCCGGCACCCGATCACCATCCTCGCCGAGCGCATCGCGGACACGTTCGTCGCGATGGGCTGGGAGCTGGCCGAGGGGCCGGAGGTGGAGAGCGAGCAGTTCAACTTCGACGCGCTGAACTTCCCACAGGACCACCCGGCCCGCTCCGAGCAGGACACCTTCCATGTGGCGCCGGAGGGCTCGCGGCAGGTGCTGCGAACCCACACCTCCCCGGTGCAGATCCGGGCCCTGCTGGAGCGTGAGCTGCCGGTCTACATCATCTCGATCGGCCGCACGTTCCGCACCGACGAACTCGACGCCACCCACACCCCGGTGTTCCACCAGGTGGAGGGGCTGGCCGTGGACAAGGGCCTGACGATGGCGCATCTGCGCGGCACCCTGGACGCGTTCGCACGCTCCGAGTTCGGCCCGCACGGCCGGACCCGGTTCCGTCCGCACTTCTTCCCGTTCACCGAACCGTCGGCCGAGGTCGATGTGTGGTTCGAGGGCAAGAAGGGCGGCCCGGGCTGGGTGGAGTGGGGCGGTTGCGGGATGGTCGACCCGAATGTGTTGCGGGCCTGCGGGATCGACCCCGACGTGTACTCCGGGTTCGCCTTCGGGATGGGATTGGAGCGCACCCTGCAGTTCCGCAACGGTATTCCGGACATGCGTGACATGGTCGAGGGCGACATCCGGTTCTCGCTGCCGTTCGGGGTGGGACTCTGATGCGGCTCCCGTACAGCTGGCTGCGTGAGGTGGTGCGGGCCGGCGCACCGGACTGGGACGTGTCGCCGGACGAACTGGAGGACACGCTGATCAACATCGGCCACGAGGTCGAGGAGGTCATCCCGGTCGGCCCGGTGAGCGGACCGCTGACGGTCGGGCGGGTCCTCGATATCGAGGAGCTCACCGAATTCAAGAAGCCGATCCGCGCGGTCAAGGTTGACGTCGGCGAGCCCGAGCCACGCGACATCATCTGCGGCGCAACCAACTTCAAAGTCTCCGACCTGGTGGTGGTGGCGCTGCCGGGCACGGTGCTGCCGGGCGACTTCACCATCACGTCGCGCAAGACCTACGGCCGCATCTCCGACGGCATGATCTGCTCGGCGGCCGAGCTGAACCTGGGTGTCGACCACTCCGGGATCCTGGTGCTGCCGCCGGGCACCGCCGAACCGGGCGCCGGGGCGGCCGATATGCTCGGCCTCGACGATGTGGTCTTCCATCTGGCGATCACCCCCGACCGCGGCTACTGCCTGTCGGTGCGCGGGCTGGCCCGCGAGATCGCCTGCGCCCACGACCTGGACTTCGTCGACCCGGCCGACGTCCCGCCGCTGCCCGCCGAGGGGGAGGCGTGGCCGTTGACCGTGCAGCCCGGCACCGGCGTCATGCGGTTCGGGCTGCGCCCGGTGACCGGGATCGACCCGGCCGCGGTGTCCCCCTGGTGGATGCAGCGGCGCCTGCTGCTGTGCGGCATCCGCGCCATCTCCCCGGCCGTCGACGTCACCAACTACGTGATGCTCGAGATCGGTCACCCGATGCACGCGCACGACCGCAGCCTCATCAGCGGGGGCCTGGAAGTGCGGTTCGCCCGGCCGGGGGAGAAGGTCGTCACCCTCGACGACGTGGAGCGCGATCTCGACCCGGGCGACGTGCTGATCGCCGACGAGGTGGCCACCGCGGCGATCGCCGGGGTGATGGGGGCCGGTACCACCGAGGTCCGCGAGACCACCACCGACCTGCTGTTGGAGGCCGCGGTCTGGGATCCGGCCGCGGTGTCGCGCACCCAGCGCCGACTGCATCTGGCCAGTGAGGCGGGCCGCCGCTACGAACGGTCGGTGGACCCAGCCATCTCGGTGGCCGCGCTGGACCGCTGCGCCCGGCTGCTGACCGAGATCGCCGGCGGCGCCATCGAACCCACCCTCACCGACTGGCGCGGGGATCCGCCGCGTAGCGACTGGTCGCCGCCGCCGGTGACGATGGCCGCCGACCTGCCGGACCGCACCGCCGGCGTCGGGTACGCGTCCGGAGCGGCCGCCCGCCGATTGACCCAGATCGGCGCCCGCGTCCAGGCCACCGACGCCGAACTGGTCGTCACACCGCCGAGTTGGCGGCCCGACCTGCGGCGACCCGCCGATCTGGTCGAGGAGGTGCTGCGCCTGGAGGGGCTGGACCGCATCCCCTCGGTGCTGCCGCAGGCGCCTGCCGGACGGGGCCTCACCCCGCTGCAGAAGCGGCGTCGTGCGATCGGAAAGGCGTTGGCGCTCAACGGTTATGTCGAAGTCCTGCCGACCCCGTTCCTGACCGCCGCGGTGTTCGACCAGTGGGGGCTGGCCGAGGACGATCCGCGTCGCCGCACCACGCGGGTGCTCAACCCGTTGGAGTCCGACCGTCCGCACCTGGCCACCACCCTGCTGCCCGGCCTGCTGGAGGCGTTGACCCGCAATGTGTCGCGCGGCGCCCACGACGTCGCGTTGTTCGCGATCCAGCAGGTGGTCGAGCCCGCCGGGGACCACCGGCCCATCGATGTCATCCCCACCGACCGGCGTCCCACCGCCGAGGAACTCGCCGCACTGGACGCCGCGCTGCCGCGGCAGCCGCTGCACGTCGCCGCGGTGCTGACCGGTCTGCGCGAACTCGCAGGCCCGTGGGGGCCGGGCCGCCCGGCCGACGCCACCGACGCGTTCGAGGCGGTGCGGGTCATCGCCCGCGCCGCCGGGGTGGACGTGCGGTTGCGGGCCGCGCAGCTGTTGCCCTGGCATCCGGGCCGGTGTGCCGAGGTGCTGGTCGGTGACACCGTGGTCGGCCACGCCGGTCAGCTGCACCCGGCGGTGATCGAACGGACCGGTCTGCCCGGGGGCACCTGCGCGCTGGAGATCGACCTGGACCTCGTGCCGATCGTCGAGCGGCTCCCGGCGCCCCGGGTGTCCCCGTTCCCGGCGGTCTTCCAGGACATCAGCCTCATCGTCGCCGAGGACCTCGCCGCCCAGGACGTCATCGACGTGGTCCGCGCCGGGGCCGGCGAGCTGCTGGAGGACGTGCGGCTGTTCGACGTCTACACCGGCCCGCAGATCGGGGACGGCCGCAAGTCGCTGACCATGGCGCTGCGGTTCCGCGCGCCCGACCGCACCCTCACCGAGGACGAGGCGAGTGTCGCCCGGCAGGCGGCGGTGCAGGCCGCGGTGGACCGGCTCGGCGCGGAACTGCGGGGCTGACTCTCCCGGTTCCGCGCGGGGAGTGCGATTCCGCGACTGCCCACATCGGCTGATTGAATGGATTTGCATAGTTATGCATAATCATGCAGAATCGTCGCCATGACTTCTGTCGCGGTCGCCGGCGCCAGTGGATACGCCGGCGGTGAGATCCTGCGCCTGCTGCTCGGCCACCCCGCCTACGCCGACGGACGGCTGACCATCGGCGCACTGACCGCCGGCGCCAGCGCCGGGACCACGCTGGCCGAGCATCACCCGCACCTGGTGCCGTTGGCCGACCGGGTGCTGGCGCCCACCGAGGCCGAGGTGCTGTCCGGTCATGACGTGGTGTTCCTCGGGCTTCCGCACGGACACTCCGCCGCGCTGGCCGAACAGCTCGGCCCGGACACCGTGATCATCGACTGCGGCGCCGATTTCCGGCTCACCGACGCGGTGGACTGGGAGCGGTTCTACGGTTCGCCGCATGTGGGCAGCTGGCCCTACGGGCTGCCGGAACTCCCCGGTGCGCGGGACCGGCTGCGGGGCGCGCACCGGATCGCGGTGCCGGGCTGCTATCCGACCGCCGCGCTGCTGGCGCTGCTGCCCGCCGTCGCGGAGAACCTCGTCGATCCCGCGGTGACCGTGGTCGCGGTCAGCGGCACGTCGGGGGCGGGCCGGGTGGCCAAGCCGGATCTGCTCGGCGCGGAGGTGATCGGGTCGGCGCGCGCGTACAACGTGGGCGGCAAACACCGGCACACCCCGGAGATCGCGCAGGGTCTGCGGGCGGTCACCGACCGGGAGGTCACGGTGTCGTTCACCCCGGTGCTGATCCCGACCTCCCGCGGCATCCTGGCCACCTGCACGGCCCCGACCACCGCGTCGCCCGCCGAGTTCCGGGCCGCCTACGAGAAGGCGTACGCCGACGAGCCCTTCGTGTTCGTGCTGCCGGACGGGCAGCTGCCCAAGACCGGGGCGGTGCTGGGCAGCAACGCGGCCCACATCGGGATCGCCGTCGACACCGACGCCAGGACGTTCGTCGCGATCGCCGCCATCGACAACCTGGTGAAGGGCACCGGCGGCGCCGCGGTGCAGTCGATGAACCTGGCGCTGGGCTGGCCGGAGACCGAGGGCCTGACGGTGGTGGGGGTCGCCCCGTGAGCAAGCTGCTGCGGACCCAGGGCGTCACCGCACCCGCCGGCTTCCGCGCCACCGGGATCTCCGCCGGCATCAAGGCCTCCGGCGCGCTGGATCTGGCGCTGGTGTTCAACGAGGGGCCGGACTACGCCGCGGCCGGGGTGTTCACCCGCAATCAGGTCAAGGCCGCGCCGGTGCTGTGGACCCAGCAGGTGCTGACCACCGGGCGGCTGCGCGCGGTGATCCTCAACTCCGGCGGCGCCAACGCCTGCACCGGCCCGCAGGGCTTCGCCGACACCCACGCCACCGCCGAGGCGGTCGCCAAGGCACTGTCCGACTGGGGCACCGAGACCGGCGCGGTGGAGGTCGCGGTGTGCTCCACCGGGCTGATCGGGGACCGGCTGCCGATGGACAAGGTGCTGCCCGGGGTCACCGCGATCGTGCACGAGATGGCCGGCGGGCTCACCGGCGGCGACGAGGCGGCGCGTGCCATCATGACCACCGACACGGTGCCCAAACAGGTTGCGCTGCACCATGACGACGATTGGACCGTCGGCGCGATGGCGAAGGGCGCGGGCATGATGGCCCCGTCGCTGGCCACCATGCTGTGCGTGATCACCACCGACGCCGTCGCGGATGCGCCCGCGCTGCAGCAGGCCCTGCGCCGGGCCGCGGCGAAGACGTTCGACCGGCTCGACATCGACGGCAGCTGCTCCACCAACGACACGGTGCTGCTGCTGTCCTCCGGAGCCAGCGAGGTCAGGCCCAGCCAGGAGCAGCTCGACGAGGCGGTGCTGCAGGTCTGCGACGATCTGTGCCGGCAGCTGCAGGCGGACGCCGAGGGGGTCACCAAACGGGTGTCGGTCACCGTCACCGGCGCGCCCAGCGAAGACGACGCGGTGGCCGTCGCCCGCACCGTGGCCCGCGACAGCCTGGTCAAGACCGCGCTGTTCGGTTCCGACCCGAACTGGGGCCGGGTGCTCGCCGCCGTCGGCATGTCCCCGGTGACGATCGACCCAGACCGGATCTCGGTGTCGTTCAACGGATCCCCGGTGTGCATCGGCGGTGTCGGGGCGCCCGGGGCGCGTGCGGTCGACCTGTCCGGGGAGGACGTCGACGTGGTGGTGGAGTTGGGTCTGGGCGACGGGCGTGCCACCGTGCGCACCACCGACCTGTCGCACGGTTATGTCGAAGAGAACTCGGCGTACAGCTCATGAGTGACGTGGTGGAACCCCTGATGGTGGATCGCAAGGTCAAGGCGTCGGTGCTGTCCGCCGCGCTGCCGTGGCTCAAACAGCTGCACGGCAAGATCGTCGTGGTCAAGTACGGCGGCAACGCGATGACCGACGACACCCTGCGTGAGGCGTTCGCCGAGGACATGGTGTTCCTGCGCAACTGCGGCATCTACCCGGTGGTGGTGCACGGCGGCGGACCGCAGATCAGCGCGATGCTGCAGCGCCTCGGCATCGAAGGCGATTTCAAGGGCGGTTTCCGGGTCACCACCCCGGAGGTGCTGGACGTGGCCCGGATGGTGTTGTTCGGCCAGGTCGGCCGGCAACTGGTGAACCTGATCAACGCGCACGGCCCGTACGCGGTCGGCATCACCGGTGAGGACGCGCAACTGTTCACCGCGGTTCGGCGCAGTGTCACCGTCGACGGGGTCGCCACCGACATCGGCCTGGTCGGCGACGTGGAGAAGGTCAGCACCGACGCGGTGCTCGACCTCATCGGCGCGGGCCGGATCCCGGTGGTGTCCAGCCTGGCGCCGGACACCGACGGGGTGGTGTACAACATCAACGCCGACACCGCGGCGGCGGCGCTGGCCGCGGCGCTCAGGGCCGAGAAACTGGTGATGCTCACCGACATCGAAGGCCTCTACACCGACTGGCCGAATCGGGAGTCGCTGGTCAGCGAGATCGACACCGCCGAGTTGGAGAAGCTGTTGCCGGGCCTGGAATCCGGCATGGTGCCCAAGATCGAGGCCTGTCTGCGCGCGGTCAACGGCGGGGTGCCCAGCGCCCACGTGATCGACGGCCGGGTCGAACACTGTGTGCTGGTGGAGTTGTTCACCGACGAAGGGACGGGCACGAAGGTGGTGAGCGCGTGAGCGGCTCGAAGGGTCGGCACACCCTGTTGGACCGGTGGCAGGGCGTGATGATGAACAACTACGGCACCCCGCCGCTGGCGCTGGTCAGCGGGGACGGCGCGGTGGTCACCGACGCCGACGGCAAGTCCTACCTCGACCTGCTCGGCGGTATCGCGGTCAACATCCTGGGCCACCGCCATCCGGCCGTCATCGAGGCCGTCACCCGCCAGCTCAACACGCTGGGGCACACGTCGAATCTGTATGCCACCGAACCGGGTGTCGCGCTCGCGGAGGCCCTGGTCGGCCATCTCGGCGCGCCCGCGCGGGTGTTCTTCTGCAACTCCGGCGCCGAGGCCAACGAGGTCGCCTTCAAGATCAGCCGGCTGACCGGGCGCACCAAGGTCGTGGCCGCCGAAGGCGGTTTCCACGGGCGCACCATGGGCGCGCTGGCGCTGACCGGCCAGCCGTCCAAACGCGAACCGTTCGAACCGCTGCCCGGCGATGTCATCCACGTGCCCTACGGCGACGCCGGCGCGCTCGAGCGCGCTGTCGACGACACGACCGCCGCGGTGTTCCTCGAACCGATCATGGGGGAGGGCGGGGTCGTCGTCCCGCCCGCCGGATACCTGGCCGCGGCCCGCGAGGTGACCGCCCGCCACGGCGCCCTGCTGGTGCTTGACGAGGTGCAGACCGGAATAGGCCGCACCGGAACGTTTTTCGCGCACCAGCACGACGGCATCACCCCGGATGTGGTGACCCTGGCCAAGGGGCTCGGCGGCGGCCTGCCGATCGGGGCGTGCCTGGCGGTCGGGCCGGCGGGCGATCTGCTCACCCCGGGCATGCACGGCTCCACCTTCGGCGGCAACCCGGTGTGCACGGCGGCGGCCGTCGCGGTGCTCGGGGCGTTGGCCGAGGGGGATCTGATCAACCGCGCCGACGTGCTGGGCAAGAAGCTCAGCCACGGCATCGAGGAACTCCGGCATCCGCTGGTGGACCACGTCCGCGGCCGCGGCCTGCTGTGTGGGGTGGTGTTGAACGCGCCGCAGGCGAAGGCCGCCGAGGCCGCCGCCCGGGACGCCGGATTCCTCGTCAACGCCGCCGCGCCCGAGGTGATCCGGCTGGCCCCGCCGTTGATCATCACCGAGACCCAGATCGACGAGTTCCTGGCCGCGCTGCCCGGAGTCCTCGACACCGCGAAGGAGGCGTCGTGAGCACGGTGACCCGCCATTTCCTGCGGGACGACGATCTGACGCCCGAGGAGCAGGCGGAGGTGCTCGCGCTGGCCGCCGAGCTGAAGAGGGATCCGCTGTCGCACCGTCCGCTGGAGGGGCCGCGCGGGGTGGCGGTCATCTTCGACAAGAACTCCACCCGCACCCGGTTCTCGTTCGAGATCGGCATCGCCCAGCTCGGCGGTCACGCCGTGGTGGTGGACGGGAACACCACCCAGCTCGGCCGCGACGAGACGCTGCACGACACCGGAAAGGTGTTGTCCCGTTACGTCGAGGCGATCGTGTGGCGCACCTTCGGGCAGGACCGGCTGATCGAGATGGCGGCCGGTGCCACCGTCCCGGTCGTCAACGCGCTGTCCGACGAGTTCCACCCGTGCCAGGTGCTCGCCGATCTGCAGACGCTGGCCGAGCGTAAGGGTTCGTTGGCCGGGCTGCGGCTGACCTACCTCGGTGACGGCGCCAACAACATGGCGCACTCGCTGCTGCTCGGCGGCGTCACCGCGGGCATCCACGTCACCATCGCCGCACCCGCCGGGTTCGCCCCCGATCCGGAGGTGGTGGCCGCCGCCGAACAACGCGCCCGGCGCACCGGCGCCACCATCGCCATGACCGACGATCCGCGGCGCGGCGCCGCCGGCGCCGACGTCCTGGTCACCGACACCTGGACGTCGATGGGCCAGGAGGACGACGGCCGGGACCGGGTCCGGCCGTTCCGGCCGTTCCAGCTGAACGCCGACCTGCTCGGCGAGGCGGACCCGGAGGCGGTGGTGCTGCACTGCCTGCCCGCGCACCGCGGCCACGAGATCACCGACGAGGTGATCGACGGACCGCAGAGCGCGGTGTGGGACGAGGCCGAGAACCGGCTGCACGCCCAGAAGGCGCTGCTCACCTGGCTGCTGGAGCGACGCCGATGACCAGCAGCGGTCCGGAGGTCGCCACCACCCGCGCCGGCCGCCAGGCGCGGATCGTGGCGCTGCTGTCGACCCACGAGGTGCGCAGCCAGAGCGAACTCGCCGCGATGTTGGCCGCCGAGGGGATCGAGGTGACCCAGGCGACGTTGTCGCGTGATCTGGAGGAACTCGGCGCGGTGAAGTTGCGCGGCGCCGACGGCGGGGGCGGGGTCTACGTGGTGCCCGAGGACGGCAGCCCGGTGCGCGGGGTGTCCGGCGGCACCGAACGGCTGTCCCGGCTGCTGGGGGAGCTGCTGGTGTCCACCGACTCCAGCGGCAATCTGGCGGTGTTGCGCACCCCGCCGGGTGCGGCGGATTATCTGGCCAGCGCCATCGACCGGGCTGCGCTGCCCTACGTGGTCGGCACCATCGCCGGTGATGACACCATCTTCGTAGTCGCGCGCGAACCCATGACGGGCGCCGAACTGGCCGCCAACATCGAGAAGCTGCAATAGCACATCTGCAATTAAGGAGAACGATCACATGTCCGAACGCGTCATCTTGGCGTACTCCGGCGGTCTCGACACCTCGGTGGCGATCAGCTGGATCGGCAAGGAGACGGGTCGCGAGGTGGTGGCGGTGGCCATCGACCTGGGGCAGGGTGGTGAGGACATGGAGGTCGTCCGCCAGCGCGCCCTGGACTGCGGCGCGGTGGAGTCGATCGTCATCGACGCCCGCGACGAGTTCGCCAACGACTACTGCGTCCCCGCGATCCAGTCCAATGCCCTCTACATGGACCGCTACCCGCTGGTGTCGGCGCTGAGCCGACCGTTGATCGTCAAGCACCTGGTCAAGGCGGCCCGAGAGCACGGCGGCACCATCGTCGCGCACGGCTGCACCGGCAAGGGCAACGACCAGGTCCGCTTCGAGGTCGGGTTCGCCTCACTGGCGCCGGATCTCGAGGTGCTGGCGCCGGTGCGGGACTACGCCTGGACCCGGGAGAAGGCGATCGCGTTCGCCGAGGAGAACAACATCCCCATCAACGTCACCAAGCGGTCGCCGTTCTCCATCGACCAGAACGTCTGGGGCCGCGCGGTGGAGACCGGCTTCCTGGAGCATCTGTGGAACGCCCCGACCAAGGACGTCTACAGCTACACCGAGGACCCGACCGTCAACTGGAGCACCCCCGACGAGGTGATCGTCGGTTTCGAGCAGGGTGTGCCGGTGTCCATCGACGGCCGGTCGGTGACGCCGCTGCAGGCGATCGAGGAGCTGAACCGGCGCGGCGGGGAACAGGGTGTCGGCCGCCTCGACGTGGTCGAGGACCGGCTGGTGGGCATCAAGAGCCGGGAGATCTACGAGGCGCCCGGCGCGATGGTGCTCATCACCGCGCACACCGAGCTGGAACACGTCACGCTGGAACGTGAGCTCGGCCGGTTCAAGCGCATCACCGACCAGAAGTGGGGCGAGCTGGTCTACGACGGTCTGTGGTTCTCACCGTTGAAGACCGCGCTGGAGTCGTTCGTCGCCAAGACCCAGGAGCACGTCACCGGTGAGATCCGGATGGTGTTGCACGGCGGCCACATCGCGGTCAACGGGCGCCGCAGCCCGAAGTCGCTGTACGACTTCAACCTGGCGACCTACGACGAGGGCGACACCTTCGACCAGTCGGCGGCCAAGGGCTTCGTGCAGATCCACGGCCTGTCGTCGAGCATCTCGGCCCGCCGGGACCTGCAGGGCCAGTGAGCACCAACAAGGGATCGCTGTGGGGTGGGCGGTTCGCGGGCGGGCCGTCGGATGCGCTGGCGGCGCTGAGCAAATCCACCCATTTCGACTGGGCGCTGGCCCCTTATGACATCACCGCGTCCAAGGCGCACGTGCGGGTGCTGCACCGCGCCGGGCTGCTCACCGATGAGCAACGCGACGGTCTGCTCGATGGGCTGGACCGGCTGGCCGACGACGTGGCGGCGGGCCGGTTCGTCCCGGACGACACCGACGAGGACGTGCACGGTGCTCTGGAGCGCGGCCTGATCGAACGTGTCGGGCCGGAACTGGGTGGCCGGCTGCGGGCCGGCAGGTCGCGGAATGACCAGGTGGCCACGCTGTTCCGACTGTGGCTGCGGGACGCGGTCCGCTCCGTCGGCGCCGGTGTGCTCGACGTGGTCGACGCCCTGGCGGATCAGGCCGCGGCGCATCCCACCGCGATCATGCCGGGTAAGACGCATCTGCAGTCCGCGCAACCGGTGCTGCTGGCCCACCATCTGCTCGCGCATGCGCATCCGCTGCTCCGCGATGTGGACCGGCTGCTGGATTTCGACCGCCGTGCGGCGGTGTCGCCGTACGGGTCCGGGGCGCTGGCCGGGTCGTCGCTGGGACTGGACCCCGACGCGATCGCCGAGGAGCTCGGCTTCAGCGCCGCGGCCGACAACTCCATCGACGCCACCGCCGCCCGTGACTTCGCCGCCGAGGCGGCGTTTGTGTTCGCGATGACCGGGGTCGATCTGTCCCGGCTCGCCGAGGACATCATCCTCTGGAGCACCACCGAATTCGGCTATGTCACGCTGCACGACTCGTGGTCGACCGGCAGCTCGATCATGCCGCAGAAGAAGAACCCCGACATCGCCGAGCTGGCCCGCGGCAAGTCCGGCCGGCTGATCGGCAACCTGGCCGGTCTGCTCGCCACGTTGAAGGCCCAGCCGTTGGCCTACAACCGGGATCTGCAGGAGGACAAGGAACCGGTCTTCGATTCGGTGGCGCAACTGCGGTTGCTGTTGCCGGCGATGACCGGTCTGGTGGCCACCCTGACGTTCGACACCGCACGAATGGCCGAGCTCGCGCCGCTGGGTTACACCCTGGCCACCGACATGGCCGAATGGCTGGTGCGGCGCGGGGTGCCGTTCCGGGTGGCGCACGAGGCGGCCGGCGCCGCGGTCCGGGCGGCCGAGGCGCGCGGGATCGGGCTGGAGGAACTCAGCGACGCCGAGCTCGCCGAGATCCATCCCGAGCTGACGCCGCAGGTGCGCGAGGTGCTCACCGTCGAGGGGTCGGTCAACGCCCGCGACGCGCGCGGCGGCACCGCACCGGTCCAGGTGGCCCGCCAACTCGACCTGGTGCGTGACACGGCGTCGCGGCTGCGCCTACGTTTGGAGGGGTGAGCACCCCGGTCACCTTCCCCGCCGGCGGTGAGACCTGCGTCGGGCGGCTGTACGGGGACGCACCCGGGCCGGCCGATGCGCGAAAGCCGTGTGTGGTGCTGTGCCATGGTTTCGGCGGCACCCAGGACACCCCGGCGTTCACCGCCACCGCCCGGGACTTCGTGCGGGCCGGATATCTCGCGCTCACCCTCGACTACCGCCGATTCGGTGAAAGCTCCGGGCTGCCCAGGCAATTGGTGAACATCGCCGATCAGCTCGACGACATCGCCGCCGCCGTCGGGCACGCCCGCACGCATCCCGGGGTCGACCCCGACCGGATCGTGCTCTGGGGCACGTCGCTGGGCGGCGGTCACGTGGTCACCGCCGCGGCGCGGGATCCGCGGATCGCGGCGGTGATCGCGCAGATCCCCTACAACGGCTTCCCGAGGAAGGTGGAGGGCAGGTCGACGGCGGCGACGCTGCGGCTGCTCGCGGTGATGGTCCGCGACGCGACCCGCGGCGCGCTGGGACTGTCGCCGGTGTACATCAATCAGGTCGGTCCGGCGGGGGAGACGGCCGTGATCGCCGGCGCCCGGGCGCAGCAGACCGTCGACGCGATGACGAGCGCGACCTGGCGCAACGAGGTGGCCCCGCGGTCGCTGTGGGACATGTGGCGTTACCGGCCCGGTGCCCACGCGTCGTTCGTGCGTGCCCCGCTGCTGGTGTGCCTCGGTGCGAATGACGCGGAGACGCCGGCGGAGAAGGCGGCCGAACTGGCCCGGCGCGCCCCCCGGGGTGAGCTGCGCACGTATGACCATGCGCATTTCGAGTTCTACCGCGACGACGTCCGGCGCCGGGTGACCGCCGATCAGCTGGCGTTCCTGGCCCGGGTGCTGCCCCGGTAGCCGGTCAGTCGCCGCCCGTCAATCGCCGCTGGTCAATCGTCGCTGGTCAATCGTCGTCGTTGCAGATCTTCACCTCGAGGCGGCCGTCGTCGACGTCGAGCTCCAGATCGAGTTGCTCGGCGTCGCGGCGGAACTCGATCTCCACCTCGCCGGGCTCCCGCTCGTCGACCTGATGGGTCCAGCCCTCGGCGGGGGTGACCGACTCCACCGTCAACCGGCCGTCGGCGAACGTCACCACCGCCGAGCCGGCCTCGAACACCTGATACCGGCCGTCGGGGGCCGGATCGATGCGGACGCACTGATCGCGGGCCGGCCGCATCGGCGTCCCGTCGGCCGGCGGGGCGTTCTGCTCACCCGGCCCCGCGGGCCCGGTGGTGGTCGTGGCTTCGGTGGTCGCGGCCGGTTCGGTCACGGTCACGGTGGACTCGGTCTGATCGGACGACCCGCACGCGACCAGGAGCAGAGCCGCCCCCGCGAACGCCGTGACGCCCAGTGTCGTGGTTCTCATCACCCCACGGTACGTCGGGGTGGTCACCCGTCGGCGGTGATCAGCCAGTCCTCTTCCAGTCGGGTTTTGCGTCGCTGCAGTTCGCCGAGTTCGGTGTTCAACTCGGCCAACCGCACATGATCGGATGCGGCGGCGGTCATCGCCTCGTGCAGTGCGGCGATCTGCCCGTCGATCTTGCTCAGTTGGCCCTCGATGCGGGTCAGCTCCTTGGCGATACGGCGCTGCCGTGCGGCCGGCGACTCGCCCTTGCCGGCTCCGGCTCCGGTCGCCGCGGGGGACTTCGCCGTCGGGGCCTTCCGTGCCGCCCGGTCACCGGCCCGGTCACTGAGGTACTGGTCGACCCCGCCGGGCAGCAGATCGCAACGCCCGCCGCCGGTCAGCGCATAGGTGACGTCGCTGACCCGTTCCAGGAAGTAGCGGTCGTGGGTCACCACGATGACGGTGCCCGGCCAGCCGTCCAGGTAGTCCTCGATGACCGTCAACGTGTCGATGTCGAGATCGTTGGTGGGTTCGTCCAGCAGCAGCACGTTCGGTTCGTCGAGCAGCAGCCGCAGGAACTGCAGCCTGCGGCGCTCACCGCCGGACAGATCGGCGATCCGGGTGGTCAGCTTGTTACCGGTGAAGCCGAAGTCCTCCAGCAGCGTCGCCGCGCTGATCTCCCGGCCGCCGGCGAGCTCGGTGATTCGGCGCCGGTTCTCCACGGCATCGAGCACCCGGTCGGAGCCGTCGAGCTCGTCGAGCGCCTGGCTGAGATAACCGATCTTCAGCGTCGCCCCGCGTTTGACGGTTCCGGCGGTCGGTTGCAGCTGTCCGGCCAACATCCGCAGCACCGACGTCTTGCCGGTGCCGTTGACCCCGACCAGCCCGATCCGGTCGCCCGGGCCGATCGACCAGTCGATGTTGTCCAGAACCACCCGCGGCGGTTCGCCGACCTCGAGCCGGACGCCGTGCAGATCGAACACGTCCTTACCCAGCCTGCTGGTGGCGAACCGTTGCAGCACAACGGAGTCCCGCGGCGGCGGCTCGGTGGCGATGAGCTCGTTGGCCGCCTGGATCCGGAACTTGGGTTTCGACGTGCGGGCCGGCGGTCCGCGGCGCAGCCAGGCCAGCTCCTTGCGCAGCAGGTTGCGGCGACGGGTTTCGGCGGTGGCCGCCAGCCGCATCCGCTCGGCGCGGGCCAGCACATATGCGGCATATCCGCCCTCATAGGCGTCGACGGTGCCCTTTCCGGAGGCGGAGTGCACCTCCCAGGTGGTGGTGCAGACCGCATCGAGGAACCAGCGGTCGTGGCTGACCACCACCAGCGCCCCGGTGCGCCGTGCGGTCCGCCCGGACAGATGCGCCGCGAGCCAGGCGATCACCTCCACATCGAGGTGGTTGGTCGGCTCGTCGAGCACCAGCACGTCGTGGCCGCCGATCAGCACCGCGGCCAGCGCCACCCGGCGCCGTTCACCGCCGGACAACGTGTCGACGGAACCGTCCAGGTCGATCCCGCCCAGCAACTGCTCGACCACCTCACGGGTGGTGGGGTCGGCGGCCCAGACATGGTCGGGCCGGCCCGCCACGATCACCTCGCGGATCGAGGCGTCGCCGAAATCGTCGCCCTGGCGCAGATATCCGACCGACAGACCGGAGGTGTGGGTGACCCGCCCGGAGTCGGGTTCACGCTCGCCGGTGAGCACCCCGAGCAGCGTCGACTTGCCGTCCCCGTTACGGCCGACCACCCCGATCGCGTCACCGTCGGCGACGCCCAGGCTGACCTCGTGCAGCAACACCCGGGTGCCGTAGCCGACGGTCACACGTTCCAGATTGATCAGGTTCGCCATCTCCCGGCGATGATATGCGGTCCGACATGTGATCTTGTTTTGGCCGTCGATCACCGTTCACCCGCAGTTCGGCGCCGTTGTCTACACATCTAGATGCCATCTGGTGGAGCTACGGGAACGGGAAAACGATGTCAGGACGCAGGATCTTCGTCGGCGCGGCGGCCGCGCTCACCGGGTCGACGTGGTGTTCACCGGACCGGCCGAATACGTCGTCATCCACGAGCGCACCGGCGCCGAACCGATCGTGGCGTTCGAGCGCGACAACTACCTTCCTGCATCTACACCACCGCCGACAACGGGGTCACCGAGGTGGAGCAGGTGCGAGGCACCAAGATCGCCATGACCGACGTCGGATCCACCAGCGGCCACCTCGGACCGTCTCAGATGCTCGTCGACGCCGGCCTGAACCCGGGTGCCGACATCGAGGTGCTGACCATCGGCGACGCGGTGCACGCCGCGCTGCAACGCGGTGACGTCGCCGCCGTCGGGGTGGGCTGCCACGACTACGAGGAGTTCCTCGCCGACGAGGCCGATCCCGAGCGGTTTCCGCTGCTCGAAGAGGGACCGGTGCTGCCGCCGGATCTGTTGATGGCCCGGGCGGGGCTCGACGAGCAGACGATCGACACCATCCGCGACACGTTCACCGGACACTACGACGAGCTGCTGGCGGCCATGCTGGAGGGCAAGGACAACGCCAAGTACCAGAACGCCGAACTCGTCGAGGTGACCGACCGGGACTACGACGAGGTCCGGTCGATGTACCGCGCCGTCGGTGTCGACGACTTCTCCGAATTCCTCGGGAACTGACGATGACCGCCCCGGCCACCGGCGCTCCCACCGCGCCGCCGGATCCCACCGCGGCGCGCACGGCCACGCCCGGCACGTCCACTGCGATCGAGGTGACCGACCTGCGGGTGCGGTTCCGCCGCTGTCGCACCGACGCGCTGGCCGGCGTGAATCTGACCGTCCGGCAGGACGAAACGGTCGCGCTGATCGGCACCAACGGCGCCGGCAAGTCGACTCTGCTGCGCTCCCTGGTGCGTTTGGTCGAACCCGTCGGCGGGCGGATCACGTTGGGCGACACCGATGTCACCGCGGCGTCCCGGCGCGAACTGCGGACACTGCGCCGCGATGTCGGATTCGTGTTCCAGCGGTTCCATCTGGTGCCGCGGCTCACCGCCTTCCACAATGTGGTGCACGGGGCGATGGGCCGGCGCGGCACCCGGTGCGCGTCACCGCTGACCGCACCGGGGGAGGTCCGGCGGGAGGCGATGCGCGCTCTGGAGCGGGTGGGGCTGGCCGATCACGCCGATCGCCGGGTCGACACGCTCAGCGGCGGTCAGCAGCAACGGGTCGCGGTCGCACGGATGCTGATGCAACGCCCACGGATCGTGCTCGCCGACGAGCCGGTCGCCAGCCTCGACCCGAGTTCGGCCAACACCGTGCTGGAGCTGCTCACCTCGGTCGCCACCGAAGGCGTCGGTCAGCCGCACCATCCCGGATCTGGTCTGGGGATTGATCTTCGTGATCGCGGTCGGGCTAGGACCGGAGGCGGGGGTGCTGGGCATCGCGGTGGACGTGATGGGCTTCTGCGGCCGGTTCTTCGCCGAACGGATCGAGGATCTCGAGCCCGGCCGGCTGGAGGCGCTGCGCGCGCTGGGGGAAGACCGGTGCTGCCCTCGGCGACGGTCAGCCGCGACGCCGCCGGCCGCGTCACCGCGATCGATCCGGATCCCGGTGCGCCACCGTACGATCCAGCGTCGGACGACATGCCGACCGGCAGCCTGCTGCTGGTGCCGGCCGCTGTCGACCTGCACCTGGACAACCTCGTGCAGCGGCGCCGGCCCCGCGCCGGGGTCACCCTGGAGCACGCGGCGGTGATCACCGCCCTGGACGCCGAATGCACCGCGTCCGGAATCACCACGGTGTGCGTGGCGGCCCGCTGTGAACACTCGCCGCGCAAGGGCATCGACATCGCCGATGCCCTCCCGCCTCGCCGCGGTCGTCGAGGACCTGGGCCCGTCGCTGAGTTGCGACTGGCGCATCCACGGCGCACCGAACGCCTACCGCGGGCGGTCCACCTCGCCGGGCAACGTGCTGGCGGCCGCGGCGGTGTCGGCAGGCGTCTGCGACATCCTGTGCTCCGATGACCTTCCCGCGGCCCTGCAGACCGCGCCTCACATCCTCGCCCGGAACGGGGTGGCGCCGCTGGCACGGACCGTCGATCTGGTGTCGGTGAACCCGGCGGCGGCCCTGGGACTGCCCAGCCCGGCGATCGATGTCGGCGCACCGCTGACCGCGGCGCTGCAGCAGGTGTCGACCGGCGGTGCACCGGTGGGCCTCGCCCTGTGGCGCGACGGGCGGTTGGTCTTCAGTCGTACGCGTTCCGGCGCGCGGGCCGAACCGGCCCGATGACCTCCCCGGTGATCGCGGCGGCCACCTCCGCACGCTGTGCAAAGATGGCTGTGGAGCCGGAAAGCGGGCACACAGCGAGGGGATAAGAGGAGCGCGGCGGTGGTGAACTTGAAAGCGATCTCCAAGCCGGTGGAACGGCTGGTGGCCACCGCGCAGAACGGGTTGGAGGTGTTGCGCTACGGCGGTCTGCAGACCGACATGGCGCCCTCCCCGTTCCAGATCATCCAGAGTGTGCCGATGTACCGGCTGCGGCGGTACTTCCCGCCGGACACCCGGCCCGAGGCGCCGCCACCGGGCCCCCCGGTGCTGATGGTGCACCCGATGATGATGTCGGCCGACATGTGGGATGTCACCCGGGAGAGCGGTGCGGTCGGCATCCTGCACCGGTCGGGCATCGACCCGTGGGTGATCGACTTCGGATCCCCGGACAAGATCGAAGGCGGGATGCAGCGCAACCTGGCCGACCATGTGGTGGCGCTGTCGGAGGCCATCGACGTCGTCAAACAGGTCACCGGCCGTGATGTGCACCTGGCCGGCTACTCCCAGGGCGGGATGTTCTGCTACCAGGCCGCGGCCTACCGCCGCTCCAAGGACCTCGCCAGCATCATCGCGTTCGGCGCCCCGGTGGACACCCTGGCCGCCCTGCCGCTGAACCTGCCCGCCGGGCCGGCCGCGGCGGCCGCCGACTTCATGGCCGACCACGTGTTCAGCCGCATCGACATCCCGGGTTGGTTGGCACGCACCGGATTTCAGATGCTCGACCCGGTCAAGACGGCGCAGGCCCGGCTGGAGTTCCTGCGGCAGCTGCATGACCGGGAGGCGCTGCTGCCGCGGGAACAGCAGCGCCGATTCCTGGCGTCGGAGGGCTGGATCGCCTGGTCCGGACCGGCGATCTCGGAACTGCTCAAACAGTTCATCGCGCACAACCGGATGATGACCGGCGGCTTCTCCATCAACGGTGAGCTGGTGACGCTGTCCGACATCAAGTGCCCGGTGCTGGCCGTGGTCGGTGAGGTCGACGACATCGGCCAACCGGCGTCGGTGCGCGGCATCAAACGTGCCGCGCCCGACGCAGATGTGTACGAGTTCACCATCCGCGCAGGACATTTCGGTTTGGTCGTCGGGTCGAAGGCGTCCAGCCAGACGTGGCCGACGGTGGCCAAGTGGGTGAAGTGGATCGAGGGCGGCACCGAGATGCCCGAACAGGTGGCGCCGATGGCGCCGCAGGCAGCCGACCCGGACGAAACCGGTGTGACGTTGGCGTCCCGGGTCGCGCACGGCACCGCCGCCGCCGGGGAGATGGTGTTCACCCTGGCCCGCACCGCGGCCGACGCGGTGGTCGCGGCGAACCGCTCGGCGCGCACCCTGGCCGTCGAGACCGCGCGCACCCTGCCCCGGCTGACCCGCCTGGGGCAGATCACCGACCACACCCGCATCTCGCTGGGCCGCATCATGTCCGAACAGGCCCGCAACGCCCCGCGCGGCGAATGCCTGCTGTTCGACGGCCGGGTGCACACCTACGAGGCGGTGGACCGCCGGATCAACAACGTGGTGCGCGGGCTGATCGATGTGGGGGTGCGGCAGGGCACCCGGGTGGGCGTGCTGATGGAGACCCGGCCTAGCGCGCTGGTGGCGATCGCCGCGCTGTCCCGGTTGGGTGCGGTCGCGGTGCTGATACCGCCGGATGCCGACCTCGCCGAGGCCGCCCGGCTGGGCGCGGTGACCGAGATCATCGCCGACCCCGGACATCTGGACGCGGCGCGTGCCCTGGGCCAGCGGGTGCTGGTCCTCGGCGGCGGGGAGAACCGCGACCTGAACCTGACCCTGTCAGAGGACGTCGCGGACATCGTCGACATGGAGCAGATCGACCCCGACGAGGTCGAGCTGCCCGGCTGGTACCGGCCCAATCCGGGGCTGGCCTGCGATCTGGCGTTCATCGCGTTCAGCCGCACCGACGGTGAGCTGGTGGCCCGCCAGATCACCAACTTCCGGTGGGCGGTGTCGGCGTTCGGCACCGCGTCGGCGGCCAACCTGGGCCGCGGCGACACCGTCTACTGTCTGACCCCGCTGCACCACCAGTCCGGTCTCTTGGTGGCGCTGGGCGGTGCGGTGGTCGGTGGTTCGCGGATCGCGCTGTCGCGGGGGTTGCGACCGGACCGCTTCGTCCACGAGCTCCGTCAGTACGGCGTCACGGTGGTGTCCTACACCTGGGCGATGCTCGGCGAGGTGATCGACGATCCCGGGTTCTCGCTCAGCGGCGGCCATCCGGTCCGGCTGTTCATCGGTTCGGGTATGCCGACCGGCCTGTGGAAGCGGGTCGTCGACATCTTCGAGCCGGCCCAGGTGGTCGAGTTCTTCGCCACCACCGACGGGCACGCCGTGCTCGCGAACGTCTCCGGCGCCAAGATCGGCAGCAAGGGCCGGCCGCTGCCCGGCGTCCGGCAGCTCGAGCTGGGCGTCTACGACCCCGAGGATGACCTGATCCTCGAGGACGAACAGGGGTTCGTGCGCCGCGCCGAACCCGACGAGGTCGGGGTGCTGTTGGCCCGGCCGCGCGGACCCGTCGATCCGACCGCGTCGATCAAGCGGGGGGTGTTCGCGCCGGCGGACACCTGGGTGTCGACGGAGTATCTGTTCCGCCGCGACGAGGACGGCGACTTCTGGCTGGTCGGTAACCGCGGCGCGGTCATCCACACCGCGCGCGGGCCGGTGTACGCCGCCGCGGTCAACGACGCCGCCGGCCGGATCGGGCCGGTGGATCTCGCGGTGACCTACCCGGTGCCGGTGGGGGACAGACAGCTCGCGGTGACCGCGCTGAAACTGCGGCCCGGCGGCAGCCTTCCCTCCGCCGATCTGTCCGAGGCGCTTGCCGACCTCCCCGTCGGCAGCCCGCCGGACATCGTGCACGTCGTGCCGTCGATGGAGCTGAGCGCCACCTATCGGCCGCTGGACGGACCGCTGCGGGCGGCCGGGGTGCCGAAAGCGTCCCGCACCGCCTGGTTCCTGGACCCGGAGACCGGCCGCTACCGGCGGCTCACCGCGGCGGTGCGCTCCGAGCTGGTCGGGCGCCGGCGCCGCGCCGACGCGGAGTCCACGGGATAACCGGGTAACGGCGACGGCCTGCCGGTCGATGTCACGATTGTTAGGCTCCCGCTGGCGGCAGCCGCAAACCGAACGAGCGCAATGGGAGGATTCATGCCCTTTCACCGCGGGTGGGCCTGGTGCCGTGTCGCGGTCGGCTCCGCGCTGACGGTCGGCGTTCTGATGGCCGCGGCGGCGGGTCCCGCGCACGCCGATGTGCTCGACGACGTCTACGCCCAGTACGCGACCGGTCGCGGCGGCGGTCAGGTGTCCAACCTGGTGCACGACTCGATGAAGTTGCGGGCGTTGGGTTTTCCACCGTCACGAGCGAACATCGCCGCGATCGAGGACGCGCTGCGCTACCGGCCGAATCAGAAGCCGCTGATCGACGCGTTGAAGGACACCGTCGCTTATCAGCGCAAGCGGCAGGCGCAGGCGGGCAACGCGCAGACCGGGCCGAATCCGTTCACGATCGGCATCAACCAGTTGCCGCCGGGCGTGCCGCCGGATCCCACCAATCCCGACCAGACCGGCATCTTCATCGCCCCCGGTGGCAGCATCCAGCAGCCGGTGGGGCCGTGAGCACCGTGCTCGACGAGAAGCTGCTCGACATCCTGGTCTGTCCGCAGGACCGCGGACCCCTGCTGTTGATCGACGGGGAATGGCTGTACAACCCGAGGCTGCGGCGGGCCTATCCGATCGAGGACGGCATCCCGGTGCTGTTGGTCGACGAGGCCCGCACCGTCACCGATGACGCCGAGCACCAGCGCATGCTCGAGCGGGGGTCGGGCCGGTCCGGTTAGCCTCCGGTCGGCCGGCGCCGGGCCGCCGGGCACAATCGGCGGCGTGAATGCCGGCGATGCCCGGGGTGGCGGTGGTGGCTGCGGTGACGCTGACGTCCTCGCGGTCGATCCGGTGACGGCCGCCCACCGGTTGCTCGGCGCGGTCCTCGTCGGCCGCGGTGTCACCGCCACGATCGTGGAGGTCGAAGCGTACGGCGGCCCGCCCGACGGTCCGTGGCCGGACGCGGCGGCACACTCCTACCGCGGCCGCAACGGCCGCAACGCGGTGATGTTCGGTCCGGCCGGCCGGCTCTACACCTACCGCAGCCACGGCATCCACGTGTGCGCCAATGTGGCGTGCGCCGAGGACGGGGTGGCCGCGGCGGTGCTGCTGCGGGCGGCGGTCGTCGAATCCGGAGCCGGGGTCGCCGCCGAGCGCCGCGGGCCGGCGATCAAACCCGCGGGGTGGGCGCGGGGACCGGGCAACCTCTGCGCGGCCCTGGGGATCACCATGGACGACAACGGTCTCGACCTGTTCGATCCGGCGGCGCCGGTGCGGCTGCGGCTGGCCGCGTCGCCGCCCGCGGCGGTGAGCGGTCCCCGGGTCGGGGTGAGCAAGGCCGCGGACCGGCCCTGGCGGTTCTGGGTGGCCGACCGGCCCGAGGTGTCGTCGTACCGGCGCAGTCCACGGGCACCGGCGCCCGGTGACAGCGACTGATACGCCAAGATTGACATCGTGACTGCTGCGGAGACGACAACCTCACGGACCGGCATCCTCGACGAGCTGGACTGGCGCGGGCTGATCGCCCAGTCCACCGACCGGGATGCGCTGCGCGCCGAACTGGCGGCCGGACCGGTCACCGTCTACGCGGGGTTCGACCCGACCGCGCCGAGCCTGCATGCCGGGCACCTGGTGCCGCTGCTGACGCTGCGCCGGTTCCAGCGGGCGGGGCACCGGCCGATCGTGTTGGCCGGCGGCGCCACCGGGCTGATCGGCGACCCGCGGGACACCGGGGAGCGCACCCTGCAGTCCGCCGATGTCGTCGCCGACTGGGCCGACCGGATCAAGGGACAGCTGGAGCGGTTCGTCGAGTTCACCGACGGGCCCACCGGTGCGATCGTGGAGAACAACCTGACCTGGACGGGCGGGCTGACCGCGATCGAGTTCCTGCGCGACATCGGTAAGCACTTCTCGGTCAACGTGATGCTCGACCGCGACACCGTCCGGCGCCGGCTCGAGGGCGAGGGCATCTCCTACACCGAGTTCAGCTACATGCTGTTGCAGGCCAACGACTATGTGGAGCTCTACCAGCGGTACGGCTGCCGGCTGCAGATCGGCGGGTCCGATCAGTGGGGCAACATCGTCGCCGGTGTCCGGCTGGTGCGCCAGAAGCTGTCGGCGACCGTGCACGGGTTGACGGTGCCGCTGGTGACGGCGGCCGACGGCACCAAGTTCGGCAAGTCCACCGGTGGCGGGAACCTCTGGCTCGATCCGGACATGACCTCGCCCTACACCTGGTACCAGTACTTCATCAACACCGCCGATGCGGACGTGATCCGGTACCTGAGGTGGTTCACGTTCCTGTCCGCCGAGGAGCTGGCCGAGCTGCAGGAGGCCACCGAGCAGCGGCCGCACGAGCGGGCCGCGCAGCGCAGGCTGGCCCGGGAGCTGACCACCTTGGTGCACGGTCAGCAGGCCACCGAATCCGCCGAACACGCCAGCAGGGCGTTGTTCGGGCGGGGCGAGTTGGACCGCCTGGACGAACCGACGCTGGCGGCGGCGCTGCAGGAGGCCTCGGTCGCCGATCTGGAGCCGGGCGCACCGGATTCCATCGTCGACCTGTTGGTGGCCAGCGGCCTGGTGCAGAGCCGGGGCGCGGCCCGCCGCACCGTCGCGGAGGGTGGCGCCTATGTGAACAACCGGCGCATCGAGGCCGAGGACTGGGTTCCCGAGCCGTCGGACTATCTGCACGGCCGGTGGCTGGTGCTGCGCCGGGGCAAGCGGAATATCGCCGGCGTCCGCCGCGTTGGATGAGTGGCAGCGATGGGCGTGAGCAGCCGAAACACAGCGTCTATCAGGCGATTTGACTCTGAGTTTCCACTCACGTAACTTATCCATCGTCGTTGCGACACGGTGCGAACCGCAGAGCGCGACGGCCCTCCAGAGGTAAGGCCCCACTTCGGTGGGTGCCGAACCGTCCGCGATTCGAGTCAGCGGCGAAACGCCGCGGATGAGTGCGCGGCTGGGCGGGTGTGTTGTTTGAGAACTCAATAGTGTGTTTGGTGGTTTTTGTTTGTTGTTTTTGTTTTTGCCGCACCCTGTTTTTCCCGTTTGGGGGTGTGGTTTGTTTTGCCAGTGATTTTCTGGACAGTT
>Ga0310822_100144_pt1 | contig 76851 bp, 69 predicted proteins | sample P4_ome_2_FD_201313 | JGI IMG/M metagenome (GOLD analysis project Ga0310822, IMG submission 201313) | Sorghum-adapted microbial communities from Joint BioEnergy Institute, Emeryville, California, United States - P4_Day56_Rep2 | ecosystem: Engineered > Bioreactor > SSF (Solid state fermentation) >... | reverse complement strand
CGAACGCGCCGGAACCTACCAGCACTGGCTGCATCACTACAATCACCACCGACCCCACACCGGCATCGGCGGAATGACACCTATCGACCGCCTACGCGTTCACAACCTACCCGTGAAGAACAACTAGCGGCCGGTGCCGTAGATGCTGGTGAGCCAGATATGGGCCAGTGTGTCGACGATCCGGTCCTCCGGCACCGCGGGCTTTTCATCGGCGAACGCCGCGAACATGGTGCGTTCGTTCATCAGGTTCAGCGACACCGCGAGGTCTTCGGCGGGGATGGTGTCCGGGGCCGCGCCCCGTTCACGCTCGGCGCGGATCGATTCGGCGGTGTAGTCGATCCACTTCTTCATGAACCGCGACCACAACGCATCCACCTCGGTATTGGTGGTGCGGGCCGCCGCACCGGCCAGTGTCACCGCCCGGTGCGCGCCGAAGGTCTCGAACAGCGCGTTGATGGCCCGCCACACCCCGGCCGGATCGACCGCGCGCGCGTCCATGCCGTTCAGCGCCGCATCGGCGCGCTGGTCCGCCTCGGCGATCACCCGTTCCACGAGCGCCAGCAGCACGGCGTCCTTGGACGGGAAATAGAAGTAGAACGTCGGCCGCGACAGCCCGGCGCCCTTGGCCAGGTCGTCGACGGAGATCTCGGCGAGCGGACGCTCGGCGAGCAATTTCTCCGCGGTGGTGAGGATCGCCAGCTCCCGGTCGTCGCCGGAGGGACGGGTGCTGCGGCGGCCCCGACTGCGGACCGGACTGGCTGTGCTCATGCGCCCCACTTTACACAGCGTTGACGTTCTCAACAGTGTGTTGACTATCTCAACACTGTGTTGATAGCTTGTGGTCATGACTGAGCACCTCGACGTCCTCATCGTGGGCGCCGGAATCTCCGGTATCAGCGCCGCCTGGCATCTGCAGGACCGCTGCCCGTCGAAGAGTTACGCGATCCTGGAACGCCGCGACAATCTGGGCGGCACCTGGGATCTGTTCAAATACCCGGGCATCCGGTCGGACTCCGACATGTTCACGCTCGGGTTCCGGTTCAAGCCCTGGACCGACCCCAAGGCGATCGCCGACGGGCCGGACATCCTGGCCTATCTCAAGGAGACCGCCGAGGAGTTCGGCATCGACGAGCACATCCGGTACCGCCACCGGGTGGTGTCGGCGAACTGGTCCGATCCGGACAACAAGTGGATCCTGCAGGTGGAACGCGACGGTGAGCAGGTCGAGATGACGTGTTCGTTCCTGTTCGCCTGCAGCGGCTACTACAACTATGACGAGGGCTACTCGCCGGAGTTCCCGGGCGCCGACGACTTCGAGGGCACCACCGTGCACCCGCAGCACTGGCCCGAGGATCTCGACTACGCCGGCAAGCGCATCGTGGTGATCGGCAGCGGTGCGACCGCGGTGACGCTGATCCCGGCCCTGGCCGAGACCGGCGCCGGGCATGTCACCATGCTGCAGCGGTCGCCCACCTACATCGGTTCGCTGCCGTTGGTGGACCCGATCGCGGTCAAGGTGAACAAGTACCTGCCACCGAAGATGGCCAGTGTGGTCAACCGCTGGAAGGCGATCATCTTCAGCACCTTCCAGTACCAGCTGTCGCGCAAGTTCCCCAACTACATGCGCCGGACGTTGATGAGGATGGCCGAGCGCCGGCTGCCGCCGGGCTACGACGTCGAGAAGCACTTCGGTCCGCGCTACAACCCGTGGGATGAGCGACTCTGCCTGGCGCCCAACGGTGACCTGTTCCGCGCCATCCGGCACGGCAAGGCCGACGTGGTCACCGACACCATCGACACCTTCACCAAGACCGGTATCCGGTTGACATCGGGCACCGAGTTGGAAGCCGACATCATCATCACCGCGACGGGGTTGAATCTGCAGCTGTTCGGCGGCGCGGAGATCAAGCGCAACGGGCAGCCGGTCGAGCTCACCGAGACGATGGCCTACAAGGGCATGATGCTGAGCGGGATGCCCAACATGGCGTTCACCATCGGCTACACCAACGCGTCCTGGACACTGAAGGCCGATCTGGTGTCCGAATTCGTCTGCCGCGTCCTGAACCACATGGACGAGCACGGCTACGACGTCGTCGAACCGCAGCATCCGGGCGACAGCGTCGAGGAGCGGCCGCTGCTGGACTTCACCCCCGGGTACGTGTTGCGGGCGCTGGACCGGCTGCCCAAGGCCGGATCCCGTACCCCGTGGCGGCTCAAGCAGAACTATCTGTTCGACCTCGGGCTGATCCGGCACGGCCGGGTCGACGACGAGGGTCTGCAGTTCGGCAGACGCCGCGCCGCGCTGTCAGCGACCGCCTGACACCCGACTGACTCAGCCTTCGGCCGACGGGGACGGCGGTGGCACGACCACGATGCCGTCCTCGTCGGCGTAGGCGATCTCACCGGGCACGAAGGTCACCCCACCGAACTCGACCGCCACATCGCGCTGGCCGGCGCCGGACTTGGTGCTCTTGCGCGGATTGGTGCCCAGCGCCTTGATGCCGATGTCGAGGGTGCGCAGGGTGGCCGAATCGCGCACCGCGCCGTTGATGATCAGACCAGCCCAGCCGTTACCGCGGGCCAACTCGGCGATCACGTCGCCGACCAGGGCGGTGTGCAGGGAACCGTCACCGTCGATCACCAGCACCCCACCGTTGCCCGGCTCCGACAACACCGACTTGAGCAGCGCGTTGTCCTGGAAACAGCGCACAGTGCTGATCGGACCGGCGAACTGGGCGCGGCCGCCGTACTGCTGGAGCTGCAGATCGCAACTACGGACATCGGGACCGATCTCATCGACCAGATCGGCGGTGGGTCGAGGTTCTACGATCACCGCTCGATGTTATCGATGATGATGTCGTGCACGAACCGGGCCAATCCCGGTTCGGCGTCGTCGTAGAACGCGGCGAACCGTTCGTCGGCGAGATACATCTCGGCCAGCCGGCGATGCATGCGCTCCCGGGACTGCCGGAACGCCTCGGTGCCGCCCCAACGCCGTTCGGTCTCGGCGGCGTGTTCATCGAAACACCGCGCTGCCGAAGATCTCGACCTGCTCCTCCGCCGACAGCTGTATGCCGTGGCGGTGTGCGTTCATCAGTTCCTCCACTGCCTTGATGGTGTGCTGCAACCGGTCCGCCTGCTCGAGCAGCAGCGCATGCTGACGTTGCAGACGGGCGAGGGGATCGGCGGCGCCGTCGAGCAGCGCACGGATCTCCTCCAGGGGGAGACCGGCCGAGCGGTACACCGGGATCAGGTGCAGCCGTTCGATGGCGGCATCGGTGTCACCGCGGTATCCCGCCGCGGTCCGCACACTGGGCACCGGCAGCCCGATGCGGTCGTAGTGGTGCAGGGTCCATGGGCACCACTATCGACCCTGACGCGGCGTCAGGGTCAAGGCGTTGTCAGCCGATTGCGCGCTACTTGCCGCGGCGGTTGACCAACAGGACGATGAGCAGGATCAGCGCCCCGGACGCCACCGCGATCATGAACGGCAGCCGGGAGTCGTCGGGGCGGGAGATCGGCGCCGGCGTCGCCACCGGATTGGGCGCCGAGGCCACCGTGGACTTGGCATGCGCGGCGACTTCCTTGGCAGCCGAGGTGAGATCGGCCGCGGGCGCAGCCTCGGCCGTCTGCCGGCGTTCGGGCTCGGCGGGCTTCCTGGCCGGTGCCTTCTGGGCCGGTGCCTTCTTGGTGGCCTTCTTGGTGGCCTTCTTGGCCGGTGTCTTCTGGGCCGCCTTCTTCGCCGGTGTCTTCTTGGTGGCCTTCTTGGCCGGTGTCTTCTTGGTGGCCTTCTGGGCCCGCTCGGTCTTCTTCTCGGCCGGGGCGCCCGCCTTCTCGGCCGGCTCCGGAGAACCGGCTGCCGGATCCGGCCCCGACGACACGGAGTCTCCGGTCCCGGCCGGCTGGTCCTGCGGGTCTGCCATGTGGCTGCTCCTTTGCAGTGTCATGTCTCAGCTGGGCGGTGCGGGCCGGTGGATCCGGCGGCACCTATCATGCCAGGCGCCCGGGTCCCGCCCGTACGTCTCACCCCGTGACGGTCAGCACCGCCGCGAAAGTCAACGCCACCGTCATCAACGCCAGTTCGGTCAGCGAGCGGGCCGTCGACACCTCGGCGGTGGTCCGGTGCGCGCGGGCGGCCGGCACCCAGCCGGTGCGGTTGCGCCACGCCAACCCGATCAGCGCCACCGTCACCGCGATCTTCCCCGACAACACCCGGCCATAGCCCGTGTCGAACAACGCCGCCGGGGAGGCGAGAGTGACGGCGGCGCCGGCCACGCCGCACACCAGCAGCACGATCACACACCACAACGACACCTGGGAGAACCGCGGCAGCACCCGCGCCCACCGGCCCCGGTGCGCCACGGTCAGCACCAGCGCCGCCAGCACACCGCACCAGAGCGCCGCCGCCAGCGCATGGACCGCGACCGCCGCCCCGCCCACCGGACTCGCCGCCAGATGGCCGGTGAGAGTGCGGGCCAGCATCCCGGCTGCGGCCGCGCCGATCGCCACCATCCACGCCGCCGGCCGCCGGTGCGCGGCCAACGCCAGACCGGCCACCGTCGCCGCGGCCGCGATGCTGAGCAGCGCCGACCGGCCCGCCGCGGTCACGGTCGCGTACTCCACCACGGTCGAGGTGCGCAGCCGCCACACCGGTACCCCGACCAGTTGCGCGCCCTGCACCGCCAGCCGCACCACCTCGGCCAGCAGCCAGCATCCGGCGCTGACCGCCAGCGGCCCGGCCGCGGTCCGGGCCAGCTCGCCGCGCCGGCGGCCGGTGTCCAGCAGCGGGACCACCGCCAACCCCAGCGTCACCACCGCCGCGCAGTCGGCCAGTGCGCGGGTCGCCGCGGTGGCCGGCACGACCTGCGGGAACGCCACCGCCCAGGCGGCTGCCGTGGCGGCGGCCACCAGCAGAACGCCGACGGCCGCCGCCCGCAGGCGGCTCACTGCTGGCGCCGCACCGCCCAGACCAGGCCACCCGCCACGATCACCGCGGCGATCAGCACGAACACCCAGACCGGCAGATCGGCCCCGGTTGCCGCGCCGTCGGTGGCGCCGTCGGACTCCCCGTCGGCGGTATCGGCGGGCAGGGTGGCCGGCGGACCGGGCTCCCCGCTGCCGGCGACCTTCAGCTCAAAGGTCCACGATCCCTGCACCACATGGCCGTCGGCCGAGGTGGCGCGGTAGTTGGCGGTGTAGGTGCCGGCCGGCCCGAGCGGTTTGACTGCCACACTCACCACCGGACCGTCCACCTCGGCCTCGCCGGTGGACCACAGGTTGCCGTCCGGACCCACCACCGTCATCGCGGCGAAGGTGTCCTGCATCGGCTCGTTGAACGTCGCCGACACCCGCTCCGGCGCCTCCTCGAGCACCGCCCCGTCGGCCGGATCGGTGGACATCAGGGTGGCGTGCGCCGCTGCGGGCGGGGCCATGACGATCCCCATCACGGTGAGGATTCCGGCGAAGGCCCCGAGAATCCGGGCGGGGCCGACCCGGGTGCGCGTGAACGCGCGAGAGGTCGAAGACATGAGATCGGACTTTCTGTCGTTGGGACTGTCGGTCAGGACGCGACGCCGGCCGGCGGGCCGCGCCGCGCCACCGAAGAGGCCAGCGTCAACGCCCGCAACGGCTGATCGGCGCTGCACACCAGCACCGTCGGCGCCGTCGGCGCCACCGGTGGGAGATCGACCGGACGCGCCGCACGCACCGCCCGCGACAGCGCGCCACCGAGCCTGCCGACCGCCGCGACCAGCATCGCACCGGCCACCACCGCCACGGTGTGGGCGAACACCATCACCCACGCCCGGTGCGGCGGGAGGCTCGCGGTGTCCGGACCGTGGGCATGCCCGGCGGCGGTGAACAGCAGATGGGCCAGCAGTTGGCCGACACCGAGCAACCCGACCAGTACCGGGGTCGAGGCCGCCGACCGTAGGCCGACGGTCAGCGCGCCGACGGTCGCCGCGAGCACGACGAGGTGGGCGCCGAGCGCGCCGGTGGGCAGCGCACCGCCGGCGGCACCGTGCGCAGCGACCGCCAGCGCGGCGGTCAACAAACCCGTCGCGGTGCCGCGCAGCGGTGCGGAGCCGTCCGCACCCACAGTCGCACCCCTCACCTCACGTCAACCCCGTCACGGCATCGTCAGGTCAGCTCGACACTCCCAGCCGGGCCAGCAGATCCGCGTCGATACCGTCGAGCTGTTCGGCGATCGCCGCGTGCGCGGCCTTGCGCCGCGTCGAGGGCATGTTCTCCGCGGCCGCCACCGCTGCGGACAGATCGCTGAGGCGATCGGTGATCGCGGCGGCGAACTGTTTGGTCTCGGCGTCCTTCGGGTTCTTCTCGACCACCAGCCGCAGCGACCGTTCGGCGCCCGCGATCCGCGCCGACAACTGGGCTCCGTGCCCGGAGAACTGGCCGAGCTGGGCCAGCGGGACCCCGAGCCGGTCGGCACGGCGTTCATCGAGGTAACCGCGCGCGGCGATGGCCACCCGGTAGCCCACCGGAACCACCACCGGCGCCAGCAGCCGGGTGACGGTCAATGCCCGGCGAATCCGGGTCGGCGACAACAGTTTGCCCTCCTGTGCCGCCTTGAGCTGGGCTTCGGCGACCTTGCGGGCGGTGCGGTCGCTCTTCTGCTGCGCGCGCAGCTGAGCCTTGAGCGCCCTGGCCTCCGCGCGCTGCTCGGACTTGATCCGCCGGGCCTCGTTCTTCGCGGCGAGCTTGGCCTCGAGCTTGGCCTTGTGTTTCAGGGCCCGGGCCTCGGCTCGACGGGTAGCGCGGCTCTTGCGTCGCTTGAACAGGCTCATCCCGGCTGCCTCTCGGTCATCTCGTGCGGCGTGGACTTCGCTGGTGCCGTCGCTGGCCGCGGCACCTTGCCACAGCTGATCATCCAGCCCAACACTATCGCTCCGGACGTTCGCTCCGGTGCCGCGCCCGGGTCGGCCCGGCTGTGCGAGAATCGCCGTGACGTAGGGGCCGCGACACGGCGCCATTCGGGCGGGGCCGGGACGACACCCGGCGAGTCGACGAAAACGCCGCCCGCGCCGCCAGGGGGTGGTATCTCTCGGTTCAGGGTTGGACCGCTTTGGGCACCCGTTGTACAGCAGGGCAGACAGGGGGTCGGATGCCGGCAAGTCGACGTGTCACACGAGCCGTCAACGCGGTTCTCGATCTCGCGCCGCGGCGCGGCGAGGTCTCCCTGCTGAAGCTGGTGCAGGCGGTCGCCGAGCAGCGGGGCCGTCCGATCGAGTTGAAGATGGCCGACCTGCCGCCCGGCGTGTGTGGACAGTGGCGCGAATACGCCGACCGTGACGTCTTCCTGATCCAGCAGGGCCTGCCGGCGTGGGATCGCACCCTGGCCCACGAACTCGGCCACCTGGTCCTCGGCCATGACGGCATCCCGGTCGCGCAGGCGGCCCAGGCCGGCACCGAGGTGGCCGGCGACGACCTGATCAGCTACATGCTCAACCAACGCACCGGGTGCATGGGGCCCAGCGGTGAGGACGCCGAGCAGGAAGCCGAGGATTTCGCCGCGTTGCTCATCTACCGGCTGGGCCGGTTGCCGTCCGACCGGTCCTCGCTGGTGCAGGTCCGCCTCGGAGAGGCGTTTGGTTGATCGTCTGGTTGATCGCCGGTCTGTTGGGCCTGGCCACCGGTTTACGTATCGGTTGGGCCCTGGCGAACAAGCAGTCGGTGGTGAGCACCGCGATGATCGTGGCCCTGGGCAGCCTGGCCCTGGTCGCGGCGCTGAACTGGCCGCCGCTGACCCTGTTGGTGGACACCGCGCTGGGCTGGCCCAACATCGTGATCGGATTGAGCCAGGTCGGGCTGATCGGCTGTGCCGCCGGCAGCAGCGTCATGATCACCACCGTCGCCTCCGGGCGTGACACCACCACGGTGCGGCGCATCGCCATCGTTCAGTACGTGGTCGCCGTCGCCGTCGCCACGCTGACCCTGGTGGTCTTCCTGTCATCCGGTCAGCAGCCCGAGATGACCACCGAGGAATACCTCAGACACAATGTCGGTCCCGGCGGCGCGGTGTGGGTGTGGCTGCTGCCGCTGATGTATGTGATCTTCGCCCTGACGGTGGTGGCCGGGGCCGGTATCCGCCACTCCAACCGCAGCCGGCGGGGGCGGGCGTTGTTCGGGTTCGCCCTCGGCGCCGCGCTGATCGTGGTGGCCAGCGTGCTGCTGCTGATCAGGGCAGTCGGCCAGACCGACGAGCCCGGTATCGGGACGGTGGCCACGATGCTCGGTCTGGCGATGGTGATGGTGGCGGCGGCCGCGTTGGTGCCCAGCATCGAGGACTGGTTCGGGGCCCGCCGTGAGCTGCGGATCATCGATCCGCTGCTGGCCGAGCTGAGCCGACGCCATCCCGATGCGGGAGTGGGGGAGCGGCCCCGCGGTCCGCTGGTCTTCCGCGTGGCCGAGCGGATGTCGCTGATCTCCGACGGACTGTTCCTCGAGGCCACCCTGGCCGTCGGTGATCGCGACCGGGTCGACGCACCGGCTGGGCGCGGGGCGTCGGACGGGCCTGACAGCCCGGACGACGATCTGGTCGACGAGGTCGGACACCTCGACCCCCCGCCGGTGTCGGCCGACGAGCAGGCCCGGGCGATCGCCGAATGGATTCACGCCGGCCGCAACGGCCAGGAAGGCTCGGCCCGAAAGCTCTTCCCCGGCCTCAACTGGTTACGGCAACCGGAGACGTTCTCCGACCGGGATTGGATTCTCGCGATCGCGGAGCAGTACCACCGGCTCGTCCGGCGGCGCGCCGAACGAGCGCCGCGCCGCCGGACGGTATGAGACCGGTGTCAGCGCACCCGGGGCAACGGGTCAGTCGTCGAGGTTCTCCTTGCGGCGGAGCTCCTCGGCCCGCTTCACAATGTCCTCCTGCGCCTCGGGGGACAGGCCGATGGTGCGCGCAGCGATGCGGCGGACCCCCTCGTCCCGCATCTGCGCCAGCCAGGTCAGCTCCTTGTCGAGCTTCTCGAAGTACTCGTCATCGGTGAAGTAGTCCGGCTTGATCCGGAAGAAGCTGGCAAGCGCCGCCATCGTTGCCTGCGACGGGTTGGTGCGGTTGCCGGAACGCAGCTGCGACAGATACGGCGCGGACATCGTGATGCCCTCCGCCTTGAGTGCGGCGATCACTTCGGCCGACGTATGCGGGCCCCGACCCGGCGGGTAAACCGTCTCGAACAGCCGGTTCAGCCGGTCGGCGAACGTCTTGCTCATCGAATTGACCTCCACATGATCTGTTGAGCGGGCAATTGGGCGGGGTATTTGCTGATCATCGTAGCGAGAGTTGTGCGTCCAACCAAGTGCAAACCCGATAAAAGTTAACTAACCGCGCAGCCTCCTGGGTCTCCACAGCCGTGGCGGCTTCCTCGCTTGACACCCGAGGTAGCACCGTATGGTGCAGCGAAGTGCATCTTACCGATGCTCAGCAAGCTTCTCCGGCAGGGGCGACGGCGGCGCGGCGCGGATGGGACGTGTTCACCACCGGTGCAGCGCAACCGATCTGTTCCCGGGGTGAATTCCATTTGCTAATGCCATCGCCAAATGGCTTGACGTAATGTGTGCGGTCTCATTTCCTGCGCCGCCGGGCGGGGGAACGGAGCCGTGACAGTTGTTTACGGTGCGGTTGAACGTTGCCAGCCGGTCACCGGTCCTGCGTCGGCGTGATCGGCGCTGGTTCCGGCGCCGCGCGGCCGCGGAGGTAACCCACCGTCGCGGCCAGACCGGCCAGCGCGACGGCCCCGCCGACCGCGGCCACCGCAACCCCGCGCCACCCCAGCGCGGCGTCGAACAGCAACCACAGCCCGACCACGAGGAACAGCAGTCCGGCCAACCGGTGCAGCGACCGGATCGGCAGCCGGCGGTTCAGGACCGCGCCGACGGCGATGGCGACGCCGTCGGCCAGCACCATTCCGGCGGTGGCGCCGATCCACACCCCGGCCCAGGCGTGCTCGCTGGCCAGCGCGACCGTGGCCAGCATGGTTTTGTCACCCAACTCGGCCAGCACGAACGACGAGACGACCGCGAACAGCACATGCCGGGTCTGGGCCACCGACGGGACCCCGTCGCCGCCCGGGTCGCGGCCGTCCCACCAGGTCCACGCCGCGAACAACAGAAAGGCCACCGCGGCCGCGAAGGCGATCGGCCGCTCCGGAAGCGTCATCCCGAGGAAGTGGCCGACGGCCACCGAGATGCCGTGCACGAGCAGCGCGGCGATCCCGACCCCGCTGAGCACCACCCACCAGCGGTGGCGCAGGGCGTAGGTCATGGTGATGAGCTGGGACTTGTCGCCGAGTTCGGCGACGAACACCACGCCGAGGCTGATCAGTGTGGCGGTGAGCATGGGCAACGACCTCTCGACACATTGCCGACAGGTCACGGATGCGCGACCCGCCGACAGGGGTCGAAGGTCTCGCCCACCGCACCGGTTGAGAGGAGGTGCGGTTCGCCGGCCGGGCTGTGCGCCAGTATGTCGACACGACGATTGGGGGCTACTCCCCTTCGCTGACGACACCGACCATAGCGTGCCGGCAGGGGCCGCGCCAGTGCTCCCGGGATTTCGGGCACCCGTAACCGATACTTCGCCGGTCCGGGTCAACTACATTCGAAATTCCTTACGCCGCAAGCAGCATCGCCAATATCGCGGTGTCGGGGTGGCTGATCGGGTCGACGCCCACCCGGCTCATCATCGAGGTGACGGTGCCGTCGGCCTCGGCCTCCACCCAGGCCGCACGGTGCTCCAGGCCCAGATGTGGAATCCCGGGCAGCAGCACGCATCCCGACGCGGCGCCGGCGCATTCCGGTAGCGACGGCGTGGTCTCCGAGGGCGGATGCAGCAACATCAGGGCCGGTGGCTGCTTGTCCGCGAAATGCCCTGGCGGGACGGCGGACTCGCCCATCACCGGGCCTTCCGCTACGACCAGACCCACGGTGCCCGGCTCGGGATCGTCCGGGAGTTCCTCTCGGACTCCGAAAACGGTTGTGGTGGGCAGTAATCCAGGAACCGATGCCACCCGGACCGCGGCTTTGAGAAGTTGTGCCCACTCCTTGGTGGAGTTCGGCCAACGGCCGGACACCACAAACCCTTTCAGTGCTCCACGCAAGTGAAACGGCGCGATCTCGATCGCCCGGTCTGACCCCTTGTCCATCTCGCCTCCGTGGCTCTACGCAGTGGCTAAGAATGCGCCAAACCCGCGCTGGCAGACAAGAGGCGGACAGTGCTAACGGGTCGGCGGTCGCTGACGCCGAAGAGTCAAGCCCCGCTGGCGAACTGAGCCGGTACGGCGGTCGGGTCCCGCCGGTACGGGCTGCAACGAAACGGGGCGCCGCACCCTCGGTGCGACGCCCCGTCCGAGCGCTGCGGTGGCAGCTGTCAGAAGACCGTCAGAAGATCAGGCCCTGGGCCTTGCTGACCGCTGCGTTGAACCGGTTCTGCACGTCCTCCCAGTTGACGACGTTCCAGAACGCCTTGACGTAGTCGGCCTTGACGTTCTTGTACTGCAGGTAGAAGGCGTGCTCCCACATGTCGACCTGCAGCAGCGGGATGATGCCCAGCGGAACGTTGGCCTGCTGGTCGTAGAGCTGGAAGGTCAGCAGCCGCTGGCCGAGGGTGTCGTAGCCGAGCACCGCCCAGCCCGAGCCCTGCAGGCCGTTGGCCGCCGCGGTGAACTGTGCGCGGAACTTGTCGAACGAGCCGAAGTGCTCGTCGATGGCGGCGGCGAGCTCACCGGTGGGCTTGTCACCCCCGTTGGGGGAGAGGTTCTTCCACCAGATGGTGTGGTTGACGTGGCCGCCGAGATGGAAAGCCAGGTTCTTCTCGTGCAGAAAGATGGCGGAGTGATCGCCGTTGGCGCGGGCCTCCTCCAGCTTCGCCAGTGCGTCGTTGGCGCCCTTCACATAGGTGGCGTGGTGCTTGCTGTGGTGCAGCTCGTTGATCTGGCCCGAGATGTGCGGTTCAAGCGCACCGTAGTCCCAATCGAGATCGGGCAAGGTGTATTCGGCCACGAGATTCCTTCCTATTCAGTAATCAGTGGAGCTCGAGCATCCGAGGTTCGAAAGCGTCCGACCTCAACATTGCTCCATCGACGGACGCCTCGCAAGGAGGCGGCCCACACCTGCTCGGATTACCCGGCACACCCGACCTGTACGCCGGTTATGACAGGACGATCAGCGCCAATACCACCAGCAGGGCGAGCGCGATGATGCCTGCGCGCAGACACGCGATGAGCTGGCTGCGGGTATAGAGGTGTCCCGAGGGCTGCCATTCCGACGCCGGTCCGGCCTGCCGCCCGAAATGAGGTGGGGTCATCGGGCGTGCCCGCTTGACTCGTTCAACGACACTCCCTTGCGGTTTCACACCGTGAAGATTGTCACAACGCGAGGTTGTGGGCGTGATCATAGCCCGCTGATTCCGATCAGGAAAACCCGGTCCGGAGATTTCGTTTCCACCCCTGTCACCCGGGGTAACCGGGCCGCATCATCGCCCGTCGGCTGACGGTGATCTTTGTTTGCTGATCCGGCTCGGCCGGTTGTCCCCAATCGGTACGGTGCCCGGAGGTTTGCGCCGTTCAGCTCGGACCCGGCGATTCCAGCCCCTGTGGACTACGTTGTGGAAACTGTGGATAACCTGCGATTGCTGAGCGGCCGGCGGCGGGTGACGGCCGCGTCCGCGTCGAGTGCTCGGCGACCGCTCACCATTAGGCTGGTCGAATGATCCAGGTGTGTTCCCAGTGCGGAACGCGGTGGAACGTGCGCGACCGCCGGCGGGTGTGGTGCCCGCGGTGCAACGGCGCCCTGCTGGCGCCCGGCGCCACGCCACCGGCACCGTCGCCGTGGAGTGCCCGGTCGACCACCGCATCGGCGGGTCCGGGCGCCGCGCCGCCCCGGCTGCCTCCCGGGTACCGATGGATCGCGGTCCGCCCGGGCGCGGCGCCACCACGCCGCACCGGCCCGCGACCACTCGGGCCGACACCGCGGTACGAGTCCGTCCCCCGGTGGGGGCTGGTGGAGCACTTCGACACCGCCCCGCAGGACGCCGGACCCGAGCCCGGCGCCAGCGCGGCGCTGGTGCGCGGGGTGCTCATCCTGACCATGGTGATCCTCGGCGCCGCCGCGTTCGCCCACGTCGTGCGGTACGTCCTGCTGCTGATCAACCGCAGCACCCTGCTGCATCCGTGGGTGGCGGCCGTGGCGACCTGGCTGCCGGTGGCGCTCTCGGTGGCGGCGATGTTCGCTGTGGTCACCACGATCCTGGTGCTGACGAACTGGCTGATCGCGCGGCGGGCGGCGACCTACCGCCGGCTCGGGACATCCGATCCGCGCCCGGTGTGGATGCTGTGGACGGGATGCGTGCTGCCGGTGGTGAACCTGATCGTCGCGCCGGTGTTCATCTTCGAGCTGGCCAAGGCCGAGGATCGGCTGAGCTGGCTGCGCCGGCCGGTCTACGTGTTCTGGGCGGCGTGGCTGGTCAGCCACGTGATCTCGGGGTGCGCGTTCTTCACCAGCTTCGCCCGGGACGCCCAGGGCATCGCGGACAACACCGTGATCACCGTCGTCGCCTACCTGGCGGCACTGGCCGTCGTGGTGCTGGTCGCCCGCGTGCACGACAGCTTCGACCGCGCCCCCGTCGAGCGGCCGGCCCGGCGATGGGTGGTGGTGCCCGACCAGACCGCGGAACCGGGACGGCCCGGCGGGTCGGAGGAACACGCCGACGGCTCCTCCGCGCCTCCGGTTGAGGCCGGCGGGCAGAACCCGGCAGCATAGCGGTATGGAGATGGGCGGGGAGGCGCTCGGCCGCCACCCCTATGTGGTGGCACATCGCGGGGCGTCGGCGGACCGTCCGGAACACACGCTGGCCGCCTATGAACTCGCTCTCGAGGAGGGCGCCGACGGTCTGGAGTGCGATGTCCGGCTGACCCGGGACGGTCAGCTGGTGTGTGTGCACGACCGGCGCGTCGATCGGACGTCCACCGGTTCCGGTGTGATCAGCACGATGACGCTGGACGAGCTGCGGCGGCTGGACTTCGGGGCGTGGCATGACAGTTGGCAGCCGGTCTACGGCACGTTCGGTCTGCTCACCCTCGAAGAGCTGATCGGGTTGGTGCTGGGCTGGAAGCGGCCGGTCAAGCTGTTCATCGAAACCAAACACCCGGTGCGCTACGGCGGGCTGGTGGAGAGCAAGGTGCTGGCCATGCTGCACCGGTTCGGCATCGCCTCCCCGCCGTCCGCGCGGCTGTCCCGGGCGGTCATCATGTCCTTCTCGCCCGCCGCGTTGTGGCGGGTCCGCCGGTCGGCACCGCTGCTGCCGACGGTGCTGCTCGGCCCGACGTCGCGCTACCTGGGCGGCAGTGCCGCCACCACGGTCGGCGCCACCGCGGTCGGACCGTCGATCGCGGCCCTGCGGGCCCGCCCCGAGCTGGTCGACCGGGCCGCGGCACAGGGCCGGTCCACCTACTGCTGGACCGTGGACCAGTACGAGGATGTGGCGCTCTGCCGCGATCTCGGGGTGCCGTGGATCTCGACCAACTACCCGGGCCGCACCAAGAAGTGGCTGCAGGACGGGTTGACCGGCGCCGGCCGGGACTGACTGTGGGTTACAGCGCGCCGCCGGCGACCGGTGGCGCGGTCGGGTCGCCGGCGCGGCGGTCGCCGAATTCGCGGGCGACGAACTCCTCGAGGTGGAACAGGTTGTCCCCGGCGCGTTCGGCCACCCGCGCCAGGGTGGACATCTGCGCCACCTCCTCGACCTGTTCCTTCAGGAACCACTGCATGAACTGCTCGCCGAGATGGTCGCCCTCGTCGCGGGCGGCACCGGCCAGCCGGGTGATCTGCTCGGTGACGGTGCGTTCCTGCTGCAGCGCCAGGCCGACCGCGTCGGCCGCCGACTCGAAGCCGTTGCGCACCGGGTCGACGCCGGGGATCTCGACCTCGACCCCACGGTCGAGCAGGTACCGCACCAGCATCATGGCGTGATTGCGTTCCTCGACCGCCTGTCCGTAGAAGTGGTCGGCGAGCCGGGGCAGGTCGGCGCCGTCGAAGTACACCGCGATCGCGAGGTACTGCTGGGCGGCCGAGAACTCGGCCCGGATTTGCTCCTGCACGAGCTGGTGGAACTTGGTGTCGAGTACGTCCACGGATGACATGCGGCCAGGATATGCCAGGTCAAACAGGGTTGTCAGGGAAGGTCAACCTAATTGAGGCAAGGTAATCCTAAGGCGTGATGCCCCTGCTGAAGCCGGATTTGAGTTTGCTGGACCCGGGCTCGGTCGAGCTGTCATCAGGGCACGGGATCGTCCAGCAACTCGGGCGGGATCGGGGTGTCGGAGGCCAGCGCAGCAAACAACCGGTCGGCCGCGGCGTGGTCCCACTGCGCGGTCGACCCGGACCCGAATCCGCCGATCGGCACCGTGGCGGTGACCGCGCCGCGGCTCAGCGCAAACGCCAACCGGGCGAGATCCCACACGTGGTCGCCGGCGTCGACGGTCAGCGCCGTCATCGCCGCGGTCCTCATCGGTTCCCAACGCTGCGGATTGAGCAGCACCGCGGGACTGACCACCCGGTCCAGCAGGGCGGACATGAACGCGCGCTGGTTGACCATGCGGTCCAGATCGGCCCGCGGGGTGGCCCGGGACCGGACGAACCCCAGCGCGTTGCGGCCGTCCAGCTTCTGGCAGCCGGCGGGCAGGTCGATACCGGCCAGCGGGTCGGTCACCGGCTCGGCCAGGCACATGCGGACCCCGCCGACGGCGTCGACGAGTTCGGCGAAACCCCCGAACCCGATCTCGGCGTAGTGGTCCAGGCGCAACCCGGTGGCCTGTTCGACGGTCTGCGCCAGCAGGGCCGGGCCGCCCAGCGAGTATGCGGCGTTGATCTTGTCGCCGCCGTAACCGGGAATCTCGACGTAGGAGTCGCGGGGGATCGACACCATCGCGGACGGGGCGCCGGAGCCGACGGCGGGCACGTGCACCAACAGGATGGTGTCGGTGCGGCCGTTGCCGAGGTCGCCGCCGGTGGTCAGCGCCGCCTGCTGGTCGGGCGTCAACCCCTGCCGACTGTCGGATCCGACCAGCAGCCAGTTGGTGCCCTTGCCGGCGGCCGGCCGGCCGGAGTACTGGCCGAGCACCGGGGCCCGCTGGAGTTCGGTGTCGATCCATACCACACCGGCCACCACCGCGACCGCGAACACCAGCACCGTGGTCAGCACGATCCGGCCGAGATGCCGGAGCACCCACGGGCGGCGAGGGCGGACCGGACGGGCCGGCACCGGCGCCGGGTGGGGCGGAGGCCCGCCCGGCTGTTGCCGACGGGCGGGGGCCGACCGGCGGGGAGGCGGTTGTGGCCGGCGGTGCGGCGGCTGGGCCGGCGGCGGGGTCGGGGGATTGGGCGGCCACACCGGCGGCGGCCGGAAGTTCGGGTCGCGACGGATGACCTGCGACGGTTCGCGTCGTCGGGGGTCGGGCGGCCGTCGCTGGGTCACGCCCCGAATGTAGCCGCCGGGTGCGCCGCCACCGGTGTGCCGGACCGGAATCTCGTCAGGTGAGCCAGGTCAGGTGGTCGGCGGCCAGCGCGTAGCCCACGAATGCCACCGCATCGATCACGGCGTGCGCGACGATCAGCGGCCACAGCCGGCCGGTGCGCAGATACAGCCAGCCGAAGATCAGACCCATCACCAGGTTGCCGAGGCCCGCGCTGAACCCCTGATACAGGTGATAGGCCCCGCGCAGCAGGCTCGATGCCAGCACCGCTGCCACCGGTGTGACCCGCAGCTGCCGCAACCGGGTCACCAGGAACCCGACCACGACGATCTCCTCGGCCCACCCGTTGGCGAACGCAATCGCCAGCAGGACCGGGATGCGCCACCAGGTGTCGTACAGTTCGGCCGGTTCGACCGCGGCGCTGAGGCCGAGCGCGCGGGCGGCGAGATACAACCCGATGCCGGGCAGCCCGATCAGCGCGGCCAGGCCGAGGCCGCCGAGCAGATCCGGCCGCCACCGCAACCGGCCCAGCCCGATCCGGGCCGGACCGGATCCGCTGCGCCACAGCAGGTACAGCGCCAGCGCGCCCCAGCCCATCAGCTGGAACACCGCGGCGAGGTTCAGGCCCAGGTCGATGAGGCTGAACTGCGACCGGCGCGGGTTGAGCGCCACGATCTGACCGGACAGACCGAGCAGCACCGATTCGGTCAGGCGCAGCAGCGCGCTGTAGGCGGTGAGCCCGAAGGTCACCAGCAGGACGACGGCTATCTCCAGACGCAGCGCCCGCCGTTGCGGGGCGGTCAACTCCTCGGCCGGACCGCTCACCGCACATACGGTAGCGGCGCGGTCAGGGTCGCCGCGCCCGCAGGCCGTTGAGGAACGGGCAGCCCATCAGGATCCGGATCGCCCGGCTCAGGCCGGTCACATCGTCGACCGGCTGGTTGAACGGCAGCCGCACGTCGTGATCGCCGGTGTCGGCCTCCACCCGCAACTGCACGCCGTAGCGGTCCAGGCCCAGCGGACGGACCCGGCCCCGGCGCAGCGCCACCGGCAGCCTGCTCGCGAGCCGGTCCACGACCTCGCGGTGGGCGACCTCCAGGTGCTGCAACCAGGTGGACTCCATCGTGCAGAACGGGTCGGGCCGCGCCGCCAGCAGCGCGTCGACCGGAACCGCCTCCGCGCCGGTGGAGTCGGCGGCCACCACGGAGTCGATACGTAACCGCAGCAGGGTCGCGGCGGGTTCGCCGTCCCCTCCGGCGGCATCGGAATTGACCTGCAGCAGAGCGGGATTCGGGTTCTCGGCGGCGATGGTGTCGAGCAGTTCGGCGGATTGTCCGGAGGGAACCCGCACCAGCCGGCCCCGGATCCACACCAGGGCCCGCACCGGTTCGCGCAGCGGCACCGGCGCGTAGTCGGTCAATTCCAGCACGGCCTGGATGCCGCCCGCGCCGGCCGCGACGACCCGGGCGTTGAGCGGACCGTCGACCGGGGCGGTGATCGCCACCGATCCGTCCTCGAGGAGGTGGTGCACCGGCGTGGCGACCGGTTCGATGCCCTCCACCGCCAGCATCGCGCCGCCTGCCCGCGCGCAGGCGCTGCGGATCCGCTCCGCCGTCGTGGGTCCCGTGGGTGCCGCAACTGTCATTCGCGCCGCCTTCCGTCCGAAGTAAGGCCATCCAAAGTGAGGTAAGCCTTACTTAACTATGTCCTGGTCGGCGGCGCAAGACCTTCCCCGGAGTGAGCCACACCGATTCACCGGGCTCTCTGAGATCGCGGGAATCGATAGGGTGAAGCGATGCCGCGCATCGCGTATCTGGGGCCGGAGGGAACGTTCAGCGAATCGGCGCTGCTGCAGATGTCGGCGCGGGGCATGGTGCCCCGGGCCGTCCCGAAAGACGCCTCCGGAGATCCGAACGGGATGACCGCGGTGTCGGTGGAGAGCACACCGGCCGCGCTGGCCGCCGTCCGGTCCCACGACGCCGACTACGCCTGCGTTCCGATCGAGAACTCGATCGAGGGTTCGGTGCTGCCCACGCTCGACAACCTGGCGGTGGGCAACCCCCTGCAGATCTTCGCCGAGCTGACCCTCGACGTCGCCTTCACGATCGTGACCCGGCCCGGCACCGAACCCCCCGACATCGCCACGGTGGCGGCCTTTCCGGTGGCCGCCGCCCAGGTGCGGCACTGGTTGGCCGACCATCTGCCGCACGCGCAACTGGTGCCGGCCACCTCCAACGCCGCCGCCGCCCAGGACGTCGCCGCGGGCGCCGCCGATGCCGGGGTCAGCACCGCGCTGGCCGCCGAACGGTACGGCTTGGCCGTGCTGGCCACCGACGTCGTCGACGAACCCAACGCGCGCACCCGATTCGTGCTGGTCGGTCAACCGGCCCGGCCACCGCGGCGCACCGGGGCCGACCGCACGTCGGTGGTGCTGCGGTTGGCGAACGTTCCCGGGGCGCTGGTCACCGCGTTGACCGAACTGGCCGTCCGCGACATCGACCTGACCCGGATCGAATCCCGGCCCACCCGGACCGGGCTGGGCAGCTACATGTTCTTCCTGGACATGGTGGGCCACATCGACGACGATGCGGTCGCCGGGGCACTTATGGCGCTGCACCGTCGTTGTGCAGATGTGAGATATCTGGGTTCCTGGCCGACGGGGTCGGTGGTCGGCGCCCCACCACCGCCACTGGATGAACAGGCACGTTGGTTGGCCCGGCTGCGGGAGGGCAAGCCGGTGAGCGAAACCGGGGGTGGCCCATGAGCGGGCGGTTGGTGCTGGTGCGGCACGGACAGTCGCAGGCCAATGTGGAGCGCCGGCTGGACACCGCCCCGCCCGGCGCCGAACTGACCGACCTGGGCCGCCAACAGGCGCGCGCCTTCGCCCGCCAGCTCCGACGTCCACCGGGACTGCTGGTGCACTCGGTGGCGGTGCGCGCCGAACAGACCGCCGGGGAGGCCGGCTCACACCTGGGGCAACAGGCCCACGTGTTCGAGGGCATCCACGAGGTGCAGGCCGGCGAACTGGAGAACCGCAACGACGACGAGGCGATCACCGAATTCGAGACCGTCTACCAGCAGTGGCATCAGGGCAACCTCAAGGTCAACATGCCCGGCGGGGAGAACGGGGTGGAGGTGCTCGACCGCTACGTGTCGGTGATCACCCAGTTGCGGCTGCACTACCTCGACAACGACGCGTGGACCGACGACATCGTAGTGGTCAGCCACGGTGCCGCGATCCGGCTGGTGGCGGCCACCCTGGCGGGGGTGGACAGCACGTTCGCGCTGGACCGGCATCTGGGCAACACCGAATCGGTGGTGTTGGCGCCGATCACCGACGGTCGTTGGAGCTGCCTGCAGTGGGGGAAGGAATCCCCGCCGTTCTATCCGGAACCCGATGTGCAGCCGGTCGAGGACGCGCTGCACTCCGTGGACCCGATGGGCTGAGGCGGCTCACCCGGCCCGCGACGCCGACACCTCCGACCGGCTGCACACGCAACCGACCGATTCGCAGTCGACGACGAAGGTGTGCAGCGCATCCGGGGTGTCGCAGCCATCCTCGGTGCACTCCGACCGGTACCGGACGTGGTGGATGACCGTGCCGTGGCAGTGCTGCAGACCCGCCCGGCACTCCCGGCATTCTCCGCTCATGCTCCGTTCATAACACCCGGCGCCGACGCATCGTGGTTGCCGCGCCCCGGCCGTTTCGAATCAGCCCCAACCCAGTTCGTGCAGCCGGTCGTCGTCGATCCCGAAATGGTGCGCGATCTCGTGGATCACCGTGATCGCCACCTCTTCGACCACCTGCTCCTCGGTGTCGCACATGTCCAGCAGCGCTTCCCGGTAGATGGTGATGGTGTCCGGCAGCGAACCCGCGTACCAGGAGTCCCGCTCGGTCAGCGCCACACCCTGATACAGCCCCAGCAGGTCCGGCTCCTCGTCGTTGCGATCCTCGACCAGCACCACCACGTTGTCGATCGCCGCAGCGAGGTCGGGCGGGATCAGGTCGAGTGCGTCAGAGACCAGTTCCTCGAACCGCTGCGGGCTCATCCGCACCGCCATCCGACTACGGTGCCGGCGGCGGGGGCGGCTCGGCCGCCGGTGGCGGGGGCGGCTCGGGGGCCGGTGCCGGTGGGGGAGGTGGCGCCGGTGCACCCGGGGGCGGTGGGGGCGGGGCGGCATCCGCCGGCGGCGGTGGTGCGCCCGGCTCCGGCTCGGGCGCCCCGGTCTCCTGCTGCTGCGGGGCGTGTTGTTGACCGTGTGACTGCTGGGTCTGGTTGCTGCTTCCGCTGCCGGCCCCCGCTCCCGAGGAACCCGCTCCCGACCCGGCACCCGATGACCCAGCGCCCGATGACCCGGCGCCCGACGAGCCGGAGGTGGATCCGGACGACGAGGACGCCGGCGGCTGCGGCAGCGGGATCGGCGGCAGCGAGAGCCGCTCGGGCGGAATCTCCGGCGGCGGCACCGGCGGCTGACCGTTGATGAGCAGCGGGCCCTTGGCACTGTTCAGCAGGGTGGACCATCCGCCGTTGCCCAGCGTGGCGCCGATGCTGCAGGACACCTGCCGGCTACCGGCCGACCACGACGGCAGCGAGATGGTGCTGTAGATCAGGGTCAGCGTGGTGTCCCGGAGCTGGATCGGCGCCAGGTACTCGTCGGTCATCCGGGTGCATTCTTCTTTGATGAACGCGTCCTGCTCCGGGTCGGGCGGCAACCCGTCGGGGAACCGCTCGGCCAGGTTCACCGCGCCGGTGACCTCCATGGCGTGTGGCGCCGCGCAGTCGACCGGGATGTCGGTGGGCTGGTTGGTGGCCGGGTCGATCCCCAGGCAGGTGCCGGGCGGCCACACCTTGGACTGGTCGATGTCTGCGACCTTGCCCTTGAATGCGAGCTGCTGGTTGTTCGGACCGGGCAGCTGCAGACCGCACAGCACCCGGCGCTCGCCGGACTGGGTCCAGGCCTTGTCGCCGGACCACAGCATGCTGATGGTGAACTTGCTGTTCGGGTCGTACTGCGGGCCCAGATAGTTGCGGACCGCGGACTCGCACTGCTCCTGGCTGATCTGCTGGATGCGGGCCGGGGACGGCGGTGCCGCGTCGGGCCCGTACTCGCTGCCCGGGAACGTCGCCATGTCGATGGCCTCGGCGACCTCGAAACGATGCTCCTCGGTGCAGTCGACGATCTCGGCGGCATCCGGGGTGCGGTCGGGCCAGGTCAGACAGTCACCGCTGGACGCCTTGTCGAACGTCGCGTTGCCACGCGCGCCCAGCGAGATCGTGCTGCTGGTCAGGCCCCGCCCGGCGGTGCGGTCCTGATCGGGCACCGCGGTCACCGTGCCCGCGATGAGCAACCCGCCCAGCGCGGTCAGCAGCAGCGCCCGGCTGGTGGGGGTGGCCTGCAGGCTGCGCAGTCGCTGGGCAGACGGCGTCTGGAGCCACTGCCGGGGGGACCATCTCGGCTCCCCTCTCGGCCCCGACCCGCGGGTCGACCGAAGGCGCCACCACCGGCGGCGTTCTGCGGCCTGCCCGGATTTCGCGGGCTCGTCTTCGGTGAGCGGGTCTCCGGCGTCCGGCTCAGCGCCGGGTCCGTCGACCCCAGGTGCGTCCAACATCGATGTCCATTGTGACAGGCGTGTCAGCCGGTGTGACAAGTGATGAAAATGTAACGTTATGGGGTTGTGCCTTCCCGAGCTGACCTGCCCGAACGGGGCGCGTCGACCGGCCCAGCAACGACCGCCTGACATCACGAAAGTAGTGTGGCGGCCGTGATCGACCTCAAGCTGCTTCGCGAGAACCCTGACGTGGTGCGGGCGTCGCAACGCGCCCGTGGTGAAGATCCCGCCCTCGTCGACGCACTGCTGGCCGCCGACGAGGCCCGCCGCGCCGCGGTGTCGGCGGCCGACAACCTGCGCGCCGAACAGAAGGCCGCCAGCAGGTCGGTCGGAAAGGCGAGCCCGGACGAGCGTCCGGCACTGCTCGAACGTGCCAAGGAACTCGCCGAGCAGGTCAAGGCCGCCGAGGCGCGGCAGGCCGAGGCCGAGCAGGCGCTGACCGAGGCGCACATGGCGATCTCCAACATCGTCATCGACGGGGTCCCGCCCGGCGGCGAGGACGACTTCGTGGTGCTCGACACCGTGGGTGAACCCACCCCCATCGACAACCCCAGGGACCACCTCGAACTCGGCGAATCGCTCGGGCTGATCGACGTCGAACGCGGCGCCAAGGTGTCCGGTTCCCGGTTCTACTTCCTGACCGGCGCCGGGGCGCTGCTGCAGCTGGGCCTTCTGCAACTGGCGATGCGGGTGGCCACCCAGAACGGGTTCACGCCGATGATCCCGCCCGTGCTGGTGCGCCCGCAGATCATGTCGGGCACCGGCTTTCTCGGCGCACACGCCGCCGAGGTGTACCGGATCGAGTCCGACGATCTGTACCTGGTCGGCACCTCGGAGGTCCCGCTGGCCGGCTACCACGCCGACGAGATCCTCGACCTGTCGAACGGTCCGCTGCGCTACGCCGGCTGGTCGTCCTGCTTCCGGCGCGAGGCCGGCAGCTATGGCAAGGACACCCGCGGCATCATCCGGGTGCACCAGTTCGACAAGGTCGAGGCGTTCGTCTACTGCCGGCCCGAGGAGGCCGAGGCCGAACACGACCGGTTGCTGGCCTGGCAGAAGAAGATGCTGGCGCACATCGAGGTGCCCTACCGGGTGATCGACGTCGCCGCCGGCGACCTGGGCGCCTCGGCGGCGCGCAAGTACGACTGCGAGGCCTGGCTGCCCAGTCAGCAGGCCTATCGCGAGCTGACCTCGACCTCGAACTGCACCACCTTCCAGGCCCGCCGGCTGGCCACCCGCTACCGCGACGAGAACGGCCGGCCGCAGATCGTCGCGACGCTGAACGGCACCCTGGCCACCACCCGCTGGCTGGTGGCGATCCTGGAGAACCATCAGCGACCCGACGGCAGCGTGCGCGTCCCGGAAGCGTTGCGTCCCTACGTGGGGGTGGAGGTGCTGGAGCCGTGATCGAGCTGGATCTGCAGGAAATGCGGTCCTGGTTCGGGTTCGGGGTGGCGGGAAACTTCGCCGGACATCTCGAACAGGCCGGTGAGGCAGGCGATTTCGTCACCGTGGTCACCGAGGGGTACGCCCCCAAGGGCCTGTTCCCCTGGTATGCCCCCGGAGTGGACGGCTTCCTGTCGCAATTCCCGCTGTCCGACGAGGTGATCTCGTATCCCGAGAGCGGTGAACCGCTGAATCTGCAGATCGAACCCGAGGTCGGCCTGGCCTGCCGGGTGGTGTGGAACGGCGACACCGTCGTCACCCTGGAACCCTTCGCGCTCGGCGCGTTCAACGACTGTTCGATCCGCCGCCCGGGCGCCCCCAAGATCAGCCACAAGAAGAACTGGGGCGAGGCGTCCAAGGGGGTGGCCCGGAAGTTCTTCGCGATCTCCGACCTGACCCCGGACGGCCCGACCGCCACCATGCGGCTGGAATGCCATCTGCGCGACGGCAACGGTGAGATGCACGCCTACGGGGTGGACAGCCCGCTGGTCGGCTACTCCTACTACGGCGAGGTGCTGCTGGACTGGATCGTCGAACGGCTGGCCCATCAGAAGGGCGCGCCGGACACCCCGCTGGAGGACGTCGGCGCTCTGATGGTGGCCAGCGGGCGGCCCGAGCACGCGCTTATCGGTATCGGCGCCACCCGCTACACCCCGCTCGGGGAATCGACCTACCTGCAGCCGGGCGACGAGGCCATCGTGCGCGTCTACGACACCGCGACGGGCGCCGCATCGGAGTTGCGTCAGACCGTCACCGGCTAGGTGTTCTTTCACGGGTAGGTCGCCCCCGCGGAGTGTCCGGGGCGGTGCGCCGCATCCGATCCCGCCGACGGATCAGGATGGGAGGGAGGCGCAGCGCAGTTCGTGACCCTTGGTGGTCAGGCAGCGGCCGGTGCGCAGATCCCACTGCCAGCCGTGCAGATTGCAGGTCAGCGTGGTGCCCTCGACGACGCCGAACTTCGACAGGTCGGCCTTCAGGTGCGGGCAGCGGCGCTGAATCTCCCACCCGTCCAGGGTGATCGACGCGGTGTCGTCGTGCGCCTCGGCGAACCAGCCGTCGGCGTAGGCGATCCGCTCATCGGTCAGGCATTTGAAGAAGGTGTAGAGATACTCGTTGTACCCGCCGACCCGCCAGGCGGTGAACCGCGTGGACAGGAAGATGGTGTTGACCCAGTCGGGTTCGTCGTCCCGCAGCACGGTACGCACCAGCTCCGGGGCGATCGCGAAACCGTACCGGAACTTCTCATTCGGGATCGGTTCGCGGACAATCCGTTTCGGGAAGTCCAGCACCACCGTCTCGCGGTGTTCGGGGCCGTGCAGCCGCAGTTCCACCGGATAGCCGATACCGTCGCAGACCTGATCGGACTGCGCCATGATCGGCTCGAACTTGGCCCGCAGCGGTTCCAGCAGCGACGGTCCCGCGGCCGGCGCCCACCGGGCCTTCTCGGCGGCCAGCACCGGCGCCATCCGTTGCGCGTAGGCGTCGATGTAGTCGGCCTTCCCGGTGGTGAAGATCGCGGTCACCTCGTGTTCCGGCAGTGGATGCACGAGTGAATCCAGTTGCGGGCCGGTGAATTCGGCCTTGGTACCCGGGATCATCAGCAGTCCGCCGGTGTGTCCGTGGCTGCGCAGCTGATCCAGGAACACCATCTGGTCGGGGAAGATGTTCGCCGGATCACCGGAATCGTCGTTGAGGTGGCGCAGGTCCGGGTCCAAGAAGCAGGGCGGACCCGCCGACGGGATCACCCAGGTGGCCCCGACCTGATCGATGTACTGCCGGCAGCGGTCCATCTGGCGTTGCCGCTTCTGGGTGCCGAACGCCGCCTTGGCCCGCTCCGGCATGTCGTAGACCATCGGGTACCAGATGGCGCCGGAGAACTGCAGCATGTGCACGTCGATGTGGCCGAACTCGACCGCCAGCACGTCCAGATCCACCGGTCGGGCGTCGTTCATGTTGAAGACCGTGGTGGTGCCGTCGGAGACGACGAGGCCGGAGTCGCCGATCGGGCCGTCGGCCGGGGCACGCAGCGCGACGATCATCACCTCCAGCTCACCCTTGGGCCCGCTGACGGTGTGCTTCACCGAGTCGGTGGTCTCGAAGAACCGGTGGAACCCGAGCTTCTCCAACTCCCGGCGCAGATCGGGCACCGGGAAGTCGGGCAGCAACACCACCGCGTCCTTGCGGACGTGCGCGCGCAGCAGCTCCGGATCGAAGTGGTCCTTGTGCAGATGGGAGACGTAGAGGTAGTCCACATCGCCGAGCGCGTCCCAGTCCAGCGTGCTGTTGTCCGGGAACGGGAACCAGGACCCGAAGTACGCCGGGTTCACCCACGGGTCGCACAGGATGCTCCCGGCCGTGGTGTCGAGCCGGAAACCGGCGTGCCCGATGCTGGTGACCTGCACAAATGACCCTTCTGTACGGTGACGGCTGTTGTGCCGAGTTTACTGGCTGCGCACAGGCAGGGCCCGTCGGCGGGCCGGAGCACTACGCTTGCTCCTGTGGAACCGGTATATGCGACGGTCATCCAGACCGCCCGCCTGGTGTGGCGGTTGCAGGGGTTGACATTCACCGTCACCGGGGTGGAGAACCTGCCCACCACCGGTGGCGCGGTGATCGCCATCAACCACACCAGCTACTTCGACTTCACCTTCGCCGGGTTGCCCGCCTATCAGCAGGGGCTGGGTCGCAAGGTGCGCTTCATGGCCAAGAAAGAGGTCTTCGATCACAAGATCGGCGGGCCGTTGATGCGCAGCCTGCGCCACATCCCGGTGGACCGGGACAGTGGGGCGGACTCCTTCGCGGCGGCCTGCGACGCGCTGCGGGCGGGGGAGCTGGTCGGTGTCTACCCGGAGGCGACGATCAGCCGGAGTTTCGAGATCAAGGAGCTGAAGTCGGGTGCCGCCCGCATGGCGATCGAGTGCGGGGTGCCGATCGTGCCGCACATCGTCTGGGGCGCCCAGCGGATCTGGACGAAAGGTCATCCCCGCAAACTGCTGCGGCCGAAGGTCCCGATCTCGGTGGCGGTGGGCGAGCCGATCCAGCCCACGCTGCCGGCCCCGGAGCTGACCGCGCTGCTGCGGTCCCGGATGCAGCATCTGCTCGAACAGGTGCAGGACAGCTACGGTCCGCACCCGCCGGGTGAGTTCTGGGTGCCGAAGCGGCTCGGCGGCGGTGCGCCGTCGCTGGCCGAGGCCGATCAGATGGACGTGGAGGAAGCCAGACAGAAGGCGGCCCGGCGGGCTGCGCGCGACGCCGAGGGCGCCGGAACGTCGGAGTCACCGGGGTAGCGGAATGGAGCCGGTTTATCGCACGCTGGAAATCGCGGCCAAGGTGGCGGTCAAGGCGACCGGCACCCGGATCACCTACCAGGGCCTGGAACACATCCCCTCGACGGGCGGCGCGGTGGTCGCGATCAACCACACCAGCTACGTCGACTTCCTGCCCGCCGGTCTGGCCGCGCACCGTCGCGGCCGGCGGTTGCGGTTCATGATCAAACAGGAGATGCAGGAGGTCCGCAGCGTCAACTACCTGATCAAACGCACCGGGACCATCCCGGTGGACCGGACGGCGGGGACGGACGCCTATGTGGCGGCGGTCGAGGCGCTGCGGGCGGGCGAGCTCGTGGCGGTGTATCCGGAGGCCACCATCAGCCGCAGCTTCGAGTTGAAGGAGTTCAAGACCGGTGCGGTGCGGATGGCGCTGGAAGCCCGGGTCCCGGTGCTGCCCCTGATCGTGTGGGGCGCCCAGCGATTGTGGACCAAGGACCACCCCAGGGCGCTGGGCCAGCGGCGCATCCCGATCACGGTCGCGGTCGGGGCGCCGATCGCGCCGCAGGGCGGGGTGGACGAGATGCAGTCGGAGTTGCGGGAGTCGATGACCGCGCTGCTGCACCGGGTCCAGGAGGATTATCCGAATGAACCGGGGGCGTTCTGGGTGCCGCGACGGCTGGGCGGCAGTGCGCCCACGCCGGCCGAGGCCCGGCGGATCGAGGAGGCCGAGCTGGCCGAACGGGCCCGGCGGCGTGCTGAGCGGGCGCGATGAGCGCCGTGACTCCAGCGCGTGACCGAGGCGGGTCGCCGTGACGCTCCCGTCGCTCATCGCCAGCGATGTGGACGGCACCCTGCTGGATGATCAGGAGCGGCTCACGCCCCGTACCCGCGACGCGATCTATGCGGCGCGCGACGCCGGCGCACATTTCGTGCTGGCCACCGGCCGGCCGCCGCGCTGGATCGCCCCGGTGGTCGACGCGCTGGGGTTCGCGCCGATGGCGGTGTGCGCCAACGGCGCGGTGATCTACGACCCGGACACCGATCGCATCGTGTCGGCGCGGACCCTGTCCGCTGCGACGTTGCAAAAGCTCTCCGATCTGGTCAGCCGGCTGTTGCCGGGGGCCGGCCTGGCCGTCGAACGGGTGGGGGAGCAGGCACATGACGCCGCGACGCCGCAGTTCGTCAGCTCACCGGGCTATGAGCACGCCTGGCTGAACCCGGACAACACCGAGGTCTCGCTGGAGGATCTGCTCAGCGCGCCGGCGATCAAACTGCTGATCCGCAAGCCCGGGGCCACCAGTTCGGAGATGGCCGAGCTGCTCGGTGAGCACATCCGGCCCTACGGGGAGATCACCTTCTCCACCGACAACGGTCTGTTGGAGGTGGTGTCGCCGGGGATCACCAAGGCCACCGGGGTGGAGGAGCTGGCGCGACCGTTGGGGCTCACCGCCGCCGATGTGGTGGCGTTCGGGGACATGCCTAACGACATCCCGATGCTGCGGTGGGCCGGGCTGGGTGTGGCGATGGGCAATGCGCACCCGAAGGCGATCGAGGCGGCCGACGAGGTCACCGCGCCGAACACCGATGACGGGCTGGCCCGGGTGCTGGAGCGGTGGTGGATGTAGTACCGGGTCCCGTGCGGTCGAGAGCCAGGGCCGGTACCTGTCAGGGATTGATCGCCGGGGTGAAGCGTTCCAGCTGCACCGGATAGGCGTCCGGTTCCGGCAGCGGGATCTCCAGCTCCACCCCGTCGACCACCCGGACGACCCGGCCGTTCTCCCGGTCGAAGTTCAGCGTGCCGTGCTGGAAGTTCTGCACGATCCACTGCGGCTCGTGGATCTCCGCGCTGGTCGGCAGGCCGAGCAGGCCGCGTTCGAAGCCGAGCGAACCCCAGACGGCGTAGATGGCGCCGGTCAGCGGCTGCGCACCGGTCTCCGGTGACCAGTAGATCGCCCCCTTCTCGAAGGTGACGTAGCGGGAGCCGTTGGCGCCGATCGTCTCCGGCGAGGTCGGACCGCCCAGCACACTGGCCATGCCGCCCATCGCCTCCCAGCGGGCGTGGATCGCGCCGCCGCGCAGGGTGTCGGCCAGATCCTCGGGTCCGGGCGGTTCCTTGAACCGGGCCGCGATCTGCCGGATGCGGTCCATCAGGGCGTACGCCGCGTCGCCCGGGCATTCGGTGTTGCCGACGTCGCGGTGCGCGAAGACGGCCGGCAGCGTCGGGGCGGCCCCGAGCGGGACGGCGGTGTCCCCGCCCCCGGCCGACGGCAACACCGCGGTGCCGAGCGGGTCGACGCCGTCCAGGCTCAACCGCCAGCCCAGCAGCCGGCCGGTGGTGCGCAACTGGATCGGGGTGGGTGGTTCGACGTCGAAGCTGCCGAGCATCGCCACCCCGAAGGTGTGGCGGTTGAAACCGCCGGTGTGGGAGCCGGTCACCGCGCGGTCGATGCCGCCGGCCCGGCCCTCGAACACCTGACCGTACTTGTCGACCAGCGCGTTGTAGCCGAGGTCGCACCAGCCCAGGGTGCGGGTGTGGTACTCGTAGATCGACCGCACGATCCCGGCGGAATCCTGCGGCGCGTAGTCGTTGCTGCCCGCGGTGTGGTGCACCACACCGGCCCGGATGCCCTCGTCGTAGCGAGGTTCGCCGCAGCGCAGACCTTCGTCGGCACCCCACTGGCCGCGGGTGATGATGTTGGGCGGCTGCCCCGGGGTGATGACCGCCGCCGGGGGTGGGAGCTGGACGTCCACCGGGGCCTGCGGCGGGCTGATCAGCACTGCGTTGACGGTCTGGGTGACCGGTTGCTCGAACGCCGCCGGCACGTATCCGAGATCGCTTGGGCTGTTGGTCGTTTGCGTGCCGGTGGGTTCGGCGTCCGGCGGTCGGGTCACCGCGATCTGCACGGTGTTGGTGCGGCCGACGTACACCGGCTCGGTGCCGGCCCGGCCGCCGTCCTCGGGGTTGACGCTGTCGAGCGTCTCGGCCTCGTACCAGGGGCCCCAGGAGCCGTCGGGCTGTCGGGCGCGCACCCGGGCCGAGGTGCCGGCCAGATCGTTTCCGGTCAGCGCGACGATCGAGAACGGGGTGTCCTGGTGGATCTCCCGGATGGTCTCGCCGCCGCCCAGGCCGGCGAGGGGTTGTTCGACCAATTGGGGTGCGTCCGGCCCGGTGTCGGGATCGTCGCCGGGGGTTCCCATGATCGCCCACGGCAACACCACGATCGTCGCCGCGATGGCGGTGAACAGCAACGACGGCGCGGGGCGTCGAGAAGGCACGGACTGATGTTACGTATGAGTCCAGTGTTACTAGTGTTTCGACACGGTATTGCCCCGATGGAAAAAGCGCCGAACCTGCAACGGCACCGCAGAGCGCTGGGCTTCTGCGGTGCCGTTCGGTGGCAGGTTTACCGGTCGGGGCCGGTCATCAGGCGTCCGGCGCCGGGACTTCCGGAGCCGGCGGCGGCGCGACGTCCGGACCCGGCGGCTGGGCCGCGGACTTGATCGCGGAGGTGACGGCCGGCATCACCACGCCCTTGAGCAGGTCGATCGCCTGTCCCGCGCCCAACTGGTTGGCGGCGGTGGACAGTTCGCTGATGAGCCCGCCGCCACCGGTGCTGGTGGCCACCGGCGGCGCCATCGCCAGCGACGGATCGCCCAGGATCGGGTAGGTGCCCAGGGTCGGATCCGGACCCAGCGGCGCGGTGATCGGAACCTCGCCGGGCGCCGGCAGGCCGGCCGTGTTCGAGATCGGCGTCAGCGCCGGGTCCAGCCCCACCGACGGGGTGGTCAGCCCGCCGGGCGCCTCACCGAGAGGGCTGGTGAGCGCCGGGTTGGTCAGGTCCGGGGTGGACACCCCGGGAGTCGTCAACCCGGGCGTGGTCTGGGCCGGATCGAGCCCCGGAGTGGTCAGACCGGGTGTGGTCAGACCGGGTGTGGTCAGACCGGGTGTGGTCAGCCCCGGGGTGGTCAGCGCGGGATCGGTGAGCCCCGGGCTGGTCAGCCCCGGATTGGTCAGCCCCGGTGAGGTGAGGCCCGGACTCGTCAGGCCCGGGCTGGTCAGCCCCGGACTCGTCAGGCCCGGTGAGGTGAGACCCGGACTCGTCAGGCCCGGACTGGTCAGACCCGGCGACATCGATGCGCCCGAACCGGTCAGGCTCGGCATCGGGGGCAGGTTGATCCCGAACTGGGCCAGGCCCTCGGACAGCGCGCCCATCAACTCGGTGGGCAGATCGGTGAGCAGGGAAGCCTGGACGAACTCGCGCTGCTGCGGGGCCGGCTGGGTGCTGGACACCAACTCGGTCACCGCGATCGCTGCGAACGGACTTGCGACGGCCAGCGCGGCGACAGTGCTCATGGCCATCGAGAGCTTGCGTCGACCTCGGTTCGGCACGGAAGTCTCCTCAATACATGGTTACGTCTGGTGTGCTCGTCGTGGGCATTCGGCCGGATGCGCGAGGCCCGCGTCGGCGGCTACGGACCCGAACTCTGGAGCCCATCAGTGCCAACGAGATCGATGTTAGGGGTGTGACAGCTGGTACTGGTGTGACGATATGGAATCGTGAGCGAATCGCGACCTCTCGACATCGGACGGTGTGGTGATTCGCGATTCGGGGTGTGCGGTGGCGGTCGGATACCCTAGCTGCCGATGACCGAGCGCGTAGACCTCATAGTCGTCGGATCCGGCTTCTTCGGTTTGACGATCGCCGAGCGGGTGGCCACCCAACTGGGCAAGCGAGTGCTGGTCGTGGAGCGGCGCGGTCACATCGGCGGGAACGCCTACTCCGAGCCGGAACCCGAGACCGGTATCGAGGTGCACAAGTACGGCGCCCACCTGTTCCACACCTCCAACAAGCGGGTGTGGGATTACGTGCGCCAGTTCACCGACTTCACCAACTACCAGCACCGGGTCTTCGCGCTGCACAACGGCCAGGCCTATCCGCTGCCGATGGGCCTGGGCCTGGTGTCGCAGTTCTTCGGCCGCTACTTCACCCCCGACGAGGCCCGCAAGCTGATCGCCGAACAGGCCTCCGAGATCGACACCGCCGAGGCGAAGAACCTCGAGGAGAAGGCCATCTCGCTGATCGGCCGGCCGCTGTACGAGGCGTTCATCAAGAACTACACCGCCAAGCAGTGGCAGACCGATCCCAAGGAACTGCCGGCGTCGAACATCACCCGGCTGCCGGTGCGCTACACCTTCGACAACCGCTACTTCAACGACACCTATGAAGGGCTGCCGGTCCACGGCTACACCGCGTGGCTGGAGAACATGGCCGCCGACGAGCGGATCGAGGTGCGGCTGAACACCGACTGGTTCGAGGTGCGCGACGAGTTGCGGGCCGCGAACCCGGACGCCCCGGTGGTGTACACCGGCCCGCTGGACCGCTACTTCGACTACGCCGAGGGCCGGCTCGGCTGGCGGACCCTCGACTTCGAACTCGAGGTGCTCGACACCGGCGACTTCCAGGGCACGTCGGTGATGAACTACAGCGACCTGGATGTGCCCTACACCCGCATCCACGAGTTCCGGCACTTCCACCCGGAGCGGTCCTATCCGACCGACAGGACGGTGATCATGCGGGAGTACTCGCGGTTCGCCGGTGACGACGACGAGCCCTACTATCCGATCAACACCGAAACTGACCGGGCGGTGCTGGCCGCCTACCGGGCCCGGGCGAAGGAGGAGACCGCCACGGCGAAGGTGCTGTTCGGCGGACGCCTGGGCACCTACCAGTATCTGGACATGCACATGGCCATCGCGAGTGCGCTGAACATGTATGACAACGTGTTGGCGCCCCACCTGCGTGATGGTGTGCCCCTCACCTCGACCGGCGCCGCCGGTGAACCGGAAAGCAGCCGCTAGTGCAATCAGAGCAGCAGAGCAAAGCAGTGAGCCTGCTGGCGCGGGTCATCCTGCCGCGTCCGGGCGAGCCGCTCGACGTCCGCAAGCTCTACATCGAGGAGTCGACCACCAATCCGCGACGGGCGGTCGCACCGAGCCGGACGAGTCTGGAGATCGGCGCCGAGTCCGAGGTGTCGTTCGCGACCTATTTCAACGCGTTCCCGGCCAGTTACTGGCGCCGCTGGTCGATCCTCACGTCGGTGGTGCTGCGTGCCGAACTCACCGGCAGCGGCCGGGTGGACGTGTACCGCAGCAAGGCCACCGGCGTGCGGATCCACGTCGACGGCAAGAACTTCGCCGGCGAGAACGGGACCGCCACGGCGGTGGAGTTCGAGATCGGTCTGCAGCCGTTCGAGGACGGCGGGTGGATCTGGTTCGACATCACCACCGAGGACCCGGTGACCGTTCACCACGCCGGGTGGTACGCGCCGATACCGGCGCCGGGGGTGGCCAGTGTCGCGATCGGCATCCCCACCTTCAACCGGCCCGACGACTGTGTGAAGTCGTTGCAGGCGCTGACGTCGGATCCGCTGGTGGATCAGGTGATCACCGCGGTGATCGTGCCGGATCAGGGCACCCGCAAGGTGCGCGAGCACCCGGACTTCGCCGCGGCGGCGGCGCCGCTGGGCAACCGGTTGAGCATCCACGACCAGCCCAACCTCGGCGGCTCCGGCGGGTACAGCCGGGTGATGTACGAGGCGCTGAAGAACACCGACTGTGAACAGATCCTGTTCATGGATGACGACATCCGCATCGAGCCGGACTCGATTCTGCGGGCGTTGGCGATGAACCGGTTCGCGAAGTCACCGATGCTGGTCGGCGGGCAGATGCTCAACCTGCAGGAGCCGTCGCACCTGCACATCATGGGTGAGGTGGTGGACCGGTCCAACTTCATGTGGACCGCGGCGCCGTTCACCGAGTACGACCACGACTTCGCCAAGCATCCGCTCTACGACGACTCCGATCCGCTCAGCAATCTGCTGCACCGGCGCATCGACGCCGACTACAACGGCTGGTGGATGTGCATGATCCCGCGGCAGGTCGCCGAGGAACTCGGTCAGCCGCTGCCGTTGTTCATCAAGTGGGACGACGCCGACTACGGCCTGCGCGCGGGCGAACACGGATACCCGACCGCCACCCTGCCGGGGGTCGCCATCTGGCACATGGCCTGGAGCGACAAGGACGACGCGATCGACTGGCAGGCCTACTTCCACCTGCGGAACCGGCTGATCGTGGCGGCGCTGCACTGGGACGGCGACATCCGCGGCCTGGTCCGCAGCCATTTCAAGGCCACGCTCAAACACCTTGCCTGCCTTGAATATTCGACCGTCGCGATCCAGAACAAGGCGATGGACGACTTCCTGGCCGGCCCGGAGCACATCTTCTCGATCCTGGAATCCGCGTTGCCGGAGGTGCACCGGATCCGCAAGAAGTATCCGGACGCGGTGGTGTTGCCCGCCGCCACCGAACTCCCGCCGCCGTCCGAACCGGCGCGGCAGATCGCGCCGCCGGTGTCCAAGCCGGCCATCCTGTACCACCTGGCGCTCGGAATCCTGCACAACGCCAAGACGGCCGACCCGCGGCACCATGAGCGGCCGCAGCTCAACGTGCCGACCCAGGATTCCCGGTGGTTCCTGCTGTCGAAGTACGACGGGGTCACGGTGACCACCGCCGACGGACGCGGGGTGGTCTACCGCAAGCGGGACCGGGCCAAGATGTTGTCGCTGCTGACCCAGTCGCTGCGGCGGCAACGGCAGCTGATCAAGCGCTTCGACGAGATGCGCCGGGTGTACCGGGAGGCATTGCCGATGTTGACCAGCAAACAGAAGTGGGAAACGGTGCTGCTCACCGAAAGAAATGCGTGAGCAGATGGCCGAACCGCTGGGGCGCGAGGAAGCCGCCCTCGTCACCATTCAGGCTGCCCTGGCCGGACGGCCCGGCGTGCTGGCCGCGGCCCGGGCGCTGTCGCATTTCGGTGAACACAGCCTCGGCTGGCTCGGGCTGGCCGGCCTCGGCGCCCTGACCCAGCCGGCGCGCCGCCGGTCCTGGCTGGCCGTCGGGGTGGGGGCGTTCGCCGCACATGTGGCCGCCGTGCTGATCAAACGGGTGGTGCGGCGCCGCCGGCCCGAACACGAGGCGATCCGGGTGCATGTCGCAACGCCCAGCCGGCTGAGTTTCCCCTCCGCGCACGCCACCTCGACGACGGCGGCCGCGCTGCTGCTGGCCCGCACCACCGGGTCGGTGCTGCCGCTGCTGCTGATCCCCCCGATGGCGGTGTCGCGGCTGGTGCTCGGCGTGCACTATCCCACCGATGTGCTCACCGGTGTCGCGGTGGGCGCGGCCACCGCCACGGCCGTGGATCTGGTCACCCGCAAGGAGGCTGACGGATTGAGTGAGGCGGACCGATGAGCGAGGAAGCGGCGCCGGTCGCCGGCCCGCCGAAGAACCTGGCCGCCGGAATCGTCAAGGCCGTACGGCCCCGGCAGTGGGTGAAGAACCTGCTGGTGTTCGCCGCCCCGCTGGCGGCGCTGGCCGGTGGCACCATGCCCGACGACCACGTCGGCGTGTTACTCAGGGTCGGCATGGCGTTCGTGGTGTTCTGCCTGGCCGCCTCCAGCGTCTATCTGGTCAACGACGCCCGCGACGTCGAGGCCGACCGCCAGCACCCCACCAAACGGTTCCGCCCGATCGCCGCCGGAGTGGTGTCCGAACGGCTGGCCTACACGCTGGCGACGGTGCTCGGCGCCGGGTCGTTGCTGCTGTCCTGGCTGGTCACCCCCAACCTGGCGGTGGTGATGGCCATCTACATCGCCGTCCAGCTGGCGTACTGTTTCGGTCTGAAACACCAAGCGGTGCTGGACATCTGCATCGTCTCGTCGGGTTTTCTGATCCGGGCGATCGCCGGTGGTGTGGCGGCGGGCATCTGGCTGTCGCAGTGGTTCCTGCTGGTGATGGCGTTCGGGTCGCTGTTCATGGCGGCCGGTAAGCGCTACGCCGAACTGCAGTTGGCCGAACGCACCGGCGCCAAGATCCGCAAATCCCTGGAGAACTACACCACGACGTATCTGCGGTTCGTGTGGACGATGTCGGCGACGGCGGTGGTGCTGTGCTACGGGCTGTGGGCCTTCGAACCGGATCCCACCCGCACCAGTGTGTGGTTCGTGGTGTCGATGATCCCGTTCACCATCGCAATCCTGCGTTATGCCGTCGACGTGGACAGTGGAATGGCCGGTGAGCCAGAGGAAATCGCGCTTCGCGACCGCGTGCTGCAACTGCTTGCGGTGGCGTGGATCGGGACTGTCGGTGCAGCCGCGTTCTTCAGTTGACCGGGCCGCCGTCGCGGCGGCGCGGCGGCTGGCGGCCTGGCCGCTGTATCCCTACAGCACGTCCGCCCGGATCAGCCTGTGGGCGGGTGTGCTGGTGGTGGCCGGGTTGTTCGGCTACGGCGCCTGGCAGCGCCGGTGGATCGCCGACGACGGGCTGATCGTGCTGCGCACCGTGCGCAATCTGCTGGCCGGGAACGGTCCGGTGTTCAACGCCGGTGAGCGGGTGGAGGCCAACACCTCCACGGTGTGGACGTACCTGAACTATCTCGGCGCCCTGCTGGCCGGACCGGTCCGGCTCGAATACGTGATCCTGGTGCTGGCGTTCGGGCTCAGTGTGCTCGGCGTGATCCTGGCGATGCTGGGCGCCGGCCGGCTGTACGCGCCCGGACTGCAGGGCCGCCCGGCCCTGTTGTTGCCCGCCGGGATCCTCGTCTACATCGCGGTTCCCCCGGCCCGCGACTTCGCCACCTCGGGGCTGGAAAACGGTTTGGTGCTGGCGTATCTCGCCCTGCTGTGGTGGATGATGGTGTGCTGGGCGCAGGCGCCGCGGCGCCGCCCGGCCGGGGCCGGCACAACCCCGAGAACCGGGGCCGCGAACCCCACCGACACCGGTGAGACGGTCGGCGCGGGTTTCCACGCCGCACTGGCCTTCGTCGCCGGGATGAGCGTGCTGGTGCGTCCGGAACTGGCGCTGATCGGCGGGCTGGCGCTGATCATGATCCTGATCGCGGCCCGCACCCGGCGGCGGCGCCTGTTGATCGTGGTGGCCGGCGGCCTGGTCCCCGTCGCCTACCAGATCTTCCGGATGGGCTACTACGCCCTGGTGGTGCCGGGCACCGCGGTGGCCAAGGAGGCCGGGGGCGCGAAATGGTCCCAGGGACTGGCGTACCTCACCAATTTCACCTCGCCGTACCTGTTGTGGCTGCCGATGCTGCTGGTGGCCGCTCTCGGCGCGGTGCTGCTGGCCACCCGGCTGCGGCCGTGGCGGCGCCACGCCGTGCCGCGCAACCTGGGCTGGGTGGCCCGCACCCTGCAGAGCCCGCCGGTGGTGGTCGCCTTCTTCGTGGTCGGCGGTGTGCTGCAGGCGATCTACTGGATCCGGCAGGGCGGCGACTTCATGCACGGCCGGGTGCTGTTGACCCCGCTGTTCCTGATCCTGCTGCCGGTCGCGGTGGTTCCGCTGCGACTACCCGGCGGGACGGCCGCGGCCGACAGCGATGAGCGGCGGCGGCACCAGTACGTGCTGGCCGGCGCCACCGGGGTGCTGTGGGTCGCGATCGCGGGCTGGGCGCTGTGGGCGGCGAACTCGCCGGGGATGGGACCGGACGCCACCAAGGTCACCTATTCCGGGATCGTCGACGAGCGGCGGTTCTACGCCCAGGCCACCGGGCACGCGCATCCGCTGACCGCCGCCGACTACCTGGACTATCCGCGGATGCGGGCGGTCCTGGTGACGCTGAACAACACCCCGGAGGGTGCGCTGCTGCTGCCGTCCGGCAACTACGACCAGTGGGATGTGGTGCCGGCGATCCCGCCGCCGCCCGACGCCCCGCCCGAGGCGCGGGATCCGGACAACGCCCCGCACACGGTGTTCTTCACCAACCTCGGCATGCTCGGCATGAACGTGGGCCTCGACGTGCGGGTGATCGACCAGATCGGGCTGGCCAACCCGCTGGCCGCGCACACCGAGCGGGTGGAGGACGGCCGGATCGGCCACGACAAGAACCTGTTCCCGGACTGGGCGGTGGCCGAGGGGCCGTTCCTCAAGACCTACCCGTGGATCCCGTCGTATCTCGACGAGGACTGGGTGGCCCAGGCCGAGGCCGCACTGGCCTGCCCGGCCACCGACGCGAAACTGAACTCGGTGCGCGGCCGGCTGACCCCACGGCTGTTCGTGTCCAATCTGGTGCACGCCCTGGAGTTCACTCGCTACCGCATCGACCGGGTGCCGCGTTACGAACTGCTGCGGTGCGGACTCGAGATGCCGCCACCCAAACAGCCCCCTTACACTGGCCTACCGGCAACGGGCCCGTAACCCGGAAAGCGGGTGTAACGGACGGCGGCAGTCGGTCGATATCCCATCGGGTGTCCATGGGTTTCCTGACACTTGCCACTTGTTGTGCCACGGAGATCGCCGATTCGACGAGGTCGAACGCGGCGCCGGACATACGAATGGATGGTAAGAGCCACAGATGCTGAAAGCCTGGACGGTTCGTGCTGCGCAGATCGGCTTTCGTCGGCTGGTGATCGCCGCAGCCGCGCTGTTGATGCTGCCCCTGTCGGCCCCCGCGTTGGCGATGGTGGCCGGAACTCCCAGCGCACACGCGTTCTCCCGGGAGGGTCTGCCGGTCGAGTACCTCGACGTGTACTCCGCCTCGATGGGCCGCAACATCCGGGTGCAGTTCCAGCCCGCCACTACACCGGGTTCCGACGGCAAAGAGGTGATCGCCGGCGCCCGGGCGGTGTACATGCTCGACGGGATGCGCGCCCGCGACGACTACAACGGCTGGGACATCGAGACCCCGGCCTTCGAATGGTTCTACGACTCCGGTATCGCGGTCGTCATGCCGGTCGGTGGCCAGTCCAGCTTCTACACCGACTGGTATTCGCCGTCGAACTTCAACAAGCAGACCTACACATATAAGTGGGAGACATTTCTCACTCGCGAGCTGCCCGCGTACCTGGCTTCGGAGAAGCAGGTCTCGTCCACCGGCAACGGCGTGGTCGGGCTGTCGATGTCGGGCAGCTCGGCGCTGATCCTGGCGGCCTACTATCCGCAGCAGTTCCGCTACGCCGCCTCGCTGTCGGGCTACCTCAACCCCTCGTCGACATTCATGAAGCAGGCCATCCGGGTCGCGATGCTCGACGCCGGCGGCTACAACGTCGACAACATGTGGGGCCCGCCGTGGAACCAGGCCTGGAAGCGCAACGACCCGGTCGAACAGGTCGAACGCCTGGTCAACAACGGCACCAGGCTGTGGATCTACTGCGCGCCGGGCGGTGAGACCGAGCTCGACGTCAACGCCGATCCGAACCAGTCGTTCAACGCCAACAGCCTGGAGTCGATGGCGATCAACGGCAACAAGAAGTTCCAGGAGAAGTACGTCGCGGCCGGTGGCCGGAACGCCACCTTCAACTTCCCGCCGGCGGGCAACCACTCCTGGCCGTACTGGGCAACCCAGTTGCAGGCCCTCAAACCCGACCTGCTCGCAACCCTCAATGGGTGAGCCGCGGGCGGGAACCGGGTTCGCGCTCCGCACCGGAGAACGGTCTGCGAATCGCTCAGGGAAGCGATCGAGGAATCGATCAGGAAGAGGAACCACACCACCACGTGTGGTTGACTACACCGGGCACTACGGCCATCGGGTCACCAGAGGGGGCCATCAGACAGGTCGGTGCAGATACGACAGATGGGATAAGGAAGCAGTATGAAGTTGGTTGCGAAACTCCGCGGTGCGGCGCGAGCCCTGCCGCGCCGGCTCACGGTGGCGGCCCTGGCGGCCGCTCTGCTACCCGGGCTGGTCGGCGCATTCGGCGGCTCGGCGACTGCGGGGGCGTTCTCGCGCCCGGGTCTGCCGGTCGAGTATCTGATGGTGCCGTCGGCTGCGATGGGCCGGGACATCAAGGTGCAGTTCCAGAGCGGGGGCGAGGGTTCGCCCGGCGTCTACCTGCTCGACGGTCTGCGGGCCCGCGATGACTTCAACGGCTGGGACATCGAGACCGCGGCGTTCGAGTGGTACTACGAGTCCGGTCTGTCGGTGATCATGCCGGTCGGCGGCCAGTCCAGCTTCTATAGCGACTGGTACTCGCCCGCCTGTGGCAACAACGGCTGCCAGACCTACAAGTGGGAGACCTTCCTGACCCAGGAACTGCCCGCCTACCTCGCCTCGAACTACGGCGTGGACCGCAACCGCAACGCCGCCGTCGGCCTGTCGATGGCCGGGTCCGCCGCACTGGTGCTGGCCATCTACCACCCGCAGCAGTTCCAGTACGCGGCGTCGCTGTCGGGCTTCTTGAACCTGTCCGAGGGCTGGTGGCCGATGCTGGTCGGGTTGGCCATGGGTGACGCCGGCGGCTACGACCCCAACGACATGTGGGGCCGCACCGAGGATCCGAACAGCGCCTGGAAGCGCAACGACCCGATGGTCAACATCGACAAGCTGGTCGCCAACAACACCCGCATCTGGGTGTTCTGCGGTGACGGCACCCCGGCCGACATCGGCGCCGGTGTGCCCGAGGGCGACAACTTCAACGCGAAGTTCCTGGAGAGTTTCACCCTGCGGACCAACAAGACCTTCCAGCAGGAGTACATCGCCGCGGGCGGGAAGAACGGTGTGTTCAACTTCCCGGACGCCGGTACCCACAGCTGGGGTTACTGGGGTCAGCAGCTGCAGCAGATGAAGCCGGACATCCAGCGGGTGCTCGGCGTGTCCGCGGCGTGACGGCCACCCGGGGATAGCCCCGGACACAACGACAGACGAACAGCGCCGGCGGCGGCGGTCCCCGTGTGGGGATCGTCGCCGTCGGCCGTTTTGTGCGCACCCGATCACAGCGATGTGGTTCACTACTCTGGGACGGCGGGGCGAGGGACACGACTGAAGGGGACAGATGAACCTGCTCTCGGTGTTTTTCCGGATGATGTGTGCGGCCGTGCTCGCCGCGGTGGGGGTGACGGTCTCGACCGCCACCGCGCCGGCCCAGCCGGCGGTCGAACAGCTGATGGTGCCGTCGGCCGCGATGGGCCGCGACATCCCGGTGTCGTTCATGGCGGGCGGTCCGCACGCGGTGGTGCTGCTGGACGCGTTCAACGCCGCGCCGGACGTGAGCAACTGGGTGACCGTCGGCAACGCGATGAACACGCTGGCCGGTAAGGGCATCTCGGTGGTCGCCCCGGCCGGCGGCGCCTGGAGCCTGTACACCAACTGGGAGAACGACGGCAGTAAGCAGTGGGAGACGTTCCTCGCGAACGAGCTGCCGGACTGGCTGGCGGCCAACAAGGGGCTGGCGCCGGGCGGCCACGGCATCGTCGGGGCCTCCCAGGGCGGCACCGCGGCGCTGACGCTGGCCGCTTTCTACCCCAATCGGTACCGCTACGCCGGTTCGATGTCGGGTTTCCTCACCCCGTCGGCGACCGCTCTGAACGGTGCCATCACCGCCGGTCTGCAGCGGTTCGGCGGGGTGGAGACCACCAACATGTGGGGCCTGCCGCAGGCCGGCCGGTGGAAGTGGCGTGACCCCGATGTGCACGCTCAGCTGCTAGTGAACAACAACACCAGGCTGTGGGTGTTCAGCCCGCAAACCCTGACCGCGGCGGACCCGGCCGCCATGATCGGCTACGCCGACCAGGCTCAGGGCAGCAACCGGACGTTCTATGCGCACTATCGCCAGATCGGAGGGCGCAACGGCCACTTCGATTTCCCGACGAGCGGTGATCATGGATGGTCGTCGTGGGGACCGGAGCTGGGCAAGATGTCCGGCGATCTGGTCGCCGCGATCAGATGAGTCCAAGCTGAGATTCAGCTAAGCCGACTTCTGCGGATGAACCGGTACCGTGGAGGCGTGCAACACACGGTGCGGCAGTCGACGGCGGGCCCTGTCTTCGCCCTGGCCCCGGTCGCCATCGCCGCCCTGGTGACCGGGTGCGGGGTGGGCAATGGCATGATCGCCCCGATGCCCGAACCGACCTCGGCCACGGCTCCGGCCGAACCGGTGCCGCGGCACCCGGACGGCGAATCCCATCTGATCACCATCACCGGTCAACAGCGCGCATATCTGAACGCGGTGCGGGAGGCGGGGCTGCAGCCCTCGGAGGATCTGGTGGCGTTGTCCATCGGCTCGTATGTATGTCAGGCCCGGGCCGCCCGGCTCAGCGAACAGGCGATGTGGGAGTTCGTCTACCCGCTCGTGCGCAACGACATCGGCGACACCCACTCGGCGGCGCTGGTGCCGTCGCGGGCCGATGTCACCGCGGCGACGGCCGAGTACATTCGGATCGCGTCCGAACAGCTCTGCTAGCGCACACGCGGGTCCGGCGGGCCCGGCGCGGGCGTGGCGCAGGTCCGAGAAGGTCCGAGAAAGTATCGAAAAAGGTGAGGAACGAGAACGACGATGGCCAAGAACAGCCGACGTAAACGGCGCCGCATACTCGCGGTGATCGCCGCGGCGGCGATGGCGTTGGTGGTGTTCCTGGTCGTCCTGATCGTGGTGGTGGTGGTCCGCCGCCCCGAACCGCCGCCCACCGCGATCCCGCCGACGATCGTTCCGCCCACCACCGAGCCCACCAAGAAGCCGCGGCCGGAGTTCCAGGACGCCAGCTGCCCCGACGTGCAGCTGGTGTCGATTCCGGGCACCTGGGAGTCGTCGCCGCGGCTCGACCCGTTCAACCCGGTGGAGTTCCCGATAGCGCTGCTGCTCAACGTCACCAATCCGATCCGGCAGGAGTTCGACAACGGCCGGCTGGAGGTGTACACGGTTCCCTACACCGCGGAGTTCAGCAATCCGTTCGCCGCCGACGGGCAGATGTCCTACAACGACAGCCGGGCCGAGGGCACCAAGGCGGCGGTGCGCGCCATCATCGAGATGAACGAACGCTGCCCGCTGACCAGTTATGTGCTGATCGGCTTCTCGCAGGGCGCGGTCATCGCCGGTGACATCGCCAGCGACATCGGCAACGGGCGCGGCCCGGTGGACGAGGATCTGGTGCTGGGTGTGACGTTGATCGCTGACGGGCGCCGGCAGGCGAACGTCGGGCAGGATCTGCCACCCAACCCGCCCGGGCAGGGTGCGGAGATCACCCTGCACGAGGTGCCCACCCTGTCGTCGCTGGGGCTGGCGATGACCGGCCCGCGGCCCGGCGGTTTCGGCGCGCTGCAGAACCGGACCTTCCAGATCTGCGCCCGCGGCGACCTGATCTGCGCCGCACCGGAGTCGGCGTTCTCGATCGTCAACCTGCCCAGGACGCTGGAGACACTGGCCGGCGGCGCGGGACAACCGGTCCACGCGATGTACGCCACCCCCCAGTTCTGGAACCTCGACGGGCAGTCGGCGACGGAGTGGACACTGAACTGGGCGCGTGATCTGGTCCGGAACGCGCCGCATCCGAAACACGGCTGAGATTTGGTGGCCGGGAAGCGGTCGCCTAACATTAAGAGCAATTTAAGAACGGTATTCGGTAACCGGCTTGAGAAGGTCGGTGACCAGCGAAGCCGCAGCGAGGTCCGCACCCCGGTACCATCTTCGGGGTTTGGGGTTGGCGTGGTTTCACCAGCCCGCGCGGCCCCGCTCTGAATATGCAGGACAGGTTGCGTGACGAGCGCGGCTTTGACAGGAGATTGAGATGGCGTTCCACAACCCGTTCATCAAGGACGGACGGATCGAGTTTCCCGACAACGGCAACCTGGTCCGGCACATCGAACGCTGGGCGAAGGTGCGCGGGGACAAGCTCGCCTACCGGTTCCTGGACTTCTCCACCGAGCGCGACGGGGTGGCACGGGATCTGCACTGGGCCGACTTCGGCACGCGGAACCGTGCGGTGGCGGCCCGGCTGCAGCAGGTCACCGAGCCCGGCGACCGGGTGGCCATCCTGTGCCCGCAGAGCCTGGAATACCTGATCTCCTTCTTCGGCACCCTGTACTCGGGCCGCATCGCGGTGCCGCTGTTCGACCCCGGCGAACCCGGCCACGTCGGCCGGCTGCACGCGGTGCTCGACGACTGCAAGCCGGCGGCGGTGCTCACCACCACCGCCGCGGCGGAGGGGGTGCGCAAGTTCTTCCGCACCCGTCCCGCCAAGGAGCGGCCCCGCGTCATCGCCGTCGACGCCGTTCCCGACGAGGTCGGCTCCACCTGGGAGCTCTACACCGACGTCGACGAGAACACCATCGCCTACCTGCAGTACACCTCCGGTTCGACCCGGATCCCGACCGGTGTGCAGATCACCCATCTGAACCTGGCCACCAATGTGGTGCAGGTGATCGAGGCCCTCGAGGGGGAGGAGGGCGACCGTGGTGTCACGTGGCTGCCGTTCTTCCATGACATGGGCCTGATCACGGTGATGCTGTCGCCGATGATCGGCCACTTCGTGACGTTCATGACCCCGGCGGCGTTCGTGCGCCGGCCGGGCCGCTGGATCCGCGAGCTCGCCCGCAAGGAGGGCGACACCGGGATGACCTACTCGGTGGCGCCGAACTTCGCGTTCGACCACGCCGCCGCCCGCGGGGTGCCCAAGGACGGTGAGCCGCCGCTGGATCTGTCCAACGTCAAGGCCATCCTCAACGGCAGCGAGCCGATCTCCGCGGCGACCGTCCGCCGGTTCAACGAGGCGTTCGGGCCGTTCGGCTTCCAGCCGAAGGCCATCAAACCGTCCTACGGGCTGGCCGAGGCGACGCTGTTCGTGTCGACCACGCCGATGGGCGAGCCGCCGAAGATCGTCACCGTCGACCGCGAGGAGCTCAACAACCACCGGTTCGTGCCGGTCCCCGAGGATTCGCCGAACGCGGTGCCGCAGGCCTCGGCCGGCAAGGTCGGTGTCGCGGAATGGGCCGTCATCGTCGACCACGAGACCGCCTCCGAGCTGCCCGACGGCCAGATCGGTGAGATCTGGATCAGCGGACAGAACATGGGCACCGGCTACTGGGGCAAGCCCGAGGAGACCGTCGCGACCTTCCAGAACATCCTGAAGTCGCGTACCGACCCGAGCCACGCCGAGGGCGCCCCCGACGATGCGACCTGGGTGCGCACCGGTGACTACGGCGCCTACTACGACGGCGATCTGTACATCACCGGCCGGGTCAAGGACCTGGTGATCATCGACGGCCGCAACCACTACCCGCAGGACCTGGAGCACTCCGCGCAGGAGGCCACCAAGGCGCTGCGGACCGGCTTCGTCGCCGCCTTCTCGGTGCCGGCCAACCAGCTGCCCAAAGAGGTGTTCGAGAACGCCCACTCGGGCATCAAGTACGACCCGGAGGACACCTCCGAGCAGCTGGTCATCGTCGGCGAACGCGCCCCGGGCGCACACAAGCTCGACATCGGTCCGATCACCGACGACATCCGGGCCGCCATCGCGGTGCGGCACGGTGTCACGGTGCGCGATGTGCTGTTGACGCCGGCCGGCGCCATCCCGCGTACCTCCAGCGGCAAGATCGGCCGCCGGGCCTGCCGCGCCGCTTACCTCGACGGCAGCCTGCGCGCCGGAAAGGTCGCCAATGCGTTCCCGGATGCCACTGACTGACTCGAGGAGTCGGCGGCCGTATCACCTCGACCACCCCGCGGCGGAAGTGACCGTAGATGACTGAGAACCCCAACGATTCGCAACCGCCGGTCACCGGCGACGACGCCGGCCCGCAGAACCCGGCCGAAGAGGTCCGGCTGGCCGACGTGTTGCCGGCGGACGGTCCGCTGCAGCCGGCGCAGACCGACATGACGGTCGCCGAGATGAAGGACTGGCTGCGCAACTGGATCTCCAACGCGACCGGTCAGCCCGCGGACCGCATCGACGACTCCACCCCGATGGTGGAACTGGGCCTGTCGTCGCGGGACGCGGTCGCGATGGCCAGCGACATCGAGGACCTCACCGGTGTCACGCTGACCGCCACCGTCGCGTTCCGGCATCCGACCATCGAATCGCTGGCCACCGTGATCATCGAGGGTGAGCAGGAGACCGGCGCCGACGACGACGACGCCGACTGGAGCCGCCCGGACGCCGATGAGCGGGCGATCGCGATCGTCGGGCTGTCCACCCGGTTCCCGGGCGAGATGAACACCCCGGCCGAGACGTGGCAGGCGCTGCTGGAGGGCCGTGACGCCATCACCGATCTGCCCGAGGGCCGCTGGTCGGAGTTCCTGTCCGAACCGCGGATCGCCGAACGGGTGGCCAAGGCGGCCACCCGTGGTGGCTATCTGTCCGACATCAAGGGTTTCGACGCCGAGTTCTTCGCGCTGTCGAAGATGGAGGCCGACAACCTCGACCCGCAGCAGCGGATGGCGCTGGAGCTGACCTGGGAGGCGTTGGAGGACGCCCGGATCCCGGCGTCGGAGCTGCGCGGCGAGAACGTCGGGGTGTACATCGGCGCGTCCAACAACGACTACAGCTTCCTGGCGGTCTCCGACCCGACGGTGGCGCACCCGTATGCGATCACCGGCACCGCCAGCTCGATCATCGCCAACCGGGTCAGCTACTTCTTCGACTTCCGCGGCCCGTCGGTGGCGGTGGACACCGCCTGCTCGAGTTCGCTGGTCGCGGTGCACCAGGGTGTGCAGGCGCTGCGCTCCGGGGAGGCCGACGTGGTGGTGGCCGGCGGGGTGAACGCACTGGTCACCCCGATGGTGACGATCGGCTTCGACGAGGTCGGCGGGGTGCTGGCGCCGGACGGCCGGATCAAGTCGTTCTCGTCCGATGCCAACGGCTACTCCCGCTCCGAGGGCGGCGGCATGCTGGTGCTCAAGCGGCTGGCCGACGCCCGCCGCGACGGGGACGAGATCTACGCGATCATCGCCGGCAGCGCGGTCAACCACGACGGCCGGTCCAACGGCATGCTGGCGCCGAACCCGGACGCCCAGGCCGATGTGCTGCGCAAGGCCTACCAGGACGCCGGGATCAACCCGCGCGACGTCGACTACATCGAGGCGCACGGCACCGGCACCATCCTGGGCGACCCGATCGAGGCCGACGCGTTGGGCCGGGTGGTCGGCCGCAACCGGCCGGCGGACCGTCCGGCGCTGCTGGGCGCGGTGAAATCCAATCTGGGCCACCTGGAGTCGGCGGCCGGGGCGGCCAGCCTGGCCAAGGTCTCGCTGGCGCTCAAGCACAACAAGCTGCCGCCGTCGATCAACTTCGCCGGGCCCAATCCGTACATCGACTTCGAGGGCCTGCGGCTGAAGGTCGCCGACACCGTCACTGACTGGCCGCGCTACAGCGGTAAGGCCATCGCCGGGGTGTCCGGCTTCGGATTCGGGGGCGCCAACGCGCATCTGGTGCTGCGCGAGGTGTTGCCCAGCGATCTGGTCGAGCCGGAACCCGCACCGGAACCGGCCGCCGACAAGCCCGCGAAATCCGACGCCGACGCGGTCTACATCGGCGGGGTCCGGGTCGACGTCGATGACCTTGACCACGCAGCCGACCATGACGCCGACGGGGCCGAGTACGCCGAGCGCCGCGACCGGATGGACTTCTACGGTGACGACACCTATGTCCCGTCCGACGCGGAACCCGAACTGCCCGGGATGACCGAGGAGGCGCAGCGCCTGCTGGAGGCCGCGCGCGCCGAACTGGAATCCCAGGAACAGTCCAAACCGCTTGTTCCGCTGGCGGTTTCGGCGTTCCTGACTTCGCGGAAGAAGGCCGCCGCGGCGGAGTTGGCCGACTGGATCGACAGCCCGGCGGGCCGGGCGGCCTCGCTGGAGTCGATCGGGCGGTCGCTGTCGCGGCGCAACCACGCCCGCTCCCGGGCGGTGGTGCTGGCGCGCGACCACGACGAGGCGATCAAGGGGTTGCGGGCGCTGGCCGAGGGCAAGCAGCACCCCAGCCTGCTGACCGCCGACGGTCCGGTCGCCAACGGCCCGGTGTGGGTGCTGGCCGGGTTCGGCGCCCAGCACCGCAAGATGGGCAAGAGCCTGTATCTGCGCAACGAGGTGTTCGCCGAGTGGATCAACAAGGTGGACGCGCTGATCCAGGACGAGCGCGGCTACTCGATCCTCGAGCTGATCCTCGACGACTCGGTCGACTACACCGACGCCACCTGCGAGTACCCCATCGAGGTGGTGCAGCTGGTGATCTTCGCCATCCAGATCGCGCTGGGTGAGCTGCTGAGGCATCACGGCGCGAAACCCGCCGCGGTGATCGGGCAGTCGCTCGGTGAGGCGGCGGCCGCCTACTTCTGCGGCGGGCTGTCGCTGGCCGACGCGACCCGCGCCATCTGCTCGCGCAGCCACCTGATGGGTGAGGGCGAGGCGATGCTATTCGGCGAGTACATCCGGCTGATGGCGCTGGTGGAGTACTCCGCCGACGAGATCAAGACGGTGTTCGCCGACTATCCGGACCTGGAGGTGTGCGTCTACGCGGCGCCCACCCAGACCGTGATCGGCGGTCCGCCCGATCAGGTGGACGCGATCATCGCCCGGGCCGAGCAGGAGGGCAAGTTCGCCCGCAAGTTCCAGACCAAGGGCGCCAGCCACACCCAGCAGATGGATCCGCTGCTCGGTGAGCTGGCGGCGGAACTGCAGGGCATCCAGCCGTTGCCGACCACGGTCGGGCTGTACTCGACGGTGCACGAGGGCACCTTCGTGCGACCCGGTTCGGTGGTGCACGACGTGGACTACTGGAAGAAGGGGCTGCGGCACAGCGTCTACTTCACCCAGGGTGTCCGCAACGCCGTCGACAACGGCCACACCACGTTCCTGGAGCTCGCCCCGAACCCGGTGGCGTTGATGCAGGTCGGATTGACCACGGCCGCAGCGGGTCTGCACGATGCGCAGCTGATCGCGACGCTGGCGCGCAAGCAGGACGAGGTCGACTCGATGACGACCGCGATGGCGCACCTGTTCGTGCACGGTCACGATCTGGACATCCGCACGCTGTTCGGCAAGGGCGAGTTCGCCGACATCCCGCCGACCCGGTTCCGCCGCAAGGAACACTGGCTGGACGCGAAGTTCACCGGGGACAGTTCGGTGCTGATGCCGGGCAACCATGTCGCGACGCCGGACGGCCGCCATGTCTGGGAGTACGCGCCCAAGGGTGAGACCGACTTGGCGGCGCTGGTGAAATCGGCTGCCGCGCAGGTGCTTCCGGATGCCAAGCTGGTCGCGTACGAGCAGCGGGCGGTGCCGGCCGAGGGGGCCCGGCTGGTGACCACGCTGACCCGCCATCCCGGTGGCGCGTCGGTGCAGGTGCATGCCCGCATCGACGAGTCGTTCACGCTGGTCTACGACGCGATCGTGACCCGCGGTGATCAGCCCGGCGTGCTGCCGGCCGCCGTCGGGGCCGGTGCGGCCATCGGGGCGCCCCAGGTCGGGTCGGGCGTCGAGGAGGAGCCGGAGGAACAACCCGAGATCCTCACCGACAACCTCACGCAGGGCGCGAATCTCGGTGCGCAGGTGGCGAAGTGGTCGCCGGACTCGGGTGAGACGGTGCGCGACCGGCTGGCGTTGATCGTCGGCGGGGCGATGGGCTACGAGCCCGAGGACCTGCCCTGGGAGGTGCCGCTGATCGAACTCGGGCTGGACTCGCTGATGGCGGTGCGGATCAAGAACCGGGTCGAGTACGACTTCGACCTGCCGCCGATCCAGTTGACCGCGGTGCGCGACGCCAGCCTGCGGGACGTCGAGCAGCTGATCACCTATGCGATCGAGCATCGCGACGAGGTGGATCAACTGGCCGAGGCGCAGAAGGGCAAGACGGCCGAGGAGATCGCCGCCGAGCAGGCCGAGTTGATGGGCGGGGCGTCGACCGTCGCCGAGATCCAGGAGAAGCTCGTCGCCGCGGGACTTGCGGTCGACACCGGACAGGACGGCTCCGAGCAGGCCCCGGACCAGGCCGCAGAGCAGGCCGCCGTGCTGTCCGGAGCGACCGAGGCGACCGCCACCACCGCGGTGGTGGACCCGCAGGCCGAGCCGAGCACCCAGGACGATGCGATCCCGCCCCCGCCGACCGATCCGCGCGGGCCGGTGTCTGATTCGGCGCCCGCGCCGGTGTCTGATTCGGCGCCCGCGCCGGTTGCGAACATCCCGCCGCCGCCCACGGATCCGAGCGGACCGAACAAGCCGCCGGCCGCGGAGCGCCGAGTGCTCACCCAGGAGGCGGTGACCGAGGCGCTCGGCGCCGACGTGCCGCCGCGGGACGCCGCGGAACGGGTCACGTTCGCGACCTGGGCGATCGTCACCGGAAAGTCGCCGGGCGGCATCTTCAACGAGCTGCCCGCCATCGACGACGCGACCGCGGCCAAGATCGCCGAACGGCTCACCGAGCGCGTCGACGAGGGCACCATCAGCGCCGAGGACGTCAAGGCCGCCAAGACCATCGAGGAACTCGGCACCACCGTGCGCGAATACCTCGAGGGCGGCAAGGTGGACGGGTTCGTCCGCACCATCCGCGCCCCGCAGGAGGGCTCGGATCGGTTGCCGGTGTTCGTGTTCCACCCCGCGGGCGGATCCACCGTGGTGTACGAGCCGCTGCTGAACAGGCTGCCGCCGGACACCCCGATGTACGGCTTCGAACGGGTCGAGGGTTCGATCGAGGAACGGGCCCGCCAGTACGTGCCGAAGCTGTTGGAGCTCAACGGCTGGATCGACGGCCGACGGGGCGAGCCGTTCATCCTGGCCGGCTGGTCGCTGGGCGGGGTGCTGGCCTACGCCTGCGCGATCGGGCTGAAGCAGGCCGGCGCCGACGTCCGGTTCGTCGGCCTCATCGACGCGGTCCGCGCCGGTGAGGAGGTGCCGCAGACCAAGGAGGAGACCCGGGCCCGCTGGGAGCGGTACGCCCGGTTCGCCGAGCGCACCTTCAACGTCGAGATCCCGGAGATCCCGTACGAGCAGCTCGAGGAGCTCGACGACGAGGGTCAGGTGCAGCTGGTGCTGGACGCGATCGCCGAGAGCGGGGTGCAGATCCCGGGCGGCATCATCGAGCATCAGCGCACCTCGTACCTGGACAACCGGATGATCGACACCGCCGAGATCCAGCCGTACGACGGACATGTGACCCTGTACATGGCCGACCGCTACCACGACGACGCGATCTACTTCGAGCCGCGCTACGCCATCCGGCAGCCCGACGGCGGCTGGGGTGAGTACGTCTCGGATCTGGAGATCGTGCACATCGGCGGCGAGCACATCCAGGTGATCGACGAGCCGTACATCGCGAAGGTCGGCGCGCACATGAGCGAGGCCATCAACCGCATCGAGGCGGAGGAGCAAGTCAAGTGAGTCAAGAGTCCGGTCTTCGCCCGCCGAAGACGACCGCCGAACAACTCGCCGAACTCCGGGAGAAGCTGGAGCAGGCCAAGGAACCCGGCGGCGCGAAGGCGGCGGCGAAGCGGGACGCCAAGGGTATTCCCAGCCCGCGGGCACGGATCCACGCGCTGCTCGATCCGGGCAGCTTCGTGGAGATCGGGATGCTCGCCAAGACCCCCGGAGACCCCAACGCGCTGTACGGCGACGGGGTGGTCACCGGGCACGGCACCATCGACGGCCGGCCGGTCGGGGTGTTCAGCCACGATCAGACGGTGTTCGGCGGATCGGTCGGGGAGATGTTCGGCCGCAAGGTGTCGCGGCTGATGGAGTGGGTGGCCATGGTCGGCTGCCCGATCATCGGCATCAACGACTCCGGCGGTGCGCGCATCCAGGACCTGGCGACCTCGCTGGCCTGGTACGCCGAACTGGGCCGGCGCCATGAGCTGCTGAGCGGTCTGGTCCCGCAGATCTCCATCATCCTCGGCAAATGCGCCGGGGGAGCGGTGTATTCGCCGATCCAGACCGACCTGATCGTCGCGGTGCGGGATCAGGGCTACATGTTCGTCACCGGGCCGGACGTCATCAAGGACGTCACCGGTGAGGAGGTCACCCTCGACGAGCTCGGCGGCGCCGACGCGCAGGCCCGGTACGGCAACATCCACACCGTCGTCAATTCGGAGAAGGAGGCCTTCCAGTACGTCCGGGACTATCTGGGCTTCCTGCCGGCCAACACCTTCGACGACGCGCCGATCGTCAACCCCGGCCTGGAACCCGAGATCACCCCGCACGATCTGGAGCTGGACTCGATCGTCCCGGACAACGACAACACCGCCTACGACATGCACGAGATCCTGCTGCGGATCTTCGACGACGGCGACTTCCTCGAGGTCGCCGGGCAGGCGGGGCAGGCGATCATCACCGGCTTCGCGCGGGTGGACGGCCGACCGGTCGGCGTGGTCGCCAACCAGCCGATGGTGCTGTCCGGGGCGATCGACAACGAGGCCTCCGACAAGGCGGCCCGGTTCGTGCGGTTCTGCGACGCGTTCAACACCCCGCTGGTGTTCGTGGTGGACACCCCGGGCTTCCTGCCCGGTGTGGAGCAGGAGAAGAACGGCATCATCAAACGCGGCGGCCGGTTCCTCTACGCCGTGGTGGAGGCCGACGTGCCGAAGGTGACCATCACCGTGCGCAAGTCCTACGGCGGCGCCTACGCGGTGATGGGCTCCAAGCAGCTCACCTCGGACTTCAACTTCCTGTGGCCGACCGCGCGCATCGCGGTGATCGGCGCCGAGGGAGCCGCCCAGCTGATCATGAAGCGGTTCCCGGACCCGAACGCGCCGGAGGTGCAGGAGATCCGCCGGCAGTTCATCGAGGGGTACAACCGCGACATGGCGACGCCGTACGTGGCCGCCGAGCGCGGGTACGTCGACGCGGTGATCGAACCGCACGAGACCCGGCTGAAGCTGCGCAGCGCGATGCGGTTGCTCCGGGACAAGCAGATCCAGCGGGTGCAGCGTAAGCACGGCCTGATCCCGATCTGAGTCGTCGGTTACCATCGGGGGCGATGCCGCTCGCCGACGGCCAACAGTTCGCCGAGTACACGATCCTGCGGCGATTGGGTGCCGGAGGTATGGGCGAGGTGTATCTGGCCCGGCATCCGCGGCTGCCCCGCAACGATGCGCTGAAGGTGCTGTCGGCCGAGGTCAGCGCGGACGACGAGTACCGGCGCCGGTTCGAGTAGGAAGCCGACATCGCGGCCACGCTGTGGCATCCGCACATCGTCGCGGTGCACGACCGCGGTGAATACGACGGTCAGCTGTGGATCGCGATGGACCATGTGGACGGCACCGATGTCGGCCGGCTGCTCGGCGAACAGTATCCGAACGGGATGCCACTCGATGCGGTGATCCGCATCATCACCGCCGTCGCCGACGCCCTGGACCATGCGCATTCCCGCAATCTGCTGCACCGCGACGTGAAACCGGCGAACATCCTGCTCGCCGCCGGAGACGGGGAGCAGGGCGCCGAGCGGGTGCTGTTGGCCGATTTCGGCATCGCCCGCTGGATCGACCGGAGCAGCGGGCTGACCGAGACGGACATGACCGTCGGGACGGTGGCCTACGCCGCGCCGGAGCAGTTGCGGGCCGCGGACATCGACGGGCGTGCCGACCAATATGCCCTGGCGGCCACCGCTTTTCAGCTGATGACCGGTGCACCGCCGTTTCAGCACAGCAATCCGGCGGTGGTCATCAGCCAGCATCTGACGGCCGAACCGCCGTCGATCGGCGACCGCCGGCCCGAACTGGCCGACCTGGATCCGGTGTTCGCCAAGGCGCTGGCGAAGGATCCGACCGACCGCTATGACCGCTGCATCGACTTCGCCCGCGCTCTGGAACACCGGTACGGCAGCGTCGACCGGGTCGGTGCCGAGGACCCCACCCGGTTGGCGCTACCGGCCGCCGGCAAGGGCCGCCGCGGGCGCAGGCCCGTCATCGCCGCGGCCGCGGGGCTGCTGGTGATCGCCGGGGTGGCCGGGACCCTCCTGGTGCTGCGCGGCGACGGCCACGAACCTGACAGCGACCGGCCCCACCCTGGGCGCGGCCGGGATCACCGAGGACGGCACGCCGGCGTACTGTGCGCACCTACCGTCGGTCGACGCCGACATCTGGTCGCTGTATCCGGGCCGGATCTCGCATCCCACCGTCACCCGCGATCCGGGTGCACAGCCGTTGCCGGCCGATGAGGAGGCGCCGGTGCTGGTGTGCGTGGAGCAGACCGGACAGTCGCAGATGGAGTGCCACGAGGACATCCAGGACGCCAACGAATCCGGCCAGACCCCTGCCGCCTAGGGCTTGATCCGGATCTCCCCGGGCGACCACAGCCCGCTGCGGGTGGCGCTGCCGAGGTCGATGCGCGCCGGTTCGGCGTCGACGATCGTCTCGAACCTGCGCAGCGAACCCCAGTCCCGGCCCCAGTCGCGGGACAGGTAGGTGGCCATCACGTGGGCGCGCAGCAGCAGGTCGCTGATGCCGAGCAGCCCGCCGTTGACGCCGTCCTGCCAGGTGTCGGTGTCGAGCCGTTTGGCGTTGTAGTCCGGGGTGATCCGGAACTTCGGAACCTCGGTGACGCCGTTGGCGTGCAGCATCGGCTGCTGGCACGGGAACGCCAACCCGACCGCCCAGTCCATCAGCACCGGCTGTTCGGAGCCGACGTACTCCTGCACCGACTGCAACTCCGGCACGCGCGGCGGGGTCACCGCCACCCAGTCCCCCTGGGTGAGCGACAGATCCTCGACCACCAGCCGGATCGCGACAGCGTCGTCGGGGATCTCGGCGCGGTCGAACCGCAGGTTCCGCCACGACGGGATCGGCCCCAGGTCATAGGGTTCCAGTCGGCCTTCCGGCACCAGTGTGCCGTCGGGTCCGCGCCGGGCCCACTCCAGCTGCACCGTCTGACCCTCGGTGCGGCCGTTGAACACGCTGTAGCCGGTGATCGTTCCGGCGGCGGTCACCACCACCAGCGGATGCGCGTCATCGCGTGCGGGCAGTTCGTACCATGCGGAGGTCAACCGGCTCTGCTGCTGCGGGCCTTCCACATAGCTGCCGGCCACCGGTACCCGGGCCGGGTCCAGGCCGTAGGGCAGCCGGACGATCGACCCGTTGACCCCCGGGGTGTCCAGCCGGCGCGGGGCGTCCCAGTCGTAGTCGGTGCCCGGCCGCGGCAGGTTCAGCCGGATCGCCTCGGCCACGATGCGGTCCGGCACCCCGTTGGCGGTGAACCCGACCGGGTCCACCCCGCCGAGCGGGCCCAGCGGGCCCCACGACTCGCCGGCCGGCGGGTCGAGCGGGGTCAGGAAACCCTCATTGGGGTCCGGTTCCACCAGCACGTCGTCGGCCAGCGCGCAGCCGCCGGCGAGCGCACGGATGTTGGCCCACGCGTTGGAGTAGGTCGGGTACTGGCGCACCACGCCGGTGAGCATCGAGGCGACGAACACCACCACCATGAAGCCTGCGACCACCGGGATCGGCGCGGTGGTCAGTGCCCGCACGACGCGGTTCTCGCCGCGGTCGCGGGGCGCGAAGTGCAACCAGAACGCATAGCAGGCCGCGATGACGAACAGCGCGAAGAACATCGCGCTGACCGGGATTCCGGCGATCTCCGGCATGTCGTTGTTGAACGGCACGCCGAAGCTCGACACATACCACCAGCCGTTGGTGGTGGCCCAGCACAGCGCCAGCATGAACAGCAGCGCGGCCAAAAACGCCATCCGGTTGCGGGCCCAGCGCAGCACCGCCGGGGACACCAGCACGGTGGCCACCGCCGCCATCGCGGCCCCGACCGCCGCGAACAGCCCGAAGTGGTGCACCCACTTGGTCGGGGTGAACATCAACACGAACACGGTGGCGAACAGGATCCCGATCAACCGCCACACCGGGCCGCGGGCCACCCCGGGAACCCGCTTGCGCCGCAACATGATGAAGATCGACACGAACAGCGACAGCGCGGTGATGAGGAATCCGAACCGCCGCGACAGCGACCCGTCGACCGTCGGCAGGATCAGGTAGTAGTAGCGCAGGTTCTCGGTGTACCACTCCTGGCTCGGGCCGATGTCGGTGCGGATCCGGGTGGCCTCCAGCACGGTCGCCAGGGTCTGGTCGGCGAAAACCACTGTGAGCACGACCGTTCCGGCGGCCAGCAGCGGCGCCACCAGCGGCCAGGTGCCGACCAGCCGGCGGCGGCGCATCACAATCCGCAGGATCGGGCGGCCACCGGCGATCAGCGCGGCCACCGCGATCAGCCCGGTGGGCTGGATGCCCAGGGTGAATGCGGCGGTGACGATCGCCAGCGCGAACGGGGTCAGCCGTCCGGAGATGATCGCCCGCTCGATCAGCACGTAGGTGATCAGCGCGCCGGTGGCGATCTGCCCCTCCGGGCGCAGCCCGTTATTGAACGGCATCCACGCCGCCAGCAGCACCAGCGCCGCCGCCCACAGTGCCGGACGGCTGGCCACCACCGCCGGGCCGAGCCGGGGCAGCACCTCCCGGGACAGCAACAGCCAGCAGATCAGGCCGCACACCAGGTCGGGCAGCCGTATCCAGATGCTCGCGGTGCTGACCTGCGTCATCAACGCCAGCAGGTTGTAGTACCAGCCGAACGGGTCCTCGGGGCTGCCGAACCAGCGGAAGTAGTTCGACATGTAGCCGGCGTGTTCGGCGACCCGGGCCATCCCGAGGATGTAGCCGTCGTCGGAGGAGTTGGCGCCGATGACGTGCCACAGCACGAACGCGGACACCACGGTGCCGTCGGCCAGGGTGAAGGTCCGCCACCGCTCCGGGATCCACCGCTGCATGCGGCGGCCGTCGAGCCGGTCCAGCTGCCACAACGCCAGCACCGACAGCACCGTCGAGGCGATGGCCAGCAGGATCGCCGCCAGCTTCAGCGGTGTCGGCGTGGTGGTGAACCGGGTGTCGATGGTGGCCGACAGCGACAGGCCCGGCGGCGCCGGTCCGGTCAGATCGGTGAACACGCCGACGATCTGGGGCCGCAGGTTCGGATCGGCGAATCCGCTGCGCAGATCCTCGCCGTCGGCGCCGTCGTCACCGGTCAACCCCACGAAGGTGGCCCAGGTGCCGTCGATCGACGAGGTGATCTCGATCCGCGAGCACCCCGGCGTGCCCGCGGCCCCGGTCACCCGGTCCCGCTCCACGCTGGCGATCACCACGTTGCGGTCGGTGATGTCGACCCGGTCGTCGGTGACGTTGACGAACAACCCCTGAAGGGCGGCCTCCTTGCCCTCCTTCGGTGCGGTGCCCAGCACCATGCCGCCGTCGGCGGGCATCGCGGCGATCAGGTCGCACGGCACGGTCACCGACATCTCCACCGGCGCCTGGGAGATCAGCGGCGCGGTGACGTTGGCCAGCCGGCCGTCCTGCGGCCAGTTCAGGGTGGCGGTGGTCTGGGTGACCGGCAACAGCGGGGTCGCCACCGCCAGCAGGAATCCGAGGAGTCCGGTGATGATGGCGACCCACCGGGTGGTCCGTACGTTCTTGCTCATGGGAGTCGTCATGGGAGGGCCCTAATCGGTCCTTGCCGGGTCCAGCCGAACACCCGCATCGAACCCTCGTCGATGATGGCGGTCGGCGCTTCGGATGCGGGGACCACCCGGTGGTAGCTCTCGATCGACCCCCAGTCGCGGTACCAGTCGTCGCGCAGATAGGTCGGGATCGTCGCGGTGCGCAGCAGCGCCTGGATGAACAGGAACGGGCCGCCGTCCTCGGCCGACTGCCACATGTTCGACGACGCCACCACCTGTTTGTGGTTCGGCAGGATGCGGTACTCGGGCAGTTCGGCGACGCCGAGATGGTGGGCGAACGGGCGCTGGCAGGGGAAGTGCGCGGCCGTGGCGATGTCCATCAGCACCGGGGTGTCCGACCCGAGGAAGTCCTGGGCGGTCTGCAGGATCGGCACCCGCGGCGGGGTGAAGCCGAACCACTGGTCGTCGCTGAGGTTGGGGTCGTCGGCGACGATGCGCACCACGTCGGCCTCCGGCGGCGCCCAGCTCAGCGGGAAACGCAGGTTGCGCCAGGCGGTCTGGGGCGCCCCGACGTCGATCGGCTGCACCTCGTCGAGCGGTTGGAAGCCGCCGTCCGGAAGGCGCACGCCCCATTGCAGTTTCAGCGACTGTCCGTAGTTGAACTCGCCCTCTTCGTCGTAGGACCAGATCGCGCCGGCCGCCGCGACGGTGACCAGGGGCCGTTCGGCGATGGTGGCCGGCCAGTCGTCGGGCAGGGCGTACCAGACCGAGGTGGCCTTGGCGGCCACCGAGTTCTCGCCGTAGCTGCCCATCACCGGGGTGCGGGCGGGATCCAGCCCGAACGGCAGGAACACCCGGGAGCCGTTGATCCCCTCCGGGCCGTAGCCGCCGCCGGTGCCGGCGGCCCAGCCGATGCCCACATTGGGTTTGGACGGATCACCGTCGGAGTTGACCATGCCCGGGTTGGCGACGACCGGTTCGGGCGGTTCGAGGGTGTCGCTGATCCCGTTGGGGTGGAAGCCGATCGGGTCGGCGCCGCCGAGCGGACCGTACTCGCCGAACGGCTGGCCCGGAACCGGTTGCAGCATCCCGGCGTTGGTGTCGGCCTCGACCAGCACATCGTCGGCCATCGCGCAGCTGTCCCGGGTGAGCGCGGCGACGTTGGCCTTGGCGATCGTGTACACGGGGTAGCGCTGGGCCGCGCCCTTGACCATGGAGCCGACCTGCAACACCACCATGATGACCGCCACCACCAGCAGCGGGGTGGAGGCCAGCACCCGGTTGCGCGGGGTGTCGGCGACCTCGGTGTGCCCGGCGTAGTCCATCCGGAAGTGCAGCCAGCCGGCCAGCAGACCGGTCGCGATGGCCAGCACCAGGAAGATCGTGGTGACCGGGTAGCCGAAGATCACCGGCTGCTTGTCGTACCACGGCACACCGTAGTTGCCGACGTAGAACCAGCCGTTGATCCCGGAGGTCGCCCAGGCCAGCACGAACAGCAGCGCGGTGACGTACAGCGCGAGGTTGCGGCGACTGTGCAGCCCGACCCGGGCGAAGGCGAACGCGGTGACCGCGCCCAGCGCGCCGGTCAGCCCCGCGAACGCGCCGAACTGGATGGCCCACTTGGTGGGGGTGAAGGTCAGCAGCAGCAGCCCGACCGCGGTGACCCCGATCAGCCGCCACACCGGGCCGTAGGCCACCCCCGGTGGACGGCCGCGCCGCAGCAGCACCGTCAACACACCGAACAGGCACAGCAGCAGCACCAGCACCGAGAAGCGGCGGGTCAGAGATCCGTCGACGCTGTCCTCGACGGTCAGGAAGTAGTAGCGCAGGAACTCCTGATACCACGGGATGGTCGGGCCGACCGAGTACTTGATCCGTACCGATTCGGCGACGGCGGCCAGCGTCTGATCGCGGAACACCACCACGAAGATCAGTGCGGCGGCCGCGGCGAGCGCGGCCAGCGGGGCGAGCAGGCCGTCGGTGCGGCGGCGGGCGCCGATGATGCGGGCGATGGGGCGGGCGCCGACCAGCAGCGGAGCCAGCGCGATCAGCCCCTGCGGGGCCAGGGTCACCGAGAACACCGCGACGACGACGGCCGCCGCGGCCGGCCACAACCTCCGGGTGCCGATCGCGTTCTCCACCAGCACCCACGCGGTCACCACCGCGAAGGCGATCAGCGGTTCGGGCCGCAGCCCGTTGTTGAACGGCAGCCACGCCGCCAGGAACACCGCCGCGCCGGTGGCCACGGTGACCCGGTTGGCGGCCAACCGCCGACCCAGCCGGGGCAGCATCCACCGGCTGATCACCAGCCAGGTGCCGATCGCGGCGAGGGTGGCGGGCACCCGCAGCCACACCCCGGAGGTGCTGATCGCGGCGAGGTGCGCCAGCACCGACTGATACCAGTCGAACGGGGCCTCGGCGGCGCCGAAGTAGCGGTAGTAGTTGACCGTGTAGCCGGCCTCACCGGCGATCCGGGCGATCGTGGTGTTGTAGCCGTCATCGGTGGTCAGCGGGCCGATGAAATGCCACAGCGCCAGCGTGCCGATCACCGCGACGTCGACGAACCAGGTGAACGGATTCGCGCGCCCGATCCGGCGCAGGCCGCGCACCCGGTGGGCGGCGGGGCGGTCCAGCCGCGCCAGCGCCAGGATCGAGGCCAGCACGCAGGCCACGCCGAGCAGCATCGCGGCGAGCTTGAACACCGTCGGGGCGGTGATGAACCGGGTGTCGACGTCGACGCGCACGGCCAGGCCGTCCTGCGGGGACGCCTCCAGGTCGGTGAACACCCCGGCGACCTGCGGCTTCTTCTCCACGCCGACGGTGCCGGCCGCGCCCGGGATCCCGACGAAGTCGGCGCCCACGCTGGCCGGGTTCGCCCAGATGTGCAGCACGCTGCACTCGCCGGCGTCCACCGCGGCCCGCGGCGCCACCGCGGCCACCGAGTCGCGGAACGCGACGACGACGATCTCGTCGTTGGCGCGGACGAACAGCCCGTTGCGTCCGGCGTCGATCCCGCCGGCCGGCACGGTCGACAGCACCACATCGCCGTCTTCGGGCAGGGTCGCGACGGCCGGGCACGGGATCGACACGTCCAGTGCCTGCGGAGCGCCGGACACCAGCGGGGCGGTGATGTCGGTGACCCGGCCGTCGGCATCGGTGCCCTGCGGCCACAGGATCGTCGCAGTGGTCTGCTGCACCGGAAGCAGCGGCACCAATCCACACAGCAGTACACCGGCGATCCCGGCGAGGGCTGCAATCAGCCTGGCGACACCGAAACCGCGCCGGGCCCGTTCAGCACCATCGCGCGACACGAGGCTCGATGGTATGCCACGGGATCAATGACGAAGCGGCGCCGGGCTCCACAGGCCGCTACGCGTTGCCGAACCGAGATCGATTCGCGCAGGTTGGGCGTCGGTTTGGTACGGGGTGAGCCGTTGCAGCGAGCCCCAGTCCCGGTTCCAGTCGTGGTTGAGGTACGTCGGTACGGTCGTGGCGCGCAACAGCAGCTCGGTGATGCCCAGCGGCCCGCCGCCGAGGTAGTCCATCACCGGCGAGTTGGCCTCCGCGCCGAACCGGTCCGGCAGGATGCGCCACCTGGGCACCTCGATCACCCCGTGGCGGTGGTCGAACGGGCGCTGACACGGGAACGCCAGACCGACCAGCCAGTCCAGCAGCACCGGGTCCTCGGATCCGACGACGTCCTGCAGGGTGCGCAGCTCGGGGATGCGCGGCGGGGTCAGCCCGATCCAGTGCTGCGGGGCCAGATCGTCGTCGGAGGCCGCCAGCCGGACGTGGGTGGCCTCCCGTGGCAGCGCGGCCAGCGGGGTGCGCAGGTTGCGCCACGCCGGCGCCGCGCCGATATCGCCGAACTCGACCGAACCCTCGGCCTCGGCGTCGGCGGGGTCGGCGGCGGTGGTCCACTGCAGCTGGACCTCGTCGGGATCGAATCGGCCGGACGCCGACACCACCAGCAGCGGGTGGGTGTCCAGCCGGTCCGCCCAGCCGTCCGGCAGCCGGTACCACGCCGACCGCAGCCGGGCCAGTTGCTGGGTGCCGCTGCGCCAGCTGCCCAGCACCGGCGTGCGGGCCGGGTCGAGATGGAACGGCAGCCGGGCGCGGGAGCCGTTGACACCGGCGGCGGCGGTGGTGCCGCCCTCGGTGCCCGCCCGGTTCTCGGTGTCGTCACCGGATCCGGTGTCGGAGTCGGCGAAGTTGTCCGCGCCGGGCCGTCCCATCACCGGGTCCGGGGAGACGTCGGTGGGGATGCCGTTGGGGTCGAAGCCCTCCGCGCCGTCCGCACCCAGCGCGTCGGCCAGGGACGCGCCCACCGGAGTGAGCATGCCTGCGTTGGGGTCGGGTTCGACCAGCACATCGGTGGCCAGGCCGCAGGTCTTGCCGGTGAGCGCCTGCAGGTTGGACCGGCCCACCGTCCAGGCCGGGTACTGACCGATCATCGCCCAGGTCAGCGACACCACCTGGAAGACCACCAGCGCCCACGCGGCGACCGCCAGCGGCGCCTGACCGATCCGCTGCCACAAGGAGGGCCGTGCCGGTGGTGCGCCGGTGTCGCGGCCGGAGAAGTGGAACCACGCCGCGGCCAGCAGCGCCAGCACCGAGAAGCCGAGCAGGATGTTGGTGAAGGCGAACTGCCACGACGGGAACTGGTTCGACCAGGGCACGCCGAAGTTGGAGACGTACCACCACCCGTTGACGGTCGCGAAGCTCAGCGCGGTGACGAACAGCACCGCGGCGGTGAACACCGCACGGTTGCGGCGGGACCGCATGGCCGCCGCCGTGACCGCCACCGCGGCCAGCGCCCCGAGCGAGCCGGCCAGCCCGGCGAACACCCCGAAGTGGTGGGTCCACTTGGTCGGGGTGAGCATCAGGGCCAGGAACGAGATGACGGTGATGCCGATGATGCGGCGGCTCGGACCGGCCGCGGTGCCCGGGATGCGGCCCTTGCGCAGCGACATCGCCACCGAGATCGCCAGCGCCAGCAGCAGCGACAGCACCGCGAACCGGCGCGCGACCGAGCCGTCCGGGCTGGTGGTGAACAACCGGGAGTAGCGGATGTGTTCGTCGAACCAGGCCAGGCTGGGTCCGACCGCGGATTTGAAGGTGCTGGCCTCGAGTTCGCCGACCAGTGTCTGGTCCCGGAAGATCAGGATGACGGTGACCGTGCAGGCGGCGAGGATCGGCGCCAGCAGCGCCAGATAGCCGAACCGGGACACGTGGGCGGCCACGATGGTCTTCAGCGGGCCGATCGCCACCAGCAGCGCGCCGATGGCGGCCACCCCGGTGGGGCCGGAGAACAGGGTGAGCGCGCCGATGATGATCGCGACCGCCACCGGCAGCAGCCGGCTGGTGGCCACCCCGCGTTCCACCGAGCACCAGGTCAGCAGGATGCCCAGGGCGATGATCGGTTCCGGGCGCAACCCGTTGTTCAGCGGCAGCCAGAACACCAGGAACATCGCCGCGGCGGTCCACGCGGCGGCGCGGTTGGTCTTGACGGCGTGGCCCAGCCGGGGAATGACCTCGCGGCTGATCACCCACCAGCACACCAGGCCCATCACCAGCGTCGGCAGCCGCATCCACACGCTGGCGGTGGAGACGTGCGACCACAGCGCCAACAGGTCGTAGTACCAGCCGAACGGCGACTCCGGGGTGCCGAACCAGCGGTAGTAGTTGGCCATGTAGCCGGCGTTCTCCGACACCCGCGCCATGGTGAGGATGTAGCCGTCGTCGGCGGTGTTGGCGCCGACGAAGTGCCACCACACCAGCACGGCGGTCACCACCCCGTCCAGCGGGGTCAGCGACCACCACCGGCGCGGCAGCACCCGGCGGTGCCGGATGCCGTCGGCGGCGTCGAGCACGTGCAGCGCGCCCAGCGCGATCACCGTCAGCACCACCCCGGCGATCATCACCAGCAGTTTCAGCAGGGTGGGGCTGCTGCTGTACCGGGTGTCGATGGTGGCGGAGAACTCCAGGCCGGGCGGCGCCGGGCCGGACAGGTCGGTGAACACCCCGACGATCTGCGGGCGGAAGTCGTAGCCGCCCCGTTCGCCGCGCAGCGGTTCGCCGGGCGTCTCGCTGTCGGGGCCCTGGGTCAGGCCGACGAACTCACCGGTGACCTTGTCGGCGTGCGCGGTGAACTCCAACCGGTCGCACTGCGGGCTGAGCACTTGGCTGAGCGGGGCGCTGACCACCGGGGTGTTGCGGACGATGACCAGCAGGTCGTCGTTGACCCGTTCGATCAGCAGGCCGCGGTCCACCGCCTTGGGGGCCTGCTTGGGCACGGTGGACAGCAGCACGGTGCGGCCGCCGGTGAGCCCGGCGGCGACCTCGCACGGCACGTTGATGGTCAGTTCGGTGCCGACGTAGCCGATCAACGGGGCTTCGACGCTGCGCAGCACCCCGTCCTGCGGCCAGTTCAACTCGGCGGTGGTCTGATTCACCGGCAACAGCGGCGTTACCAAGGCCATCAGCGCGCCGAGCAAACCAGCGACGATGGCGATGAGGCGGGCCGCCCGGTGGTTGCTTCCCGCGGCGATCACGGGGGTTGATCGTATCTGGCCCATCAGCCGACCCGGATCGCCAGCACGAACGGCCCGATCGTGGAGACGTCGAAGCGGGGATCGTCGAACAGCGCCCGGTCCAGCCTGACGTGGTAGCGGCGCACGTTCGGTTGGTTGGGGTAGACGTCCTCGGCCAACCGCAGGGTGTAGGTGTCATCGGCGCCCCCGGAACCGGCACCGCGCAGCAAAAACACCGTCGGCGGCTCCCACGGCAGGGCGTCGAGCGCGGCGATGAACTGATCGGCGTCCTCGAGGACCGCCCAGCTCTCGATGGCCGCGGCGCGCTGCTCGAACTGCGCCAACGGGTTGGCGTAATGCGAGGTCAGGCCTTGGAAACCGTAATAGGGGTAGTACGACAGGAAGCTGTAGTCGGCGGTGAGCACCACGGTCTCGTCGCGGGGCCTGCCGGTCACCTCCAGGATCCGGGCGTCGATCTCGGAGTAGTACCGTTCGGCGCCGGCGGGGCGGCGGTCGGCGCGTTCCCCGTTGCCGTCGGTGTCGGTGTAGGCGACGACGATGTCGTAGCGCAGCACGTCGGGGATGTCCTGGCTGAACGTCAGCGCCCCGATGCTGCCGATGGTGGCGGCGACGGCCAGCAGCCGGCGGCTGGAGAAGCTGTCGGCGAGGGCGCGGGCGCCCTCGATGAACCCGAACACCCCGGCCGCGGTGAACAGCACGGTCAGGGTGGGCTGCAGCCGGAACGACAGCAGGGTGGTGCCGGCCAGCGTGGTCAGCATCGACAGCAGCGACCAGGCGTACACCGCGAGCACCGCGATGCCCAGAGCGGCTGCGCGGGCGGAGTTGCGGGCCCGCGCCACCAGCCAGATGGTGCCGATCATGCACAATGCCCCGACCAGGGTGAAGTCCAGCATCGGGAAGGTCAGTTCGGCGCCGTCGGCGGGCAGATAGTGCTGGGCGGTGCCGGTGTCGGCCGGTTCGCCGTGCAGGGCGGCGAGCAGCCATGGGCCCCAGCCGATCAGCGCGATCGGTATCGACACCGCGGCGATCACCGCGAGCCGCCGGACCGGACCCCAGTCGCGGTCGGTGACGGCGGCCACCGCCGCCATGATCACCAGGGTGAACGCCGCGTACGCCAGCAGCAGTGTGTAGAACAGCGCCGCGATTCCGAGGAAGATCCCCACCCCGACGACGGCCCCCCTGGGGGCACCTCCCGCTTGCGGGGGACCGCCGTTACGCGTCCTACCGCGCAGCCCGGACCAGGCCAGCACGAACACCGGTGGCAGCAGCACCGTGATGATGGCCGCGTACGGTTCGGTCGACGAGTAGGCCAGCATCACCGCGGTGGTCGCGGTGGTGACGATCAGCGCGTATTCGAAGCGGACCAGCGCCGCCCACAGCACCAGGGCCAGCACGGCGGCGATCGTGATCGACAGGATCGACCACGGTTTGAACATCTCCCAGGCCGGTATGCCGGTCAGCGCCGCCGCCCGGCCGCCGAGCCAGAACCAGCCGGGCGGATAGAACGGCGGCAGCCCCAGGTAGGTCATGTCCCGCAGCGCGGCGGTGTCGGCGAACCGGGTGAGGTATTCGGTGCGGAACTGTTGGTCGACCGAGATCCCGAACAGGTACAGCTTGGTGGCGCCCAACGGCATCCCCAGCGTCACCACCGAGAACGCCGACAGGAACACCACCGCGCCCAGGCGGGCCGCCAGGCGGTGGCCGCGTCGCCACAGCAGACCCGCCGCGAAGACCCCGGCGAGTGCGCCGAACTGACCGACGGTGGTCAGCGCGTGCAGCTGATTCGACGAGTTGTAGGCCGGCCACTCCACCCCGGCGATCGCCACCAGAGACACCACGGTCACGACGGTGGCCACCAGGGTGGCGGTCGCCATGTGGCCGAGCACTCTGGCCGCGGAGGCCGGCGCAGGGCGCTGCATCAGATGGGAAGCTTGCGGAAGATGGGCCGCGGGATGTGGCGCAACACCATCATCACGTACCGGAATGCGCCCGGCGCCCACACCAGTTCCTTGCCCTTGGCCGCCGCGGTGACGGCCAGGTTGGCGACGTACTCCTTGTCGACGGTCAGCGGGGCCTCTTTGATGTGCGCGCTCATCCGGGTGCGCACCTGGCCCGGCCGGATCACCAGGACGCGGACACCGTACTCGCGCAGAGCCTCTCCGAGTCCGAGGTAGAAGCCGTCCAGACCGGCCTTGGTGGAGCCGTAGACGAAGTTGGAGCGGCGCACCCGCTCGCCGGCGGCGGAACTCATCGCGATGATCTGGCCGAAGCCCTGGGCGCGCATCTTCTCGCCCAGCAGCACACCGACCGAAACCGCTGCGGTGTAGTTGATCTGGGCGATCTGCACGGCCTTGCGCTGGTTCTGCCACAGCTCCTCGGCGTCGCCGAGCAGACCGAACGCCACGATCGCGACGTCGATGTCGCCATTGGCGAACGCCTTGTCGATGACGGCGGGGTGGCTCTCGGTGTCGACGGCGTCGAAGTCGATCAGTTCGACGGATTTCGCTCCGGCCCTGCGCATCTGCTCGACGGCGGCGTCCCGGTTCGGGTCGTCCGGCAGTGCGGCCAGCACGATGCGGGCGGGGGCGTTCTGCAGATAGCGCTCGCAGATCGCCAGCCCGATCTCGGAGGTGCCTCCGAGCAACAGAATGCTCTGCGGGTTACCTACGGCATCAAGAACCATGTGTGTGCACCATCTACAGCAACTCCAAACGTCGGGCCATGTCGGAGGCGAAGATCCCTTCGGGATCGACCCTGCGGCGCACGGCGATCCATTCGTCGATGCGCGGGTACATGGCGTGGAAGGTTTCCGCGGTGGTCCGGGAATCCTTGGCGGTGTACAGCCGGCCGCCGAACTCCAGGACCCGCCGGTCGAGCCCGGTGAGGAATTCGTTGAGGCCCGGCTTGACCGGGAAGTCGACGCAGACGTTCCAGCCGGGAATCGGGAAGCTCAGCGGCGCTTTGTTTCCCGGGCCGAACAGTTTGAACACGTTGAGGAACGAGTAGTGTCCGGACCGTTGGATGTCGACGAGGATGGCCTTGAACTCGTCGACGGCCTCGGTCGGCACCACGAACTGGTACTGCGTGAACCCGGCCGGGCCGTAGGCGCGGTTCCACTCCCCGAACATGTCCAGCGGGTGATAGAACTGCGTCAGGTTCTGGATCTTGTTGCGGTAGGTGCCCGACTTGCGGTACCACAGCTCGCCGATCGGCCCGAACGTGTACTTGTTGGCCAGCCCGTTGGGGAAGATGTCTGGGAACGTGAGCAGTTGCGGCGCATCGAACTTCAGCGGGTTCTTCCGCAGCTTCGGGGGCAGCTCGTCGAGGCGGGCCAGGCTGCCGCGGGAGATCGCCGCCCGGCCCAGCTTCGGCGGTGCGCTGATCGCGTCGAACCAGGCCGACGAATAGGTGTAGTTGTCCTCGCTACCGTCGCTGTGCAGGGCGATGGTCTCGTCGAGGGTGGCGGTGACGTCCCCGTCGGCGATGAAGTACGCCGTCTCGGTCGGGGTCATCTCGATGGTGGCGCGCAGGATGATGCCGGTGAGGCCGTTGCCGCCGACGGTGGCCCAGAACAGCTCGGGGTCGTCACCGTCGGGGGTCAGCCGGCGGATCTGGCCGTCGGCGGTGAGCAGGTCGATCGAGCGGACGTGGTTGCCGAAGCTGCCGGCGCTGTGGTGGTTCTTGCCGTGGATGTCGCAGGCGATGGCGCCGCCGACGGTGACCTGGCGGGTGCCGGGCAGCACCGGGACCCACAGCCCGAACGGCAACGCCGCCTTCATCAGGGTGTCCAGGCTGACGCCGGCGTCGAGGTCGACCAGGCGGGTTTCGGCGTCGATGCGGTGGATCCTGTTCAGCGGGGTCATGTCGATGACCAGCCCGCCGCCGTTCTGCGCGTTGTCGCCATAAGAACGGCCCAGTCCCCGGGCGATGACACCGCGGGCGCCGGCCTTGGACTGTTCGGCCGTCCGCCGGACGGCTTCGGCGATGACCTCGGCGTCCGAGGTCGACAGCACCTGCGCGACGGTCGGCGCGGTGCGCCCCCAGCCGGTCAGCCGGCGGGGCGTCGTCTCAACCTCGGTGGTCCGCATCGTCCAAGAGGGTACCGTGCGGTTCCCGCGCGCCTTCTCCGCGGACGTGGGGGCTCGGGAAATTGGTGCGCCGAGGCCCGATGTTGCTGCGTTACGATACCGCTGTGGCCAACGGGGAGCCCGCACGTTGCTATTGAGTGATATCGACTCGTGGAACGTCGGCGCATTGCAGTCGATCGCCGTCGAGTTGGGCGATGAATTGACGACGATCGAGGGTGTCGCAAGTGATCTGGAGCTGATCTCGCGGTTGCCCGGCTGGGAGTCGCCGGCCGCCGATGCTGCGCGGGGGAAGATCCGCTCGACTGCCGACCGAGTCCTTGATGATGCGGCGGTGATCGGTGCGGTTCGCCAGCTCGCCGAGGAGACCGCTGCGGCGGTGGCCACGCTGAAGACCGAGTTGGAGAGCGTGCGCGCCGATATCGTCGCGCAAGGCGGATTGTTGCGGCTGTCGGACACCGGCGATGTGTTCATCGACGCGCCGGCCGATATGCATGATGAACTGCAGCCGATTGCCGACAACATCGAATCCCGCGCGAAGGCCCTCATCCATCAGGCCAAAGACATCGATGCCGACTGTGCTGAGGTGTTCGCGAATCTGGCGGACGGCAAGATCACCGCGCAGGGCGCATCCGACGTGGCGGCCGCTCAGGAGATGGGCCGCGCCCAGTCCGGCCTCTCGGCGCCTTATCCGCCGGAGGGCGAAGGCGTTGCTCCTCGCGATGTCACGGCTTGGTGGGATGCGCTGTCCGAAGAAGAGCAGCACAAGGTGATCGCCGAGCATCCGGACTGGATCGGGAACCGCGACGGGGTGCCCGCGTGGGCGCGCAGGGAGGTCAACCTTGCTGAGCTCGATCAGGAGATCGCCGATGCCCAGCGCGAAGTCGACGCACTTCCGACTCGGGAGGAAATCCTGGGTCCGTACGGGACAGCGGGACCCGGTGGGCACCTCAGGGAAAACAAGTACGACCGCACGGTGCGAGGACCTCAGGAGCGGCTGGAGAAAGCGCTGGCCATGCGGGAGGCGATGTCGATCGACGGCGATCCCTCGAAGGGCTACGACCCCAACAAATACCTGATGCTTTTGGAGTTCCCTGAGGGACGCGAACCGCGAGCGGCGATCGCCGTGGGGAATCCGGACGAAGCCGAACACGTGGCGGTGACGACGCCGGGGGTTGGGACGACGCCGACCAGCCTGCCAGACATGGTGAGTGAGGCCGAGGCGCTCCGGGTGGAGACTCAGAGACAGCTGGACCGAGTGGGCAGAAATGACGAGCAGGTCTCGACGATCGCCTGGTTGGGCTACGAACCACCCGGGAATGACATCTCCGTTCTGGAGGCGGGTATCGACCGTCGGGCCGCTGAAGCGGCACCGGACCTCGCCGATTTTTACCGGGGCATTGTCGCGACGAACGAACACGGCTCCGATGTCAACCTGTCGGCCTTCGGGCACTCCTATGGTTCGTTGACGACGGCACAGGCTCTTCACGAGTTGGGCGAGACGGGTGTCGTCGACAATGCGGCGTTTTACGGTTCGCCCGGCCTGGGCTTCACCAACCCGCCTCCGACGGAATACAGCCTGCATGGGACACCAATTCGCGACGAGTCCGACATGTTCCTCGCCGATGGCCACGCTTTTGTCATGTCGGCGCCTGGGGATTGGATTTCCGGCGATCCGAAGGTGGGGCCCTTCACTTTGCCGTCCGCCGGTGACCTCAATCAATTCGGCCCCAATCCGTCAAGCCTGCCGCTCGAGCAGTTATCGGCGGATGCGACCGTGACGCCCGATGGGGTTGTACGAGAAGGCGCCGTCGGCCATGCCGACTACCCTCGCCCGGTCGAATCGCCCGACGGCGAGCAGGTCCTGCGGACCCCGGCCTACAACCTTGCAGTGATCGCGGCAGGGCTGGCTGATGTTCCGACTGAAACTGGAGAAGACAGGCTGGTGCGGTGAGTAAACCGATGCTGCATTATTTCAAGCAAACCGTGGCGTGTCTCGCCGCGGCGCTGTTGGCAGTCGGGTGTGGCGGCGGTGACGATGGCTATGATTCGCCGCTTCTGAACGAGGATGTTCCTGTGGTCGATATTGCGGACTTGCCAGACATCGAGCAGACCAAGACACAGATGCTCGATTTGATCGAGCGGGTACGAGCCGAGGTGGTTCGGTTGGTGCCGGAGAGCGAGCCGTGGTGGTGGAACCGCGACGAATCACGCTCAGGATGTACTCAGAAAATCACGGGTCTAAAGGGAGTGTCCGTCCATACACGCAACCTCGTATCCGACATTTCCTTCACGGACGAGCAGTGGAGCCTGGTTTATCCCGCGGTGCAGCGGTTAGCGGCTGAAGCGGGATTGACTAGAATTTCGGCGTGGGCGAATTCCAGCCGCAACCGCGATATTCGGTTCCATAGCGACGACGGTCGTACCTTGGTATTCGGTTCTGAGAAGGCGTCTTTGATCGCCGGTTCGATCGCCTGCCGGCGCCCGGCTGACAGTCCACCGTCATGAGTGATGTCGATGTTGATCCTGCCGAGGTGCGCCGCTCGGCTGCCCAGATGGATGTAGTGGCTGAGGAAGCGTCGTCGAGTCGGGCTTCGGTCGCGGACAGCATCTCTACCCAGGAGGCGGCGTGGAAACAAGCTGGTAAGCCAGGGTTCGCGAAGTTCGTAGACATCCTTGAGCAGCAGGCGGATCGGCTGCGCACCGATTTAACTGATCTGGGTGACAAGCTGCGTGCGGCGGCGGATGTGTATGAGCAGCAGGATGCGGAAGCCGGCGATGCGCTCGACACTTCGGTGCGGTAGGAGTGCGGTTCTGGGGCGCGTTGCGGCAGTTGTTCTTGCGCTGCTGTTCGCGGTTGGGTGTGGCGGCGGCGACGGCCGCTATGACTCACCGCTTTTAAATGAGGATGTTCCTGTGGTCGATATCGCGGACTTGGCAGACATCGAGCAGACCAAGACGCAGATGCTCGATCTGATCGAGCGGGTGCGGGCCGAGGTGGCTCGGTTGGTGCCGGAGAGCGATCCGTGGAATTGGAACCGTGACGAATCACGAGGAGGGTGCACGCAGGAGGAGACGGGACGCAAGGGTGTATCGCTCGCTTTCGCGAAGCTGGTTTCGACGAGACCGTTCACCGATGCGGAGTGGGACCATGTTTTCCCGGCAGTTCAGCAATTGGCCGCTGAGGCGGGGTTGACGAGTAACGCTGCGATGCAGAATTCCAGCGGCAATCATGATGTGCGGTTCAGCAGTGACGATGGTCGCACTCTGATCTTCGCGTCATGGAAGGCCGCCTTGATTACCGGCCGGATTGCCTGCCGTCGTCCAGCCGAGAGCCCGCCAGCATGAGCGATCTCGAGGTCGATCCTGTTGAGGTGCGCCGCTCAGCTGCTCAGATGGAGGTCGTGGCGCAGGAAGCGTCGTCGAGTCGAGATGCGGTGGCGGACAGTGTCTCGACCCAGGAGGCGGCGTGGAAACAAGCGGGTGAGCCAGGGTTTGCGAAGTTCGTGGATATCCTTGAGCAGCAGGCGGAGCGGTTGCGCACCGATCTGATCGATCTGGGTGACCAGCTTCGTGTGGCGGCTGATGTCTATGAGCAGCAGGATACGGAAGCCGGCGATGCGCTCGACACCTCGGTGCGGTAGACGTGCAACTTCGGTGCACGTTGTGGTCGTCGTGCTGGCGGCCCTGTTCGCCATTGGATGTGGCGGCGATGATGGTGGCTATGACTCACCGCTTTTAAATGAGGATGTTCCTGTGGTCGATATCGCGGACTTGCCAGACATCGAGCAGACCAAGGTGCAGATGCTCGATTTGATCGAACGGGTGCGGGCCGAGGTGGTTCGGATAGTGCCGGAGAGCGATCCGTGGCGACAAGCGTATGAAGAGCGCCGCTCGGGGTGCACACAAGAGTCGACCGGCCGTAAGGGGGTAATGATTCATCTGGCGAAGTTCGGGTCTTCGATCTCCTTCTCGGACGAGCAGTGGACTCTGGTCTATCCCGCAGTGCAGCGGTTGGCAGCTGAAGCGGGGTTGACTGAGGTTTCGGCGATGGCGAACTCCAGTCGCAACCACGACATTCGATTCAGCAGCACTGATGGTCGCACGTTGGTGTTCGGGTCGAAGGAAGCATCGTTGCTCACCGGTTCGATCGCCTGCCGGCGGCCGGTTGCCGCAGCCGGAAGATGACCGTCCGCTGCACCACGAAGTTGATGACGGTAGCGGTGCCCTGCGCGACGACGAACGCGACCGGTACCCGCCACGACTGCTCCTCCCACGCCATGTAGAGCAGGTAGTTGATGCCGACCTGGACGGCGTAGGTGGTCGCATACAGCGCACACACCGCGATGAATCGTGCGGTGCTCGGCGGGGCCTGAAAGGTCCACCGGCGGTTGATCAGGTAGGCGGTGGTGGTGCCGGCGATGAAACCGATGGTCTTGGCGATGTTGACGTGCAGGCCGGCCACCAGCAGCAACACATACAGCCCGAAGTCCACGACGGCGGAGAAGCCGCCGGTGACCAGGAAACGCCACACCTGGGTCTTGAGACTCAGGGACGTCGTCGGTGCTGCGGTCTCGGCCACCCGGGCAGCTTACGTCCCGGGCGGCCGACGTCAGAAGGGCGGTGGATTGGCCTCGTACCGGGCCCGGTTGATAGCGCGCTCCCACTCCACCCGGTAGGCCCGGTCGTCGGCCCGGGACCGGCGGCGGGTGGGCATCGCCATCCCGCGGCCTGGTTTCGTGGGCGTGGGCGCCGCCGGCAGGTCGAGCTCGCCGGTGGGCGCGGCCAGCTGCGGGTAGAGCATTGCGCCGTGCGGTTTGGTGGGGTGAATCCGCCCGCTCGGTGAGGTCCACAGCACCGTCCCGTCGGGCAGTTGGAGATCGCGCCAGCCGTCGGCGCCGCAGTGGAACGTCTTCATCAAGTGGTGAACGGTGCAGAGCAGCTTGAGGTTCGACGCGTGGGTCGGCCCGGCCGGGTACGGCACGGTGTGATCGAGTTCGCACATCTGCGCCGGCTGGTCGCAGCCGGGAAACCGGCAGGTGAGATCCCGACAGCGGACGAAGTCGGCCAGCGCCGCCGACGGCCGGTACCGCGGCTCGGGCGGGGCGTCCCCGGGGTGAACGACGGGACGCAGCTTGGCGCGGTCGGTCAGCTCTCGCAGCGTCGCGGCCGGCACGGCGCCGTGCCCGACGAGGTATCCCGGGGTCGCGCCGTCGCCGTGGACCGACTCCGCCTCGGCGAGTACGTGGATCACGATCCCGCCGGGTGCGGCATCGGCGGTGTCTGCGTCGGCTGCCGGGCAGTCGTCGGCGCCGCAGGTGCAGGCCAACGCATCCTTCCCGTCCCCCAGCGCGCCGATCGCATCGGCCCGCCGCTGCTGTTTGGTCCGGGGGTCGTTCCGGCACACCGTGGCCGCGATTTCATCGAGCCGACGGTCGAAGGCAACCGCATCGGGACCCCGGACGCTGCCGGAGACGTCGGCCATCCCGTCGGACGTCATCTCGACCTCGACGTGCCGGTCGACGTCACTCTGGCGGGCCAACCGCACCGCCTCGGGATCGACGTCGACCACCAGCCGGTCGATGTAATCGGTCAGTTTGCGGCGGGACAATTTGTTCCAGTTCGGGGCGTACCGTGCCAACATCCCGTCGAGGCGGGTCAGCAGCTCCGGGTCGGTGATCAATCCGGTGCGGTAGTCCACCGTGGTGATGATGCGGAAATCGATGTCACCGGCCGCGAATCTCGCCCCCAGCCTGGGGAGCCGTTCCAGGAGGGTGAGCCCGTGATGCATGAGCGAGGCCGCCCGCCCGCGGCTGATGCCGAGTTCGGCGCTGATCTCCGCTGCGACCACGTCGTAATCGTCCACACACCACAGTTCGCGGGCCGCGTCCGCGCGGGCGGCCCGCTGTCGGCAGAGCCGGCCCGCGGCCAACACATACCGCGCCATCGCCCGCCGCTCGGCACGCTGCGCTTCCCGCATGGTGTCGAGCAGTTCGGCGTCCGATCGCCCCGTGGTCCGTCCTTCGAACATAGTTTCGATTGTCGTGTCCGGCGGGTGAGGTGACCAGGCGCAATTCGGAATCTGTGGATAAAAGTCGCATTGGGGATAACCGGCACCTCGGTTAGGTGCCAATCGGCCCTAGCGGAGGCGGGCGAACACGGTCACCATCGGCTTATGTCGACCGAAAGCCAAGCCATCACCGTCCTCACCGAGGACCAGTGCTGGGAACTGCTGTCCGGCATCAACCTCGGGCGCCTCGTCACCGATGTGGAAGGCAGGCCGGACATCTTCCCCGTCAACTTCGCGGTCCAGAACCGCACCGTGCTCTTCCGGACCGCCGAGGGCACCAAACTGGTCAGCACCGTTGTCAATGACCAGGTGCTCTTCGAGGCCGACGACCACACCGACACCGAGGCGTGGAGCGTGATCGTGCGCGGAACGGCCCGCACGCTGTCCACGTTCGCTGAGATCGAGGAGGCCGAGGCAGCCGGGTTGCGGCCGTGGATCGCCACGACCAAACCGCACTACGTGCGGATCACTCCGCACGACATCAGCGGGCGGCGTTTCGTGTTCGGGCCCGAACCCGAACGGACCGCGCTGATCAGCTAGGTGTTCTGGCCTGAGAGGTTGGGTACGCGGCTGGCGGGTGGTTGGCCTCCGAGTGCGGTGTGGCCGCGGTGGTAATTGTAGGTGTGCAGCCACTTGGGGAATTCGGCGCAGCGTTCGGCGTCGCTGGTGTAGAGCCGGGCGTAGGCCCATTCGTCGGCCAGGGTCCGGTGGAATCTCTCCACCTTGCCGTTGGTCTGTGGCCGGTACGGTCGGGTTCGCCGGTGCTCGATGTCGCCCAAAGCGTCGCGAAAGGCATGGGATCGGTAGCAAGCCCCGTTGTCGGTCAGGACCTTGCGAACGGTGATGCCAGCCCGGGTGAACCAGGCGTTGGCGCGGACCCAGAAATCAGCGGCGGTCTGTTTGCGTTCATCGGCCAACAACTCGCTGTAGACCAGCCGGGAGTGGCCGTCGATCGCGGAGTGCAAATAGTGGTAGCCGATCACCGGGTGCCCCGACGGGCTGCGGCGGCGGGTGTGGGCGGTGGAATTGCGGCTACCGGCGCTGCGGCCGAGGCCCAAAACGCCGCTCCTTCGTTCTGCTGGACCCAGATGCCCAGGACGTGCTTGATCCCGGCCATATCGACGCCCACGGCGATGTGAGCGGCCTTGTTGCGGGTGTGGCCGCCGTCTTTGACCTTGACGACGATCGCGTCGAGGTATATCACCGGGTAGATCGGGTCCAGCGGCCGGCGCTGCCAGGCCAGGACCTCCTCAGAGATCTCGTCGACGATCTTGGAGATCGTCTCGTGCGAAACGTCGGTCCCGATCGTCGACGCAAGGTGAAACTGTATGTCACGCAGGGTCATTCCACCGGCGTACAGCGAAATGATCATGTCATCGAGCCCGCCGAGGCGACGGGCGCCCTTGGGCACCAGCCGCGGAGTGAACGAGCCGTCACGATCACGCGGCACATCCAACGGCACCGGGCCGGCCTCGGTCTGCACCGTCTTCGCCGAAGTGCCATTGCGGGCATTGGGCAGCGCCCGCCCCACCGGGTCGCCCTTCTCATAGCCCAGATGATCGGTCAGCTCCGCAGCCAGCCCACGCTCCAGAGCCAGCTTGATCAGCCCGGGCAGCAAGCCCCCCTCACCGGTCAACGCAACCTCGCCGGAATCGACCTGAGCCAGCAAATCGTCCACCACGCCCGACACCCGAAGCGCCTCAGCCATCTCCACGGTGGACCCCACCTCACCCAATGCCAAATCCGCGTCCTTGCCTGTCGCCATGCCCTGAGATCCTTCCGTCAGGACTTACACAGACCATCTGACACCCCCTGGCGCCCAGCTGGTGTCCTACAAGACCATTGACCGCCATGTCCGCAAGATCCACGCCAGCGCTGCCCGCGATGTGATCGCCGAGAAGTGCTTTGCCTACGCCTCGGACTGTGGCGGGCTGTCGCTGATTCTCTACGACGTGACCACCCTGTACTTCGAAGCGCAATCCGAAGATTCGCTGCGCAAGATCGGCTACTCCAAGGAACGCCGCGTCGACCCTCAAATCGTCGTCGGCCTGCTGGTGGACCGCACTGGATTCCCTTTGGAGATCGGCTGTTTTGAAGGCAACACCGCTGAGACCACCACGATCGTGCCGATCATCACCAGCTTCCTGGACCGCCACGACCTCGCGGGCACGCCGATGGTGGTGGCCGCCGACGCCGGGATGCTGTCGCAGGCCAACCTCACAGCGCTCGATGAGGTGGAGTTGGCGTTCATCGTCGGCTCTCGGGTGACCAAGGCGCCTGGGGATCTGGAATCGCACTTCCATTGGCACGGTGATGTGTTCACCGACGGGCAGATCATCGACACGGTGACACCGCGGCACGGCAACACCAAGGTCAACGACACCAAACTTCGGGCCGAACCGGTCTGGGATCCCGATCAACATCCGGGTGCGTGGCGGGCGATCTGGTCGTACTCGGCCAAACGTGCCCGCCGTGATCAAAAGACGCTGGCCGCCCAGGAAGCCCGAGCCCGGGCGATCATCTCGGGCGAGAAGAAAGCCAAGACAGCACGATTCGTCAAGACCAGAGGCCACGACCGCGTCCTCGACGAGGCCAGCCTGGCCCGCGCCCAGTCACTGGTCGGCCTCAAAGGCTACGTGACCAACGTGCCGGTCACCGTGATGCCGGCCGCCGAGGTCATCGCGAAATACCACGACCTCTGGCACGTGGAGAAGTCGTTTCGGATGTCCAAATCCGACCTCGATGCCCGACCCATCTTCAACCGCATGCGCGACGCCATCGAGGCCCACCTGACGATCGTGTTCGCCGCCCTGGCCGTCTCTCATGCCATCCAATCGCGCACCGGACTGTCCATCGCCAAAGTCGTCAAGCAACTGCGACCGCTGCGCAGCGCGACCATCAACATCAACGGCGCGACCCAGACCTTCCCGCCGGCGATTCCCGACACTGAGCGCAAAATCCTCACCGACCTCGGGTTCAAACCGGGGTACTAAGCGAAATGTCCAAACTCAGGTGATGGTGACGCGGCGGTCGGCCAACGCGATATCGGCCAGCTCCAATCCGAGCACCTTGCAGCGGCGCAGCCCACCGAGCAGCATCGCCAGGATCATCGCGCGGTCGCGGGCGGTGC
>Ga0310822_100138_pt1 | contig 82573 bp, 83 predicted proteins | sample P4_ome_2_FD_201313 | JGI IMG/M metagenome (GOLD analysis project Ga0310822, IMG submission 201313) | Sorghum-adapted microbial communities from Joint BioEnergy Institute, Emeryville, California, United States - P4_Day56_Rep2 | ecosystem: Engineered > Bioreactor > SSF (Solid state fermentation) >... | reverse complement strand
CCCGCCCGTCCTCACCGAACTCGGTTGCACGCAGTTGGGTACCAAACCCGTTTGATGACTACGTAGAGACGAGGACCGGGCAGAGCCCCCCAACCCCTTGACAAAAACCACTTACGAAGGTGTCTGCGGCCGACACGCCGAGTTGGCGTGCGATTTCACGCACGCTCGCGCCGCGGGAGGCCACCGTGGCGTTGCGCCTCCAGTGCCCAGATGACGACGATCACCGGTAACGGCGCCAACGCCGCCCACCAGTTGGCGCCTGCGGGTACCAGTTCGGCGATCACCTGCGCGCGGTCGATGCCGTCGACCGTGCTCGGCAACCATTCGTTGAGCAGGATCGTCAGCAGCCGGGTGGTCTCGAACGGTCCTATGTTGGTGGCCACCACCCAACTGGCACAGGTGATTCCGAGCGACCACGGCCATGCCAGTAGCAGCGCCTGCTTGTCGATGAGTTCGGCTGAACACCGCACCGTCTCGGCGAGATAGGCGAACCCCAGTGCGGCCAGCAGCATGCCGATCTGGGCTGCGAGCAGATCGTCGAGCACAGAATGCGCGGCGGCGTCGTCGCGACGCACCGGCAGGCCGATGGCCAGCGCCAGCAGGCCGGCGAGCAGCGCCAGCGTGGCCAGTCGTGCGGTGGTGTCGGCGACTCGCTCGAACGAATCGACGACGGTGCGGGTCACCACTTGCGACGCCCGCCCGGGCGGAGTGCGGTAGAAGATCACCAGCACGAGACCCGATACCGCGAGGGCGACGATCCAGGTCGCCACCGCCGTGCACACCGCCGCCAGCGCCGCCGACCCGAGCAGCGAGACCAGCACATCGTCGGCGTCCACACCGCTGCGTACGACGATCAGCGGCACCGCCCCGAACGCCAGGACCCCGGCCAACCGCAGCAGCAGCGGGAAACTGAACCGGGTGAGGTCGGCCGGGTTCAGGTCCAGATCGCCGTGGCGGACGTGGTCGAGTTCCGAGCTCAGCACCGTCCGGACGTGGGAGCGCCGCGACGGCCGGTCGGTGCCCGGTTCGGTCAAGAGTGGTCGTGCACGATCACGCCGCGGATGATGCGGCCGGCCAGCATGTCGTCGTAGCCCTGGTTGATGTCGTGCAGCTTGTATTCGTGGGTGACGGTCTCGTCGAGCAGTAGCTTGCCCTCGCGGTAGAGGCTGAGCAGCCGCGGGATGTCCGCCCGCGGGTTGGCCTCGCCGTACAGGCTGCCCAGCAGCCGCTTCTGGAACAGGGTGAACATCGCCATCGGCAGTGTCGGCGTCACATCGGCCAGCGCCGCGATCCCGGTGAGCACCACCGCGCCGCCCTTGCGGATGATGTCGATGCATTCCCCGATCATCGGTCCCTCGACCAGGCCGACGGTCAGGATCGCCGAGTCGGCCATCACCCCGCGGGTCAGGTCCCCGACCAGCGCGGTGGCCTCCGCCATCGACGTCACGAAGTGGGTGGCCCCGAATTCCAGTGCCTTGGCGCGTTTGTCCTCGACGATGTCGACGACGACGATCTTCTCCGCCCCGGCCAGCCGGGCGCCCTGGACCGCACCGCTGCCGACCCCGCCGAACCCGATCACCACCACGGTGTCGCCGGGCTGCACCTTGGCGGTGTTGACCGCCGAACCCCAACCGGTGGTGACCCCGCAGCCGATGAGGCAGGCCCGGGTCAGCGGCAGATCGTCGTCGATCTTGACCAGGGAGGCCTCGGAGACGACGCCGTACTGGGCGAACGTTCCCAGTAGCAGCGCCACCCCGACGTCGCGGCCGTCGGGCAGATGCCGCCGGTAGGTGCCGTCGAGCTGGGTGCCGGCCAGCAGCATCGCGCCCAGGTCGCACAGGTTGGACCGGCCGGTGGCACACCACCGGCAGCGCCCGCACGCCGGCAGGAATGAGGCGACCACGTGGTCACCGGGTTTCAGGTCGCGCACCCCGGGCCCGACCTCCTGCACGACGCCCGCGCCTTCGTGGCCCCCGATGATCGGCAGGGGCGCCGGGAAGTCACCGGTGCGGACATGATGGTCGGAGTGGCACATCCCGGTGGCGGTGAACGACACCAGGACCTCACCCTCCTGGGGGCCGTCCAGTTCGACCTCTTCGATGCTCCAGTCGCCGTTGACGTCCCACAGCACCGCGGCATTCATCTTCATGGCCCGGAGTCTAGGAAGCCGATGCCTCCCAAACCTCCGAAACCGCAGAAACGTCCGAAACCTCCGAAACCGCCGGATCGCCAACCTCATTCGCCGGCTTGCGGGGATTCGCCCGGTTTCTGATTCTCGTGACGGATCATTGCGCCAGCGCCAGCCCGCCCAGCGCGAGGATCCAGCTGGCGAAGCTGCCGACCAGGAAATACTCGGTCACCTCGTCGATTCCGATGGCGATACCGTTCTTGCCGTTCTCCCGGGCCTTCTGGGCGTTGATCTCCGGGAACCGGATGATGCTCTTGGCGGCGACGACGAGCGAGGCCGCGGCCAGGTGGCCGGCCAGCCCGAGCCCCAGGATCAGCAGCCGTTCCATCGGGCCCAGCAGCCGGCCGCCCTTGAGCCGGTCGGACGGTTGTGGCTGGCCGACGGGTTTCACCGCCCCAACCGCGGCGAGCACCAACCGCACCAGCTGGTTACCGGTGACGAGCTGCAGCAGCCCCACACCGACGATGGTCAGCATCCGGTCCGCGTCGACGGCGGTGCCCCCGGGCAGATCCACCCAGCCCGCCCATCCGGCGACCAGCCCGCCGACCGGGGAGGCCCAGCCGGACAGCAGCAACAGCACCCCGACGGCGCCGCCGAACACCGCCAACGCGGCCGGCTGGTGGCTGCCGGTGCGTTCGGCGCGGGCGCACAGCACCTGCCAGAGCACTCCCGCCGCCGTCGCGATCAGCAGCAGGGCGACGTCGCCGCGGTGCCACAGCCCGGCCAGCGCGGCACAGCCCACGACCACCACGGGCACGGCGGCGACCGCGACCCGGAGGCGGTCGGTCAACCGCCGGCAGACGTCGGCGACGCCCACCGCGATGAGCAGCACCGCCACCGCGCTCATCGGATGCCCCGCAGGTGTCGCGAGGCCAGCACGATCAGGTCCAGACCGTCGCGCCCGGCGCGCTGGGACACCGCCGACGCGCTGATGCCCTCGGCTTTCGCGATGTCCTTCTTCGCCTGCTCGCTCAACAGTCCCCGCATGATCCGTATCGATCGGTCATCGAGTGATCCAAGCAGGTGGTCCCGACACATCAGCGCGGCGTTGACCGCATCCGGGTCCGGGCCGGTGCCGTCGGGCTGGCGGCGGTACGCGGTGCGGACCAGGGCCAGACCCGGTTGGCGCTGCGCCGCGGCCGTCCATTCGATGGCGTCCCGCGCGGCCCACCAGCCCGGCCCGTCCTGGATGCCGGATTCGGCGTCGAGCACGGTGACCGCGCCCCAGCCGATGCCGAACCGGATGTCGATGTCGGGCGCGACGGCCAGCCGCACCCGCAGCGCGGCGTCGATCGCGGCGCCGACGGTGGCGAAGCTGCCCTGGAACTCGTCGCCGACCGTGAAGGCGAGGCCGGTGCCGGCCAGCGCCGCCTCGACGCGGCGGTGCAACTCCCGGCGGTCGGCCGCCTGCCGGGAGCCGATGACGTCGCCGATCACCGGCGCCCGCATTGATGAAGCGCTGAACTTCACTTCCGCCATATGAAGAGCATAGCTTCATTCAGCGAAAATGAAGCTATCAGCTTCACTAGCCGGGGTGGCCTACTCCTCGACCAGGGCGACAGCGCCCTTGAGGTGGCGGACCGCGTCCGCGACGATCTGCTCGATCAGTTCCGCACACGACGGCAGGTCGTCGAGAATTCCGGCCACCTGACCCGAGGCGAGCACGCCGGCCTCGGTGTTGCCTTCGACCAGACCGGCCTTCAGCAGCATCGGGGTGTTGGCCGCCATGATGACCTGCGCCCAGGTCAGATCCTTGCCGCGGCGCATCTCCAGGCCGTCGCGGATCATCGACCGCCAGGTCATCCCGGTCATCTTCTTGAACTTCTGGGCGTTGCGCACGGCCGCGGTGAAGCCGCGGATCGGCGAACCGCTCTCCAGTTTCTCGACCAGCCCGGTGCGCAGCACCCGGTGCGGCATACCGTCGACCCGGGTGGAGACGACGGTGCCGTCCAGCCCGGCCTCCAGGTAGCGGCGCTTGACCGCGTCGGGCACGGTGGAGTCCTTCGTCAACAGGAACCGGGTGCCCATCGCGACGCCGGCGGCGCCGTAGGCCAGCGCGGCAGCCAGCCCGCGCCCGTCGAAGAATCCGCCCGCCGCCACCACCGGCATGCCGGTGTCCCTGACGGCGTCGAGCACGGACGGCAGCAACAGCGTCGTGGGGACCGGCCCGGTGTGGCCGCCGCCCTCGCCGCCCTGCACGATCACCGCATCGGCGCCCCAGCCGGCCACCTTCTCGGCGTGCCTGGCCGCGCCGACCGACGGGATCACCACCACGCCGGCGTCCTTGAGCCGGGCGATCAGCTCGGGTTTGGGCGCCAGCGCGAACGACGCCACCTTGACGCCCTCGCGGATCAGCAGGTCGACGCGTTCGTTCGCGTCACCGGCGTCGGCGCGGATGTTGATCCCGAACGGCTTGTCGGTGGCGGCCTTGACCTTGTCCACCGCGGTCTGCAGCTCGTCCAGCGTCATCGTCGCCGACGCCAGGATGCCCAGGCCGCCGGCGTTGGCGGTGGCCGCGACCAGCCGGGCCCCGGCCACCCAGCCCATCCCGGTCTGCACCACCGGATGCTCGATGCCGACGAGATCGGTGAGGGGGGTGCGGATCCTGCTCAACGCCGGATTTCCCTGTCCCGCACCGATTTGGGGTCGATGACCTCGCGCAGCAGCCGGAGTTCCTCGTCGCTCGGCAGCCGGGTCGGCTCCGCCTTGTCGAGGTCGTGGATCTCGAAGCCGGTGTTCTCGGCGACCTCGTCCGGGGTGATTCCCGGATGCAGTGAGACCGCACGCATCTGGCGGTTCGGCCCGCTGAAGTCGAACACCCCGAGATTGGTCACCACCCGGTGGATGTTGACGAACCGGAACGCCGGGTTGTCGGGATCGACCTTGTCCCAGCCGATTCCGGACACCACATCGACCGACTCGCCGAACACCCGGGTGGAGTGGTTGCCGACCCAGTAGCTGGTGGCGTGGTTGATGGTGTTGCCGGGCGCCCCGCGCACGCCGAACATCTGGCGGGTGGGCTTCTGCAGCGGTCCGAGCGCCGACAGGTTCTGATTGCCGTAGCGGTCGATCTGGTTGGCGCCCATCACCACGTGGCGGCGGCCCCAGGCCAGGGTCTCGAAGACCCGGCCGAACGGCATCCAGCCCTCGACCGGACCGGTCTGCCCCAGCGGCGGGGTGTCGGCCAACAGTTGGGCCTCGCCGTCGGTGAGCAGGATGTCGGGGGCGAAGGTGAGCCGCGCCAGCCGGGCGCCGATGGAGGCCATCGGCGTCATCGGGCTGACCATGATCTCCCCGGCGTCGCGGAAGAGTTCGGCGCAGGCGACCGCGCACACCTCGGCTCTGCTGACGGAACTCACGAGGAAGCCTCCTGTTCGAATGTGCGGACCGCGGCCTGGTAGTCGTCCTCGCTGCCGGAGAGGTAGGTGTCGACGAACTCCCGCCAGGTGTCCTCCGATCCGGCGGCCTGCGCGTAGTGCCGCTGGAACTTCTCGTCACGGTCGTAATCGGGTGCGGCGGTGGTGAAGTGGGCGCCACCGGGCGCCTCCACCACGGCGTCGACCATCATCCGGTTCACCAGCAGCGCCTGGGGCGGAACCGATTTGACCAGTTCCTCGGTGGACACCACCCGCTCCACCGACAGGTACCGGCGCTCGGCGGCCATCAGGTACAGGTCGTCGAAGTACGGGTCGATGCCCGTGTAGGCGGCGTTGCCGCGGGCGTCGCCGAGGTTCAGGTGCACGAACGCGGCGTCGAGGTTCAGCGCCGGCATCGCGATCAGCGTCTCGTGGCCACCGCCGGGGGCCGGATACGGGCTGGTGACCGTCTTGAGCTCACCCTCCCAGAAGTCCGGCACCGAGCTCCCCAGCCCGGCCCGGATCGGCAGGAACGGCAGTCGCTGGGCCGCGGCCTGCAGTCCGCACCGCAGCATGCCCTCGTCCATCTCGCGGACCTCGATGGCGCCCGACGTGCGGGCCTTGGCGAACCACGGATCGTAGAACGGGGGAGAGTCCAGCGACACGAAGCCGTAGTAGGCCCGCCGCACCTTGCCGGCCGCGCACAGCAGACCGAGGTCGGGCCCGCCGTAGGTCACCACGGTAAGATCCTTGACGTCGCTGCGCAGGATCGCCCGGACGAACGCCATCGGTTTGCGCCGGGAGCCCCAGCCGCCGATGCCGATGGTCATGCCGTCACGCAGTTCGGCAACGACCGCGTCCAGACTGGTTCTCTTGTCGCTCATTGCTTCTTGCCCTTGTTCGTCCCCGCGAACGCGTCGCGGTGCTCATCGGCCACACCGGCCAGGTTCAGCTCGAAGGTGAAGCCCTGCTCCATGCGGTAGCTGGAGTTCACCCGCTGCACGTCGATGAAGTTCAGCGCCTCCTTGGCGGCCCGGATCACCCGGGTGTCCTTGGCGGCGATGTCCCGGGCGACCCGCAGCGCCGCCTCGTCGAGTTCGGCGCGGGGCACCACCTCGTGCACCGAACCGAAATGGTGCAGCGTGTGCGCGTCGACGGTGGCGGCGGTGAAGAACAGCCGCCGCATCATGTGCTGCGGCACCAGCCGGGAGAGGTGGGTGGCCGCCCCGAGGGCGCCGCGTTCCACCTCGGGCAGGCCGAATTTCGCGTCGTCGGAGGCGACGATGACATCGGAGTTGCCGACCAGCCCGATGCCGCCGCCGACGCAGAATCCGTTGACCGCGGCGACGACCGGCACCGCGCACTCGTACACCGCGCGGAACGCCTCGTAGCAGCCGCGGTTGGCGTCGATCAGGGCGGTGAAGCCCTCGGTGTTCTGCATCTCCTTGATGTCGACGCCGGCGTTGAACCCGCGGCCCTCGGCCCGCAGGATCACCACGTGGGTCTGCTGGTCACGGCCGGCCGCCGTGATCGCATCGGCGAGTTCGAACCATCCGCGCGAGGGGATGGCGTTCACCGGCGGATAGTCGACGGTGACCGAGACGATGCCCGGTTCGGGACTGGTGGTGGTTATCGGCATCGGATCTTCCGCTTCCTGGGGTCGCTACCTAAGCAAGCACTTGCTTGGTACGCTAGCACAGTGACCAGCGAGCCAGAACCCGTGAACCTCGGATTGACCGGCCGGGTGGTGTTGGTGACCGGCGGTGTCCGCGGCGTCGGCGCCGGGATCAGCGCGGTTTTCGCCGACCAGGGGGCGACCGTGGTGACCTGTGCCCGCCGCCCGGTCGACGGGTTGCCCTATGAGTTCCACAGTTGCGATGTGCGCGACGACGACGCCGTGGCGGCGATGATCGACACCATCGTCGACCGGCACGGCCGCCTCGACGTGGTGGTGAACAACGCCGGCGGTTCGCCGTACGTGTTGACCGCGGAATCGTCGGCGAAGTTCAACCGCAAGATCATCGAACTCAATCTGCTGGGCCCGCTGTCGGTTTCCCAGCACGCCAACGCCCACATGCAGAAGCAGCCGCGGGGCGGGTCGATCATCAACATCGCCAGCGTCAGCGGCCGGCGGCCGACCCCGGGCACCGCGCCCTACGGTGCGGCCAAGGCCGGGGTGGAGAGCCTGACCAGCACGCTGGCCGTCGAATGGGCGCCCAAGGTGCGGGTGAACTCGGTGGTGGTGGGCATGGTCGAGACCGAACAGGCCGATCTGTTCTACGGCGACGCCGAGTCCATCGCGGCGATCTCGAAGAACGTGCCGCTCGGCCGGCTGGCCACACCGGCCGACGTGGGTTGGGCGACCGCGTTTCTGGCGTCCGACGTGGCCTCGTACATCAGTGGTGCGTCGCTGGAGGTGCACGGCGGTGGCGAGCCGCCGCACTATCTGGCGGCGACGAACGCGGACGCGATCAAGTAGCCCCGAATCAAGGCCTAGTTAAGGAGAGCATGGATGGGAATCGTTGACGGCCGGGTGGTCATCGTCACCGGAGCGGGCAATGGCATCGGCCGGGCACACGCGCTGGCCTTCGCTGCCGAGGGCGCCCGGGTCGTGGTGAACGACATCGGGGTGGGCCTGGACGGCTCGCCGGCGAGCGGCGGCAGCGCGGCGCAGGCGGTCGTCGACGAGATCAAGGCGGCCGGCGGGGAGGCCGTCGCCAACGGATCGAACGTGGCGGACTGGGCCCAGGCCGAGGAACTCGTCAAGACCGCGATCGACACCTACGGCGGCCTGGACGTGCTGGTGAACAACGCCGGCATCGTGCGGGACCGGATGATCGCCAACACCAGCGAGGAGGAGTTCGACGCCGTCGTCGCGGTCCACCTCAAGGGCCACTTCGCCACCACCCGGCACGCCGCGGCGTACTGGCGCGGGTTGGCCAAGGAGGGCAAGGCCGTCGACGCGCGCATCATCAACACCAGTTCCGGGGCCGGCCTGCAGGGCAGTGTCGGACAGGGCAACTACAGCGCCGCCAAGGCCGGCATCGCCGCGCTGACCCTGGTGGCCGCCGCCGAACTGGGCCGCTACGGCGTGACGGTCAACGCGATCGCGCCGTCGGCGCGCACCCGGATGACCGAGACGGTGTTCGCCGAGATGATGGCCACGCAGGATCAGGAATTCGATTCCATGGCCCCGGAGAACATCTCACCGCTGGTGGTGTGGCTGGGCAGCGCCGAGTCCAAGGACGTCTCCGGCCGGGTGTTCGAGGTCGAGGGCGGCAAGGTGCGGGTGGCCGAGGGCTGGGCCCACGGCCCGGAGGCCGACAAGGGCGCCCGGTGGGATCCGGCCGAACTCGGCCCGGTGGTGCGTGATCTGCTCGCCAAGGCGCGCCAGCCGGTGCCGGTCTACGGGGCCTGAGTGGATCTGGGGGCCTGAGCGATCTGGGGGGCGGAGCGCTCTGGGGGGCCTGAGCGATCTGGTCACGCACAGGCGCGACACCGCGTGACAGCACCCGCCTTTGACGTTCCCGCCGCGGCGGCCCCGGCTCCGGCCGGTACCGAGGTGGGCTGACCCGCGGTGTCGCGCAGCGTGGCGCGGGGCCGGCTCACCCCCCTGACCGGCTCGGGCTCCACCTTGTTGCCGGTGCTGAGATCGGTTGCGCCATGGGGCTTGAGGGCCGGCACGGCGGCGAGGTCGGTCTCCTCCGCGGACCCCGGCGCAGATTCCGGTTCGGCCCCGGGCCCGGGACGCGGCCCCGCGGTGAGTTCGGTGGTGAGCTCTGCGGTGAGTTCGGTGGTGACTTCTGCGCGCGTCGGTCGTGCCTCCGGCGTTGCGGCCGGCGCGCCGCTCGCCGGCGCCGTCACTCCCGGCCCGGTGTCGGACCGGGACTGGTGGCCGGCCGTCTCGAGCCGCTCCGCCGAGGTCTGCGGCGGCTGCTGAGCCTCGCGCTCCAACACCGAGTCGACGATGTCGCGGACCACGTTCGGCACATACCGCACGGCGGTGGTCACGACGTCGAGGATGCCGTCGCGCAATGCCTCGACGACCGTGACGACGTCGCCGGTGCGCAACGCCTGACCGAGGTTGTACAGCGCGGTCTGCGGCGCGACGAGCAGATCGCGGGTGCGGACGAACAGTGTGGTGGGCAGTGACGGAGTCCGGCTGACCTCCACCCCCGCCCAGGAGACCAGCGTCCAGCCCTCGTCCGGACTGCCCTCGATCACCACCGTCTCGGTGTTGCCGAGCGTGTGGGTCAGCATCAGCAGCAGATCGGGGTTGTCGACGTTCATCATCGTCCAGAACATGATCGTGCCGCCGTGCCCGAACACCACCGGGTTCTGCGTTTCGCCCGCCAGGTAGTCGGCGTGGATCTGACGCAGCGCGGCGTTCACCCGGGCGTCGAAGGCGTTGCCGTCCTCGGAGCCGAGCACCGGGATGAACCGCAAGCCCAACGCCCAGGCGATGCCCGGCAGGCCGTAGAGCAGTCGTTCGAGGCCGGAGTCGTCGCGCGCGCCCTCGAACCATCCACCCGGGATCTCCCGCATCCCCTCCAACCGGGTGATCTCGGAGTCGTCGTCGGCGAAGTGGCGGGCGGTCTGCAGGGTGCGCAACAGCGGCGACGAGTAGGCCTTGTCGTGCCCGTTTCGTGCCAGGATCTCCGCGACGGCCGCCGCCTCGGCGTGCCCCCGTTCGGTCAGGCCCCGGCCCGGGATGTCGGTCTCGATGATGTGCGCGGCGTTCGCCTGCGATTCCCCGTGCCGCACGAACGTCACGGTCATCGACCATGCCGGAATCGCGGAGACGATGAACAACAGCGCCGCTGAGATCGCGGCCACCACCACACGGAGGATTCGACTGTCCCGCATCGGGCTGCTCCTTGTCCGGCCTGTGCGGCTCAGACCTTAACCCGCCGACGTGTCAAAAAGGCGCGAATCTGTAAAGCCCGGCGGTCAGGGCTCGCAGACCACCAGCGGGATCACCCGGTCGGTGGCGTCGCGGTAGCCGCGGTACGGCGGGTAGATGCGAGTCAACTCGGGCCAGTAGCGGTCCCGCTCGGCAGCGGTGGCATCACGGGCCACCAGATCCAGATGCCGGGCACCGATCTGGACGTGCACACGCGGGTTCGCCCTGAGGTTGCGGTACCACTGCGGGTGTTCGGATCGTCCGCCGAAGGAGGCCGGCAGGATCACCCGGTCGCCGTCGCGCAGGTACAACGTCGGTGTGGTGCGGGGTTCACCGGTTCTGCGGCCGATGGTGGTCAGCAGGGCGGCCGGGAACCACAGCAGCCGCGATCCCAGCACACCGTTGCTGCGCCGGTACACCCGGATGTGGCCGCGCGCGAAGTGCTTGAGCGCCGATGCCAGCCAGCGCGAATTGCGGATCCCGCAGGCGCTCACGGCTCCTGATTAGCCGCCGAGCGGGGCTCGCAAACCACCAGCGGGATCACCCGGTCGGTCCAGCGCTGGTAGTCCTCGAAGGTCGGATACATCGCGACCAGTTGCGGCCAGTAGCGCGCCCGTTCGGCTTCGGTGGCGTCGCGCGCGGTCAGTTCCAGCACCTCGCGGCGGATCTGCACCGACACCTCCGGGTTCGCCTTCAGGTTGAGGTACCACATCGGGTTCTTGTCGCTGCCGCCCCGCGACGCCGCCACGATGATCCGCTCGCCGTCGCGCAGGTACAGCAGCGGGCTGACCCGGGGCTGTCCGGTCTTGCGGCCGGTCGTGGTCAGCAGGGCCACCGGCGCCCTGAACATGGTGCCGCCGAGCCGGCCGCCGCTGGCCCGGTAGGCCCAGGTGTTGAGCCGGGCCATCCATTTGATGAACACATCGGCCCACGGCGAATTCAGGTTCGGCGGCGGTGACTTTGCCATGGCGGTCATCCTATGCTCGGGCGGTGGACATGGATTGCGGCAGCGGAACTTCCGATCCCGACATCACCGACGAGGTGCGCATCGCGGCGGCCGGGGCCTACATCGACGCGCTGGTCAGCCACCGCGCCGACGAGGTGCCGTTCGCGCCGGACTGCACCCGGGTGGAGAACGGCCTCAAGACCGGGTTCTCCGGGAATCACCTGCGCCGCAGCCTCAATCGCGGTCCGCAGTTCCGGGTCATCGCGGCCGCGACGGATCGGGAGTTCACCGTGGCGGGTGACGAGGTGCACGCCCGGTTCACCATCGTCACCAGGCCACGGGTGGCCGGCCGGCGGGTGGTCGCGCACGTCGAGGAGACATTCCTGATCCCCGACGGCACAATCCACCACATCCGGGCCCGGATCCGTCCCGGCATCCAGCGGGTCTAGCCGTCAGATGCGTTCGATGATGGTGCCGGTGGACAAGGCGCCGCCGGCGCACATGGTGATCAGCGCGGTGCTCTTGTCGGTGCGTTCCAGCTCGTGCAGCGCGGTGGTGATCAACCGGCTGCCGGTGCTGCCGACGGGGTGACCCAACGCGATCGCGCCGCCGTTGACGTTGACCCGGTCCATGTCCGGTTCGTGCACCCGGGCCCAGGACAGCACCACCGACGCGAACGCCTCGTTGATCTCGACGATGTCGATGTCGCCGATCTTCATGCCGGCCTTCTCCAACACCTTGGCGGTGGCCTGAACCGGGCCGTCGAGGTGGTAGTACGGTTCGGCGCCGACCAGCGCCTGGGCGACGATCCGGGCCCGCGGCTTCAGCCCGCGCGCCTTGGCGACGTCCTCGTCCATCAGCAGCACCGCCGCGGCGCCGTCGGAGATCTGCGACGACGTGCCCGCGGTGTGGATGCCGCCCTCGATGACCGGCTTGAGTCCGGCCAGCCCCTCCAGGGTGGTCTCCCGCAGGCCCTGGTCACGGCTGACCTGCTGCCGTTCGGAGGTGGGCTGCTTCAGCTCGTCGAGCACCGGGGCCTCGATCGGCGAGATCTCCCGGTCGAACCGGCCTTCCGCCCACGCCTGCTGCGCCTTGAGCTGCGACTGCAGACCGAACTGGTCGACGTCCTCACGGGTGATGCCGCGCCGCTTGGCGATCCGCTCGGCGGCCTCGAACTGGTTGGGCATGTCGATGTCCCAGGAGGCGGCGCGGATCTTGGAGCGGTCCGGCCCGGCGTTCTCGCCGAGGCCGACGCGGCTCATGGCCTCCACGCCGCAGGCGATGCCGATGTCGATGGCGCCGGCGGCGATCAGCCCGGCGATCAGGTGGTTGGCCTGTTGACCGCTGCCGCACTGGCAGTCCACCGTGGTGGCGCCGACGTGCTCGGGCAGGCCGGCGGTCAGCCATGCCACCCGGGTGATGTTGTTGGACTGCTCGCCGTACTGCGTGACGCAGCCGCCGATCACCTGTTCGACGTCGGCGGCTTGCAGCTCGCCCTGGCTCGCCGCCCTGTCGACGAGCGACTTCTGCACCGCGCCCAGCAGCTCGGTGGCGTGTAGACCTGACAACCACCCGTTGCGCTTACCGATGGGGCTGCGGGTGGCTTCGACAATGACCGGGTTACCCATTACCCCAGGCTAGAACACGTTTCATTAGCCTGACAAGCGGGGATGTGACCATGCCTTTGATCTGGGACGAAGGCATGTTTCAATGACACTAGAACACGTTGCAGTAAGGAGCACGCTCATGCCTTGCCCGAATCTGCCCAAGGGCTTCGATCCCCTCGATGCAGAACTGAACCTCAAGGGTCTGCCGGTCGCAGAACTCGCTGAACTGCGCAAGTCCGAGCCCATTCACTGGGTTGACGTGCCGGGTGGCACCGGCGGTTTCGGCGACAAAGGCTACTGGATAGTAACCAAGCACCGCGACGTCAAGGAGGTCTCGCGGCGCAGCGACGTCTTCGGCAGCTCGCCGGACGGCGCGATCCCGGTCTGGCCGCAGGACATGACCCGCGAGGCCATCGACGTGCAGCGCAACGTGCTGCTCAACATGGACGCACCGCAGCACACCCGGCTGCGCAAGATCATCTCGCGCGGGTTCACCCCGCGGGCGATCGGCCGGCTGGAGGACGAGCTGCGCGCCCGCGCCCAGAACATCGCCGAGGTCGCCCGCTCCCAGGAGCGCGGTGACTTCGTCGAGCAGGTGGCGTGCGAGCTGCCGTTGCAGGCGATCGCCGAGCTGCTCGGGGTGCCGCAGGACGACCGGGACAAGATCTTCCGCTGGTCCAATGAGATGACCGCCGGCGAGGACCCCGAGTACGCCCACATCGACCCGGCGATGTCCTCGGTCGAACTGATCCAGTACGCGATGGCGATGGCCGACGAGCGGATCAAGAACCCGACCGACGACATCGTCAGCAAGCTCGTCCACGCCGACATCGACGGGGAGAAGCTCTCCGAGGACGAGTTCGGCTTCTTCGTGGTGATGCTCGCGGTGGCCGGCAACGAGACCACCCGCAACTCGATCACCCACGGCATGATCGCGTTCTCGCAGAACCCCGATCAGTGGGAGCTGTACAAGCGGGAGCGCCCGGAGACCGCCGCCGACGAGATCGTGCGGTGGGCCACCCCGGTGTCGGCCTTCCAGCGCACCGCCCTCGAGGACGTCGAGCTCAGCGGTGTGAAGATCAAGAAGGGCGAGCGGGTCGTGATGTCCTACCGGTCGGCCAACTTCGACGAAGAGGTCTTCGAGGACCCGCACACGTTCAACATCCTGCGCGACCCGAATCCGCACGTCGGCTTCGGTGGCACCGGGGCGCACTACTGCATCGGGGCGAACCTGGCGAAGCTGACGATCAACCTGATGTTCAACGCGATCGCCGACCACATGCCCGATCTCACCCCGATCGGCACCCCGGAGCGGTTGAAGTCTGGTTGGCTCAACGGCATCAAGCACTGGCAGGTGGACTACACCGGCACGTGCCCGGTCGCCAAGTAACGTCACAGGCGCGCTCGTTTCAAGGAGGAATCGGGTGGACTTCAGTCCGAACGAGGGGCAGCAGGCTGTCGCCGACGTGGTCACCTCGGTCCTGAGCCGGGAAACCAGTTGGGACGCACTGGTGTCCGGCGGTGTCGCTGCCCTTCCGGTGCCGGAACGGCTGGGCGGCGACGGTGTCGGCCTCGCCGAGGTCGCCACCGCGCTCACCGAGATCGGCCGCCACGGTGCGGTGGGTCCGGCACTGGCCACGTTGGGGCTGGCGGTCACGCCGCTGCTCGAGCTGGCCTCCGAGGAACAGCAGGACCGCTACCTCGCCGGCGTCGCCGAGGGCGCGATCCTGACCGCCGCGCTCAATGAGCCCGGGGCGGCGCTGCCCGACCGGCCGGCCACCAGCCTGCGCGGCGGAAAGCTCAACGGCACCAAGGTCGCCGTCGGTTACGCGGCGCAGGCCCAGTGGATGGTGGTGAGCACCGACGCCGGTGTGGTGGTGGTGTCGCCGAACGCCGCCGGCGTGCAGATCACCAAGTCGCCGACCGCCAACGGCACCGACGAATACTCGGTCACGTTCACCGACGTCGAGGTGCCCGACGCCGATGTGCTCGACGGCGCGACGGTGGCTCGGCTGAACCAGTACGCGCTCGCGGCGATCGGCGCCTACGCGGCCGGGGTGGTCGCCGGTGCGCTGCGGCTGACCGCGGATTACGTCGCCAACCGGGAGCAGTTCGGTAAACCGCTGTCCACCTTCCAGACCGTCGCCGCCCACCTCGCCGAGGTCTACATCGCCTCGCGCACACTGGATCTGGCGTCGACGTCGGTGATCTGGCGGCTGTCCGAGGGGCCGGCCGACGATCCGCAGACTCGGGAGGATCTGGCCGTGCTCGGGTACTGGCTGGCGGCCGAGGCGCCACCGGTGATGCAACTGTGCCACCACCTGCACGGCGGGATGGGTATGGACATCGACTATCCGATGGACCGCTACTACTCGACCATCAAGGATCTGACCCGCCTGGTGGGTGGCCCGTCGCGGTGTCTGGATCGCCTCGGGGGCCTGGATCTGGCGGATGCCGCCGTGGGCGGCCGGGGGCCAGGGGACGACGGGAACTGAGATGTACATCGAACTGACTCCGGAACAGAAGAAACTGCAGGCCGAACTGCGCGAATACTTCGCCAACCTCATCTCGCCCGAGGAGCGCAGGGCGATGGAGGTCGACCGGCACAACGAGGCCTACCGCGCGGTGATCCGGCGGATGGGCGCCGACGGCAAGCTCGGTGTGGGGTGGCCCAAGGAGTTCGGCGGGCTCGGTTACGGCCCGGTCGAGCAGAGCATCTTCGTCAATGAGGCGGCCCGGGCGGATGTCCCGCTGCCGGCGGTGACCCTGCAGACGGTCGGCCCGACGCTGCAGGTGTACGGCACCGAGGAACAGAAGAAGAAGTTCCTGCCCGCGATCCTGGCCGGTGAAGTGCACTTCGCGATCGGCTACACCGAACCCGAGGCTGGCACCGACCTGGCGTCGCTGCGCACCACCGCCGTGCGGCGAAAGGAGGGGTCTGCCGAGTATTACCTGGTCAACGGGCAGAAGGTGTTCACCACCGGTGCCCACGACGCAGACTACATCTGGCTGGCCTGCCGTACCGACCCGAATGCGGCCAAGCACAAGGGCATTTCGATCCTGATCGTCGACACCAAGGATCCGGGCTACTCCTGGACGCCGATGATCCTGTCCGACGGAGCCCACCACACCAACGCCACCTACTACAACGACGTGCGCGTCCCGGCCGACATGCTCGTCGGCGAGGAGAACGGTGGCTGGAAGCTGATCACCACCCAGCTCAACCACGAGCGGGTGATGCTGGGGCCGGCGGGCAAGGTGGCCGGGATCTACGACAAGGTGCACGCCTGGGCGACCAAACCCGGCCCCTCCGGCGGGGCCCCGATCGACGACGCCAACGTGCGCCGGATCCTTGGTGAGATCCGGGCGATCTGGCGGATCAACGAACTGCTCAACTGGCAGGTCGCCGCGGCCGGTGAGACGATCGCCGTCGCCGACGCGGCCGCCACCAAGGTGTTCTCCACCGAGCGGATTCAGAAGGTCGGCCGGCTCGCCGAGGAGATCGTCGGCGGATACGGCGACCCGGCCGATCCGGAGACCGCCGAACTGCTGGACTGGCTGGACAAGCAGACCAAACGCAACCTCGTCATCACCTTCGGTGGCGGGGTCAACGAGGTGATGCGGGAGATGATCGCCGCGTCCGGGCTGAAGGTTCCGAGGGTGCCACGGTAGATGAGTGAATTGCAGTCGGCCATCGACGAAATCAAGGCGGCGGGGACGAGCGCACCGCGCAAGGGCCGCGACCCGGTGAACCAGCCGATGATTCACCACTGGGTGGACGCGATCGGCGACAGGAACCCGATCTACGTCGACGACGAGGCGGCCAGGGCGGTCGGCCATCCGGGTGTGGTGGCGCCACCGGCGATGATCCAGGTGTGGACCATGGGCGGGCTCGGCGAGGGCCGCCCGGACGACGATCCGCTGTCGAAGATGATGCGGTTGTTCGACGACGCCGGGTTCGTCGGAGTGGTCGCCACCAACTGCGACCAGACCTACCACCGGTATCTGCGCCCCGGCGAAGAGGTGACCATCAACGCCGAGATCACCGATGTCATCGGGCCGAAGCAGACCGCGTTGGGTGAGGGCTACTTCATCAACCAGCACATCACCTGGCAGGTCGACGGCGGTGAGACCGTCGCCGAGATGGACTGGCGCATCATGAAGTTCCGGCCCCGGGAGAAGACCACCGGACCGGTGGTCCCCGACGACCTGGACCCGGAGAAGCTGATGCGCCCGGCGCCGTCCCGCGACACCCAGTTCTTCTGGGACGGGGTCAACGCCCACGAGCTGCGCATCCAGCGCCTCCCGGACGGCACGCTGCAGCATCCCCCGGTGCCCGCGGTGTGGCAGGACAAGTCCGAGGAGGTGGACTACGTCGTCGCCGGCGGCCGGGGCACGGTGTTCAGTTTCGTGGTGCACCATGCCCCGAAGGTCCCGGGCCGCACCCTGCCGTTCGTCATCGCGCTGGTGGAGCTGGACGAGGGGGTGCGGATGCTCGGTGAACTCCGCAACGTCGATCCGGCGGCCGTGCAGATCGGCATGCCGGTGCGGGTGATGTTCATCGACCTGCCCGAAACCGAGAGTGGTCCGAGTTGGACGCTGTACGCCTGGGAGCCGGACACATGAGCACACCCGTCGTCGAGGTGGGCACCAAGCTGCCCGAACTGAAAATCCATGCCGATCCGACGTTCATCGTGTCGACGGCGTTGGCCACCCGCGACTTCCAGGACGTGCACCACGACCGGGACAAGGCGCAGGCCAAGGGTTCCAAGGACATCTTCGTCAACATCCTCACCGACACCGGGCTGGTGCAGCGGTATCTGACCGACTGGGCGGGCCCGGCGGCGCGGATCAAGTCGATCAAGCTGCGGCTCGGGGTGCCGTGGTACGCCTACGACACCGTCACGTTCACCGGCGAGGTCACCGACGTGGTGGACGGCCTGGTGACGGTGAAGGTGGTGGGTTCCAACAGCCTGGGCGACCACATCATCGCGACCACGACTCTGACCATGGGAGAGAGCTGATGTTGTCCGGTAAAGCCGCCATCGTCGGCATCGGCGCAACCGACTTCTCGAAGGACTCCGGGCGCAGTGAACTGCGGCTGGCGGCCGAGGCCGTGCTCGACGCGCTGAACGACGCCGGGCTGACTCCCGCCGACGTCGACGGTCTGACCACCTTCACCATGGACACCAACACCGAGGTGGCGGTGGCCCGCGCGGTGGGCATTCCGGAACTGAAGTTCTTCTCCAAGATCCACTACGGCGGCGGTGCGGCCTGCGCCACCGTGCAGCAGGCCGCGATGGCGGTGGCCACCGGGGTGGCCGACGTGGTGGTGGCCTACCGGGCCTTCAACGAACGGTCCGGAATGCGGTTCGGGCAGGTGCAGACCCGGCTGATCACCGGGGCGGATTCCACCAGCGTGGACAACAGCTTCTCCTACCCGCACGGGCTGTCCACGCCGGCCGCGCAGGTGGCGATGATCGCGCGCCGGTACATGCATCTGTCCGGGGCGACCAGCCGGGACTTCGGTGTCATCTCGGTGGCCGACCGCAAGCATGCGGCCAAGAACCCGGAGGCCTACTTCTACCAGAAGCCGATCACCATCGAGGATCACCAGAACTCGCGGTGGATCGCCGAACCGTTGCGGCTGCTGGACTGCTGCCAGGAGACCGACGGCGCGGTGGCCATCGTGGTCACGTCGGTGGAGCGGGCGAGGGATCTCAAGCACCGGCCGGTGGTCGTCGAGGCGGCAGCGCAGGGCTCCAGCGCCGACCAGTACACGATGACCAGCTACTACCGGCCCGAGTTGGACGGGCTGCCGGAGATGGGGCTGGTCGGCAGGCAGCTGTGGGCGCAGTCCGGGCTGACCCCCGACGACATCCAGACCGCGGTGCTCTACGACCACTTCACCCCGTTCACCCTGATCCAGCTGGAGGAGCTGGGCTTCTGCGGCAAGGGTGAGGCCAAGGACTTCATCGCCGACGGGGCGATCGAGATCGGCGGCCGGCTGCCCATCAACACTCACGGCGGTCAGCTGGGGGAGGCCTACATCCACGGCATGAACGGCATCGCCGAGGGCGTGCGTCAGCTGCGCGGCACCTCGGTCAACCAGGTCGACAACGTCGAACACGTGTTGGTGACCGCGGGCACCGGGGTGCCGACATCCGGGCTGATCCTGGGCTGACGGACCGGCCCCACGGACCGAAAAGGAAAGCCGTTGCGGAAGATCCGCAACGGCTTTCCTTTCATGGCAGCTGTGCTCAGGCCGGGACCAGCTCCACACCCGACAGCACCACTTCGTCGCCACGCTCCGGCACCGTGACGACGGCGACGTAACGGTCGTCTTCCTTCCAGACGTTGGCCTGCAGCGTCTCACCCGGGTAGACCACCCCGGCGAACCGGGCGCCGTAGGAGCGCATCCGGCTGACGTCACCGTCGAGGAAGTGGTCCACGATGCCCTTGCACGCGATGCCGTAGGTGCACAGCCCGTGCAGGATCGGCCGCGGAAAGCCCATCGCCGCAGCGAACTCCGGGTCCGAATGCAGCGGGTTGCGGTCGCCGCACAGCCGGTACAGCAGTGCCTGCTGGGGCAGGGTGGGCAGGGTGACCTTGGCGTCCGGGGCGCGGTCGGGCGGCGCGGTGTTGGTCGACGGTCCACGCTCACCGCCGAACCCGCCCTCGCCGCGGGCGTAGATCGAGCGCCTCTGGGTCCACAGCAGCGTGCCGTCCGGATCGGTGACGGTGGTCTCCGACCAGATCACCGCTGCCTTGCCCTTGTCCCAGATCTCGGTGAACTTCTGCACCGCGCGACCGGTCCCACTGGGCGGCAGCGGCGCCGGCACGCTGATCGCCTCCGAGGCGTGCAGCACCTTGTTCAGCTCGATGTCGATCCCCGGGAACTTCACCTGCGGCGGCTCGGTCATGTGGAAGCTGGCCGCGACGTTGCCGAAGGTGGGCAGCACCTGCGGGGTGCCGTCGGTGAGGTAGCGCAGCTCGCGCGGGTCCATCGGGTCGGCGCCGGCGCCCAGCGCAAGGTGATAGAGCTGGACATCGCTGCTGGTCCAGGAGAATTCGATGGGATCCAGTTCGGCGCCGAGTGCTTCGTCGAGATTGATGGGCATCGTCAACTCTTTCCAGGGTCAGATGTCGCGGTGGCGGCTCCGGCCACATGCAGGGCCGCGAGGTAACCGAAGGTCATGGCCGGGCCGATGGTGCCGCCCGGGCCGGGATAGGTGTGCCCCATCACCGGCGAACTGACATTACCTGCGGCGTAGAGACCGTCGATCACCGAGCCGTCGTCGCGCAGCGCGCGGCCGTGCACGTCGGTGCGGATGCCGCCCTTGGTGCCCAGGTCGCCCGGCACCATCTTGGCCGCGTAGAACGGCGCCTGATCGATCTCGCCCAGGTTCGGGTTGGGCTTGTTGGTCGGGTCACCGTAGTACCGGTCGTAGGCGCTCTCGCCGCGGCGGAAGTCCTGGTCCACCCCGGCGCGCGCGAACCCGTTGAACCGCTCGACGGTGGCGAGGAAGTCCTGCTCGGGAACCCCGATCCGGGCGGCCAGCTCGGCGAGGGTGTCGGCCTTGACGATCACGCCGGAGTCCAGCCACTTCTTCGGGATCCGCTGTCCCGGCTGCAATCCCGCGAACAGATAACGATCCCGGTAGCGCTGGTCGAAGATCAGCCAGGCAGGGATGTTCTCGCCCGGGCCGGGGCCCTGACCGTATTCGCCGCCGTACATGTGGTGGCAGGCCTCGACATACGGCATCGACTCGTTCATGAACCGCTTGCCGGCCATGTTGACGATGATCGAGCCGGGCGAGTTGCGTTCGGACAGGGCGAACCACGGCGCACCGGGCAGCGGGATGGTCGGACCCCACCAGGCGTCCTCCATGATCTCCAGTGCGGCGCCGAGCTTCTCGGCGGCGAGGATGCCGTCACCGGTGTTGGCCTTGGCGCCCACCGTCCATTCGGTGGTGATCGGCGGGCGCTGATACTTGACCCGCATCTGCTCGTTGTGCTCGAACCCGCCGGATCCGAGGATGACGCCGCGGCGGGCGCGGATCAGCCGGGGCTCGGCGGATTCGGGGTCCCTGGCGTCCACCACGTAGATGCCGCGGACCGCGCCGTCCTCGACGTACAGGTCGGTCATCGCGGTGTTGAGCAGCAGCGGAACGCCGGCCTCGCGCAGGCCGATCCGCAGCGGCGCGATGAGCGCCCGGCCCATGCCGACCAGGTTCTTGCCGGTGGCGTTGGCCCACATCGAGCGGATGCCCACCTTGAGGCTGCGCAGCACACCGCGCGGGTGCCGCTTGAGCTGGTTCAGCCGGACGTAGTCCTGCTGCATGACCACCATGTTCATCGGCACCTTGCCGTACGGCGGTTCCAGCGTGTCCATGTCCGGGCCGAGCTTCTTGGCGTCGAACGGCCTGGGTTCCACCGAGCGGCCGGTGGGCTTGCCGCCCGGGGTCTCCGGGTAGTAGTCCGAGTACCCGGGCACCCAGCACAGCTTCAGCGGGGTGTGCTTGAGCACGAACGACAGCATCTCCGGGCCGCGGTCCAGGTAGGTGTCGATCTTCTCCGCCGGGACCACGTCGCCGACGATCGCGTGCAGGTATCTGCGGGCCTCTTCGGGGGTGTCGGTGACCCCGTCACGCTTGAGCACTTCGTTGTTCGGGATCCACACCCCACCCCCGGACCGGGCAGTGGAGCCGCCGTAGTGCGGCGCCTTCTCCACGACTACTGTGGATAGGCCCTGGTGAGCGGCGGTAAGCGCGGCGACCATGCCGGCAGCGCCGCTGCCCACCACGACGACATCGAACTCCTGACCAGTCATGTAGAACACGTTATAGAATTGCCCGGCATTCAAACAACTGAGGCACAATCCGCCCGGTTGAGGAAACGGGCCGAGGACGAAGGAAAGTAGCGCGCATGCTCAGTGCCCAGGTCCGTGAACAGTTGGCGGCCGAACTCGCACAAGCCGAACGCAGCCGCGTTCCGATCACGCCGCTGACCGATCGGCACCCCGGCATCGATGTCGTCGATGCCTACGAGATCCAGCTGATCAACATCCGGCAGCGGGTCGCCGAAGGTGCCCGCGTGGTGGGACACAAGGTTGGCCTGTCCAGCGAGGCCATGCAGAAGATGATGGGTGTGGACGAACCGGACTACGGGCATCTGCTCGACGATATGCAGGTGTTCGAGGACAAGCCGGTGAAATCCGCGAACTACCTGTATCCGCGGGTCGAGGTCGAGGTGGGTTTCATCCTGGCCGCCGATCTGCCGGGGGCGGACTGCACGGAGGAGGACGTGCTGGCCGCGACCGAGGCGTTCGCGCCGGCGATCGAGCTGATCGACACCCGCATCACCGACTGGAAGATCAAGCTGTGCGATACCATCGCCGACAACGCCTCCTCGGCCGGTTGGGTGCTCGGTGAGGCGCGGGTGTCGCCCGAGGAGATCGACATCACGACCATCGAGGCCACGCTGACCAACAACGGCGAGGTCGTCGCGCAGGGCCGCAGCGATGCGGTGCTGGGCAATCCGGTGACCGCGGTGGCCTGGCTGGCGCGCAAGGTGGACAGCTTCGGCGTGCGGCTGAAGGCCGGCGACATCGTGTTGCCGGGCTCGTGCACACGTGCGATAGACGCACCTGCCGGCAGCCATTTCGTCGCCGACTTCAGCGGACTAGGTTCGGTTCAGCTGAGCTTCGAATGACGGTGAACGACGACTTCTGAACGACGTTTCATTACTGAGGGGATCGCAATGACAGCCACGACGGGCCGCAAACTCCAGGCCGCGATCGTCGGGTCCGGGAACATCAGCACCGACCTGCTGTACAAACTGCTGCGGTCGGATTGGCTGGAACCGCGGTGGATGATCGGCATCGATCCCGCCTCCGAGGGGCTGGCCAGAGCCCGCAAGCTCGGCCTGGAGACCTCCCACGAGGGTGTCGACTGGCTGTTCGCCCAGGACGAGAAACCCGACATCGTGTTCGAGGCGACCAGCGCCTATGTGCACCGGGAGGCGGCTCCCCGCTACGCCGAGGCCGGGATCCGGGCGATCGACCTGACCCCGGCCGCCGTCGGCCCCGGCGTCATTCCCCCGGCCAATCTGCGCGAGCATCTCGACGCACCGAACGTCAACATGGTCACCTGCGGCGGGCAGGCCACCATCCCGATCGTGCATGCCGTCGTCCGGGCGGTGGCCGCGCAGGGCGGGACCGTGCCGTATGCGGAGATCGTGGCCAGCGTGGCCAGTGTGTCGGCGGGGCCGGGCACCCGGGCCAACATCGACGAGTTCACCAAGACCACCAGCAAGGGTGTGGAGACGATCGGCGGCGCCCAGCGCGGGAAGGCGATCATCATCCTCAACCCGGCCGAGCCGCCGATGATCATGCGCGACACCATTTTCTGCGCGATCCCGGAGGACGCCGACCACGACGCGATCACCGAGTCGATCCACGATGTGGTCGCCGAGGTGCAGACCTACGTGCCCGGCTACCGGTTGCTCAACGAACCGCAGTTCGACGAGCCGTCGGTGGTGAACGGGGGCAACCACCTGGTCACCACCTTCATCGAAGTGGAGGGTGCGGGAGATTACCTGCCGCCCTACGCTGGGAATCTGGACATCATGACCGCCGCGGCCACCAAGGTGGGCGAGGAGATCGCCAGGGAGTCGCTGACAGCCACGGCAGGAGGCCAGGCATGACGACCGACATTTTCTTCAACCCGGTCTGGGACGTGCGGATCACCGACACGTCACTGCGGGACGGGTCGCACCACAAACGGCATCAGTTCACCAAGGACGAGGTGCGCTCGATCGTCGCGGCGCTGGACACCGCGGGTGTCCCGGTCATCGAGGTGACCCACGGCGACGGGCTGGGCGGATCGAGCTTCAACTACGGGTTCTCCAAGACCCCGGAGCAGGAGCTGATCAAGCTGGCCGCCGAGACGGCCAAGGAATCCAAGATCGCGTTCCTGATGCTGCCGGGGGTCGGCACCAAGGACGACATCAAGGAGGCGCAGGACAACGGCGGTTCGATCTGCCGGATCGCCACCCACTGCACCGAGGCCGATGTGTCGATCCAGCACTTCGGGCTGGCCCGCGAACTGGGCCTGGAGACCGTGGGTTTTTTGATGATGGCCCACACCATTCCGCCGGAGAAGCTCGCCGAGCAGGCCCGGATCATGGCCGACGCCGGCTGTCAGTGCGTCTATGTCGTCGACTCCGCGGGTGCGCTGGTGCTCGAGGGGGTGCGGGACCGGGTGGCCGCGCTGGTGGCCGAACTCGGTGACGACGCCCAGGTGGGCTTCCACGGCCATGAGAACCTGGGGCTGGGTGTCGCCAACAGCGTCGAGGCGGTGCGCGCCGGCGCCAAACAGATCGACGGATCCTGCCGCCGGTTCGGTGCCGGCGCCGGGAACGCGCCGGTGGAGGCGCTGATCGGGGTGTTCGACAAGGTCGGTGTCAAGACCGGGATCGACTTCTTCGACATCGCCGACGCCGCGGAGGAGGTCGTCGCACCGTCGATGCCGTCCGAATGCCTGCTCGATCGCAACGCCCTGATCATGGGCTACTCGGGCGTGTACTCCAGCTTCCTCAAGCACGCCATTCGCCAGTCCGAACGCTACGGGGTGCCCGCGCACCAACTGCTGCACCGCGCGGGCCAGCGCAAGCTGATCGGCGGTCAGGAGGATCAGCTCATCGACATCGCGCTGGAGATCAAGCGCGAACTGGAGGAGCAGGCCGGGAGCACGGCCTAGCAGACGAGCGCGTTGCGTAACGCTGTGGCGGTGTGAACGCCGATTTCCCGCCACACCGTTACACAAATCCGCCTGCGCGGCGCGAATCGAGTAGCGCACTACGCTATCGCGTCCCGGTCCGGCGGCCGGACACTGTCGATGGCCGTTTCGACGGCCGCCGAACCCGGCGCCGGGGGTTGACCACGTGACGGCGATCGCCGGACGAGGGGTCGTGGGGGAACTCCCGGCGCCGGGCCGACGGCACCCGACAGGTCGAGCCACCGGTTGTCGGCGGCGCCGGGCACGATGGTGCCATGGCGACCCGGGAACAGGCCCAGGCCCTGCTCGAGCGACTGGCGGGGCCGCAGGCCACGTTGCGCGACGATCAGTGGGCCGCGATCGAGGCCCTCGTGGTGCGGCGGAAACGGGTGCTGGTCGTCCAGCGCACCGGATGGGGCAAGTCGGCGGTGTACTTCATCGCGGCCAAACTGCTACGCGGCGACGGGCTGGGCCCGACGGTGATCGTGTCTCCGCTGCTGGCGCTGATGCGCAATCAGGTCGCGGCGGCCGAACGCGCGGGTGTGCGGGCCGCGACCATCAACTCGAGCAATGTCGCCGACTGGGACGACATCCACCGGCGGGTGCTCCACGGCGCGGTCGACGTGCTGCTGGTGAGCCCGGAACGGTTGAACAACCCCGACTTCCGCGACAACGTCCTTCCGGCGTTGGCTCGCGACGCCGGGTTGGTGGTGGTCGACGAGGCGCACTGCGTCTCGGACTGGGGACACGACTTCCGGCCCGACTACCGGCGCATCCGCACCCTGATCGCCGAACTCGGCCGCGACATCCCGGTGCTGGCCACCACCGCCACCGCCAATGACCGGGTGGTGCGGGACGTCGTCGCCCAGCTGGGCGTCGGCGATCCGGACACCCTGGTGCTCCGCGGCGGGCTGGACCGCGAATCGCTGCGGTTGTCGGTGGTCAAGGTCGGCAACCCGGCCCAGCGTGCGGCGTGGCTGGCCCAGCACCTCGGATCGCTGCCCGGATCGGGCATCGTCTACACCCTGACCGTCGCCCAGGCCCATGACGTCGCGGCCGTGCTGCGCGAACAGGGCCATGAGGTGGCCGCCTACACCGGAGCCACCGAGGCCGCCGAACGCGAGCAGTTGGAAGCCGATCTGCTGGCCAACCGGGTCAAGGCGCTGGTCGCCACCTCGGCCCTGGGGATGGGATTCGACAAACCCGACCTGGGTTTCGTCGTGCACCTGGGAGCGCCGTCCTCACCGATCGCCTACTACCAGCAGGTCGGGCGGGCCGGCCGGGCCCTGGCGGACGGCGCGTCGGCCGAGGTGATCCTGCTGCCCGGCCCGGAGGATCAGGAGGTGTGGCGCTACTTCGCCTCGGTGGCGTTCCCGTCGGAAGCCATGGTGCGCAAGGTGATCGACGCGCTGGAACCGGACCGTCCGCAGTCGACACCCGCATTGGAGCCGCTGGTCGACCTCAACCGCAGCCGGCTGGAGATGGTGCTGAAGGTGCTCGACGTGGACGGCGCGGTGCGCCGGGTCAAGGGCGGCTGGGTCAGCACCGGCGCACCCTGGGAGTACGACGAACAGCGCTACCGCCGCCTCGACGAGGCCCGCCGCGGCGAACAGCAGGCGATGCTGGACTACCTGGACACCGACGCGTGCCGGATGTCGTTCCTGCGCAGTCAGCTCGACGATCCGGAACTGCGTGACGGGGAACGTTGCGGGCGGTGCGACAACTGCGCCGGCCGCCGGTATTCGGCCGATGTCGACGCCGCTGCGGCGGACGCGACCAGACAGCAGTTGCTGCGCCCCGGGGTGGAGATCACCCCGCGCAAACAGTGGCCGACCGGCCTGCCGAAGCTGGGTGTCCAGCTCACCGGACGGATCACCGCCGCCGCGCCCGGCCGGGTCATCGGCCGGCTGACCGACCTGGGGTGGGGGCCCCGGCTGCGGGCGCTGCTGGACGGGCCGGACGGCGAGGTGCCCGACGATGTGCTGCGTGCCGCCGTCGACGTGCTGGCGGCCTGGAACTGGGCGGCCCGGCCGGCCGCCGTCATCGCGGTGGATTCGGTGAGTCATCCGCGGCTGATCCGATCCGTGGCGGCGCGGCTGGCGAAGCTGGGCCGGCTGACCGACCTCGGCACGCTGCGCTACCGCCCCGAACACCGCCCGGTGCGCGCCGCGAATTCCGCCTACCGGGTCGCCGCGCTGCACGATTGCTGGGAGTCGCCGGATTCCGCGACGCTGGCCGCCGTCGGCGGCCCGGTGCTGCTGGTCGACGATGTCACCGACACCGGGTGGACGCTCACCACCGCGGCCCGGGCGCTGCGTCAGGCCGGCGCCGCCGAGGTGCTGCCGTTCGCGCTGGCGGCCATCAACTAGCGGACGCGCCGCCCGGGGTCGGTGAGCCCGGCCCAGCGCGGTTTCGCACCGCCGAGCTGGCGTGTCACCGCGTCGGCGGTCGCGACCACCGCCCGTGCCCGACGGCGGATCTCGTTCTCCGAGAGCGCATCTCCGACGTGCAGCGATGTGACCATCACCTGGCGGTGGTCCCGGTCGAACACCGGGGCGGAGATCACGCTGATGTCGAACTTCGCACCGCCCGCCGGGGAGTGCTCGGAACGCAGATACACCCGCTCGCCGATGTCGGACACCATCTCCCCGAACAGCGCCCGCAGTTCCTCGGGCAGGGTGGCGGACATGCCGGCCATCAACGTGTAGAGCCGCTGGCCGGCCGGGGTCTGCCGTTCGACCAGGTAGCCGTCGGCGCGGCACTCGGCGATGACCCGCTGTAACCGCTCACTGTCGGTGCGTAGCGGGATCGTCGGCTCCTTGGCCAGCCAGGCCGTCACCGCCTCGTCGTCCCACAACACGAACATCAGCCCGACCGGCGGGGCGAACGGGTAGCTCTGCCCGACGTGCACCGGCGGCGTGGCGCCCGGCGGGGCCACCAGTTCCAGCACCGTGATGCGGTCGTCGACGACCGCGGACAGCGCCGCGGTGCCACCGAAGGCGCCGGACAGCTCGCGCAATTGGGCGCGGGCGTCGGGACTGACCCGCAGCGACTCCTGCGCGGCATGGCCGAGTGCGATGAGCGCCGGCCCCGGCCGGTAGGTCTTGTCGGTCGGTTCGCGTACCGCGTAGCCATGCCGCGCCAGCGTGGCGAGGATGCCCAGGCAGGTGGGCTTGCTGAGGTTCAGCCGGCGGGCCACCTCGGAGGCGCCGAACCGCTCATGCGGGTGGCGGGCCAGCAGCTCCAGCACCTGCACCACCCGCTCGGTGGGAGGGGAGGTGCGGCCGACCGGGCCGGTTTCGACCATTCGGACACCTCCGGTTGACGCACGGTTAGAACGCGTTCTAATGTCAGGCTCGTAGATAATCTACCGGCCCGGTCCAATATTGGACCATGAGAGGTGCTCGGATGTACTCCCAGCCGTTACTGGACGCGATCGCCGAAGCCGAGCGGATCGTCACCGAAGCCCCGCACATCGAGACCGAGGCGGATCTGCTGGAGGGGCTGCACTATCTGGCCGGCTGCATCTCGGCCTGCATCCACCTGGCGTTCGACTACGAACGCGACCATCCGTTCCTGCAGAGCGGCACCGGGCCGTTCACCAAGATGGGCCTGGACAACCCGGACACGCTGTACTTCGGTACCCGGGTGCTGCCCGGACACGAGTACGTCGTCACCGGCACCCGCGGCACCACCACCGACCTGAGCTTCCAGCTGCTCGGCGGCGAGTACACCGACGAGGGGGTGCCGGAGAGTCAGGCCGCGTTCGACGACCGCGAACTCGACATCGGCGAGGACGGGCGTTTCGAATGGCGGTTCACCCCGGAGCAGCCGTCCCAGTTGGTGATTCGCGAGGTGTACGGCGACTGGTCGCAACAGCGCGGCACCATCGCGATCGCCCGCACCGACACCGCCGGGACCGCGCCGCCGCCGCCGACCCGCCGTACCATCGAGAAGCGTTACGCCGTCGCCGGCAGACAGCTGGTGCAGCGGGTCAAGACCTGGCTGCAGTTCCCGCAGTGGTTCTACTTCAACATCCCGGTCAACACGATGGTCCCGCCGCGGCTCACCCCCGGCGGTCTGTCCACCCAGTACTCGTCGGCCGGCCACTACGAACTCGAACCCGATCAGGCCATGATCATCACCGTGCCGGTCTCCGACGCCCCCTATCTCGGATTCCAGCTGGGCAGCCTCTGGTACATCTCGCTGGACTACATCAACCACCAGACATCGCTGAACGCCACTCAGGCGCAGGCGGATCCGGACGGCAGGATCCGTATCGTGGTGTCCGAGGCCAACCCGGGGGTGACCAACTGGGTGGAGACGCTGGGCCACCGCCGCGGCATCATGCAGTTCCGCTGGCAGCGGGTGTCGCGGCCGCTGACCGAGGCCGACGGGCCGACCGTCGAGGTGGTGGACTTCGATCAGGTGCCCGCGGCGCTGCCGTACTACGAGAGCAACCGGATCTCCGAGGAGGCCTGGCGGGCGCGGATCGCGCAGCGCCAGATTCAGATCGCGAACAGGATGTTGGGATGACGATGTTGAGCCTCGACAACAAGGTCGTGGTGATCAGCGGGGTGGGTCCGGCGCTGGGCACCACGCTGGCACGCCGCTGCGCGGCGGCGGGTGCGGATCTGGTGCTCGCCGCCCGCACCGCCGAACGACTCGAGGAGGTGGCCGGGCAGATCACCGCGACCGGTCGGCGGGCGGTGGCGGTGCCCACCGACATCACCGACGAGGCGCAGGTGGCCAACCTGGTCGCGGAGACGAACAAGGCCTACGGCCGGGTGGACGTGCTGATCAACAACGCGTTCCGGGTGCCGTCGATGAAACCGCTGGCCAACACCGGGTTCGACCACATCCGCGAGGCGATCGAACTGACCGTGCTGGGGGCGTTGCGGCTCACCCAGGCGCTCACCCCGGCGCTGGCGCAGGCCAACGGATCGGTCGTCAACGTCAACTCGATGGTCATCCGGCACTCCCAGCCCAAGTACGGCGCCTACAAGATGGCCAAGGCCGCCCTGCTGGCGATGTCACAGTCGCTGGCCAGCGAGCTGGGGGAGCAGGGCATCCGGGTCAATTCGGTGGTGCCCGGCTACATCTGGGGGGAGACCCTCAAGGGCTACTTCCAGCACCAGGCCGGCAAGTACAACACCACCGTGGACCAGATCTACCAGGCCACCGCGGCGCAGTCGGACCTCAAACGGCTGCCGACCGAGGACGAGGTCGCCTCGGCGATCCTGTTCTTCGCCAGCGACCTGTCCAGCGGGATCACCGGCCAGACGCTGGACGTCAACTGCGGGGAGTACAAGGTATGACACCCCGTACCGATGTCGGGACCGTCGAGGATCTGCACGCCTCCGCCGTGAAGGCTTGCGGGCTGGAGGATTTCGGCAGCGACGACGACAACTACAAAGAAGCGCTCGCGGTGCTGCTCGACTCCTATCAGCGCGAGGCCGACCTCACCGAGCTGGGTAGCAAGATGTCGCGGTTCTTCCTGCGCAACGCGCTGGTCGCCCGGCTGGTCAGCGAGGCCGCGTGGAAGCAGTACCCGCAGCACGCCGACGTGGTGATCGAACGGCCGATCTTCGTCACCGGGTTACCCCGCACCGGCACCACCGCACTGCACCGTCTGCTGGCGGCCGACCCCGCCCACCAGGGACTGGAACTGTGGCTGGCGGAGTTCCCGCAACCCCGCCCGCCGCGGGAGACCTGGCCCGACAACCCGATCTACCGGCAGCTCGAGGCCCAGTTCACCAAGGCCCACCAGGAGAACCCCGACTACACCGGGCTGCACTTCATGACCGCCGGTGAGGTCGAGGAGTGCTGGCAGCTGCTGCGTCAGTCGGTGCATTCGGTGTCCTACGAGACGCTCGCCCACGTGCCCAGCTACGCGCGCTGGCTGGCCCGGCAGGACTGGACCAAACCGTATCAGCGGCACCGCCGCAACCTGCAGCTCATCGGCCTCAATGACGTCGAGAAGCGTTGGGTGCTCAAGAATCCCAGCCATCTGTTCGCCCTCGACGCGTTGTTCGCCACCTATCCGGACGCGCTGGTCGTGCAGTGCCACCGGCCGGCCGAGACGATCATGGCGTCGATGTGCTCACTGTCGCAGCACACCACGGCGGGCTGGTCGAACACCTTCGTCGGCGCGCAGATCGGTGCGGACGCCATGGAGACCTGGACGCGGGGTCTGCGGTTGTTCAACGAGGCCCGGGCCAACTACGACCCGGCACAGTTCCACGACGTCGAGTACGCCGACTTCGTCAAGGATCCGATCGGCACCGTCGAGGGGATCTACCGGCATTTCGGCCTCGAGTTCACCGACGCGGCCCGCGACGCCATGACCCGGTTGCACACCGAGAGTCAGCGGGGACCGCGGGCACCCCGGCACAGCTACTCGCTGGCCGACTACGGCCTCACCGCCGAATCGGTGCGCGAGGCTTTCTCGGGTCTGTGAGCCGGTCTGTCGGCCGGTCTAGACCGTGGTGTTCGCCAGGGCCTCGATGCGTTTGAGCGCCTGCTGCGCCAGCGACAGCACGTCGTAGCCGCCGGTGCGACTGCAGGTGGTGATCTCGACGGCCGCATTGTGCGCGGCGACCAGCGTGTTGTCACACGCCCAGTTGTCGGCCCGGAACGCCCACACCAGGATGTCCGGCGAACCGGAGTCCACCGGGGGCAACAGCCGGAAGTCGTAGGTGTCGCCGCTCATCGCGGTGACCGTGATCGGCACGTCCCGGCAGGAGTCGATGGTCTGCCGCGCCCGGGCGAGCGCCTCCTGCGGATCGAAGTCGGCCCGGTACACCCCGACCATCTCCTCGATCACCACTCCGCCCCCGACGTCGTCGCGCCAGTGTCCACCGGTGGTGGCCGCCGGGTCGAAGTCCTCGATGAAGGGCGGATCCACCTCCCGGGCCACCCCGGCGCAGTCCTCGGGTTCGACGGTGGTGAACAGGCTGCCCTCACCGCCGGCCACCTCCGGGCTCAGCAGGTCGCCGACCTGTCCGGCGGTGATCGGCGCCACCGGAGGGCCGCCCGGATCGGGGGTCGCGGTGTCGAGCGTGCGGGTGCAGCCGCACGCGACGACCGCCAGCAGCGCAGCCACCGCCCCGGCCCGGGTCAGCCTGGTGGGGGTCAGCCGCATGCGGTCAGTGTAGGAGTCAGCCGTCACCCGGGGGCGGCGCCGAGGGCACCTCGTCGAGCACCCCTTCGGCGACCGCGTGTTTGATGCTGTCCGCCAGCCGCGGGCAGGTCGGGACACGCGCCGGATCCCCGCCGGCTTCGCGGATCTCGGTGAAGTGCGCGCAGCGGCGGGTCGCCTCTGAACTCCACTGCACCGAGGTGTGGGTCGGGCCGAGTTTCTTGACCTGCACGGTGACATGGCAGAACCGGCAGTCGATGGGTACCAGACCGGATGTCAGGTACCGCTCGCGGTCCCGTCGGGTCGCCTCCTCGAGCGCCGCCGCCCGGTCCGCCGGGAGTCGCGGCGCCTTCGACCAGGGCCCGGCCGGCCCCTCGGGTGCGACCGGATGGTGGTGCTCGTCGTCGTGCACACCGCGAAGCAGCAGCATCGACCGGGCGAGCCGGTCGACATCGGGTCGCTGCCCGCCGTCGGAGGTCATGACGACTGATCGGCTCCCTGTCTGGTCGCGTTCTCCGTCCGGGCGTCCCCGGCCTTCTCGGCCTTCTTCTCCTCGGCCTGGCGGGCCAGGTTCTCCTCGACCTGCTTGGTCCAGTACTCGACGGCCGCGGTGGTGTCGACCTCGATCTCGAACCGGTCGGTCATGTCCGGGGTGATGTCGGCGACGTCGACGTAGAACTGCTGATACCAGCGCCGCATCTGGTAGACCGCGCCGTCCTCCTCGACCAGCAGCGGGTTGTCGATGCGGGTCTTGTGCTTCCAGATCTCGACGTCCTGCAGGAAGCCCTTGCTCACCCCGTCGGTGAAGGCGTCGGCCAGCTTCTGGGTGGTCTCGTCGTCCAGGCCCTTGGGCTTCTCGACGATGACGCCCCACTGCAGCACGAACGAATCCTGCGTCACCGGGTAGTGGCAGTTGATCAGGATCGACTCGGCCTTGAACTCGCCGTAGGTGTTGTGCAGCCAGTTGATCATGAACGACGGCCCGAAGTACGACGCCTCCGAGTCGAGGTGGGATTCGCCGTAGGCGGTGCCCAGGTCACCGACGTCGGGCCGGCCCACGTTGTGCAGGTACTGGCTGGCGATGTGGCCCTCGAAGACGTTCTTGAAGTACGTCGGCATCCCGAAGTGGATGTAGAAGAAGTGGGCCATGTCGGTGACGTTGTCGATGATCTCGCGGCAGTTCGCGCCCTCGATCAGGATCGAGTTCCACCGCCAGTCGGTCCACTCGTCACTGTGCGCTTCCGGGATCTCGGGGATCCGCACCTCCGGCTGCGGCGGGTTGCCCTCGTGGTCGTGCCAGACGAACAGCAACCCACCCCGGACGTCGGTGTGCCACGCGCGGGTGCGGGCCAGCCGCGGGGTGCGCTTGGCGTAGGGCACCAGCTTGCACTTGCCGTCGCCGCCCCAGCGCCAGTCGTGGAACGGGCAGGCCACCTCGTCACCCTTGATGGTGCCCTGCGACAGGTCACCGCCCATGTGGCGGCAGTACGCGTCGAGAATCTTCAGTTCGCCCGACGAATCGGCGAACACCACCAGCTTGGTGCCGAAGGCCCGGATGCCGTGGGGCTTGCCGTCCAGAAAGTTCTCCACCGGGCCCAGGCAATGCCAGCCTCGGGCGTACCGGTCCGGCAGGGTGCCGGTGTCGATCTCACGGATGCCGCTGCTGCCGGCGGTGTGGGTACTCACCTCGCGCCTCCAACTCGTAGCTTCTAACTAGAACACGTTACAGTTTTCGGCCTCGCTCTGGCAATGTTTGCCGCGTGACCTGCGGCATACCCGCCATCGGCCGAATCTGAACGAGTTTTAGCCGGCTAACCGCACAGGCCCAGGCCGGTGCGCAGCGCGATCTGCTGCATCTTCCCGGCACTGATCACATAACGCTCGTCGGTGACGTCGCCCAACGCGCTCTCGAACTGCAGCTGGGCCAGCGCCGGACCCTCGGTGAACATCAGCAGCGTGGCCGCCTTGGTGCCGTCGGCCGAGGTGCCGACGATCATGGTGCCGTCGGTGCCGACCGGCACCGGTTGGGGGGTGCCGCCGGTGATCACACTGTCGATCTGGGGCAGTCCCTCACGCAGCGTGCGGGTCGCCGTCCGGGCGTCCGGATAGATCACGATCGTGTTGGAGATCGCCCGGGTGTCGTCGGTGTTGACGAACAGCGCGCTGGCGCCGGCGAGCCCGTCCGGAGCCGGGTTCGTCGAGCGCACGGTGAAGGTGTCCTCACCGTCACTGAGGTCGTTGGGCTGCAGCAGCAACTGTGAGTAGTCGCAGGTGTCGGCGGTGTCTCCGGAACCGGTCGTCGGCTTGGCCTGACCCGATCTGTCCTGGGGCGACGTGGTGGTCGACTCCTGCTGGAAATCGCCCCCGGCGCCCACCGGGGTCTCGGGCATCTCGCACCCCGCGGTGGCGACACCGATCAGCGCTGCAGCGGCTATCGATATGAACTTGACGGTACGGCGGTCTGCAAGCACGGGATCGCTTCTGCTTTCCGTCGGGGACGTTCGGTCTCAGTTCCCCAACGTACAGGCCGATCACCGGCCGCAGACCGCCGCGCGTCGGTCGTCGCAGGTGTCCGGCGTCACCTGAAAATCTGTCACGCCGGAATCGTCACCCCGACATCATCGGAGAACCGGCTTGTCGGCGCCCACCACCCACATCGAGAAGTACTGCGAGCCGCCGCCGTAGGCGTGCCCGAGCGCCTTGCGGGCGCCCTCCACCTGGTGGTCGCCGGCCTTGCCCATGACCTGGATCGCGGCCTCGGCGAACCGGATCATGCCCGACGCGCCGATCGGGTTGGACGACAACACCCCGCCCGACGGGTTGACCGGCAGTTTGCCGCCGATCGCCGTCTCACCGGCCTCGGTGAGTCTCCAGCCCTCGCCCTCGGCGGCGAAACCGAGGTTCTCCAACCACATCGGCTCGAACCAGGAGAACGGCACGTAGATCTCGGCGACGTCGATCTCCTCGAGCGGGTTGGTGATCCCGGCCGCCTCCCACAGCGCCTTGGCCGCATCCCGGCCGGCCTGCGGGTTGACCTGGTCGCGGCCCGCGTACGCCAGCGGTTCGGTGCGCAGCGCCGTGGCGTGGATCCAGGCCACCGGATGCCCGTCGGCCACCCGGGCGTCGGCGGTGGCCTCGTCACCGATCACCACCGCGCACGCGCCGTCCGAGGACGGGCAGGTCTCGTCGAACCGGATCGGGTCCCACAGCATCTGGCTGTCGAGCACCTTCTCCAGGGTGATGTCAGGCTGCTGCAAGTGGGCCAGCGGGTTGCGGGCGCCGTTGAGCCGGTCCTTGACGGCCACCATCGCGCCGATGTGGGTCGGCGCCCCGGACCGGCGGATATAGGCCCGCACATGCGGGGCGAAGTAGCCGCCGGCGCCGGCGCCGACCGGTTTGGTGAACGGCACCGGGATGGAGAGCGCCCACATCGCGTTGGACTCGGACTGCTTCTCCCAGGCCATCGACAGCACCCGGCGGTACTTGCCGGACTGCACCAGGCTGGCGGCCACCACGGCGGTCGAACCGCCCACCGATCCGGCGGTGTGCACCCGGATCATCGGCTTGTTGGTCGCCCCGACCGCATCGGCCAGGAACAGTTCGGGCATCATCGCGCCCTCGAAGAAGTCCGGCGCCTTGCCGACCACGACGGCGTCGATGTCGTCCATCGTCGAACCGGAGTCCGCCAGAGCCCTGTCGATGGCCTCCCGCACCAGACCGTGCATCGACACGTCGTGGCGCTTGGAGACGTATTTGGTCTGCCCGGTGCCCAGCACCGCGGCGAGTTGCTTGGTCATTTGCCCTCCAACACAGCCACCAGATTCTGTTGCAGCGCAGGCCCGCTCGTCGCGTGCGCGAGCACCCGTTGGGCTGAGCCGTCGAAGATGTGCCGGGCGGCGAAGCCGATGCGTTCCAGGCCCGCCGAGAACATCGGGTTCGCCGACAGTGCCCCGCCCGACGGGTTCACCTTCGTCCCGCTGCCCAGGCCGATCGCCTCGGTGAGGATCAGCTGCTGATGGCTGAACGGGGCATGGAGTTCGGCCACCTCGATCGACCCGGCGTCGCCGCCGGTGGCCGCCTGTGCCGAGGCCGCCGTCGACGGTGACGTGGTGAGATCGCGCGCGCCGAGCACCGGGGTCTCGATGCGGTGCTCGATGCCGGTGATCCAGGCCGGGTTCTCCCGCAGCTCACGGGCCCGGTCCCCGGCGGCCAGCACGATCGCCGACGCACCGTCGGTGATCGGCGCGATGTCGTGCCGCCGCAGCGGATCGGCGAAGTACGGGCGGGACAGCAGCTCGTCGACGGTTTCGGCGGGCGGCACCGAGTCGGTGCGCGGCGCGGCGGCCATCGCGTCGAGCGCCACCCGGGCCATCTGCTCGGCGGTCCACTTCCCGGCGTCCAACCCGAGACGGGCCTGCAGGCCGGCGATCGACACCGAGTCGGGCCACAGCGGCGCCACCGTGTACGGATCGGTCTGCAACGCCAGCACCCGGCGCAGGTCGCCGGCGCTGGACTTGCCGAAGCCGTACACCAGCGCGGTGTCGACCTCGCCGGTCAGGATCTTGATGTACGCCTCGTACAGCGCCCAGGCCGCGTCCATCTCGACGTGCGACTCGTTGATCGGCGGCACCGCGCCGATCGAGTCGATCGCAGAGATGAACGAGAAGGCGCGCCCGGCAAGGTAATCCGACGAACCGGAGCACCAGAAGCCGATGTCGCGCTGGCTGATCCCGAGTTCGTCGTAGAGCTGGGCGAAACACGGCATCAGCATCTCGACGCCGTTGGTGGTTCCGTCGGTGCGGCGGACGTGCGGTGCGTGCGCGAATCCGACGACCGCGACTGAACGTTCGGTCATGCGAAAAGTCCCTTTACAGGTGGTGTTTGTAGGTCTCGTAGTCGGCGTCGGGTTCGCCGGTGGGGCGGAAGTGGCTGATGTTGTCGATGCCCAGGCCCCACTCCTCCCGGGGCCGCCACACCGCCTCCACCCGCATGCCCATCCGGACCTCCGACGCGTCGACCTCGGTGACCAGATGCAGGAACGGGATGTCGGCCCCGTCGAGCAGCACGTACGCCGCGACGTAGGGCGGTTTGATGCGCTGCCCGGCGAACGGGATGTTGACGATCGCGAACGTCGTCACGGTGCCCTTGTCGGACAGTTCGACGAACTCATCGAGCTGCAGCCCGGTGGCCGGATCGGCTTCGCGGGCCGGGAAGTACACCTTGCCCGGCTTGCCGTCGCGGCCGCGCCGGGTCCGCGCGCCGAGCAGTCTGCCCTCCTGCAGCGCGCGCAGATAGGCGCTTTCCGGATGCGATGCGGAGTGCTGGATCTCGATGTTGATCGGCGTGACCAGCATGGTGACCGGATCCCGTTCGTCGGCGGGGCCGTCCGGCGCCGGTTCGGGTTCGTCACCGAGGGTGAAGTAGGCGATGTCGGTGATCGCGCCGACCGGTTCGTCGACCCAGTGCGCGCGCACCCGGGCGCCGGTGGACAACGCGTCGGCGCTCTCGACGTCCACGGCGTGCAGCATCGGGGTGTCCGCGCCGTCGAGTTTGATCAGCGCCCAGGGGAACGGCCGGTCGAACGGTTGCCCCTCCACCGGCTCGGACTGCCAGGTCCAGGAGACCACGGTGCCCACACTGCTCACCGGTACGATCTCGGTCAGCCGTTCATAGGTGACCGGGTCGAACTCGGCAGGAGGCACGTGCACCCGTCCGTCCGACCCCCGCACGCCGACGATGCGGCGTTCACGCAGGGCGGTGAAGAACTGACTGAGGACGGGTCCGACTGAACGGGTGTAGTCGAAGGACAGTTTCAGGGGCGCAGAAAGTGGCGGCTCTCGATGATCTGTCGAGGCCGGGCGGCTTTGGCTGGCTGTCACAGCATTGAGTAGAACAGGTTCTAGGAATCGTGGCAAGGATCGGTCGGGAGGCAGACTAATGAAATTGGGACTTCAGCTCGGATACTGGGGTGCACAACCCCCGGAAAACCACGCTGAGCTGGTGGCTGCCGCCGAGGAGGCCGGCTTCGACACCGTGTTCACCGCGGAGGCGTGGGGGTCGGACGCGTTCACCCCGTTGGCCTGGTGGGGGCGGCAGACCACCCGGATGCGGTTGGGTACCTCGGTGGTGCAGCTGTCCGCCCGCACCCCGACCGCGTGCGCGATGGCCTCGCTGACGCTGGATCACCTGTCCGGCGGCCGGCACATCCTCGGCCTCGGGGTGTCCGGCCCGCAGGTCGTCGAGGGCTGGTACGGCCAACGGTTCCCCAAACCGCTGGCGCGCACCCGGGAGTACATCGACATCATCCGCCAGGTGTGGGCGCGGGAGGCGCCGGTGACCAGCGCCGGGCCGCACTATCCGCTGCCGCTGACCGGGGAGGGCACCACCGGGCTGGGCAAGGCGCTCAAGCCGATCACCCACCCGCTGCGCGCCGACATCCCGATCATGCTCGGCGCCGAGGGGCCCAAGAACGTCGCCCTGGCCGCCGAGATCGCCGACGGCTGGCTGCCGATCTTCTACTCGCCGCGGCTGGCCGACATGTACAACGAGTGGCTCGACGAGGGCTTCGCCCGCCCGACCGCCCGCCGCAGCCGCGAGGACTTCGAGATCTGCGCGACGGCGCAGGTCGTCATCACCGACGACCGCGCCGGCACGATGGAGATGATCAAGCCGTTCCTGGCGCTCTACATGGGCGGGATGGGCGCCGAGGAGATGAACTTCCACGCCGACGTGTACCGGCGGATGGGCTACTCCGAGGTCGTCGACGACGTCACCAGGCTGTTCCGGTCGGGCCGCAAAGACGAGGCCGCCAAGGTCATTCCCGACGAGCTGGTGGACGACGCCGCGATCGTCGGCGACATCGACTACGTGCGCAAGCAGATCGCGGCGTGGGAGGCGGCCGGGGTGACGATGATGGTCGTCGGGGCGCGCTCGGTCGAGCAGGTCCGCGACCTCGCCGCCCTGATCTAGAGCTCCGACATCTCCGGCGGCCCTAGATCTGGACGGCGTCGCCGAAGGTCATCTCCACATTGGCGACCGAGCCGCTGAACATGGCCTTCTTCGGCAGCCCCAGCGACCGCAGTTCGTCGGCGTAGCGGTGGCTGCCGAGCCGCAGCGTGACGCCGCCGGGCCGCCCCCGCAGCCCCGAAACCCTCATCTCCCAGGGAACTTCGCGGGTGGTGCCGTCGGCGAAGGTGTAAGCCTGCAGGGTGCGCGGCTTGGCGGTGAGGCGGGCGGGCGCCGGCAGGCCGCGGGCGAAGTCCATGCTCGCGATCAGCTCGTCGCCCTCGCGCACGTCGAACCCGAACAACGTGCCGGCGTCACGCACGGTGAAGTCCGCCATGATCTTGGGGAAACCCCAGATCTTCTGCCCGGCCTCGAGGGTGAAGTCCTGATCGACCGGCAGGTGGTGGATGAACGCCGCCGCCCGGCCGAACGCCTTCAGGCCGTGCCCGTGCGAGCCCCGCGGGTTGACCATCACCGCGGTGCCGAACTCGTGGTACTGGCCGAGATCGCCGTCGAAGTAGCGGGCCAGCATCAGGTTCACCACCGCCTTGCCCGGCCGGTACTGGCAGACCTCGAGCCCGCTGTAGTCGATCATCCGTTGTGCGGCATCGGCGGAGACCGAAAACATCGCAGTATGGACATCTGCCTTCCGAACCCGGACCGGCATGGTAAGCACGGTTCCAGCAATGGTGTGCTGTGAAACAGACATGCCACTCACTGTAATCCGTTCCGGAGGCTAATCAGATGACGAGTACCGCTCCCGACATCGATCTCACCGACGGTCGGTTCTACGCCGACAGCGCCTCGGCCCGTGCGGCGTATCGGTGGATGCGGCAGAACCAGCCGGTTTTTCGCGATCGCAACGGCCTGGCCGCCGCCGCGACCTATCAGGCGATCATCGAGTCGGAACGCAATCCGGAACTGTTCTCCAACACCGGCGGGATCCGGCCCGAACATCCGGGGATGCCGTACATGATCGACATGGACGATCCCGAGCATCTGGTCCGGCGCAAACTCGTCAACCACGGCTTCACCCGCAAGCGGGTGCGCGACCGGGAGGACTCGATCGCGCGCCTGTGCGACACCCTGATCGACAACGTCTGTGAACGCGGCGAGTGCGATTTCGTCCGCGACATCGCCGCGCCGCTGCCGATGGCGGTGATCGGCGACATGCTCGGGGTGGCGCCGGAGGACCGCGGTCAGCTGCTGAAATGGTCCGACGATCTGGTGACCGGCCTCAGCACCACCGCCGACGAGGCGACCGTTCAGGCGGTGATGGACGCGTTCGCCGGCTACACCGCCTACACGATGGAGATCATCGGCAAGCGCCGCGCCGAGCCCACCGACGACCTGTTCAGCATCCTGATCAACGCCGAGGTCGAGGGGCAGCGGATGAGCGACGAGGAGATCGTCTTCGAGACGCTGCTGATCCTCATCGGCGGTGACGAGACCACCCGCCACACCCTCTCCGGCGGCGTCGAACAGCTGTTGCGCCACCCGGATCAGTGGCAGCGGCTGCGGAACGATCCGGACCTGGTGCCCGGCGCCATCGAGGAGATGCTGCGCTGGACCTCCCCGGTGAAGAACATGTGCCGCACGCTGACGGCCGACACCGAGTTCCACGGCACCCAGCTGCGCAAGGGGGAGAAGATGCTGCTGCTGTTCGAGTCGGCCAACTTCGACGAGACGGTTTTCGAGAATCCCGATGACTTCCGGATCGACCGGGATCCCAACCCGCACATCGCGTTCGGCTTCGGCACCCATTTCTGCCTGGGCAACCAGCTGGCCCGGCTGGAACTGACGCTGATGCTGCGCCGGCTGCTGCAGCGGCTGCCCGATCTGCGGCTGGCCTCCGACGACCCGCTGCCGCTGCGGCCGGCGAACTTCGTCAGCGGCCCGGAGGCCATGCCGGTGGTGTTCACCCCGACCGAACCGGTGTCGGCGTAGCGGTGCGCGGCAAACCGTGGATCGGGCCGATCGCAAGGAGTCGGTGAAACCGATACGGGATCAACGGCATTTCGGGCGTCAAGAGAGAACACTCGGGGACTTCACGCAACCGGCGCCGTCTCCTCGCGAACGTGCATTCCGTGCGGCGCGCGGCGCGGTTTTCCGCAGCGGTTTCACGTTCGCCGGGCCCAGACGGTCTGCAACTGCCGGATGACACCGCCGTCGGTGTCCCGGGACGTCACCCGGAGGTGCGTCCAGCCGAGTTCGGTGATCTCGTCGTGGCGGCGGATGTCCCGGTTGAATCGGTCCGGATCGCGGTGGTGATGACCGTCGTAGTCCATGGCGATCTTCAGGTCCTCCCAGCCCAGGTCCACGACCGCGACGAGCCGGCCGTATTCGTCGTGGATCGGGATCTGGGTCTGCGGGCGGGGGAATCCGTGGCGCATCACCAACAGCCGCAGCCGGGTCTCCCTGGGTGACTCGGCTCCGGGGTCGACGAGGTCGAGAACCGCACGGGCGTCAAGGATTCCACGGCGGCCGCGGAACCGCTCGGCGATCAGTTCGATGTCGGCCAGCTTCAGACGCGTCGCATTGGCCAGCGCATCGATGGCCGCGACGGCGCGGTCCTGCGGATACCGGCAGGCGAGGTCGAGTGCGGTACGCGCCGGTGTGGTGACCGGCACGCCGTCGACGACGTCGATCTCGAGGTCGGTCACCCGGTCCGACCAGGTGCGGATGCCGTCGGGCGGCCGTCGGTTCGGCCAGAGGAGTTCAGCGGGGCGACGCGGGTCGACCCATTTCGCGCCGTGCAGTGCGGCCGCGGACTGACCCGCCACCACACCGCGTCGCCGCGACCACAACCACAACCATGCCGACCGGGCGCGGACCTCCGCGGTGATCTCGGTTCCGCGGGGGACGTAGACATCCCGGTAGACGGCGACGAATCGGCTGCGCAGCGCGTGTGACGTCAGCTGCCCCGCGGCCAGCGCCGCACTGCCGATGAACGGGTGCCCCATGGCCGGAGCGTGCCAGCGGCCACCGACACCCCCTCACGAACGTGCATTCCGTGCGGAAAATCCGCCGGATCACCGCACGGAATGCACGTTCGGCCCAAGGGAAGGGCGGATGGGAAGGGAAGTGGCTCTAGGGACGTAATCCGGTCGGGTGCGCGGTTACTTCATCTTGAAGACCGGCTTGCGCTTCTCCTTGAACGCCCGCGGGCCCTCCTTGGCGTCCTCGGAGAGGAACACCTCGATGCCGATCTTGGTGTCGATCTTGAACGCCTCGTTCTCCGGCAGGCCCTCGGTCTCCCGGATCGACCGCAGGATCGCCTGCACGGCCAGCGGACCGTTGTTGTTGATCACCTCGGCGATCTCCAGCGCCTTGTCCAGCGCGGTGCCGTCCGGCACGACGTAGCCGATCAGCCCGATCTCCTTGGCCTCGGCGGCGGTGATGTGCCGGCCGGTCAGCAGCAGATCCGCGGCGATGGTGTAGGGGATCTGGCGCACCAGCCGCACGGCCGACCCACCCATCGGATACAGGCTCCACTTCGCTTCGGAGATCCCGAATTTCGCGCTCTCCCCGGCGATGCGGATGTCGGTGCCCTGCAGGATCTCGGTGCCGCCGGCGATGGCCGGACCCTCGACCGCGGCGATCAGCGGTTTGGTCAGCCGCCGGCCCTTGAGCAGCGCGGGGATCGTCGACGGGTCGTAGCTGCCGTCCTTGAACGAGTCGCCGGGCGGCCTGGCCGTCGCGGCCTTGAGGTCCATGCCGGAGCAGAAGTAACCGCCCGCGCCGGTGAGGATGCACGTCCGGATCTCCGGGTCGTTGTCGACACGGTCCCAGGCTTCGACCATGGTGGCGAGCATCTCGGTCGACAGCGCGTTGCGCGCTTCGGGCCGGTTCAGTGTCAGGATCAGCGTGTGGCCGCGTTGCTCGATGAGAGCGTGCGGCTGCGATCCGGGTGCGCTCACGGGTTGGTCCACCTTCCTGCGCTCGAGTCAGCGACTTGTCAGAAAATGTAACACGTTCTAATTTGGGTGCGTGGCCCTCAACATCGCCGACCTCACCGAGCACGCAATCGATGCCGTTCCCGACCGCGTCGCGCTGATCTGTGGCGACGATCAACTGACCTACGCCCAACTGGAGGAGAAGGCCAACCGGCTGGCGCACTACCTCCTGGACCAGGGGGTGCGGAAGGACGACAAGGTCGGCCTGTACTGCCGGAACCGCAACGAGATCGTGGTCGCCGCCCTGGCCTGTGTGAAGGCCGGCGCCATCGCGGTCAACGTCAACTTCCGCTACGTCGAGGCCGAGCTGCGCTACCTGTTCGACAACTCCGACATGGTCGCGCTCGTCCACGAACGTCAGTACAGCGACCGGGTGGCCAATGTGCTGCCGGAGACCCCGAAGGTCAAGACCATCGTGGTCATCGAGGACGGCAGCGATCTGGACTACCAGCGCTACGGCGGGGTGGAGTTCGAGGCCGCGCTGGCCCAGGGCTCGCCCGAGCGGGACTTCGGCCCGCGCAGCCCCGACGACATCTATCTGCTCTACACCGGCGGCACCACCGGCTTCCCCAAGGGCGTGATGTGGCGCCACGAGGACATCTACCGGGTGCTGCTGGGTGGTATCGACTTCGCCACCGGCGAGTACGTGGCCGACGAGTACGACCACGCCAGGCAGGCCAAGGAGAACCCGCCGATGGTCCGCTACCCGATCCCGCCGATGATCCACGGTGCCACCCAGTCGGCGACCTGGATGGCGTTGTTCGGTGGCGGCACCGTGGTGCTCGCGCCGGAGTTCGACCCGGCCGAGGTGTGGCGGACCTGTGAGAAGCACAAGGTCAACCTGTTGTTCTTCACCGGCGACGCGATGGCCCGGCCGCTGGTCGACGCGCTCACCGCGCCGGGCGCGAACTACGACCTGTCGAATCTGTTCCTGCTGGCCAGCACCGCGGCACTGTTCTCGCCGAGCCTCAAGGATCAGCTGCTCGAACTGCTGCCGAACCGGATCATCACCGACTCGATCGGCTCCTCGGAGACCGGGTTCGGCGGTTCGAGTGTGGTCACCAAGGGGCAGACCCACACCGGTGGTCCGCGGGTCACCATCGACAAGAACGTCGTGGTGCTCGACGAGGACGGCAACGAGGTCAAGCCCGGCTCCGGGGTGCGCGGCCTGATCGCCAAACGCGGCCACATCCCGCTGGGTTACTACAAGGACGAGAAGAAGACCGCCGAGACGTTCAAGACCATCAACGGGGTGCGCTATGCGATCCCGGGCGACTGGGCCACGGTCGAGGCCGACGGCACCGTGACGATGCTGGGCCGCGGTTCACAGTCGATCAACAGCGGCGGCGAGAAGATCTACCCCGAAGAGGTCGAGGGTGCGCTCAAGGGCCATCCCGACGTGTTCGACGCGCTGGTGGTCGGCGTGCCCGACGAACGCTTCGGCCAGTGCGTGGCCGCCGTGGTGCAGCGCCGGCCCGGCACCAACCCGACCCTGGCCGATCTGGACGCGTTCGTGCGCCAGGAGATCGCCGGATACAAGGTGCCGCGCAAGATCTGGTGGGTCGACGAGATTCAGCGCACCCCGGCCGGCAAGCCGGATTACCGCTGGGCGAAGGAACAGACCGAGGCCCGCGAGCCGGACGAGGTGCACAGCAGCCACGCCGGCGCCGGTGGAGGAGCGAAGTAGTCAGATGCGCACCGAACTGTGCGAGCGCTTCGGGATCCGCTACCCGATCTTCGTGTTCACCCCGTCGGAGAAGGTCGCCGCGGCGGTGAGCCGGGCCGGGGGGCTGGGTGTGTTGGGCTGCGTGCGGTTCAACGACCCCGACGACCTGGAGAACGTCCTGTGCTGGATGGACGACAACACCGACGGCCTGCCCTACGGGGTCGACGTGGTGATGCCGGCCAAGGTGCCCACCGAGGGCAGCGCGGTGGACATCGACAAGCTCATCCCGCAGGGCCACCGCGACTTCGTCAACAAGACGCTCACCGAGTTGGGCGTGCCGCCGCTCTCGGAGGATCAGCAGCGCAATGAGGGCGTGCTGGGCTGGCTGCACTCGGTGGCCCGCAGCCACGTCGATGTGGCGCTCAAGCATCCGATCAAGCTGATCGCCAACGCGCTGGGCTCGCCGCCCACCGATGTGATCGAGCGGGTGCACAAGGCGGGGGTGCCGGTCGCCGCGCTCGCCGGCAGTGCCAAACACGCGCAGCGGCATGTCGACAACGGTGTGGACATCGTTGTCGCGCAAGGACATGAGGCCGGCGGGCACACCGGCGAGATCGGCTCGGTGGTGCTGTGGCCGGAGATCGTCGACGCGGTCGGCGATCAGGTCCCGGTGCTGGCCGCCGGGGGTATCGGTACCGGCCGACAGGTCGCCGCGGCGCTGGCGCTGGGTGCGCAGGGCGTGTGGATGGGATCGGCGTTCCTGACCTCCGCAGAGTACGACCTGGGGGTGCGCCGGGAGTCCGGCATCTCCACGATCCAGCAGGCGCTGCTCGACGCGACCTCGGCCGACACCGTGCGGCGGCGCATCTACACCGGTAAGCCGGCCCGGCTGCTCAAGAGCCGCTGGACCGACGCCTGGGATGCCCCGGACGCGCCGGAACCGCTGCCGATGCCGCTGCAGAACATCCTGGTCAGCGAGGCTCATCAGCGGATGAACTACTCCACCGATCCGACCACGGTGGCGATGCCGGTGGGGCAGATCGTCGGCCGGATGAACGAGATCCGACCGGTGGGCGACATCATCGCCGACCTCGTCGCCGAATTCGAGGAGGCCACCCGCCGCCTCGACACCATCCGGGACGGCTGACCGGACCCGATCCGGTTTCACGGGGCCTGAGCAGCGCTTTCCCGGTTCCTTCCCTTGTGACGCCGGCGCGGCATACCATCTGTGGTAAGCCACGTCACACAGGTCGACTGGGGGTCCCATGACCGCAGAAGCGCCGGCACAGGTCACACAGCTGGAGGTGCGCCGTCCGTTCCCGGATCGGATGGGCCCTCGCGGCAATCTGATCTACAGGCTGATCTCGACCACCGATCACAAGCTGATCGGGATCATGTACGTCGTCACCTGCTTCGTCTTCTTCTTCATCGGCGGGCTGATGGCGCTGCTCATGCGGGCCGAGCTGACCGCGCCGGGGCTGCAGTTCCTGTCCAATGAGCAGTACAACCAGCTGTTCACCATGCACGGCACGGTGATGCTGCTGTTCTATGCGACACCGATCGTGTTCGGGTTCGCCAACCTGGTGCTGCCGCTGCACATCGGCGCGCCGGACGTGGCGTTCCCCCGGCTCAACGCGTTGAGCTACTGGTTGTTCCTGTTCGGCGCATTGGTCGCGATGGGCGGTTTCTTCACCCCGGGTGGCGCGGCGGACTTCGGCTGGACCGCCTACGCCCCGTTGAGCCATTCGCTGTACTCGCCGGGGGTGGGCGGCAACCTGTGGATCTTCGGGCTGGCAGTCGCCGGTCTGGGCACCATCCTCGGTGCGGTCAACATGATCACCACCGTGGTGTGCATGCGCGCCCCGGGCATGACCATGTTCCGGATGCCGATCTTCACCTGGAACATCCTGGTCACCTCGATCCTGGTGCTGTTGGTGTTCCCGCTGTTGACCGCCGCGCTGCTGGGCCTGGCGGCCGACCGCATCGTCGGCGCGCACATCTACGACCCGGCCAACGGCGGGGCGTTGCTCTACCAGCACCTGTTCTGGTTCTTCGGGCATCCCGAGGTGTACATCATCGCGCTGCCGTTCTTCGGCATCGTCAGCGAGATCTTCCCGGTGTTCAGCCGCAAACCGATCTTCGGCTACACCACGCTGATCTACGCCACCATCGGCATCGCGGCCCTGTCCATGGTGGTGTGGGCGCACCACATGTTCGCCACCGGCGCCGTGCTGCTGCCGTTCTTCGCGTTCACCACCTATCTGATCGCGGTGCCGACCGGGATCAAGTTCTTCAACTGGATCGGCACCATGTGGAAGGGGCAGCTGACGTTCGAGACGCCGATGCTGTTCTCGGTCGGGTTCATCGTGACGTTCCTGCTCGGTGGGCTCACCGGCATCCTGCTGGCCAGCCCGCCGCTGGACTTCCACGTCCACGACACCTACTTCGTCGTGGCGCACTTCCACTACGTGCTGTTCGGCACGATCGTGTTCGCCACGTTCGCCGGTGTGTACTTCTGGTTCCCGAAGATGACCGGCCGCATGCTCGACGAGAAACTCGGCAAACTGCACTTCTGGCTGACCCTGATCGGGTTCTGGGTCACCTTCCTGGTGCAGCACTGGCTGGGCAACGAGGGCATGCCGCGGCGTTACGCCGACTACCTGCCCACCGACGGGTTCCAGCCGCTGAACATCGTGTCCAGCGTGGGTGCGTTCATCCTCGGCGCGTCGATGCTGCCGTTCATCTGGAACGTGTTCAAGAGCTGGCGCTACGGCGACCCGGTGACGGTGGACGATCCGTGGGGTTACGGCAACTCGCTGGAGTGGGCGACCACCTGCCCGCCGCCGCGGCACAACTTCTACGAGCTGCCGCGGATCCGCTCCGAGCGTCCGGCGTTCGAGCTGCACTATCCGCACATGATCGAGCGGATGCGGGCCGAGGCCCACATCGGCCGGTCCCACGGTCCGGACGACGGCGACGTCACCCGGCTGGACGACCAGAACGTCCGGACCTGACGGGAGCATCTCCCGTCGGCTTCCCGGGGATCAGCCGAACGACTCGCGGATCGCCTCGACCGGTGACCGCCAGCTGATGTCCAGGTCGCGCCGGGTCGCCGAATCGTCGGTGGGGGTGGCGGCGGTGAGCAGCATCGCAGCCTCGTAGCTGAGACCGTCCCCGACCGGCACCACCTGACCGACCGCGTCCGACAACCGGCCGAAGGCGCGGAACACCGCCGGGGTCACCGGGATCCGCCGGATCCGACGGCCGAGCCCGGACTCCAGAGCGGAGATCATCTCGTCGAAGGTGAGCATGACGCCGCCGCAGATGTAGCGGTGCGGGCCGCGGCCCGGCTGCATCAGCCGGGCGTGCACCTCGGCGACGTCGCGGACGTCGACCATCTGCATGCCGCCGCGCATCCGCGGGGCGACCCGCCAGCGCACCATCGGCGCCCACCCCCGCTCGGTCACCCCGGGTGCGCTCAGCAGCGCCCGGCCCACCACGCTGGACGGATAGGTGACGACGACGGGCGCGCCGTCGGCCTGCAGCCGCCGGGCGGCCCGGTCGGCGTACGCCTTGGTCTGGGCGTACGGACTGCGGCCGGCGGCCGGCGGGGTGTCCGGGCCGATCACCCCGTTCGGTGGCGGGAACAGTGCGCTGTAGCTGCTCACCGACACCACCGGGTCCAGCCCGGCGTCCACGGCGGTGCGCAGCAGCCGCTCGGTGGCGTAGGCGTTGATCTCCCACATCAGTTGTTCCCGCCGCCGGTCGGTGCCCACCACGCCGGCGGCGTGCCACACCGCGTCGCAGTCGTGCAGCAGTTCCTTGACGGTCCGTTCGTCGCGGACGTCGCCGCGCAGCGTGTCGACCTCACCGTATTCGGCCAGGCCGCGGGCGATGGCGGTGTCGGTGGGGGAGTCGGTCACCAGCAGGCGGACCCGGTGGCCCGCTGCCAGCAGGGCCCGCACGGTGTGGGTGCCCACATATCCGGTTCCGCCGGTCACGGCGATGCGCATCGGTCTCCTCGGGGTCGTTCGATCGGCCACACCGGGTCGGCGCAGTCGGTCGCCTCGGCGGACAGCTGTCGTTTGAGCACCTTGAACGTCTCGGTGCGCGGCAACACCTCGGCCACCCGCACGAAGGACGGCCACTGTTTGGGGCCGAGATCGGGTTGGTCGGCGAGGAAGTCCCGGAACCGTCCCGGGTCGAACTCCGCGCCGTCGGTCAGCACGAGCGCCGCCATCACCCGGTCGCCCACCGCGGGATCGGGGATCGGATACACCGCGGCCTCGACGACATCGGGGTGGCGCAACAGGATTCGTTCGATCGGCGCGGTGCCCAGGTTCTCCCCGTCGACCCGCATCCAGTCGCCGAGCCGGCCGGCGAAATAGATGTAGCCGTTCTCATCGCAGTAGCCGAGGTCCCCGGTGTGGTAGACGCCGCCGGCCATCCGCTCGGCCTCGGCGTCCGGATCGTTGTAGTAGCCCCGGAACCACCCCGGCCCGGTCGGGTTGACGATCTCGCCGATCTTTCCCGGCGGACAGGGCTCCCCGGTGTCGACGTCGATGATCGCGACCTCGTCGGTGAGCGGTCCCAACGCCCCGTCCGGGGTGTCGGGGGTGCGGGCGATCGCCACCCCGCCCTCGGTGGATCCGAAACCGTCCGCCACCAGCACGTCGAACCTGCGGGCGAACCTGGCGATGTCGCGTGGCGCGCCCTCGTTGCCGTACAGGATCCTCAACGGGTTGTCGGCGTCGTCCGCGCGCGGCGGGGTGGCCAGGATGTAGGACAGCGGTTTGCCGACGTAGTTGGCGTAGCTGGCCCGGTAGCGGCGCACATCCGGAATGAACTGGGATGCCGAGAATCTGCGCCGCAACGCCACCGACGCGCCGGCCGCGACGGCGACTGCCCAGCCGGCCATGATCGCGTTGGAGTGGAACAGCGGCATCGACAGATAACAGGTGTCGGCCGGACCCAGACCGAATCGGGTGGCCAGCATGGTGCCGGGATGGGCCACCTTGTCGTGGGTCACCCGGACCGCCTTCGGGTCGCCGCTGGTGCCCGAGGTGAAGATCAACATGAACAGGTCGTCGGGCGCCGCGCGCCGGAACCGGACCGGTGCGCCGCGGTGGGCGGCCAGCTCGTCGGCGAACCGCGGTGCGGTGACGTCGATGAAATCCACACCGGCGGGCACCGATTCGGGATCATCGGCCAGCACCAGCCGGCAGTCGGCCCGCTCGATGTCGCGGACCAGGGCCGCGCCGCGCCGGGTCGGGTTGAGCCCGACCGGCACCAGCCCGGTCATCGCGGCGGCGACCAGCAGGGCCGAGAACATCGGCGTGTTGCCCGACAGCACCCCGACATGGGGCGGCCGGTTCGGGTCCAGCCGCGCGGTGAGCGCCGCCGCCAGCGCCGAGGCCTGTTCGAGATGGGCCCGCCACGGGGTGAACTCGTCCTCGAACCAGACGCCCCGGTCCTCGACGTCGATCAGCGGTTCGAGCAGTGCGGTGACGGTTTCGGCCATCAGATCCGCGGGATCACACCGGTGTGTCGGCCAGTTGACCGCCGATCTGCAACAGCTGCCCGGTGGCGCTGCCGAGGGTGAACTCGGTCTGTTTGGCCGCCAGGAAGTACCGGTGCACCGGATGATCGATGTCGATGCCGACCCCGCCGTGCACGTGAACCGCGGTGTGCGCGACCCGGTGGCCGGCCTCGGCGGCCCAGAACGCAGCGGTGTGCACGTCCACGTCGGCCGGCATCTGCTCGGACACCCGCCACGCCGCCTGGGTGAGGGTCAACCGCAGACCCTTGATGTCGATGTAACCGTCGGCGAGCCGCTGGGACACCGCCTGGAAGCTGCCGATGGGGCGGTCGAACTGCTCGCGCTCGCGCGCATAGGCCGCGGTCATCTCCAACGCCCGCTCCAGCACGCCGAGCTGAAAAGCGCTGTGGCCCAGAATGTTGCGAATCTTTATCCAGCGCAGCGCGGCTTCGTCGGCACCGACGGTCCGATCCGGCGGCAATACCGTGCCGGCCAGCTCCAGCCGGCCCACGCTGCCGCGTCCGGTGGTGTTCAGCGCCGTGACGGTGACGCCGGGATCGTCGGCCGCCACCAGGAAAACCCGGGTGCCGGAGTCGGTTTCGGCGGGAACCAGGAATCCGTCTGCCACCGGGCCGAAGCGCACCAGGGTGCGGGTGCCGGTCAGGGTGTGGCCGGAGTCGGCATTGACCTCGGCCCGGACCGGCCCCTCACCCGTCTCGCCCTCGAGTGCGGCGGTGAGGATGCGCTGTCCGCCGACGGCCGGGGCTGCCCACTGTTCCCGCTGCGCATCCGACCCGAACTCGGCCAGCGCGCCGGCGCCGAGCACCACCGACTCCAGGTAGGGCACCGCCCCGAGTTGACGGCCCAGCGCCACGAGCACCGCCACCTGCTCGAGCACACCGAAACCGCCGCCGCCGATCGATTCCGGCGCCGCCGTCGACAACACGTCGGCGTCGATCAGCTTGGCCCACAGTTCGGTGTCGAAGCGCTGCTCGAGTTTGTCGAGCTCACGCTGATGCTCGTGGGTGCACACCGATTCGGTGATGGTGCGCACCAGCCCGCCCAGTTCCTCGGCGGCCTCTGTCGATGTGAAGTCCATGTGAGTCCTCGATTCCTACCGGTTCACCCTGGGCAGGCCGAGCGCGACCATGCCGATGATGTCGCGCTGAACCTCGTTGGTGCCGCCGCCGAAGGTCAGGATCAGGCAGCTGCGGTGCATCCGTTCGATCCGCCCCCGCAGCAGCGCGCCGGGGGAGTCCGGGCGCAGTGTCGCCCTGGTGCCCAGCACCTCCATCAGCAGCCGGTACGCCTCGGTGGCCAGCTCGGTGCCGAACACCTTGGCCGCCGACGCGTCCGCCGGGGAGGGCGCCGCCGCGTCGCTGGACGCCAGTTCCCAGTTGATCAGCTTGAGCACCTCGGCCTTGGCGTGCACACGGGCCAGGTTCAGCTGCACCCACTCGGCGTCGATCACCCGGGGGCCCCGTCCGTCCGGCGAGATGTGAGTGCTCTGCGCCCATTCCCGGACCCCGTCGAGCGCCAGGAAGATGGGTTGGGCGGAGACGAGCGCCACGCGCTCGTGGTTGAGCTGATTGGTGACCAGCTTCCAGCCCTCGTTCTCCTCGCCGACGCGGTTGCTCACCGGCACCCGCACGTCCTGGTAGTAGGTGGCGCTGGTGTCGACACCGGCCATGGTGTGCACCGGGGTCCAGGAGAAGCCCTCCGCGGTGGTGGGCACGATCAGCATCGAGATTCCGCGGTGCTTCTTGGCTTCCGGGTTGGTGCGGACCGCCAGCCACACGTAGTCGGCGTACTGGATCAGACTGGTCCACATCTTCTGACCGTTGATCACGTACTCGTCGCCGTCGCGCACCGCGGTGGTGCGCAGCGAGGCCAGGTCGGTGCCCGCGCCCGGCTCGGAGTAACCGATCGAGAAGTGCAGCTCACCCGCGGCGATCTTGGGCAGGAAGAACTTCTTCTGCTCCTCGGTGCCGAAGTGCATGATCGTCGGCGCGACGCTGTTGATGGTCAGGAACGGCACCGGTGCGCCGGCGATCGCGGCCTCATCGGTGAAGATCAGCTGGTCCATCGCCGACCGGGCCTGACCGCCGTATTCCTTCGGCCAGCCCAGCGCGAGCCAACCGTCGCGACCCATCTGGGCGACGGTCTCGCGGTAGACGTCGCCGCGCCCGTATTCGCCTTCGGCGGAGTTCAGCGCTTCCACCCGGTCGGGCGTCATCAGTTTCGAGAAGTAGGCCCGCAGTTCGCGGCGCAACTCCTCCTGCTCGGGCGTGTAGCCGATCCGCATGAGTGTCCTTTGCCTCGACGGGAGGGGTGACCCAGATTCTCACCCGGTTGTAACACGTTCTAGTCTGGCGGTCCAGATGGCAATGCGCCGAGGCGGGGGTCCGGCGGGTCGTATTCTGACCATCATCCGCGGCTGCACAGACGGCAACCGCGAGGGCAAGGAGGTTGCGATGCGAGTGGAAGTGGACCGGGACCGTTGTGAGGGCAACGCGATCTGCGTGGGCATCTCCCCGGAGATCTTCGAGCTCGACGATGACGACTACGCGGTGGTCAAGCTCGATCCCATCCCGGCGGAGTTGGAGCAGAAGGCGCTCCAGGCCATCGACGAATGCCCTCGGGCAGCCCTGAATCGCAGAGACTAGAGGTATTCATAAATTGACGACCAATACGCCAGCCACGAACGATCTGTCCGGGCTGGTCGCGGTGGTGACCGGCGCCGCGGCCGGCCTGGGCCGGGCCGAGGCGATCGGCCTGGCCCGTGCGGGTGCGACCGTCGTGGTCAACGACATCGCGTCGGCACTGGACACATCCGACGTGCTCGACGAGATCGCCGCCGCCGGCTCCAAGGGGGTGGCGGTCGCCGGCGACATCAGCCAGCGGGCCACCGCCGACGAACTGGTTCAGACCGCCGACAACCTGGGCGGATTGGGCATCGTCGTGAACAACGCCGGGATCACCCGCGACAAGATGCTGTTCAACATGTCCGATGAGGACTGGGACGCCGTCATCGCGGTGCACCTGCGCGGTCATTTCCTGCTGACCCGCAATGCGGCCGCCTACTGGCGCGCCAAGGCCAAGGAGTCCGGCGGGCAGGTGTACGGCCGGATCATCAACACCTCCTCGGAGGCCGGGCTTTCCGGTCCGATCGGGCAGGCCAACTACGGCGCCGCCAAGGCCGGCATCACCGCGCTCACCTTGACGGCGGCGCGGGCGCTGGAACGCTACGGGGTGCGGGCCAACGCCATCGCGCCGCGGGCCCGTACCGCGATGACCGCAGCGGTGTTCGGCGACGAGCCCGAGCTCGCCGAGGGGCAGATCGATCCGCTGTCACCGGAGCACGTCGTCACCCTGGTGCGGTTCCTGGCGTCGCCGGCGTCCGAAGCGGTCAACGGGCAACTGTTCATCGTCTATGGTCCGACTGTGACGTTGGTAGCAGCACCCACCGCCGAGCGGCGCTTCGAGGCCCGGGCCGACGCCTGGGATCCGGCCGACCTGAGCGAGACGCTGCGGTCCTATTTCGCAGACCGTGATCCGAACCGCGGGTTCTCGGCCACCGAACTGATGGGCGTGACGGACTGACCGGGACTGAACGGACGACGGTAAATGCGACTAGAACGTGTTCCAGAATGATGTCGGTCATATTTGCTCTGACCAGCAAAAAGAGGCCGATTTTGCTGCAAAATAGCAGCTTTGACACTGTGAACTCGTTCTAGTTACTATGATCCCGCTCGCCGAGAGCAACGTCCACGCCAGTTCGGGGAGCCGGCTTGTGTCCGCGCATTCGAACATGCTGGCCGTGGCGATTCTGTGGAGTCCCGTGTTTCTAGAACGGAGCCGAGATTGATCCAACAGCTCGCGGTCCCGGCCCGGGCCGTGGGCGGGTTCATGGAGATGTTCGGCGAAACCTTCGTCAAGATCTTCCGGCGTCCGTTTCAGCTCCGGGAGTTTCTCGACCAGACCTGGATGATCGCGCGGGTCTCCCTGATCCCGACCCTGCTGGTGTCCATACCGTTCACCGTGCTGGTCGCGTTCACGCTCAACATCCTGCTGCGGGAGATCGGCGCCGCCGACCTGTCCGGGGCCGGAACCGCTTTCGGCACCATCACCCAGCTCGGTCCGGTGGTGACCGTGCTGGTGGTCGCCGGGGCCGGGGCCACGGCGATCTGCGCGGACCTGGGCGCCCGCACCATCCGCGAGGAGATCGACGCCATGCGGGTGCTGGGCATCGATCCGATCCAGCGGCTGGTGGTGCCCCGCGTGCTGGCCTCGACCTTTGTGGCACTGCTGCTCAACGGGTTGGTCTGCGCGATCGGGCTGTCCGGCGGCTATGTGTTCTCGGTGCTGTTGCAGGGGGTCAACCCCGGCGCGTTCGTCAACGGTCTGACCGTGCTCACCGGGCTGCCCGAACTGCTGCTCGCCGAAGTCAAGGCGCTGTTGTTCGGGGTCACCGCCGGTCTGGTCGGCTGCTACCGCGGTCTGACCGTCAAGGGCGGCCCCAAGGGCGTCGGTGAGGCGGTCAACGAGACCGTCGTCTACGCCTTCATCTGTCTGTTCGTCATCAACGTCGTCATGACGGCGCTCGGTACGCAGGTGCTGGACTGATGGGGGTCGCCGATGAGCTATGACGTGACCCTGCGGCTGCGCCGGGCGTTCCGGATGGTGCCCAAGGCGGTGGACGCCTTCGGCGAACAGGCGCTGTTCTACGGCGAGACCGTGCGCTACATCCCCAACGCGGTCACCAAGTACCGCAAGGAGACGATCCGGCTGGTCGCCGAGATGACCCTGGGCACCGGCGCCCTGGTGATCATCGGCGGCACGGTCGGGGTCGCCGCGTTCCTGACGCTGGCCTCCGGTGGTGTGGTGGCGGTGCAGGGCTACGACTCGCTGGGCAACATCGGCATCGAGGCCCTCACCGGGTTCCTGTCGGCGTTCCTGAACGTGCGCATCATCGCGCCGGTGATCGCCGGTATCGCGCTGGCCGCGACCATCGGCGCCGGCACCACCGCCCAGTTGGGGGCGATGCGGGTGGCCGAGGAGATCGACGCGGTCGAATCGATGGCGGTGCACTCGGTGTCCTACCTGGTGTCCACCCGGCTGATCGCGGGTCTCATCGCGATCGTCCCGCTGTACTCGCTGTCGGTGCTCGCGGCGTTCTTCGCCGCCCGGTTCACCACCGTGTACATCAACGGCCAGTCCGGCGGCCTGTACGACCACTACTTCAACACCTTCCTCAACCCCGACGATCTGTTGTGGTCGTTCCTGCAGGCCATCGTGATGGCGGTCGCGGTGATGCTGGTGCACACCTACTACGGCTACAACGCCTCCGGCGGCCCGGTCGGCGTGGGCATCGCGGTCGGTCAGGCCGTGCGGACCTCGCTGATCGTCGTCGTCGTCCTGACGCTGTTCATCTCACTGGCCGTCTACGGGGCGTCCGGTAACTTCAACCTCTCCGGATAAGGGGGACAATGGCGGACACCGGCTCCAGGAGACTGCACGTGAGGATCGCCGCGGCGATCCTCGCCGCGGTCATCGTGGCGTTCGTCGTGTTCACCTACCTGGCGTACTCCGCGGCCTTCGTGCGCACCGACACCGTCACGGTGACCGCGCCGCGCGCGGGCCTGGTGATGGAGCGGGGTGCCAAGGTCAAGTACCGCGGCCTGCAGGTCGGCCAGGTCGACGACATCGAATACACCGGTGACGACGCGAAATTGACGTTGGCGATCAACCGCGATCAGATGCGGTTCATCCCGTCCAACGCCCCGGTGCAGATCGCCGGCAACACCATCTTCGGCGCCAAGTCGGTGGAGTTCCTGCCGCCGGAGCGGCCCGAACCGACCGCGTTGCGGCCCGGCGCACACGTGTCGGCCGGCGATGTGCAACTCGAGGTCAACACCTTGTTCCAGACCCTGATGGAGGTGCTGAACCAGGTCGATCCGATCGAGCTCAACGCCACCCTCACCGCGCTCGCCGAGGGACTGCGCGGCAACGGTGACAACCTCGGTGCCGCCCTGGTCGGCGCCAACGAGCTTGCGGCGCGGTTGAATCCGAAGATGCCGACGCTGCAGGAGGATTTCCGGCGGACGGCCGCGGTCGGCGCGGTCTACTCCGACGCCGGGCCGGACATCGTGACGATCATCGACAACGCCCCGACCCTGAGCGCCACCATCACCGAACGCGAAAACGATTTGAACGCAACCCTGTTGGCCGCAACCGGGCTGTCGGACACCGCGGCGGCGACCCTGGAACCCGGCGCCGAGGACTACATCGCGGCGATCCAGCGCCTCCGGGCGCCGCTGAAGGTCACCGCCGACTACTCACCGCAGTACGGATGTCTGCTGCAGGCCATCGACCGCGCCATCCGGGAGTTCTCCCCGGTGATCGGCGGCACCCGGCCCGGTCTGTTCACCTCGTCGAACTTCCTGCTGGGTTCGCCGTCGTACACCTACCCGGAGAGCCTGCCGATCGTGAACGCCAAGGGCGGGCCGAACTGCCGGGGCCTGCCGGACATGCCCGGCAAGCAGGGCGGCGGCTCCTGGTACAAGCCGCCGTTCCTGGTGACCGACAACGCCTATATCCCCTATCAGCCGTTCACCGAGCTGCAGCTCGACGCTCCCTCGACCCTGCAGTTCCTGTTCAACGGCGCGTTCGCGGAACGGGATGACTGGTGATGAATCCTCGGGCAACCATGATCAAGGTGGTGGTGTTCACCATCGCGATGGTGCTGCTCGCCGCCGGCCTGGTGGTGGTCTTCGGCGAGTTCCGGTTCGCCTCCGGCCGGACCTATCACGCCACCTTCACCGAGGCGTCGCGGTTGGAGACCGGCGACGACGTCCGCATCGCCGGTGTCCCCGTGGGCACCGTCAAGAGCGTGAAACTCAACGAGGACAACACCGTTGACGTCTCCTTCGACGTCAACAAGCGGTATCAGCTCTACACCTCGACCCGCGCCCTGATCCGCTATGAGAACCTGGTCGGCGATCGCTACCTCGAAATCGCTTCGGGCCCGGGTGAATTGAAGAAACTCCCGCCGGGCGGGCGGATCCCGCAGACCAACACCCAGCCGGCGCTGGACCTCGACGCGTTGCTGGGCGGCCTGCGACCGGTGCTCAAGGGCCTGGAGGGTCACAAGGTCAACGAGATCAGCACCGCGGTGATCCAGGCGCTGCAGGGCCAGGGCGGCGCCCTGTCCGAACTGCTGGCCAACACCGGTTCGTTCACCCAGCGCCTCGCCGACCGCTACTACGTCATCAACGACGTCATCACCCACCTCAACGCCGTGGTTGGAACGCTCGACGAGAAGAGCGCCGAATTCGATGCCAGCGTCGATCAACTGCAGCAACTGATCACCGGCCTGGCCGAGGGCCGCGATCCGATCGCCGGCGCCCTGCCGCCGCTCGCGTCGGCCGAGAACGACCTGACCGACATGCTGCGCAACGGCCGCCGGCCGGTGCAGGGCGTGCTGGAGAACCTGCGGCCGCTGGCCACCGAGATCGACAACCGCAAGGAGGAGGTGAACCGGGTCATCGAACCGCTGGCCGAGAACTACCTGCGGTTGCAGTCGCTGGGCGCCTACGGTGCCTACTTCAACATCTTCTACTGCTCGACCCGGATCAAGATCAACGGACCCGCGGGCAGCGACATCCTGATCCCGTTCGGTGGCCCACCGGACCCGTCGAAGGGGAGGTGCTCCGAAGATGGCTGACACCGGCGAGCGGAATCCGCTCCGCACCGGCATATTCGGCATCGCGATCGTGATGTGCGTGGTGCTGGTCGCGTTCGGTTTCCAGACGCTGCCGTTCCTCAAACAGGGCAGGGCGTATGCGGCGTACTTCGCCGACGCGGGCGGTATCACGCCGGGCAACGCGGTCAACATCTCCGGAATCAAGGTCGGCGACGTGACCGGTGTGCACCTGGCCGGCGACAAGGCCAAGGTCACCTTCACCGTGGACCGCACGGTGCGGGTCGGCGATCAGTCCCTGGCGTCGATCAAGACCGACACGGTGCTGGGGGAGAAGTCGCTGGCGCTGAAACCGGCGGGCAGCGGGCAGGTCACCGTCATCCCGGCCGAACGCACCACCTCGCCGTACACACTCAACAACGCGTTGCAGGATCTCACCACCAACGTCGGCGACCTGGATCAGGAACGGTTCACCGAGGCGCTCGGGCTGCTCACCGAGGCGTTGCAGGACGCCACCCCGCATCTGCGCAGCACGCTGGACGGGGTGACCGCGCTGTCGGCCAGCATCAACGCCAACGACGCGGCGATCGCGCAGCTGCTGGCCCGGGCCCGCTCGGTCAGCCAGGTGCTCGCCGAACGCGCCGGTCAGGTCAACCAGCTGGTGCTGGACGGCAACCGGCTGCTCGCCGCGCTGGATGAGCGGCGCGCCGCGCTCAGCGCATTGATCGCCGGCATCGACGATGTCTCCGAACAGCTTTCCGGGTTCGTGGCCGACAACCGCCGCGAGTTCGGGCCGGCGCTGGCCAAACTCAACCTGGTGCTCGACAACCTGTTGGAGCGCAGGGAACACATCAGCGCCGCGCTGAAGCGGGGCCCGGCCTACGCCACCGCGCTCGGCGAGGTGGTGGGCTCCGGGCCCGGCTTCCACGTCAACCTCTACGGGCTGCCGCCCGGACCGATGGCGGAGGTGCTGCTCGACGTGTACTTCCAGCCCGGCAAGCTGCCTGACAGCCTCGCCGACTATCTGCGCGGGTTCATCTCCGAACGTCTGATCCTGAGGCCGAAGTCGCCATGACCGATACCACGACACAGCGCAACCGCAGAGCCCTGCGCTACCTGGCCGTCGCGATCCTGGCGATCGCGCTGACAGGTGGCGCGCTGCAGGTGTGGCCGAAGGCCACCAGCCGGACCCTCGTGGCCTACTTCTCCTCGGCCGTCGGCATCTATCCGGGCGACGACGTGCGGGTGGTGGGGGTACCGGTGGGACGGATCGAGGCGATCGAACCGCAACCCGACTCGGTCAAGATCACCATGCGGGTGAACAACGACGTCCAGGTGCCGGCCGATGTGCGGGCGGTGATCATGGCGCCGAACCTGGTGTCCGCCAGGTTCGTCCAGCTCACCCCGGCCTACACCGAGGGGCCCACACTCGAGGACGGCGCCGTGCTCGACACCGATCGCACCGCGGTGCCGGTGGAGTGGGACCAGGTCAAGGAGGAACTGACCAAGCTCAGCACCCAGCTCGGCCCGGGCGGGCAGGATGTGCAGGGGCCGTTGAGCGCATTCGTCAACCAGGCCGCCGACACCTTCGACGGCAACGGCGACTCGTTCCGCAGCGCGCTGCGCGAACTTGCCCAGACCGCCGGCCGGCTCGGCGACAGCCGCACGGACCTGTTCGGCACCGTGAAGAATCTGCAGATCCTGATCGACGCGCTGTCCAACAGCAATGAGCAGATCGTGCAGTTCTCCGGGCATCTGGCGTCGGTGTCACAGGTGCTGGCGGAGAGTTCGACGAACCTCGACGGCACGCTCGCCACGCTGAATCAGGCGCTCAACGACGTGCGGGAGTTCCTCGACGAACGCAACTCCACCCTGATCGAGAGCGTCGAGAAGATCACCGACCTGTCCAGTCTGTTGACCAGTCACAGCGACGACATCGAACAGCTGCTGCACGTCGCGCCCAACGGGCTGTCGAACTTCTACAACATCTACAACCCCGCTCAGGGTTCGATGGCCGGGCTGCTGTCGCTGCCGAACTTCGCCAACCCGGTGCAGTTCATCTGCGCCGGCTCGTTCGAATCCGGTGCCACCACCGACAATTACAAGCGCACCGAGATCTGCCGGCAGCGGATGGCACCGGTGCTGCGGCGCATCATGATGAACTACCCACCGATGATGTTCCACCCGATCAACAGCATCACCGCCTACAAGGGGCAGATCATCTACGACACCCCGGCCACCGAGGCCAAGGCGCGTACCCCGATCCCGCAGCTGCAGTGGCAGCCCAACCCGGGCGCCAATCCGCCCGATCTGCCGCCGGACACCGATCTGTCCGAGCTGATCCTGCCGCCGGCGCCGGAAGAGTCGGAGGCGGGCGGATGACGGAGATGCGAAACACTCTGCGGCGCAGCGCAGTCCGCGCGGTTGCCATCGTCTCCGGGGCCGCGTTGCTGGCCGGCTGTCAGTTCGGTGGACTGAACTCGCTGAACCTGCCTGGCACCGCCGGGCACGGCCCGGGCTCCTACGTGGTGACCGTCGACGTGCCCGACATCGCGACGCTGCCGCAGAACTCGCCGGTGATGATCGATGACGTCACGGTCGGCAGTGTGTCCGGCATCGATGCGGTGCAACGGCCGGACGGCAGCTTCTACGCCGCCGTGCAGCTCTCCCTGGACGGCCATGTCCGGATGCCGGCCAACTCGAGGGTCAAGATCGCCCAGACGTCACTGCTGGGCTCCCAGCACGTGGAGCTGTCACCCCCGCCGGCCGGGGTGGCGCCCGTCGGGGAACTGCGCGACGGCTCCCACATCGAGCTGGACGCCGACAGTCGCTACCCCACCACCGAGGAGGTGCTGTCCTCGCTCGGCATGGTGGTGAACAAGGGCAATCTGGCCTCCCTGCAGGACCTCACCGACGAGGTGTACGCCGCGGTGGCCGGCCGCTCGATGGACTTCGCCGACCTGGTGCCCAGGCTGGCCGAGCTGACCCGGGCGCTGGACCAGCAGACCGACGACATCATCGCCGCGGCCGAGGGCATCGACCGGTTCGCCGCGCTGCTGGCCGACAGCACCGACAGCCTGGGACGCACCCTGGACACGCTGCCGGGCGCGCTGCGGGTGCTCAACGAGAACCGCGCCAACATCGTCGACACCTTCGCCGCGCTGCAGCGCTTCGCCAACGTCGCCGCGCACGTGCTGGCCGAGACCAAGGACGATTTCGCCGCGGACATGAAGGATCTGTATCCGGTGATCAAGGCGGTCAACGACAACCGCGCCGACTTCGTCACCGCGCTGGATCTGCTGCCGACGTTCCCGTTCACCACGAAGTTCCTACGCCGCGCCGTGCGGGGTGACTACCTCAACGTGTTCACCACCTTCGACCTCACCCTGCGCCGGATCGGCGAATCGATCTTCACGACTTCGCCTTTCGACCCGAACATGGCGCATCTACATGAGGTGGTGAACCCGCCGGACTGGTTGATCGGACAGCAGGCCAACCTGTCCGGGCAGGCGGCCGACCCGTTCAAGATCCCGCCGGGCACCGCGTCGGGCCAGGAGGAGCCGATCTCATGATCGACCGGTTGACCCGGATCCAGCTGCTGATCTTCGCGGTGGTGACCGCCGTGACCGTCGGGCTGCTCGCGACGTACTACCTGCATCTGCCGGCCCGGCTGGGCCTGGGCGCCTACCGGGTGACCGCGGAGTTCGACGCCGCCGGCGGCCTGTACGACCACGCCAACGTCACCTACCGCGGCGTGACCGTCGGGCGGGTGGAGAAGGTGGAGCTCACCGACGACGGGGTGGCCGCCCGCATGCGGATGGAGAGCGGGGTGCGGATCCCCGGCAACGTCACCGCCACGGTCAAGAGCATGTCGGCGGTCGGGGAGCAGTACGTGGACCTGGTCCCGCCCGAAGGGGAGGCGACCGAGTCGGTGCTGGCCAACGGCGCGGTGATCGGCAAGGACCGCACCGCGATCGGCCAGGACGTCGCGGGGCTGCTCAGGGAGGCCGACGAGCTGGTCAGCAGCCTGAGCAACACCAGACTGCGGGAACTGCTGCGCGAGACGTTCAACGCGTTCAACGGCTCCGGACCGGAGCTGGCCCGGCTCATCGAGTCGGCGCGGCTGCTGGTCGACGAGGCCAACGCCAACTGGCCCGAGACCGAGCGGTTGATCGACCAGGCCGGTCCGCTCCTGGAAGCGCAGATCCGCGCCGGCGACGACATCCGGTCGCTGGCCGACGGGTTGGCCCGGTTCACCAGCGAACTGCGGCAGGCCGATCCGCAGGTGCGTTCGGTGCTGGCCACCGCCCCGGGCGCCGCGGACACCGCACACCAGACGTTCGCCGGTATCCGGCCGTCGTTCCCGGTGCTGGCCGCCAGCCTGGCCAACTTCGGCCGGATCGGCGTCATCTACCGCGACTCCATCGAGCACGTGCTGGTGGTGTTCCCGGCGCTGTTCCAGGTGTTGATCACGGTCGCCTACGGCGTCCCGAAGGACGAGGGCGGCAAGCTGGACTTCAAGATCGACCTGGGCGACCCGCCGCCGTGTTCGGTCGGGTTCCTGCCGCCCACCCAGATCCGGTCGCCGGCCGACACCACGGTGCGTGACCTGCCGTACGACATGTACTGCAAGGTGCCGCACAACGATCCCAGTACGGTGCGCGGCGCCCGCAACTATCCGTGCATGGAGTTCCCGGGCAAACGCGCCCCGACGGTGCAGCTGTGCCGCGACCCGGAGGGGTACAAGCCGCTCGGCAGCAATCCGTGGCGGGGTCCGCCGATCCCGCCCGGCACACCGGTCACCGACGGCCGGAACATCCTGCCGCCGAACCATTATCCGTACATCCCGCCGGAGAACGATCCGGATCCGGGCCGGCCGTATGCGCCGGGCTTCTATCCGTCCGAAGGCCCGCCGCCGGGTCCCGGGCCGGCGCCCCATCAGCCGTGGCAGCCGTTCCCGCCCCCGCCGGACGGTCCGCCGCCCGCGGTGACGCCGTATCTGCCGCCGGATCCGTTCCCGCCGCAGCCGCCGATGCTGCCGTACCCTGCGGAGATCCCGCCGCCCCCGCCGCCGGTGGGCACCGGGCCGGCGCCGCAGGCCTCCGGGGACCAACCACTGGCCAGCGGGGCGCCGACGGTGGCAACGTACGATCAGCAGACCGGCACGTTCGTCACCCCCGACGGTGACGTCGGGGTGTACGCACCGGGGGCTGACAACATCCGGCCCGCCGAAACGTGGGTGGACCTCATGCTCGATCCGAGGCAGGCCTAGACACCATGACAACCAGCAGCAGCAGGCAGCGCCGTCGTGCCTACCGGGCCCCGGGCCCGGCGGGTGAAACGGCCGCCGACATCGTCGTCAAGACCGAGAGCGCTCCCAAACCGGTGACCCCGGTGAGCGCGCCGGTGACCCGGCCGCCCGCGGGGCCGCTGGGGCCACCGCCGCGGCGGCCCGCCAACTCGCGGTTGGTGGCCGTACTGGCGCTGAGCGTCGGTGCGCTGCTGGTCGCGGTGGTGGTCGGTGCCGTCGCGGTCATGACGGTGCAGCAGAACCGGGTGCAGGCCGACCTGGACCACAAACAGCGGTTCGTCGACACCGCCAGCCAGATGGTGGTGAACATGTTCAGCTTCACCCAGGACACCGTCGAGGAGAGCGTCAACCGGTTCGTCGACAGCACCAGCGGTCCGTTGCGGGACATGCTGATGCACAACAACAACACCGAGAACCTCAAGGCGATGTTCCGGGACACCAACGCCTCCTCGGAGGCGGTGGTCAACGGGGCGGCCCTGGAGAGCCACGACCCGATCGGGCGCAAGGCCGCCGTGCTGGTGTCGGTACGGGTGACGGTGACCGACATCGACGGGGTGAACAAACCGTCGCAGCCGTACCGGATGCGGGTCATCGTCAGCGAGGACGACGACGGCAACATGACCGGCTATGACCTGATGTACCCGGACGGGGGGAACTGATGTCGCGCTGGGCTGTGCGGCTGGTCGCCGGGGGCGCGATCCTGCTCGCGGTGGCATTCGTCGTGCTGTCCGCCGTCGGCGGCGGGCTGTACTGGAACCGGGTGGAGTTGCGCGCCGAACAGCTGACCCGGGAGACCCTCGGCCCGCTGGCCGAGGAGCAGATCCCGGCGGTGTTCGGTTACGACTATCAGACCGTGGAGCGCAGCCTGACCGAGGCCTACGACCTGCTCACCCCGAGCTACCGCGAGGAGTTCCGGGACCGCGCCACCAAGGACATCATCCCGCAGGCGCGGGAACGCGAGGTGGTCAGTCAGGCCAATGTGGTGGGTGTCGGTGTGCTTGCGGCACAACGCAACAGCGGATCGGTGATGGTCTACATGAACCGCACCGTGACCGACAAGTCCAAACAGTCGGTGTATGACGGCAGCCGGTTGCGCGTCGATTACGAGAAGATCGACGGCAAGTGGTTGATCGACTACATCACGCCGATCTGATTCACACCGGAACCGCGTCGGCGTCCCCGGTGCGGGTGGAGGCCAGCGCGTCGAGGAAGCTGCGGGCCCACAGGTCGACATCGTGGGCCAGCACCTGGCGGCGCAGCGCCCGCATCCGGCGCCGGCCCTCCTCCGGGGTCTGGTTCAGGGCCGCCACCATGGTGTCCTTGACATGGTCCAGGTTGTGCGGGTTCACCAGGTACGCCTGACCCAGTTCGGCTGCGGCGCCGGTGAACTCGCTGAGGACCAGGGCGCCGCCGAGGTCGCTCCGGCAGGCCACGTACTCCTTGGCGACCAGGTTCATCCCGTCCCGCAGCGGGGTGACCAGCATGACGTCGGCGGCGACGAAGAACGCGATCAGTTCCTCACGCGGCACCGGCCGGTGCAGGTAGTGCACGACCGGATGGCCGACTTCGCCGTATTCACCGTTGATGTGGCCGACCTGACGCTCGATGTCGTCCCGCAGCAGCCGGTAGGCCTCCACCCGCTCGCGGCTGGGGGTGGCCAGCTGGACGAAGACGGTGTCCTCCCGGTTCACCCGGCCCTCGGCGAGCAGTTCGGCGAACGCCTGCAGGCGGACGTCGATGCCCTTGGTGTAGTCGAGCCGGTCCACGCCGAGCAGAATTCTGCGTGGGTTGCCCAATTCGGCGCGGATCTGCCGGGCCCGCTGGCGGATCGAGCGCTGCCGGGCCTGCCGGTCCAGATCCGCGGAGTCGATCGAGATGGGGAAGGCGCCGACTTTCACGGTGCGCGAGCCGATCTGAACCTCACCGAACTTCGACCGCACACCCACCGATGCGCGGGAGGTGTTGGCGCCCACCAGCCGTCGCGCCAGGAACAGGAAGTTCTGTGCTCCGCCGGGCAGGTGGAACCCGACCAGATCGGCGCCCAGCAGACCGTCGGTGATATCGGTGCGCCACGGCAGCTGCATGAACAGCTCCACCGGCGGGAACGGGATGTGCAGGAAGAACCCGATCGTCAGATCGGGGCGCAGCTCCCGCAGCATCTTCGGGACCAGTTGCAGCTGGTAGTCCTGCACCCACACGGTGGCGCCGCGCGCCGCGGCGCGGGAGGTGGCCTCGGCGAACCGGCGGTTCACCTCGACGTAGCGCTCCCACCACTGGCGGTTGTAGATCGGTTTGACGATCACATCGTGGTACAGCGGCCACAGCGTGGCGTTGGAGAAGCCTTCGTAGTACTGGGCGACGTCGTCGGCGGACAACCGGACCGGATACAGCACCAGATCACCGTCGACGATCGGGTCCTCGTCCGAGTCCGGAATCCCCGGCCATCCGATCCACGCCCCGCGCCGCCGCCGCAGCAGCGGCTCCAGGGCGGTGACCAGGCCGCCGGGACTGCGCTTCCAGCTGGTCGTCCCGTCCGGCGCTCGTTCCAGGTCGATGGGCAGCCGGTTGGCCACCACGACGAAATCAGAGTCGCCGGAGTCGCCCCGGTCAGCCATCTACGCCTCTTGTTTGGAGGGCGCGATGCCGAGCATGGACAGGAACATACGGCATTCGTCGGCGTCGTTGGCGTAGGTGGCCACCACGCGCCGGGCCTGGCTGGCGGTGTCGTCGGCCAAGGGTTCCACTTCGCCGAGTTCGGCGGGGTCTGATTTAGCAGCCATGGACTTAACTCTATTCGACCTTTCGGGGACGTCTATTCGACCTTTCGGGGACGTCTGTTCGACCTTTCGGGGACGTGATGTGAACGGTGCTACCCGACGCACCCAAACGTGACACGAACGCCCAGCTCAGGGGGCCGGCCAGCGCCCTCAGCGGCCGAGTTGGCCGGTGATTGTCGGGGTGCCGCCGATGGTGGACTCCGGCGCCGCCCCGACCCGCGGACCGGTGGCCTGCGACTGACCCAGCCCGATGCAGTTCTGCGGGATCGGGCACGGGATGGCCGCGGTGCCGGTGTCCAGTGCGGGGACGTTCGGGTTGCCGGGGATGGCGGTGAACCGCGGCGAGTTGGGCACCACGAACGGCACACACTCACCGGTGAAGAAGTCGTGTTCCTCGCCGGCGGGACACTCGTCCTCGGCCGCCACGGCTGTCGGCGTCCCGGGAGCCGCGAGGGCCCCGAGGGCCGGCGCAGCCAGCACGGCGAGCGCGAGGCCACCGGCGGTGATCAGGCGTCTGACGAATCCGTGTTGGGTAGCCATGTGTGCACTCTTTCTGCGCAGCCGACAGCGTCGGGTTAGCTGGGGTCCGCGTACACACGCGGGGGTACACATACAGCTACACCGCTGGAGCTGGATTTATTCCCAAATGCCACCGGTCAATGGCAGGTTTACCGGCTCGAGATCTACGGGCTGACGCGTCCGGTCACCGTGGGGCTGCCGCCGACCTGTGATTCCGGAGTCACCCGCGGAGGTCCGCCGACCTCGGACAACGCGATGCACTGACCGACGTTGCGGCCGGTGCACGGAATCGCGCCGCCGCCACCCGGCAGGCTGACCGCAGGGATGTTCGGGTTGCCCGGGATGCTCTGGAACGGCGAGGTCGAGGCCGGTGAGTTCGGCACCGTGTGCGGAACGCACTGGCCGGTAAAGTGATCGGGTTCCTCACCGGCGGGGCAGGACGCCAGCGGCGTGATGCGCTCCCGTTCGGTATCGGCCAGCAGTTCGATGAAGGCGGGCGCGGCGACCACCGATACCGCGAATCCACCGGCCACCAGGAGCCGTCGTGTCTGAAGGGTCAATGTCGCCATGATCGCGCCTTCTGTTGTCGATGATCTTGTTCGCGAGGATTGTAGGGAAACATGCTCGAATCCGCATTCGATAATGCGCGGTGCCTGCAAACTCATCGTAGTCCTGTTGCGGTTTGCTGCCCACCCGGTTTCCCGGCCGGTTTCCTCCGATCGTCGGGGAGGGAGGCTGTCGACCCCCGCGGGGCTACACGTACTGTGCTTTCTGTAAAGGTGTCCTCCAGTGATTTCTCAGGTGAATGGGGTGGTCGGCGGTGGCGAAACCGGACGCATCCGAGCAGGTGACCTACGAGACTCTCGACGACGGTCGCATCGCCCGGATCTGGCTGAACCGGCCGGAGGCCCAGAACGCGCAGTCCCGGACCCTGCTGGTCCAGCTCGACGAGGCGTTTCTGCGGGCCGAGGCCGACGATCAGGTGCGGGTGGTGATCCTGGCCGCCCGCGGCAGGAACTTCTCCGCGGGCCACGATCTGGGTTCGGAGGAGGCGCTGCTGGAGCGGCAACCGGGCCCCGACCAGCACCCGACGTTCCGCTCACACGGCGCCACCGCGACCGGCATCGCCGAACGCACCTACCGTCAGGAGTGGCACTTCTACTTCGAGAACACCTGCCGGTGGCGTGATCTGCGCAAGATCACCATCGCCCAGGTGCAGGGCAATGCGATCTCCGCGGCGCTGATGCTGATCTGGGCGTGCGACCTGATCGTGGCCGCCGACGACGCCAGGTTCAGCGACGTGGTCGGGGTCCGGATGGGGATGCCGGGCGTCGAATATTACGCACACCCATGGGAATTCGGCCCACGCAAGGCGAAAGAGCTGCTGCTGACCGGTGATTCGATCGATGCCGACGAGGCGTATCGGATGGGCATGGTGTCGAAGGTCTTCCCGCGCGCCGAACTCGAGGAGAAGACACTGGAATTCGCCCGCCGTATCGCTGAACGCCCGACCATGGCGGCGCTGTTGATCAAGGACTCGGTGAACGCGGCCAGCGATGCGATGGGCTTCACCGAGGCGTTGCGGCACGCCTTCCACATCCACGAGCTCGGCCATGCACACTGGGCATCGGCCAACGAGAATCGGTGGCCGGTGGGCATGCCGCCGGATGTTCCCGACTGGCGGTCGGCCGGTCCGCCGAGGCCCGCCCGCCGTGATGTCCCGTGATCTGAACGGAGGATGACCGTGCAACTGTCGTTGACCGACCGGACGTATCTGGTGACCGGCGGCGGAAGCGGTATCGGCAAAGGGGTGGCCGCCGCGGTCGCCGCGGCCGGTGGCCAGGTGCTGATCGTCGGACGCAATGCCGACCGGTTGACCGCCGCGGCAGGCGAACTCGCCGGGGCGGGCGGCGAGGTGCGCGCCCATCCGGCCGACGTCACCGATGAGGACGAGGTCGCGAAGGCGGTCGAGGCGGCCGCCGGCTGGCACGGGCGGCTGCACGGGGTGGTGCACTGCGCCGGCGGCTCGGAGACGATCGGGCCGATCACCCAGGTCGACTCCGAGGCGTGGCGGCGCACCGTCGACCTGAACGTCAACGGCACCATGTACCTGATCAAGCACGCCGCGCGGGAGATGGTGCGCGGGGGCGGCGGATCGTTCGTCGGGGTGTCCTCGATCGCCTCGAGCAACACCCACCGGTGGTTCGGCGCCTACGGTCCGAGCAAGGCGGCGCTGGATCATCTGCTGATGGTGGCGGCCGACGAGCTGGGCCCGTCCTGGGTGCGGGTCAACGGCATCCGGCCCGGGTTGACGAAAACCGATCTGGTCGCGCCGATCATGGACACCCCCGCGGTGGTCGACGACTACCGGGCCTGCACCCCGCTGCCCCGGTTCGGTGAGGTCTCCGACATCGCGAACCTGGCGGTGTTCCTGCTCAGCGACGCCGCGAGCTGGATCACCGGGCAGATCATCAACGTCGACGGCGGGCACGGGCTGCGCCGCGGCCCGGACATGTCGGGCATGCTCGAACCGGTCTTCGGCGCCGACGGCCTGCGCGGCGTCGTCGAGGGATGACTTACGGCGTCGACGCGGCATCAGTGCGGCGGATCGGTGCCAGCTGTTGACACCGATCCGCCGCACTGACGTTGTCCACAGGCTCGACGATCGGGTCTGGTAAACCGTCTTCGGCTGCGCGAGCATCGACTACGTGCCCGCCGACGACTTCGTGCCCGCCGTCGATGACATCCTCGAGCGGCAGGCCGGGGTCATCTCACGTCGGCAGGCGGTGGCGGCCGGCATGCCCGTGCACAGCATCCGGCGGCAGCTGCGCCGTCGCGAGTGGGTGCGGGTGCACGCGGGGGTGTACGTCGATCACACCGGCCCGCTCACCTGGCTGCAACGGGCCTGGAGTGCGGTGCTCTACGCCGAACCGGCCGCGCTGTGTCTGGAGTCGGCGCTGGATGTCGAGTCGCCGGTGATCCATGTCGCGATCAGCCGGGAGCGGTCCGCCCCGGTGACACCCGACGGTGTGCGCATCCACCGCATGGCACATCTCGACGACCGGGTGCTGTGGCATGTCGGGCCGCCGCGCATGCGTTACGAGGAGGCGGTGCTCGACGTGGCGGCGCGGGCGGTGACCGACGCCGACGCGGTCGCGGTGCTGGCCCGGTCGTGTCAGTCGCGGCGCACCGCCGCGACCCGGCTGCTGGCCTGCCTGTCCGGGCGCCGACGGGTGCGACGGCGCAACTGGCTGCGCGCCGTCCTCGTCGACATCGCCGACGGCACCTGCTCGGTGCTCGAGCACGGCTATCTCAACCGGGTCGAACGGCCGCACGGCCTGCCGCGGGCGGTGCGCCAGCAGCCGGCCCGGTCCTCGACGGGCATCCGCTATCGCGACGCCGTGTACGGCGACCGGCTGCTGGTCGAACTGGATGGCCGCCTGTACCACGACTCACCGGAGCGGCGCGACGCCGACTTCGAACGCGATCTGGACGCCGCCGCGGAGGGGCGGTCGACCGTGCGGTTGTCCTATCGCCAGGTCTTCGACCGGCCCTGCCGAACGGCGGCCAAGGTGGCGCAGGTGTTGCGCCGCAACGGCATCCCGGCCCGAGCCCGGCCGTGTGGGCCGCACTGCGAGCTGGGCGCGACCCGCGCGGCGTGACAATCGTCTGTGCGGCGGATCGGTGCCAACCGTTGACACCGATCCGCCGCAAAGATGCGAAACGTCAGGCCCGCATCGCCTCGGCGGCCTGCCGGACCGCCTTGATGATGCCCTGATATCCGGTGCAGCGGCAGAAGTTCCCGGACAACCCCTCGCGGATCTCCTCGTCGGTGGGGTCGGGATTCTCCTGCAGCATCGCGGTGATGGTGGTGACGAATCCTGGTGTGCAGAAACCACATTGCAGACCGTGGCAGTCCCGCATGGCCTGCTGCACCGGGGAGAGCTCACCGTCGGGTGAGGCGATGCCCTCGACCGTGGTCACCTCGGAGCCGTCGGCCTGCACCGCGAACACCAGGCAGGACCGCACCGCGGCGCCGTCCATGATGACGGTGCAGGCTCCGCAGGCGCCGTGCTCACAGCCCAGGTGGGTTCCGGTCAGGCCGCACCGCTCCCGCAGGAAATCGGCGAGCGTCAACCGGGATTCCACCGGGGCCGAGGTGCGCTGCCCGTTGACCGTCAACTCGACCTGATGATCATGCACTGGCTGCCTCCCTGCTGGCATCGGTCCAGGCCCGCGCCACCATCGCGGCGCCGACCCGGCGGCGGTAGTCGGCCGACCCCTGCAGGTCGGCCGGGATGTCGTCGAGGCCCTCCATGGCCAGCACGCCGAGTTCGTCGGCGTCGACCTCGCTGACCGGGCGGCCCAGGATGGCCTGTTCGGCGGCGGTGGCACGGCGCGGGGTGGAGCCCAGCCCGAGCAGGCCGATACCGCACCGGCTGATCCGGTCGTCGCCGTCGAGCCGCACCGCCAGCACCGCCCCGGCGATCGCGAAATCACCGTGGCGTCGGGCGAATTCGTGGACAGCGAAACCGCACCGGCCGTCCCATACCGGGAACCGCACCGCGGCCAGGATCTCGTCGGGTTCCAGCGCCGTCTCCCACAACCCCTGGAAGAAGTCGGCCGCCGCGATCTCCCGCCGGCCGGTGGGGGAGACCGCCTCCATCTGCGCGTCGAGCGCCAGTGCGACGGCCGGATACTCCCCGGCGGGATCGGCGTGCGCGATCGACCCGCCGAACGTTCCGCGGTTACGGATCTGGAAGTGTCCGATGTGCGGCGTCGCCCGGGTCAACAGCGGCACCGCCGAGCGCACCTGGTCGTCGGCGCCGACGGTGGCATCGGTGGTGCCGGCGCGGATCGTCAGCGAGCCGTTGCTGCGCTCGATGCCCTTGAGCTCGTCGAGCCGGGAGATGTCGACCAGGTGGTCGAAGAATGCCAACCGCAGATTCAGCATCGGGACCAGGCTCTGCCCGCCGGCGAGCACCTTGGCCTCATCGCCGAACTCGGCGAGCAGCTGCGTCGCCTCGGTCAGGTCGGCCGGCCGGTGGTAGGCGAACGGTGCGGGTTTCATGCCGCCCCACCCGAGCGCCGGCCCAACACCCAACCCAGCGCCAGCCCGACGGCCAGCCCGGCCGCCACCGGCGCCACCCGTTTGGCGATCGGAACCGCCACCAGCGCAAGCATGTTCACCGAGGCGTCGGCCGCGGGCGCCTGGGTGGGGGCCGCCACCGGAGCCGGCTGCACCGCCGGTTCGTCCGCCGAGCCCTGCGGGGCGGGTGCGGTGGTGTGCTGCGACAGCACGTCGGCCTCCAGCCGTTCGGCGAACTGGCCGATCAGCTTGCCGGCGACATCTGCGAGCACGCCACGGCCGAACTGGGCGGCCTTACCCGAGATGGTGAGGTCGGTGGTGAGGATGCACAGCGTGCTGTCGCCCTCCTCCTTGAGTTCGGCGGTGACCACCGCGGCGGCGTTGCCCTGGCCGCGGGTCTCCTTGCCGTTGGCCCTGATCACCGCGCGGCGGGCGGCGGTGTCCTTCTGCTCGAAGCTGGCTTTGCCCTTGTACTGCACGGTGATCGGTCCGACCTTCACCTTGACCTGGCCGGTGAAATCGTCACCGTCGACGCTGAGCAGCGTGGCCCCAGGGATGCAGGGGGCGATGCGCTCGACGTCGGTGAGCACGTCCCAGGCCTGTTCGGCCGGTACCGGAACCCGAAACTCGTTGATCAGTTCCACTTCTGGTCCTTACTGGTGGCTTGTTCGATCAGTTCGACGATCGTGGCGGGGGTGGCCGGCAGTCTGGTCACCGTGACGCCGAGGGGTGCCAGGGCATCGTTGATGGCGTTGATCACCGCGGGGGTGGAGCCGATGGCGCCGCCCTCGCCGGCGCCCTTGTAGCCGCCGACGCCCGGGCCGGGGACCTCGATGTGGCCGTACTCGATGAGCGGCACCTCGGTGGCCGTCGGCAGCAGGTAGTCGACGAACGTCGACGACAACGGATTGCCGTCGGCGTCGTAGGCCTGGTGTTCCAGCAGCGCACCGCCGATGCCCTGGACGGTGCCGCCGGCGATCTGGCCCTCGACGACGTTCGGGTTGATCATCGGCCCGACGTCCTCGCTGACGACGTAGTTGGTCAGGGTGACGTGGCCGGTGACGGTGTCCACCTCGCAGGTGCAGGCGTGGGTGGCGTTGGCCCAGTGGATCGGCGCCTGGGAGGTGAACCGGGCGGTGGCCTCCAGCGTGGCCGACGTACCCGGCGGCAGCATCTGGGGTTCGTAGTAGGCCCGGTAGGCCAGGTCGGCGAAGCTGACGCTCTTGTCCGGATCGTCGCGCACGACGGCCCGCGACCCGGCCAGCTCGATCTGCGACTCGTCGGTGTCGAGCATGTGCGCGGCGATCGTGACGATCTGCTTGCGCAGGATCGATCCGGCCTCGTGCACCGCGCCGGCGGTCATCGGGGCGCTGCGGCTGCCCTGTGTCCCGGCGCCGTACGGGGTCACCGCGGTGTCACCCTGGATGGTGGCGACGTCGTCGATGTCGGCGCCGAGCGCGTCGGCGGTCAACTGCACCACGGTGGTCTCGATGCTGTTACCCGAGGACCCGCCGTTGACGTAGACGTTGATCTTGCCGGTGGACTCCATCCGGATCGTCGCGCCCTCGCCGGCCAGGTGCCCGGTCGCCGCACCGGTGGGTTCGATGTAGGTGGAGAAACCCAGACCGATGTAGCGGCCCTGAGCCAGCGCCTCCTCCTGCTCCTTGCGGAAGCCCTCGTGGTCGGCCATCTTCACGGCCTGCTCGAACGTCTCGATCGGGGCGACGTGGTCGTAGGGCATGCCGTTCGGGTTGAAGTACGGCATCTCATCGCGGCGCAGCAGGTTCTTGCGGCGCAGATCGACCGGGTCCATGCCCATCTTGCGGGCGGCGATGTCGAGCAGGATCTCCCGGGACAGGGTTTCGTACTGCCACGGCCCGCGGTAGGCGGCCAGCCCGGCGGTGTTGGAGAACACCGTCTTGTAGTTGAAGCTGGCCTTGGGCACCCGGTACGGGCCGGGGAAGAACATGCCGATCGCCGCGGTGGTGAGCACCGGGTAGGGCGTCGGATAGGAGCCGATGTCCTGAATGAAGTCGATGTCGGCGGCCAGGATGGTGCCGTCGGCGTCGAACGCCATCCGGACGTCGCCGTCGACGTGCCGCGCCTGACTGGCCGCCATCAGGTTCTCCCGGCGGTCCTCGATCCATTTCAGCGGGGCGGGCACCTTACGGGCGGCGATCATGATGCACATGTCCTCGCGCATCGGGACGACCTTCTGCCCGAACCCGCCGCCGGTGTCCTTGACGATCACCCGCACCCGCGATGCGGGGATGCCCAGCAGCCGGGCCGCGAAGGCGCGCAGCTCGTGCGGGGTCTGAGTGGACGCCCAGATCGTCAGCTCGTCGGAGGCGGACTGCCATTCGGCGACGATGCCGCGGCACTCGATCGGCACCGGAACGTGGGCGTGCTGGTAGATGTGCTCGGAGACCACGTGGGCCGCGTTGGCGAAGGTCTCCTCGTCCGGGGGCGCGCCGGCCATTCCGCCGGCGACGTTGTCCGGGTACTCCTCGTGCACCACGACGTCGGAGTTCACCGCCTGACGGAAGTCGGCGACCGCGGGTAACGGCTCGTAGTCGACGTCGACCAGCTCGATGGCGTCCTCGGCGATGTAGCGGCTGTCGGCCACCACCAGCGCCACCGGATCGCCGACGAACTTGGCCTCACTCTCGGCCAGGGGCGGCCGCGGGGTGTCCGGGACGTCCTTGCCGGCCACCGCGTGCCAGGCCTCTTTCACCTCTGGATTGATGTCGGCGGCGGTGAACACCGCGCGCACCCCGGGCATCGCCAGGGCGGCGGACGCGTCGATGCCGTTGATCGTGGCGCGGGCGAACGGGCTGCGGACGAAGCAGGCGTGCAGCATCCCGGGGCGGATGATGTCGTCGACGAAGGTGCCCCGGCCGGTCAGCAGCCGGGTGTCCTCGACTCGCGGCACCCGGCTGCCCGCGTAGCGGGCCGGAACCGTCCCCGCTGAAGGCCCAGCAGAAGACACGGTCATGGTGGTTGCTCCCATCGTCATCTCGAGCCGGTCGGACATGCTAAGCAGTCGCTCAGCAGCAGCGTACCCGAGAGGTGTCGCCAGTCACAGGCGGTATCGACAGTGGGCTGACTCGCAACCCGGCCCGGGTCGACGCTACGCAGGATCCGCCGGGCCGACAAGGCTCGGATCCGCCACCGATCGGCTCCCGCGGGTGGCCGGACGGGCCGGGAAATTCGCGGGCGGCCGGTCCTGGCCGCGGCGTAACTGACCATGCCGAAACATCAGCGATGAACCTGTGCCACAACCGATCTGGGGGCCGGTCCGGCGGTCGCGCGGTAGCTCGGCCGCGGTGGGTCGGCGCCGGATGTTGAGAACGGCAGCAGCGGTGGATCTCTGCGGTCGGATCGGGCCATCGGCGCTGGTCAGGGGCGGATACTTGGAGCGGCGGGGGGAATCTGACCGATCCGGGGGGCCGCGCTCGTGCGACTCACCGGACCGGCCGAACAACCGTCACGGCCGACCATCCGGATGCGCACGAGAGGAAACCGCAATGTCAGCTGAACAGAACATCGACACCATCAGGCGCGGCTACGAGGCCTTCGCGGCCGGTGACATGGAAACCGTGCTCAGCCTGTTCGACGACGACGTGGAGTGGGTGCAACCCGGCGACAGCGCCATCAGCGGCACCTATCACGGCAAGGCCGAGTTCCTCGACTTCCTCGGCAAACTCGCCGAAAAGGGAGCGACCGTCAAGGTCAACCGGCTGATCGCCGACAGGGACACGGTGGTCGCCCTCACCGACGTCGCCCTCGGCAGTGAGTCGGCCCAGGACGCCGATGTGTTCACCCTGCGTGACGGCAAGACCGTCCGTGCGCAGGTCTACACCGACACGGCGATGATGGAACGCATCTACGGCAGGAAGCAGGTGGCTTCCACGTAGAGGAGGGGGCGCAGAGGAGGAGACGCAGAGGGGGCATGCGCGCAAACGGTCCCCCGGCCGGCCCGCCACTGTTCGCGGTGGCGGGCCGATCGGTGTTTTCGGTCACGAATCAGACATTTCTGGCCGATGTTCCAGACGTTCTCACCATCGCCGGGGACGATGGATGTCATGAAACTCGCACTGGGATCCGCCGGCCTGTTCTCCGTCGGTTTGATGACGTTGTTCGTCGCCGCGCCGGCCGCGAATGCGAGTCCCGACGCGGAGTTCTGCCAGGCGATGACCGGGGTGGGCTACACCGGTGACTGCGCGACGATCGTCGGCTACGCCACCGATGTGTGCGCCCAGTACGACAGCGGCGCGGGTTGGGAGACGGTCGTCGAGGAACTCGACGCCCGCACCGACGACGAGGCGCTGACCAACTTCATCGTGGCCGGGGCGCCGCTGTACTTCTGTCCGCAGCACAGGGGCAAGGTGTAGCACCGGTCGAAACGGCCCCGGTCAGACGCCGAGGTCAAGAGATCGACTCCCGGAAGTCGATGCCTTCCTGGGCGCTGTGCACCCATTCCTCGATGTCCACCACCGGGTGGATCGCGAACTCGTTCAGCGCGCTGAACTTCGTCGCACCGTCGAGCAGATCCTTCGGGTCGTCGGTCTCCACGACGGCGAAACCGCCGGTGCCGTCGACACGGCCGACGAACTGGTGAAACGTCGTGCCGGCCGGACGTGCCCACTTCGAGAACAGTTCCAGGCCGCGTTTCACCGACGCCTCGTTGTCCTGCGCGGACCCGGTCAGCCGGGTGGTCCACGTCATCACGAACTTCATGTCGATTCCTCCCCCCGAACGGCATCCGGAACCGGCTGTCCACGGATCGCCACGTAGCGAATTATCCGCCGCGAGAACCGGGCTTGGGGGCGAATGATGAACTGGCGCAACGGATCGTTGGCTTGGTAAAGAATCTGCGCGGTGCGGCGGCTACGCCCGGCGCAGCAGCGCCACCAGGAATTCGGAGTCCTCGGTGAACGGACGCAGATCCCAGGTGGACAGCAGCAGGTCCGGGGTGAGCCCGGCGGTGGCGGCGTCGGCGAGGAACTCGTCGAAATCGTAGTCCCGGCCGGCGCCGAATCCGATTGCGGCGCGGCCGTCTTCGGCCAGATGAGCACGCAGCCGGCTCAACACCGTGGTGCGGGTGCTTGGGGCCAGGAACGCCATCACATTGCCGGCCATCACGATGACGTCGAACGGGTCCGGGATGCCGCGGGCCGGAAGGTCGAGTTCGGCGAGGTCGCCGACCAGGTACTGCGGACCCGGATAATCCTGTTCCGCCGCCTCGATGAGGGCCGGGTCGACATCGACCCCGACGACGCGGTGACCGGCCGCGGACAGGTAGCCGCCGAGCCGGCCCGGACCGCAGCCGGCGTCCAGGATGTGCGCGTTGCGTGGGGCCATCGCGTCGACGAGGCGGGCCTCACCGACCAGATCCTCCCCGGCGCGGGCCATCGCCCGGAAGCGTTCGATGTACCACTGCGAGTGGCCCGGATCGGCCTCGACCTTGCGCATCCACAGACTCTTCTCGACCATGGAGGCATTGTCGCAGCAGCGGCGCACATGCCTTGTTCGGTCGGTGAGCCGGCCGGATCGAGGCGTGCCGAACCGGCAGGGAAGAAGCGCCCCATGATGGACATGGCATACGCCGAGCGGACGGAGCTGGCTCAGTTCTTGGCGACACTGACCCCCGAGCAGTGGGCGACGCCCAGCCTGTGCGCCCGATGGACGGTGAAAGACGTTGTCGCCCACGTGATCAGTTATGAGGAACTGGGTCCGTTCGGTCTGCTGAAGCGGTTCGCCAAGGGGTATGTGGTCCGGGCCAATCAAGTCGGTGTCGACGAGTTCGGTTCGTTGAGCCCCGAACAACTGCTCGACTTCCTCAACCGGCACCTGTGGCCACGCGGACTCACCGCCGGTTTCGGCGGCATGATCGCCCTCGTCGACGGGACCGTGCACCATCAGCACATCCGGCGCCCCCTGGGCCGGCCACGCACCATCGCCGCGGATCGTCTGCTGCGGGTGCTGCGGTCCGTGCCGGGCAATCCCCGCCTCGGCGCCGGACGACGCATCCGGGGACTGCGACTACACGCCACCGACATCGACTGGACCCACGGAGAGGGTCCCGAGGTCAGCGGCACCGGCGAGGCGCTGCTCATGGCGATGACTGGCCGGGCTGCGGTCGTCGACGAGCTCGGCGGCCCCGGCAAACCCGTCCTGGCCGGGCGGCTGCGCTGACGCTTCGATGGGCGAAGATCATGGCGCCGGATGACGGATTGGTAACCTGTCAGGCGCAACAGCAGCGCCTCCCTAGCTCAGTGGTAGAGCACTCGCCTTGTAAGCGAGCGGTCGTCGGTTCGATCCCGACGGGGGGCTCGATCACTCGTCGTCGGGTTCGATGATCCGCTGTGACGGCACGGCCCGTGGCGGCATCCGCCGCGGTGGGCGGCGGGGGAACGGGATCCGGTCGGCGATATTGCTCAGCGGGTTCACCACCTGCGACAACGTGATGACCGCCTCGCGCAGCGCGGCGATGGTGGGTTCGAGGGCCTCCAGCCCGGGCGCGAGCCGGTTCAGGGTGTCGGCGACATCGGCGAGCTGTTCGAGCGGCCCGTCGCGGGCGGTGAGCCGGTCGATCAAGCCGCCCTCGGCGAGCAGCCGGTCCGCCAGCCCGTCCTCGGCGAGCACCCGTTCGACCAGCCCGTCCTCGGCGAGCAGCTGATCGACCAGCCCGCCGGGCTCCAGCGCCCGCATCAGGCCGCCCTCCTCGTCGGTGAGCCGGTCCAGCACGCCCCCGGGTGCGGTCAGCCGGTCGATCACCCCGCCGGGCCGCATCAGCCGGTCCAGCGGGCCGTCCGGGGCCAGCGCACGCCCCAGCGGGGCGTCCTCGTCGAGCAGTTTGGCCAGCCGGTTCGCCCGTTCGAGGGTGTCCTCGAGCCCGAGGATGCCGGCGACCGAGCTTGGTCCGGCGGTGGGTTCACCCAGCGTGCGGTGGGCCATGCCGAGGCCGGCGGCCGCGACTTCCAGACCGGCGTCGGCGACGGCGAGCCCGATGCGCACCGGCGCGGTGGCGACCTGCATCAGGCTCTTACCCAGATTCATGACGTCAGTCTAGGGCCGACCGGTGCGGCTCAGATGAGTTCGGCCAGCGCCGCCTTGATCTTCTGCTGGGCCTCGTCGAGCGATTCCGGCGACGGGTTGCGGTCCACGTTGGCGAATCCGAAGTCGGTCAGGTTGTAGGCCGGGAATACGTGGACGTGCAGGTGCGGCACCTCCAGCCCGGCGATGATCACCCCGGCCCGTTCGGCGTCGAACGCCTTGGTGACTGCCTTGCCGATCAGCTGAGCCACCCCCATCACCTTGGCGAACTTCTCGGGTTCGATGTTCTGCCAGTGGTCGATCTCCTCGCGCGGGACCACCAGGGTGTGGCCCTGCGTCATCGGCTCGATGGTCAGGAACGCGACCACCTCGTCGTCTTCGTAGACGAACCGGCCGGGCAGCTCACGGTTGATGATCTTGGTGAAAACAGTCGCCATACCCCGAGCTTAGAACGGGCGATTCGACGGCAGGTGACCGTGACAGGTGGACAGGTGGCGGGCCCGGGGCGTCGGCATAATCGGCCGGGTGCGGTTCGGCGAGATCTTGTTGTGTGTCGTGAACGCCATCGGACTCGCGATGCTGGTTCTGCCGTTACCCGCGGGTGCTCGCCGGGCACGGCATCTGGCGTCGGCGCCGGCGTTGGTCGCGCTCGCCCAGCTGATCGGCGAGGGCTACCGGTGGCAACTGGTACCGGCCTATGCGCTGGCCGCCGGGGTCACGCTGTGGTGGGCCGTGCGTGTGCGCCGGCCGGCCCCGCCCACGGGGTGGCGGCGGCTGCTCGGTCTGACCGTGGGCGTCGTGCTGCTCGCGGCGGCGGTGGTGGTGCCGGTGGCGGTGCCGGTCTTCCGGTTTCCGCCGCCGACGGGCCCGTACGCGATCGGCACGGTGACCTACCACTGGCGCGACGACGACCGCAGGGAGATCTTCGATGCCGACCCGGCGGCGCGCCGGGAGATCGTCGCGCAGGTCTGGTATCCCGCCGAGCCGGGCGCCGACGCCCCGGTCGAGCCCTATGTCTCGGATGCGGCGACGCTCGCCCCGGCGGCCGGCCGGCTGCTCGGCGTCCCCGGATTCGTGTTCAGCCACCTCGGCGTGGTCCCGACCCACGCCACCCGGCAGCCGCCGCTCGCGCCGGACCGCCCGCGCTACCCGGTTCTGGTCTTCGTCTCCGGGCTCAACGGATTCCGCCAGTCCAACATGTTCCAGGTCGAGCAACTGGTGTCGCACGGTTTCGTCGTCGTCGGCCTCGATCAGCCGTACACCTCCGCGGTCACCGTGCTCGCCGACGGGCGCGCCGTCGACGGTTGGCCCAAGGACCGGCTCGTCGACGTCATCCAGCAGAGCATCACCCCGGTGACACCGCCGCCGGCTCTCGGCGACGTCCCGCTCCCCGCCGGATTGTTCCCCTATCTCGCCGCGGACATCGGCTTCGCGCTCGATCGGCTCGGCGGGCTCGACGCCGACGACCCGAACGGGTTGTTCACCGGCCGGCTCGATCTCGACCGCGCCGGGGCGTTCGGCATCTCGCTGGGGGCGATCACGGTCGGCCAGGCCTGCCATGACGACTCACGGCTGCGCGCCTGCCTGATGATGGACGCCGCGATGCCCGCGGAGGTGGTGCGCACCGGGCTGCGCCGTCCCGCCATGTGGCTGACCCGTGACACCGAATCCATTCTGGCCGAACGTGATCGCAACGGCGGCTGGCCGGACCACGAGGTGGATGAGACCATCACCACCCAGCGTGAGACCTTCGCCGGGAGCGCTCCCGGGCACGGCTACCACGTGGAGATCCCCGGGATGTTCCACCTCAACTACACCGACGCGCCGCGGTACACCCCGCTGGCGCAGAGGCTGGGCATGTCCGGGCCGGTCGGCGCCGAACGCGGTCACGACATCGTCGCCCGGTACACGGTGGCGTTCTTCAACCGCTTCCTCGGTGAGGCGAGCGACGGCGATGCCGCGTTGCTCGACGGGCCGCCGCCCTGGCCCGACGTGCGGATCGACCGCCGCTGAGTCAGCGGTTGATCATGTCGTGGATCTCCTCGACCGAGAACGGCGGGGAGTCCTTGGCGTCCCGGAACCCGAGGAAATCCGGGGTGGGCCGGGCGAATTCGCCGAGGAAGCCGCCGGCGGCGATGAAGATCCGGCCGGTGATGTCCTTCGCCAGATCGCTGACCAGGTAGGCGTACGTCGGCGCCACGTACTCCGGCGGTGCGGCGTCCAGCGCGCCCTGCATGCTCACCTCGTCGAGCAGCCCGCGTCGGTGCAGCTCGGCGATGTGCGCCTCGTACTCCGGGCCGGTGGACAGCCTCGTCCGCGCTCCCGGGCACACCACATTGGCGCGCACCGAGTGCTCCTTCAGTTCGGCGGCGATCGCCAGCGTGAGACCGTTGACCCCGCCCTTGCCGGCCGGGTAACCGGTGCCGCCGTAATCGCCGAGGAACGCGAACGAGCTGGTGTTGACGATCGCGCCGCCGCCCTGGGCGACCATCCGCGGCGCGGCGGCACGGCAGGTCTCGAACACGGTGCCCAGGTGCGCGTCGAGCAGTTCCCGGAACTGCCCGGAACTGATGTTGAGGATCGACGAGCCCGGCGGCTCGGCGGTGCCGGCGCAGTTGATCAGGATGTCGATGCTGCCGAAGTTCTGCACGCAGGTGTCGACGAGCGCGTCGGCGACCGCCGGGTCGGCGGGGGAGCCGGCGTGCCCCACACCGGAGATGCGTTGTGCCGCTTCGGTCACGACCTCGGGGTCACGTCCGTTGACCACCACCCCGACACCGCGAGCCGCCAACAGTTCGGCGACCGCCAGCCCGATCCCGCGCGACCCGCCGACGACGACCGCGCCGATCAGCTGCCCGGCCCCTTGCTGAACTGCATCGCGTCCATGTTCCAGTAGCCGCGCAGATTGGTGATCAACCCCTCGTCGTTGACGCGGTAGGTGAACACCCCCCGGACGGTCGCCGCCGAACCGTCCGGGAACTCGGTGCGCAGCACCAGGATGTAGGCGATCTCTTGGGGCGAACTGGACGGGAAGGTTTCCTCGCAGGTGACCGTCAGCCGGTTCGGCCCGATGTTGGTGTCGTAGAACTCGCCCACAGCGGCCTTGCCGCGCACCCCGGTGCCGTCCGGGTTGGTGATGGCCTGCCCGATCGGGTCCTCGATCACCACATCGTCGGCCATCAGGGCCAGCCAGCCCTCCCGGTCGCCGGCCTGCACGCACCGCCACGAAGCCTGCGATGCGATCCGGACCGGTGTTTCGGCTTCAGCTACAGGGGTTTCGGACAAATTTCTCACTCCTCACTGGCCGGCGACCGGGCGTGGGGTCACCGGTCGTCGTCGGTGTAGCGGATGACGCCGCGGATGTTGCGGCCCTCCAGCATGTCCTGGTAGCCCTCGTTGATCTGCTCCAGCTTGTACTGCCGGGTGACCATGTCGTCGAGGTTGAGCTTGCCGGCCTTGTACATCGACAGCAGCTGCGGGATGTCGTGATGCGGGTTGCCGCCGCCGAAGATGGTGCCCTGCAGGTTCTTCTGCAGCAGCGTCAGCATGGACAGATTCAGGTTGACCTGGGTGTCCAGCAGGCTGCCGATCGCGGTCAGCACGCAGGTTCCGCCCTTGGCGGTGAGGTTGACGTAAGCGTCGATGTCCTCACCCTTGAGCTCACCGACGGTGACGATGACCTTCTTGGCCATCAGACCCCAGGTGACCTCCGCGATGCCCGCCATCGCCGACTCAATGTCCGGATAGACGTGGGTGGCACCGAATTTCAGCGCCTGATCGCGCTTCCACTCCACCGGGTCGATCGCGAAGATGTAGCGGGCCCCGGCGTTGACCGCCCCCTGCAGCGCACCCATGCCGACGCCGCCGACCCCGACGATCGCGACGTCGTCGCCCGGGCGGATGTCGCCGCTGCGCACCGCCGAGCCGTAGCCGGTGGTGACACCGCAGCCGACCAGGCAGGCCACCTCGAACGGGATGTCCTTGTCGATCTTCACCACCGAGCTCTTGTGCACCACCATGTACGGCGAG